>FSUE01000648.1_pt1 | contig 41398 bp, 31 predicted proteins | sample 1637031 | NCBI WGS metagenome assembly FSUE01 (sample SAMEA3914819, study PRJEB12502) | metagenome | biome: forest; material: soil | place: Canada | collected 2010-06-26 | depth 0.3 m | reverse complement strand
CAAGCCTATCCGATTCAGATCGACTTCTACGAAAACGGCGGCGGCGCCGTGGCCAAGCTGTCGTGGTCGAGCGCCAGCCAGCCCAAGCAAATTGTCCCGCAGTCGAGCCTGGCGCCCGGCGGCACGGGGCTGGTGTTTCCAATTCGGATCAACTTCCAGCTCGCCGGTGCCCCCACGCCCGCCGGGTATGTCCCCGATACGGGCCTGACGTTCGGGGCTCGCAACGGCCTGAGCTTCGGCTGGAACTTCAGTCACACCGACGTCACGCGTGACCGCAACATCAACGCCAATCAACTACTCGACACGCTTTGCCACTTCCACGCCGGCGGAGTCTGGGAAATCGCGCTCCCGAACGGCCCATATAGCGTGCTGGCCAGTATCGGCGACGCCCAAATCGCCTCGCAGCACACGCTGATCGTGGAGGGGGTAACTTACTTTAGCGTCCGCGCGTTGAACGCGAACCAGTTCGCCTCCAATACCGCCACGGTCACGGTCGCGGACGGACGGCTCACGCTCAGCCAAGGCTCGGCGGGCGAGATGGCAACGCGCATCAACTACATCGAGATCGCCCAGCCCTGAGACGCAGGGATTCGCATCCCTCTTCGCAAAGCAGTCGCAAGCCACCGCCAGGCGCCGTTCAGGCACCTGGCGGTTTCATGCCTGTAATGGCGGCCTCGAGCCGGGGCGTTTTCCCATCGCAGCGCGTCGCTCACCACTCAGACCAGTCGCCGGGCGCTTGTTCCCACGCAGACGGCTGGGGCGGGCCCGAGAACGCGCTCGCGAGCGCGGCCATGTGCGTTTGGTCGGCGTAGTGCTCGAGCATGCCGTTCGAGTCGCACCAATGGTCGAGGCCAAGCAGCTCGAGCGGCGATTCGTCGCCGGGCGGCCGCAACTTGATGAAGATTTCGTGAGACAGCAACCCCCGCTTGCGCGCGTCGGGCTGCGCCTTTTGATCGACACCGCGGAAAATCTCGATAGCGCGCTCGGGCGACGCGACCGGCCCGCGCACCATGCCCACCAAACGTTCGGATTTGCCCATGGGCGCCGGCAAACTGTACGAGAACGAGCCCTCCGCTCGCATCCATACCGTGGCGTCACGGGAGCTGAACAACTTGGTCCCTTGCTGGATGACTTGCTCGTTCGAAAAAAACTCGAAGATACCTTGGGGGCGGACCCAAACGTCCAAGAACAGCAGCTCGCCCTCGGCAGCACCGGATTGTTTCATGCGCAGGTTCGGGGAAAAAACCTTGTGGCTCAGGTCGCCGAGCGCTCGGGCTGCCGCGATGCCCGGCGCGGAGCCGGCGGTTTGGTTGTGCAACCCTCGCATCTCTTCGAGCGTTTTCGGGATGGTCTTGCCGCGGACGGTGAGAAGGACGGGCCATTCGATCGCAGTGCTCATCTGAATACTCCTTGCTGGTTGCGGTATGGACGGGCGCCCTTGGCCAAACTCATCGCTGCCTTGACAGCGGGTCGGAAAAAAACCAAATCCTTGCCATGATCGCCGAGGCGAGCGCCCTGACGTCGGCCCAAGCGGGCGACGCGGACGCGTTCGCGCGGCTGGTGGCGCCTTACCGTCAGGAGCTGCGCGCCCATTGCTATCGCATGTCGGGCCGGATACAGGACGCCGACGATCTGGTGCAAGAGAGTCTGCTGCGCGCCTGGAAGGGGCTTGGCTCGTTCGAGGGCCGCTCGAGCCTGCGGACGTGGCTCTACAAGGTGACGACCTCCGCCTGCCTCGACGCGCTCGAAAAGCGCTCCGCAAAGGTCTTGCCGAGCGAGCTTGGACCGGCCAGCGTCAGCGGCGAAGCGCTCGCCGCGCCGCGACTGGAACCGATCTGGCTCGAGCCTTGCCCTGACGAGCTGCTCGACGAAGACCAGGCCACGCCCGAGGCTTGCTACAGCGCGCGCGAGAGCGTGACGTTTGCGTTTCTCATCGCTCTGCAGCTCTTGCCACCAACGCAACGCGCGGTGCTGATCTTGCGTGACGTGCTGGGCTGGGCTGCCACCGAGTGCGCCGAGCTACTCGAGCTGTCGGTCGCTGCGGTCAATAGCTCGCTCCAGCGAGCGCGCGAGAGCGTGAAAGAGCGCGCCGGAGCCAAGCACACGCTGACGCCTCGACTCGACGACGCATCGACTGCCGAGCTGCTGGCCCGCTACGTTCGAGCGTGGGAGGGCGCCGATGTGCCGGCGCTCGTCTCACTCTTACACGCAGACGCTACGCTCGAGATGCCACCGCTACCAAGCTGGCTCAGCGGCGCCGCAGCCATCGGTCAATCGCTATCGGCGATGGTGCTCACGCCCGATGCCAAAGGCAGTATACGGTTGGTCTCGCTGCGTGCGAACGGTCTGCCGGCGTTCGCCGCCTATCGCAAAGACGTCGCTACCAACAAGCTGCTGCCGATGGCAATTCACGTGCTCGAGCCGCATCTCGGTCGCATCGCTGCCATCACGGCCTTCATCGACCCCGCCCTCTTTGCCGCTTTCGGCCTGCCGTCAGACCTCGCTGCAAATGACTAGACAAGATGCGACGGGCGGTTTCAGACACCTCTTTAATCCTATCGCCCAAGCGCGGGTGCAAGTGCCAAGAACCGATTTGTCCGGCGTCAGTCCCCGCCACGACTAGCTATGAATGAATCTTTCGTTTCGTCGAAGTGACGAGTGTACGAACAACTACCTAACGGCCTCGGTAGGCGGTAGTCGGGCGAGACCGTACGAAGACTTCGCCATGGAGGGTTCTTCTGGGCCGCGTTACAGCTGCCGCCGGACGCTCATGGACGACGCTCTGGCATTCGCCACGTCTTGGACGGTACCCGTTCGGGTACTGCCCAACTGCGCTCCGCAATCGTAGCTTGTCCGCAACTCCCCCGATGCATGACGAAGGGACCGCAACTGTTGCCTATGGATCGCTCGTTCGCGCTCTGCGAGTGTCCGCGGTGAGGATTCTCTAGATGGTTCAAGTCAGCACTGGCGCGCTACTCGCGGGAAAGTATCGCCTCGAATCCTTGATTGGCAGCGGCGGAATGGGATCGGTGTGGCGTGCGGAGCATCTTGGTCTGGATGCTCCGGTGGCGGTAAAGCTGCTCGACTTGGTCGATTTCACGAGGAGCGCAGACGCTCTCAACCGTTTCCACCGTGAGGCCAAGGCTGCGGCCGCCATCCGCAGCCCTCATGTAGTGCAAATCTTCGATCACGGATTCGACGAGTCTATCGGTGCACCATTCATCGTCATGGAGCTGATGGACGGCGAGAGCCTGGCCCAGCGTTTGACGCGCTGCGGGCGAATCAGTCCCGACGAGGCAGCGCGAATATTCACGCACGTCGCCCGCGCGCTCAGCCGTGCGCACGAGGCTGGCATCGTGCATCGCGATCTGAAACCCGACAACGTATTTCTGGTTCGGAACGAGGACGAAGAAGTCGCCAAAGTGCTCGACTTCGGTATCGCCAAAACGCAAAACAACGAGCTTGGTACCAACTCGGCGACGCGCACGGGCACGGTCATGGGCACCGCGTATTACATGAGTCCCGAACAGATTAGCGGGGCGAAGGACGTCGATTTTCGTAGCGATTTGTGGGCCTTCGGCGTGATGGCTTACGAGTGCCTGACCGGCGCGCGGCCATTCGAGGCCGACACGATTGGCGGGCTGACCTTGCGCATTTGCATTGGCCCGATCCCCGCGCCGTCGAGCTTTGCGCCAGTCCCTACTGGTTTCGATGATTGGTTCGCGCGGATCGTGAACCGCGATCCTGCGAAGCGTTTTGGGTCGGCTCGCGACGCCGCCGACGGATTGCGCCAGTTGTGCACAGGCGAAGCGCCTGCCACCGTTCACGCACCCAACCCGCCAGCTCCGCCAACGTTGCACTCCGCAGGCTTACTCGGCACCGCAGCTCCGCTTTCCCATTCGGCCAGAGATTGGGACTCGACGCATAAGTCACGTGCTGCGCCCGGCCTGCGGCTCGTGATTGGCGGGGGCGTAGTCGCGCTGCTCGCAGCCGTGCTCTGGTTGCGGCATTCGGAGGCGAAGCGGACGAACGGCACGGGACCGCTGCCGTCGGAAACGATCCCTGCGCGCGTGGTCACGTCTTCTGAGCCCGCGCCCACTGCGGTTTGCGAAGCCAACTCGACCCAGTGCTCGGGTACCACGCCGCAGATTTGTGTGGCCGGCCAGTGGACGAAGGCGTCGCCCACGGCCGGGCAATGCGGGGCGCTTTGCACACCCGCGTCCTCGCCTGTGCGTTGCAATGGGCTCATTCCTCAAACCTGCGACGCGACTGGCCTGTGGGTCGACGGCGCAGCATGCGCCAAAACGGACCTGTGTCGCGCCGGTGAGTGCATTCCGCAAAAGCAAATCGGGAGCGGAGTGGCTTCATCACGGATTGCACCTACTAGCTCGGCGGCGTCTCGCTCCGCGACGACGGTGCCAGCTAGCCCTCCGACGACCCGACCTGCCAAGCCCGACTGCGACCCTCCCTATTCGTTGGATGCTCAGGGTCAAAAGCACTTTAAGCCACAGTGTTACCAATGAGAGCAATATGCATCAGCTAATCCGAACAACGTCGCTTTCAGCCGCTCTATTGTTGGTGGGGCTGGCTCCGCACTCTGCAGCGGCCGCTGCTCCGACCACTCCCGATTGCCTGGCCGCGAGCGAGGCTTCATTCAAATTGGGGAGTCAGCAGCAGCTCCGCAGCGAGCGAAGCCAGTTGCTCGTCTGTGCCGCCTCGAGCTGTCCCGCGGATATTCGGCACGAGTGCTTGCAGCGAGTCGAAGCGGTCAATCGCTCGATTCCGACGATTATCTTCGAAGTCAAAGCCGCCGACGGCAAGGCGCTCAGCGCGGCAAAGCTGAGCATGGACGGCGAGGTTCTGGCTGAGAGGCTGGAAGGAGCAGCGCTATCGATCGACCCCGGTGAGCACACTTTCCGCTTCGAGGTGACCGGCCAGCCGCCGCTCGAAAAGCACCTGCTCATTCTCGAAGCCCAAAAAGACAGGCGTGAATCGGTCACGATCCCCGCGCCGAAGCCTGCGGTCGAGACACCGCTCCCGGCGGCGCAGAGCGTTCATGTAGGGTCGAGCGGCGTAACACCACTCGACTCCAAAACCCAATCACGCTTGGGCTCGCAAAGGGTCGCAGCCCTGATCAGCGGAAGTGTCGGCGTGGTTGGCGTGGGGCTTGGGAGCGTCTTCGGATTGATCGCGATTTCGAAAAAGAACGACGCGCACGCCGCTTGTCCGAATCAGTGTGCGGATCAAAGCGGCGTCGACAAATGGCAAGAAGCAAGATCCACGGCGCGCCTTTCGGACGTTTTCTTCGCTGTCGGCGGCGTCGGACTGGTCGGCGCGGCCACGCTCTGGTTCACCGCTCACCCCCACGCGGAGACGGAACCGAAGGCGCAAGTGGGGCTCGGTCCAGGAGAGATTCGATTGAAAGGGACTTGGTGATGTGGAAGCGGGCTGTTGTCAGCATAATTCTAATCTCCACGAGCGCGGCGAGCGGATGCGAGTCGGTGCTGGGAATCGATGAGCATCAGCTCGCTGCGGTCGACAATTCGGGGGCCGCGTCCGTGATGGCGGGAACCGGCGGAAGCGGAGCGAGCGATCGCGAGACCGACACGGGTGGGAATGTCACGGCTGCCGGCACCGGCGGGGTCGGCCCCGATGCCGAGGAAGGCGGGAGCAGCGGGAGTGGCGCCACACCGAATTCGTCCGACGCGGGCGGCGAAGCAGGCGCGGGTCACGTCGCATGCGTCGAAGACTCGGGACGGTGCACCCCGGGGTGCACGGCTGGCGCGACAATGGAGATGGGGCCTTGCGGCAATTGCGGAACGTCAGTGGCGACCTGCGGGAATGACGGAACTTGGGGCGCTCCAGCCTGCACGAAGGAGGGCGAGTGCGCCCCGACCGCAACCGCGAGCGCCGCCTGCGGCAATTGCGGCACTCAGACGCGGACGTGCGACGCGACCTGCCATTGGGGCGCCTATGGGACCTGCGGGAGCGGGGCGTGTAGCCCCGGGGCGACCGACACGCAGGCCTGCGGAAACTGCGGCTCACATACGCGGACGTGCGGCGCGACGTGCAACTGGGGCACATTCGGCGCCTGCACGGGCACGGGCGTCTGCGCGCCGGGCCAGTCCGACGCGCAAGCGTGCGGCAATTGTGGCACACAGACGCGGACGTGCTCGGCGTCGTGCGCGTGGGGGACCTTCGGCGCCTGCTCGGGATCGGGCGCGTGCTCGCCAGGACAAACGAGCGCGCAGGGGTGTGGAAGTTGCGGTGGGATGCAGACGCGGACGTGCTCGGCGTCGTGCGCGTGGGGCGGGTTCGCCGGCTGCAGCGTCTCCACGCCGAGCAACTTCGGCGCATCGTGCAACTGCGGCGACGGGACCATTCAGTGCGACGGCAGCTGCAACGCAGCTTGCCCCACGATTTCAATCGTCACAGCTCGTGAAGGTTGCCTCGACATTCAACCTGCCGGAAACATGACCGCTCCAGTGGCGTCGATGTGCAACGGAAAGACTTCTTGTGCCTTCCAGCCGTACACCGATAGCCAGATCCCGGCACCGCATTCCACGAGATCGTTCTGCAGCCAGGGCATGGAAATCACCTACACGTGCACTTATCGCAGCGGTTCGAAAGTCGCGACGGTTCCCGGAGATGCGTGGGATCACGGTCCCGCGCAACTATCCTGTCCATGAATCCGGTCGCAGCCAGGCTTTTCGACGCCGACACGCTCAGCCGACGCAGGCGTGATCATCCGGGTATCGAGCAAGCTAGCCGACGCTCGAGCCTGGCTCGGCCTCGATGCCCATTTCGGCGGCGTCGAGGCCGCGTTCTTCGTCACCAGAAATGCCGTTAGGGTTGTCCAAACGGTATCGGCGCCGACCTTGAGCTCTGCGGCTGTCATGGCCTGAATCTCCAGCCAGCATGACTAGGCCGTTCAACGTTTCAGCCGTGTATCGCGGGGGCCGCCGCGCAAGCCGTGCGATCACTCGTTAGTGATTGACTGTTACCGTTACCGGATCGCCCGGCTTGAGCTTGGTGCCGGCGGCGGGATTTTGGTTGAGCACGACGTACTCGTCGGTTTCGCCGATCGCGGTCCACACGATTTTTAGCGTGAAGCCTTGGTCCTTGGCTAAAGTTTTGACCTTTTCGATATTCTGGCCGAGCAGCTTCGGTGCTTCGAATTCGCCGGGGCCGCTCGACACGCGCACGACGACGGGCTTGTCGGCTTCTTGCGGCTTGTCCGCTTCGGGCAGCTGCGAGACGATGCTGCCCTTGGGGACGTGGGCGTCGGCGACCGGCTCCGCCTGTTCGAGCTTGAAGCTGCTCTGTGCCAGCAGCGCCGTGGCTTCGGCCAGCGTGCGACCGACCACGCTCGGTACTTTGGGCAGCTCGCGCGCCAGCGCAACCGTGATCGAACCGCGCGCCTCGAGCTGTAGTCCGGCGGCAGGCGTCTGCTCGACGACCGTGCCGGGCGCGGCACCGGCCACGGCTTTGCGCTCGCCCACCAGAAACACCAAACCCAACGCCTTGAGGTTTTGACGCGCATCGTCCTCGCTCAGGCCCTTCAGACTCGGCACGCCAACTCGCTGCGACTCGCGCGCGGGCGGGGCCGTGAGCAGCTTCATGCGCTCGATGCCCAGCACCGTCGCGATCGACGTGACGACCGACAGCAGCACGACCACGATCACCAAGGCAGGACCTCTCATGACAGCGTAACCCCTTTCGCCAGCAAGCTGACCGCGCCTGGCCTGCGCTGGCAAGCAGCATTCACCATCTTCACCCGAAGACGTGCGAGAGCTGGTGATAAAATTGCAGCTGGGATTGCCGATTGGCTACGGCGAAATCGCCATCGCTGGTTGACCGTCGCAGGGAATCAGCAGCTGGTCGTCGGTGAGCGCGAGGCCGCGGATGTCGCAACTGTCGAGGGTGTTTTGCACCCAGCTGGCACCCAACGTCGGCGAGTAGGCGACGTCGCCGCCGAGCAGCGGCGCGGTTGCGATCAGGCTTGGCGTATCGGGGTGACTGACGAAGACACGGCGATCTGCCGAGGGCAGGCCGCCGGAGCCCGACACGAGCGCGAAAGTCGCCGCGTTGTCGCTCGAGACGGCGATTTGGCCCGTGCGCGAAATCACGCGCAGCTGCCAGACCCCGCCGACATTGACCAAATCGATGCCGGCCGGGCTCGTGAACGGCAAGCGGGCAGTGAGGTTGGTGTCCTTCTTGGCGATCAAGTCGTATTCGTAGAGCCGCCCCGAGTTGTCGCCGTACCAGGCGAGGTTGCCGTTGGCCGGGTTGACGAAGGCCGCCGGCCACGGATCCCAAACCAACTGCCCGCTGGCGCTCGACTCCGTAAACGATAGCCCGCCGTTTTTGCTCACCCGCGGATGGTACGGCTCAGGTCCGCGGACTCGGGAGCTTGACCCGCAGCGTCGTACCGCGACCGGGCGCCGAATCGACGCTGAGCTCGCCACCGACGATGTCCGCGCGTTCGCGCATGCCGGCAATGCCGATTTGAGGCAAGTCCGTCGCGAGCGGCGCTTTGTCGACGTCGAAGCCAATGCCGTCGTCTTCCACGATCACCACCACCTGGCCGGCACGTCGCTCCACGCTGACGCTGACCGACTTGGCTTGGGCATGCTTGTAGACGTTGTTCATCGCCTCTTGCACGATGCGGTAAAGCGTCGTTTCGACCTGCGGCGACAGTCGCTCGTCTTCGATGCCGGCAACCACGAAGTCCACCGCCACGCCGGTGCGAGCCGACCAGCTCTCGAGCAGCGAAGACAGCGCTCGCGGCAGGCCCAGTTGATCCAACGCGACCGGCCGCAGCTCGAAGGCAATCTGGTGGATTTCTTGTGCCACCTGCTCGGCAATGCCGCGCAGTTCTTTCAGTTTGCGCGGCGTCTCGCCATCGGCGCCGGCCGTCTCGAGCGCCTTCAAGCTCAGCATCAGCGCGCTGATCTGCTGTCCGACCTCGTCGTGCAGCTCACGAGAAATCCGGCTACGTTCGGCCTCTTGGGCGTGGAGCAACAGGCGTTGCAGGTCCTGCCGCTGGCGCTCCGCGCGTTGGTGGCCGCTCACCTCCGCGCGCAGCGCGACGTTCACGGTGTCCAGCTGTGCGGTGCGTTCTTGAACGCGCAGCTCGAGATCTTGCTGCGCGCGCCGCACCGCAGCTTGGGCCACCTGACGCTCGGTCACGTCGACGAAGGTCAGTACCACCCCGGCGATGTGATCGTCGGTCGTCCGGTACGGCAGCAAGCGCGACAGAAACGCGCGCCCACCCTGCTCCATCACCTCGTGCTCCACGGGTACCAGTTGCTGCAGGACGCGCGCGGCATCCGCCAACAAATCCGGATACGATAGCTTGTGCTGCAAGTCCGCCAGCGGCCGCCCGACGTCGGTTGGAATCAAGCTGAACAGCTCGACCGCCGGCGGCGTGAAACGCATGATGCGCAGCTCACGATCCAAAAACACGGTGGCGATCGCGGTGGCGCCCATCAAGTTGTGCAGATCACTGTTGGCCTGACCTAGCTCTTCGACCTTGCCCTTCAGCTCTTGATTGACGGTCGTTAGCTCTTCGTTGATCGACTGCAGCTCTTCGCGGCCGGTCTCCAGCTCTTCGGTCGCCGAGCGCAGCTCCTCGTTCATGGCCTGGAGCTCTTCGTTGCTGGCTTTCAACTCCTCGATCGATGCCTCGTGCTGCTCGATCACTTCTCTCAGGTGGCGCTTGGTCTGCTCGAGCTCACGCTCGAGGTGATGCACGACCGGCTCGTCTTCCTCACGCGTCGGCGGGGTTGGGGTGGCTTCGCTCGAACGCTGCTCGAGCGAAACCAAAAATAGCTCGTTGCTCGGCTCGCCGGCGGGCGTAACGCGCAGATCGACCAAATGCCGCACGCCGTCGAGCTCGATCGGCAGGGCCTCGGCGGTGGCAAGCTGCCCGGTCTGCTTGGCTCGGAAAAGCCCAGCGCGCAGCTCAATCCGCAGCATGGGGTGTACGACCCGCAGCAGGTTGGTGCTCGGCTCGCCACCCTGAAATTGCATGAATCGCGCGAAGCTCTCCGACAGGTGCAAGATGTCGTACTCGGCGTTCACCACGGCCGACGGTGGCCCGATCCGTTCGAGCAACTTGAGGTGCAGCTCGCCCCAGGAGCCGCGTTCGTGCGAGCCAGGCCGCCCCACCAGTGTCGCGGCGTCCGCCGGCCGAGTCGCCAGCGTGGCGATCGGTATGCCACGCTCTTGCGCCGCCAAGGCTCGAGCCAGCGTGCTGGGGCCGGACGGCACCGGCACGTTGCTGCGCGCGGTCGGCCGGGCCGAGTACAGCCGGTGCTTCTTGTTGGCAGGATGAAATAGCTGACCGACGTCGTCCGCCGACTCGGAAGTGCCCAAAAACAGCTTCCCCCCGCCGCGCAACGCAAAATGGAAAATGTCGAACGCGCGACGCTGCGCCTCACGGTTCAGGTAGATCAGCAGGTTACGGCACGAGACCAGATCGAGCCGCGAAAACGGCGAATCCTTCAGCAGATCGTGGATCGCGAACAGTAGGCTCTCGCGCAGCTCGCGCCGCACGCGGTAGCCGTTGTGCTCTTTGACGAAGAAGCGCCGCAGCCGCTCGGCCGATACATCGGTCGCGATCGCGCCGGGGTACAGTCCGTTGCGCGCCTCCATCAGCACGTCTTCGTGCAAATCTGTCGCAAAAATCTGCAGCAGCGGCGGCGCGTCGAGCGTGCGCGCGTGCTCACTGAGCAAGATCGCGATTGAGTACGCCTCCTCGCCGGTAGCGCAGGCCGGCACCCAGACCCGCACGGTATCAGACTGCGTCTTGCCCACGAATAAGTCGGGAATTATCGTCTCGAGCGCTGCAAACGCTTCGCGATCGCGGAAGAAGTTGGTGACGGAGATCAGCAAATCTTGCAACAGCGCGCCGGCCTCACCCGGGTGCGTGCGCAGAAACGTCAGGTACGAAGGCAGATCGTCGAGCTCGTTCACCTGCATCCGCCGCGCAACACGCCTGACGATCGTGGCGCGCTTGTAGTAGCTGAAATCCCTACCGGTGCGGGCGCGCAAAAAAGTGAGCACGTCACGCAACGCCGACTCTTGAGCGTCCAACGACGGCCCGGGTGACGCGACCGGGTTCGGCCCCGACTCCGGCGGCATCTGCAAGCGCTGTTCGCGCGCGTGGTACTCCACCAGGCGCGCCGGCATGTCTTGGGCGCGCAGAATCCAGTCCACCATCGTGGTCGCGATCGCTGCGCGTGGCATGTCCGGATGTTCCGCCGCATCGGGATCTTGCGCGATCGTCAGCCCGCCGCGCTCTTTGACGCGCTTGATCCCGATTGCGCCGTCGCCGTCGCCGCCCGACAGCACGATCGCTACGGCGTGCGGGCCGTGTGTATCGGCCAGCGAGCGAAAGAACAAGTCGACGGTCATGTGCCGACCCGGGATCTTGAGGAAGTCGGTCAAGCGCAGGTGCCCGTCGCTGAGCGAGATGTGCTTACCTGGCGGGATCACGTACACGCGATCGGGCAATACCCGCTCACCGTTCACCGCTTGCGCTACCGGCATCGACGACGAGCGCTGCAGGACCTCGCTCAGCATGCTGTCGTGCTCGGGCGACAGGTGCAGCACCACCACGAAAGACATGCCGGTATCCGCCGGCATCGCCTCGAAAAACCGCTGCATCGCCACGATGCCGCCCGCAGAGCCGCCCAGCCCCACCACGCGATTCGACCGGTACCTACGGCTCGCGACGCTGTTGTCGAGCTCAGAGCCCAGGTCCTCCTCGCCCACAGCTGGGTCGCTCGCTTCGCTGAGCTCATCCGTCATCGACGCCACCCTACCTCAAGCCGTCGGCGTGCGAATCACCAACCGGCGGGCGTCATGCCTCGCGCAACCAGCCGGAGCGCATGGCGTAGCGAATCAGGTCGGCGCGGGTCCGCAGGTTGAGCTTGGCCATCGCGCGCGCCTTGTAGGTTTCGAGCGTTCGGTGGCTCAGGCCCAGATTGCTGGCCACTTCTTTGGAGGTGTAGCCATTGGCCACGAGGCGAATCACTTCCACTTCACGCTCGCTCAAGCTGGTTGTCGGTGCTGTTTCAGAGCTGCCCCGCCCGCGCCGGGGCCCTAGCTGACCAGCCATGACCGGATCTAGGTAGGTGCCGCCGCTCGCCACCGTGCGCACGGCACGCACCAGCTCCTCGCACGCGCTGCGTTTCAGGGCGTAACCAGCCGCGCCGGCGTCCAGCAACATGCGGGCAAGCGCCGGCTCTTCGTGGGCCGAGAGCGCCAATACCTTGAGCCCTGGATCGTTGGCGAGGATGCGCTTGGTCGCCTCGGCACCGCCAAGCTCGGGCAGTGAGACGTCCATCAGCACGACATCTGGCCGCAGCTCGCTCGCCATTCCGACCGCGCTGCGACCGTCGCCCGCTTCACCGATGACCACGAGATCAGCCTCGTTGCTCAGCAGCATCTTGATGCCGGCGCGCAGCACCGGATGGTCGTCGACCAGCAGGATTTGGATCGGTTGCGGATCGCTGCGTGGAACGGGGCTCGTTGCCATGACGTCGAGCTCTCGAGGAAATGAAGACGCGTCGGACCAGGTGCAGTGTGCCGCACCTCGGCGCCAGAGGGAACGGGTCGGGCCAACTCGGTCGGCCAAAAACCCCAAGGAAAACGCGACGCGACCTCCACGTCGGTAATTTTACTGACACGGGTACCCGGACGACTGACGCAACAAATCCGCGATTGTCGCGAGTCGGATGCCGTCGTAAGTGCCAGTCATGCTCATCCCGACTCACTGTGACGCTTGCATGCGCGCGGCACTCGTCGAAGCCGAGCTAGTGGACGAAGGCCAGGCGCGCTGCGAAGGGTGCGGAGCCACGGCGCGCGTTCTACCGGGGGAGAGCTATGCCGATCGTGATCAGCCGTTGTTCAATGACCTCGAGCTGACCCTGCGCGAAGCGGGTTTGACACCGCTGAATGCGATTCAGCTCGCCGTTTCACTCGACAACCGAAACGTGCAGCCTGGCCTCGGCCTGAAGCGCATCGCGCAGTTGTTGCCGTCGGCGTCGATCCTCGAGCTGCTCACCGCCAATGAACCGGCCGCCATGCGCAAAGCCGAAGGTATACTGGTCACGCTGCTGGAGGCGATTGCGACCGGTCGTAGCAAGTCGGGCATGATCGCGGCAATTGAGGACCTGGAGCCAACCAAACAAGGTAGCGGCTCGCGCTAGCTTCGAACGACGCGAATTTTCCCAGCAGTGTCAGAAATGACCGCTGGGCCCGACAGGCACGCGGGTTGCAGCTCAGGGGTGCTTGCGCAAGCAACGCTTGAAGTTTGCTGGCAGTCCCGTGCTGCCGAGCCTCGCCCTGCTCGCGGCTACTTGCACGCAGCTGACCAACGCGCGCGCGCAAACGTCGGAGCCTGCCGCGCCGCCCGTACAGCTCGACAACGCGCATGGCGCGATCGCGGGCAGCACGCGCTTCATCGGGCTCGGGGGCGCCTTCGTGGCGATCGCCGATGACAGCGAGGGCGTCGCGATCAATCCGGCGTCGGTCGCGCTGCGACTGCCGTATTCCTGGTCGGCATGGGACTACGGATTCGGCGTCGATTTCGCGGTCGGCTCGTTTCTGCCCAAGAACGATCTGTACAACCGTGCCGGGCAGAACGGCGTCGGTAAGAGCTCGGCCCTGTTCGGCTCGTTAGCCGCCGTCGTTTACTACGACTACGCGGGCGTGGGCGTCTCGGCCGAGGCGCAAAGCAACGCGGCCAGCAATCAAAGCCAAACCCAAGGCATCAACACCGACTTGGCGGCCAATTTCGGCATGGTCCACGCCAGCCTTGCGTACGGGTTTTTCGACGGGCAGGTGCTGCTCGGCGCTGGGCCGCGCGTGGTCGGCTTGAGCTTCGACCGGCAAAGCTCCGGCTCCGGCCCGCTCAGCACCGCCGGCGTTGGCTACGAAGCCGGCGTCGTCTACAAGCCGACCGTGCAGCAGTATCGGCTCGCTGCGACTGTCAAGTCACCGATCGATGCGCGGGTGTCGGCGGGTGGGGCGGAGCCCAGCACCGTCCACGTGCCTTGGGAGATGGCGTTCGGCTTCGCGTATCAACTCGGTTCGCGACCGCTCAATCCGCCCTTCGTCACCGCCGCGGACTTCGCCCGTCACGGCAGCGTAGCCCCCAAGCCCTCCAAGGCCGAGCTCGCCGCGGCCGAGCAGCAACTGTTCGAGCGCTACCAGCGACAACAACGCTGGTACCTGCTGGTCAGCGCTCAAATTTCGCTCAGTGAGAGCGATGGTGATCACGTCGGCGTGGAGCGCTACTGGAATGGTCGCGAAGACGTCGCGCCCCAACCCGTGGTGTCGCCGCGGGTTGGCATGGAGACCGAGGTCGTTCCACATTGGCTCCGGCTTCGCGGCGGCAGCTACTACGAATCGGCGCGGCGCGGGGTGTCGGCCGCGCGCGTTCACGGCACGGGCGGCATGGACATCAAGCTGTTCGAGTGGAACGTCTTCGGGCTCGCCAAGCCGTTCGACTATTTCCAACTGTCGTTGGCCGCCGACGCTGCCCGCTCTTACCTCAACACGTCGTTCAGCATCGGATTTTGGCACTGAGCAGCTAGCCGCCGAACTCCAGGCCGACCAAGAACCGATATTGCGTGTACGCGAACGGCACGCCGGTCACGTGCGGAATCGGAATCGCGATGTAGGTAGGGTCGACGGTTAGGTAGAATCCGCGCGCGAGCTTCCACTCGACGCCGAGGAAGCTGACGCCGAAGAACGGGCCAAAGCTGCCCTTCGGCGCCCCGACCAAGTCGAACAGCAGGTACGAGCCACCCGCCGACACCGTGGTGCGAATGTTGACGGTTTCGTAGCGCAGCTGCCAGCGCCGGATCAGGCTCACGTAGGCGTTCGCCGCACCCGCGCGAAATTTGCCGGGGGTGACCGCCAGCCACGGATTCCATTCGGCATCGAAGCCGATCATGAACGGCTGGCTCAACTGATAACGCAGACCAAGGCCGCCCGAGAGACCCGGCTTGTCGTAGGCCGCGCCCAACGCCGCACGTGCGAAAAAAGCGCCCGCTTTGTCCTTTTTGCCCGGCGTGGCGGCGTCGCTTTTACCCTGGATGGCACCGACCGGGGCGCCAATGCCGTGTTTGTCGGCCGCCAGCGCCGACCGCGGCGACAGAGACAGGCCCAAGACGGCGAACACCACCAGCCCTCCCAATCCGAGCGTCCGCGAACGCCGGCGACGCGCGCGCGCGCCGGCGCCGAGCAGCGCCAGGATGCCGATGATCAACGATGGCTTCGCGGCGCCGCCCGGATCGGCACCGGCGGCTTTACAGCCGCAATTCGACGAGCTGTAGTCATGCTCGGGCGCGTCGCACCAATTGTTGTCGAAGGTGCAGTGAACCGAGGTGTCGAGCGAGGTGTATTGGGTGATCACGGCATCTATTGCTTGCAACTTGGCCTCGGGGCTCTGGGGATCCAACAGCGCGCTCAGCGCATCAGCACTGGCTTCGATCGCGAGCTCGTGTCGCTGCGCACGCAGCGCGTCTGGATCGTCGCAGCGATCCAGATCCGTGAGGTGCGGTGGGCCGTCCACCGCTTCGTCGAGCTTGTTTTCGGCGTATTCGGCGAAATTGAGAATCACCCGGATTTTCAGCGCGGTTTCGGGATCGCGATAGCTATGGGTGAAGCTGTCTTGCAGGGCATGAATGGCGTGCGCGGCGTGCAGCTGGAACGCCGGCACCTTCACCTTCACCTTGCCGCGGATCGCCAGGCTCACTTCGATTTCCTCGCGCTTGCCGGCGTCGGGCAGGCCGTCTTTGCCGAGCGCGGCGACGGCGGCGCTCAACTCTTGGCGGATGTAGCCCTGACAGTCTGCTAACGCCTGCTGGGTACCGCTGGGCTCGTTCTGGCTGGGAGAGCGCAGGCAATGTTGGCGCTGTGCGTGTGGGTCCGAGTTCACCTGCGCTAGATCGCTCAAGCTGGTTGGCGCCAAATCGGCGATGTCGTTTTGGCGGACCCCGAGCAGCAGCGTCACCACGCCAACCTCCTGCAGGTCCTCGGGGACGTCGAACGGCAGGTCGCGAATCAACGCGGGATCGTCCCCCGTTGGCTTGATCGCCAGCGCGCGCTCAGGCAAAGCCGCGCGGGTTCGTCGCCACGCCTCGACGGTCACCTCCTCATGACAACCGCGGGTTGCCGGGCTTTGAATGGTGAAGGCTTGGGCCGGACGCGCCAGCAGTGCCCCAAGACCAGCCAAGCAAACGTGCGACACGATTTTCGTCGCACTCGCGCAATGTCGCCTCACCTGCCGGGGCCGCGGCGGCGCCGTTTCAGCAAACCGTTGGTGTCCAGGCATATGGCCGCGCAAGGAGCAAGCGGCATGCCGAGGCTGACTGTCGCCGCTGGCCGAGCCTGAGAGGCGGGCCGGTGCTTGGGTCCGTATCCACGACGCGCGAAGGCGGCCTCAGCTCGGTACGGTGAACACGCGCAACGGCGCGCGCACGCCGCGCAGCGTTTGCTCGCCCAGGTCGACGACGCCCGCCGGCTCGGCGGTTTCTACGAACGCGGCGCTCAGCGCGAGCCGGACACCCAACGGTTTGCACAACGACTCGAGCCGCGAGGCTTCGTTGACGGCCGACGAGATGACCGTAAAGTCGAGCCGATCACGCGCGCCGATGTTGCCGTACATGACGCGGCCGCGGTGCAGCGCGACGCCGACTTGCACTTCGGCATCACCACGCGCAACCAGCGCGGCGTTGACGCGCGCGAGCGCCACGAACGCGTGCTGGGCAGCCGCCAACGCGCGCCGACACGCCGCGCGCGGGTCGTCACCGAGCGGAAAAATCGCCAGCACGGCGTCGCCGATGAACTTCAGCACCTCACCGCCGTGATCCGACACGGCCGCCGTGATCGCCTCGAAATGGCCGTCCAAGATCTCGATCACGCGCTTCGGATCGGTGCGATCGCTCAGCTCGGTGAAGCCGCGCACGTCGGAGAACCAGATCGCGGCATCAATCAGCTCGCCGGCTCCGCGTTGGAACTGTCCGGCCAACACGCGCCGCGCCGCGTTTTTGCCCAAGTACACCTCGAGCAGTGCGCGCGTCGCGTAGTAGGCGGACTCGAGCTCGACTCGGCGCGCCAGGAACAGGCGCAGCGCCTCGAGCAGCGCGAGCTCGGACTCGGAAAAGCCCTCGGCCTTCTGCGTGACGAACGTGATGTAGCCGATCTGCCCATTGGCAAACGGCAACGGCTGCGCATAAAAGTCGGTGCCGCCCTGGTCGCGCAGCTCGACGCACAGCGCGTACGGCAGCTCGCCGCGGTCCAGGCGAATACGCAACGACACGCCGGACTGCCTGACGGTCGCGACCGGGCTGGCCGTGTAGAACGGATCTTCGAGCCGCTGATGCGGTTGGTCGATGGTGCTCGCCCCCTCGTCGGCGCGCCAAAAAACGCTGCGCCAAAGCACCTCGGGGTGCATCGTCATCAGCGCGTAGCGCATGCGCCAAAGCGGCACGCCCGCCACCAGCAGCCGCTCGGCCAGCGCGCGCACGAACGCCGTGCTGTCATCGCCGTGGTGCGGCTCCGCCGTGATCCAGCCCGCTAGGGCGGCGACTTCGTGCTCGAAACTGCTCACGAAAACATTGTATCGAGCTTCGGCGCACCCGAAAGGGCTTTCTCTGAAGGTTTCTTGCCGTTGCCGGGCGCGGCGTCTCGAGACACATTCGACGGATGCGGGTGCTGCGGGTCGCGGTGCTGATTCTCGGCTTGGACGTCGCGGCCGATGCCAACGCGCTTGGCCAGGGCGGATCCGCCGTTCTGCCGCCCGTGCCGGTTGAAATCGTTCTGCGCGGTCCGGAAGCCGTGAGGGTGGTGCTTTCCGAAGGTCGCACACTGCCGTGCACCTCGCGCGACAATCACCTCTTGTATGCCGGACGGCTCGGCGACGGAGCGCTGCTGCGCGCGACGACGACGCGTGACTGCGTCTGCGTCCAGCAAACGTTCGCGCCATTTGCGGACGTCGACTGGTCGAATGGGTTCGTGGCGTGCCGAATCGGAGCCTGTCGATATCGCGGCCGCTGCTCGCAACCCAGCGATCCCACGATTCGCGTCAGCCTCGCCTCGCGCCGCGCCAATTGAGTCCGAGCCCCAGGCAGGGGCGGTCGAGGTACGGCAGGCGTCGGCGGGGCCCCAGCCGCAGTAGTTGACGCGCCGCATCTCGTACAGAACACCAGAATTGTAGCCAACTGCTCGTCCTTTCATGCGAGGGACTGTGTCAATTTGTGTCTAGACACACGAAGCATACCCGCCCACCTTAAGTCTTTCGGGCAGCTCCCGTTCGGAAGATCTGCAGGGGCACGTAATGCAAGACGACGTCAGGGATCTCGTTTTATTGATTGACGACGACTTTTCGGTGCGAAAGATGCACGCGAAGGTGCTGTCGCGCGCCGGCTTCTCGGTGGAAGTCGCGGCCAATGGCGCCGAGGCGTTGGGCCTGCTCGAGCGCGGATTGCGGGTCGGCGCGGTCGTCACCGACCTGCACATGCCGGGTATCGACGGGTTGGGTTTCTTGCGCGCGCTGCGGCGAATCGATCTCGATGTGCCGGTGCTGGTCGTCACCGGATACCCCAGCCTCGAGAGCGCAATCCGCGTGATCGAGTACGGCGGCTTCCGCTACCTGACCAAGCCGGCACCCGCTGCCGAGCTGGTCGGTGCGATCCGCAGCGCCGTGTCGATGCATCGACTGGCCATGCTCAAGCGGCGTGCGCTCGAGCTCTACGAAAGCGAACGCTGGCATTTCGGCGACCGCGCCAGCTTGGAAGTCACGTTCGACCAGGCCGTCGCGCAGCTGTGGATGGCGTTCCAACCGATCGTCAACCACAAGAAGCGCGAGATCATCGGCTACGAGGCGTTGCTGCGCACCAGCCACCCAGCGTTTCCGAGTCCGGGGCCGCTGCTCGCCGCCGCGGAACGGCTCGGGCGCGTCAGCGAGCTGGGCCAATGCATCCGACGCCACGTCGTGGACGCCGTCACCGCTGCGCCAATCGAGACCTTGATCTTCATGAATTTGCACGCCGCGGACCTGAACGACGACGCGCTCTACTCCAAGAGCTCAGGCTTGTTCAGCTGCGCGTCGCGCATCGTGCTCGAGATCACCGAGCGCAGCTCGCTGGAGCGCGTGACTGACGTAAAAGGTCGAGCTCAGGCGCTGCGCGCGATGGGCTACAAGCTGGCGATCGACGACCTGGGCGCGGGCTACGCGGGGCTTTCGAGCTTCTCGCAGCTCGAGCCAGACATTGCCAAGCTCGACATGTCGCTCGTGCGTGACATCGACAATTCGACCCAAAAGCAAAGCCTGGTGCGCTCGATGCTCGACGTGTGCCGCAACGAGCTCGGGGTCACCGTGGTCTGCGAGGGCGTCGAGACGATCGCCGAGCGCGACACCCTCGACGGCCTCGGCTCCGACACCCAACAAGGCTACCTGTTCGGTCGTCCGAGCGCGGGCTTCATCGCTCCGCTCTGGAACGACAGCGCGCGCCCGCAGGAGCTGCATCCGTGACGACGGCGCTGTGCGTACGGCGCGCCCACACCAACGAACCACGGATCGCCGACGCGCTGGCCGCGCTCGCGCGTGAGCTGGAGGCCAGTACGGCCAGCGCGGTCTTGCTGTTCTGCTCCGGCGACTACGACCTCGAGCGCTTGGGGCCAGCGATCGCCGAAACCTTCGCGGCGCCGGTGGCGGCCTGCACGACCGCGGGTCAGATCGGCGCGGCCGGCTTCCAGCGCGGCGGCATCTCCGGCATGAGCTTGCGCGGCTCGGATCTGAGCATGCGCCCGCTGTTGCTGTCGCCGCTGGCTTTGTGCCAGTCGCAAGCCGTGAGCTTGGGACGCCAACAGGCCAAGCGCGCGGCGGGTCGGGCGGGACTCAAGAGCTTCGGTCTGATCTTGGTCGACGGTTCGTCGATGTGGGAAGAGTTCGTGGCCTCGGCCCTCTACGAGGCACTCGGCAACGTGACGCTGGTTGGGGGCTCGGCGGCCACCAGCCAAAACCAGCCCGCAGCCGCCGTCTATCACGCCGGCCGTTTCTTGAAGGACGCCGCGGTGCTGGCGTTGTTCGAGACCAACGCGCTCGATTTCGCCAGCTTTGCCGTGCAGCACTTCGTACCTTCCAGCAAGAAGCTGGTGATCACGCTGGCCGACCCCGACCGCCGCGTCGTGTACGAAATCAACGGCGAATCAGCGGCACGCGCCTACGCCAAAGCGCTCGGCGTCGCGGAAGCCGAGCTGTGCTCGCGCCACTTTGCCTGCAGCCCGCTGCTGCTCGACCTGGGCGAACAGCTGTTGCCGCGCGCGATCCGCGCTCGCCAACCCGACGGCAGCTTACTGATGGCGTGTGCGCTCGAAGAGGGCTTGGTCGTCAGCATCGCCGACAGCATGGATCCGCTCGCGACGCTCGAGCACGCGCTCGACGACGTCGCACGGCGCGTTCCGGAGCCGGCGGCGCTGCTCGTATTCGACTGCGTGCTGCGCCGGCTCGAGCTCGAAACGCGCGGCCTCGACGGCCAAGTGGGTGAGCTGCTCGCGCGACGCGGGGCGGTTGGGTTCAGTGGCTTCGGCGAACAGTACGGGCCGCTGCACACGACCCACACGCTCACCGGCATCGCGCTCGGCACCGCCGCTGTGGGGGCCCACGCCTGATGGCGCAGCCCACCGATCCTGCTCAGGACCTGCACGAGCAACTGGCCGAGCTGACGCAACAGCTCAAAAGCCGCGACAAAACCATCGACGCGCTGATGCGCCGCGTGGAAACGTCGCAGTCGACGCGCGCCTCTTACCTGGCCATGGAACAAGGCTTGGCGATGGAGCTCGTCGTCGGCAACAAGACCGCCGAGCTGGTCGAGCAAAAGACGCGTTTAGCCAAGGCGCTCGACGAGCTGCGGCTCACCCAAGCCAAGCTATTGCAGGCGCAAAAGCTGGAGGCGATTGGTCAGCTGGCGGCCGGTATCGCGCATGAAGTGAACACGCCCACGCAATACGTGACTGACAACGTCTCGTTCCTTCAGCGCGCGTTCGACAAGTTGCTACGGCTGATCGAAGCCCAGAGCAACGTCGTGGCCGCCGCTCACGCCGGTGACATCACGCCACAAGCCCTGCAGGCGGCTGACGCGGCGCGCACTGCGACCAAGCTCGACTACCTGACGCGCCAAGTCCCGCGCGCCATCGCGCAATCCCTGGAAGGCTTGGGGCAGATCACCTCGATTGTGAAGGCGATGAAGGAATTCTCGCACCCGAGCGGCGCGGAGAAGCAACCGTTCGACATCCATGATCTGATCGAGTCAACGTCGATCGTCGCAAAAAACGAGTGGAAGTACGTGGCCGAGCTACAGCTCGACTTCGATTGGAGCCTGCCGCCGGTGCTGCTGCACCGCAACGAATTCTCTCAGGTCATGCTGAACCTGATCGTCAACGCAGCGCACGCAATCGCCGCGTCACTACCGCCGGCCTCGGCCGACCGCGGCAAAATCGTCGTCTCGACCAGAGCAGCGGGTCCCAACGTCGAAGTGCGGGTGACCGACAACGGCACCGGCATCCCGGAGGCGGCGCGCGCGCGGGTGTTCGAGCCGTTCTTCACCACCAAGGAGGTCGGCAAAGGTACCGGCCAAGGCTTGGCGATCGCGTACTCGGTCGTCGTCGACAAACACGGCGGCTCGATCGGCTTCGAAACCGAGGTCGGCCGTGGCACCACGTTCATCGTCACGCTACCGCTGGCATGAGCGAAAGATGAGGGTCCTGTTCGTCGACGACGAGGTTCGCGTTCTGGAGGCGCAGGAGCGGGTGTTGGTCGAGCTCGAAACCGATTGGGATATGACCTTCCTGCACGCCGGCAACGCGGCGCTAGACGAGCTGGCACGCAAACCGTACGACGCCGTCGTCTCCGACTTGCGAATGCCGGGCATCGACGGTGTTGGGCTGCTGACGCGTGTCGCCGCGCTGTACCCGCGCACCGTTCGCATCGTTCTCAGTGGTCACAGCGACGAAGAAGCCGCGCTCAAGATGGTGCTGGTTGCTCATCAATTCTTGGCCAAGCCGTGCAGCGCCGAAACGCTGCATCAGGTGATTGCGCGCACTCAGCAGCTCACGCTGTTGCTACCTGACAAGAAGCTGCAGACGCTGGCCGGGCAGATCACCACGCTGCCAGCCGCCGCTCCCCACCTGCACGACCTGTTGCAACTGGCCGAGAGCGACGACGCTCAGGCCACCACCGCGGCGATGGCTCGGCTGATCAAGCGCGACCCAGCCCTGACCAGCAAGCTGCTGCAGGTGGCCAGCTCGGCGTTCTTCAACAGCTCCGCCAGCGTCGCCGACGTCGAGACCGCGGTCATGCGGCTCGGTTTTCGCAGCTTGAAGAATCTGGCGCTCACGCTCGGCGCGGCGCTGCCCGCCCGAGCGTCGGCGCTGCCGACCGTCACTGCGGTACAGGCAGTACAGACACGCTCGCTGGCGATCGCCGAGCTGGCCGCTAGCATGGCGCGCCTGCCCGAAGACGCGTCGGCTGCGTACATCGCTGGCCTGTTGTGCGACGTTGGGCAGCTGGTCTTGGAGGTCTCCGCCCCCGAGCGCCTGTACGTGACGCAGGCCGAGGCCGCGCAACGCGGCACGCCGCAGCACGTGGTCGAGCTTCAAACCTGGGGCGCCACCCACGCGGAGATTGGCGCCTACCTGTTGGGCTTGTGGGGGCTGCCATTTCAGATCGTGGAGGCGGTCGCCAACCACCATGCGCCAGCCCGCGGCACCGACGATCGACTAGGGCTAGCGCAGCTGGTGTGGCTGGCCTCTTGCATCGTAGAAGGCGAAGAGCCAACACCCGATCTGCTGTCACGATTCGGCGCCGAAGACTTGTACGTCACGCATCGTCGGGCATTTAGCCAAAGTAGACCATGACGCAACAACGCTACTCACCCAGCTGCTACTCGACCGATTGATCCGTTTCTCGCGGGCCGGCGTGCTGATCGAGCCGGTGCGTGTCCGGGTTCCGGCCTGACCGGCCACACGGGGCCGGCACAGGCCACGACCCCTGTCAAAAATTTGGCGCCGTGCCCCTTCGGCGAGGAATTTCGCCCCACTGCCGAGCGCCAGGCAACGAATGACCCGCACTAGCCGGGCGGTTTGTACGAGACGCGGACCGGCACGCGGCAGCCGCGCGAGCGCATTGACAAACTTCGTGGCGCTTGATGAGGTTGCTGATCGAGTCTTCGCGCGCTCTGCGCGAGGCGAGGGACCGCGCGAATCATGCTCGACGCAAAAGGCAGCTGGGCTCTGCTGGGCGCTCTTCTGTTATTCGGCGCTCACGCGTCGGCCGACGAAGAACCGTCGGACCTGCAAGTCCATGGCTTCGTCAGCCAAGGCTTCATCAAGACGACCAAGAATAACTATCTGGCCCCGAGCGCGCGCGCGCAAGGCAGCTTCGACTTCACCGAGGTTGGCGTCAATTTCACCAAACCGCTCGGCGATAAGCTCCGGGTCGGCATGCAGATCTTTGCCCACGATTTGGGGCCGCTCGGCAACTACGCGCCCCAACTCGACTGGTACTACCTCGACTACCGCTTCTTCGATTGGTTCGGGCTGCGCGCCGGCAAAACCAAACTGCCTTGGGGCCTCTACAATGAAGCCAATGACGTCGACGCCGGCCGCGTCCCCGTGCTGCTCCCGCAGTCGGTCTACCCGGTGTCGAGTCGCGAGTTTCTGTTCGCTCAAACCGGCGGTGAGGCCTACGGCGATATTCGGCTCGGCGCGGGAGGCTCGCTCGAGTATCGGCTCTACGGTGGCACGATCTTCCTCAACGGCGCGGACGCCTCCGCGCAGTTGAAGGGTTTCGAGGTACCGTACGAAGCCGGTGGCCGGCTGATGTGGCGTCCGCCAGTCGAAGGCTTGCAAGTTGGCGGTAGCGTCCAGGCGTTGCGCTTCGATTTCAGCTTCAACCCAACGCCGGACCAGCAAGCCCAATACGAAATGGCCGGGCAGCTCCCGCCAGACTACGCCGGCGTCATTTCGGCAAGAATTCCGATCAAACTGTGGGTAGCGTCGATCGAGTATCAGAAGGAACGCTTGGCGCTGGCGGCCGAATACACGCGCTCGTATCTCCACTATCGGACGAACCTACTCCTGCCTCAAACCAAGGTTACCAACGAGGGCGGCTACGTGATGGCGTCGTATCAACTGGCGCCTTGGTTCACGCCAGGACTTTACTACTCGGCAAGCTTTCCCAACACTCATGCCGCGGTCCCCGCTGGCGCGGATCCGCACCCACGCTCGTCCTTTCAGCATGACGTCGCTGGAACGCTCCGCTACGACATCACTGCCAACTGGCTGGTGAAGGTCGAGGGACACTACATGCACGGCACCGCTGCACTGCAGAGCGCGCTCAACGACAATCGACCGGTCGGCAGCTTGGCCAAAGATTGGGGCGTATTGCTGGTCAAGACGACGGGATACTTCTGAGGCGTTCATGCGGCATCTCTTGCTTGACCCTCGCCTCGTTGTTCCGCGGAGACGCAGCCTTGCGCTGCTGGCCCTGGCGGTGGCGGCGGGCATCGCGGCCGGGCCCGAAGCGGTGGCGTGGGCCGATGACTCGCCAGAATTTCGCGTGATTGTGCATCCGAGCAATCCGCTGCGCTCGACGGACAGGGAGTATCTGGCTGACGCCTTCTTGAAGAAGGTCACGCGTTGGCAAGACGGTGAAGCCATCCGAGCCGTGGATCTGCGCGCCGACAATCAAACCCGACGTCGTTTCAGCGAAAGCGTCCTGAAGCGAAGTGTTGGCGCCGTGCGCAGCTACTGGCAACAGCGAATTTTCTCCGGGCGAGACGTGCCTCCGCCCGAGCTCGAATCCGACGAGAGCGTGGTTGGATTCGTGGCCAAGTTCCCAGGCGCCGTGGGCTATGTCTCGGGGGCCGCGAAGCTGTCGGGCGTTCGCGAGCTGTCGCTCAAATAGGTCTCGCCGTGAACACGACCTTCCGCGCCAAACTGTTCGCCATCTTCGGAGCCGCGCTTTTGGCGTTGATTTCCGTACTGCTGGTGAGCGCGGTGATGGGTGTGCGCCAGAATCGGGAGCTGGACGACGTACAGGGCCGGTTGGTGCCGAGAACCGAGCTAGGGCCGCGCGTCGAAGCCGAGTTCGAGCGGCTTGCCCGCGGCATGCAAGACGCCGTGGCCGCGCAAGACTCGGCCGCGCTCGAAGCCACGCTCGAGCGCAAGGTCGCGATCTTCGAGCTGATCGGTCACGCGGGGGCGGCGCTCGAGCCCCCCGCCGCGGCCTCGCTGCGTTGGGCGATTCAAGACTACTACCAGACCGCGCACGAGGTTTCACGGCGCATGATCGCCGGCGAGGCGGGCGACGATCTGTTGCAAGCGGTGGCGCGCATGCAGGCCCAACAGCGGACCGCTTCGGCGCTGATCAAAAGGACGACCGGCGTCGATCGCAGCGAGTTGTCGGCCGCTTTTGGCGAGGTGCGCAACACGAACTTGAAGGCTGATCGTCTGCGCCTGGCGATCACGGCGTCGGGCATTTTCGTCGTCGCGCTGCTGGCTTTCTGGGGTGGCCGCGGCGTGCTGCAGGCGCTCGGCCATCTCTCGGGCGGGCTTTTGCGCTTCGGCACCGGCAACTTCGCTGAGCCGATCCCAATCACGGCGCGCGACGAGCTGTCGGCGGTGGCCGAGCAGGCCAATCAAATGGCAGCCAGCCTGGCGCGCCTCTCCGCAGCACGTGAGCAGGACGACTGGCTCAAGGCCGGCCGCGCAGGGCTCGACGAGCAGCTGCGCGGCGAGCTGGAGCCGGCAGTGGTAGCCGAGCGTGCGCTGGCTTTCTTGACCGAGCGCGTGGGTGCGTTGGCCGGCGCGCTCTACCTGTGCAGCGACGATGGCGGGCTGGTGCTGCAGGCTAGCCACGCCGGTGGCAAATCCACTCGCGACGCCGGAGTGGGCGATAGCTTTGCCGCCGGCGAGGGGCTAGTCGGTCAGGCGCTGGTGTCCGGGGAGCTGAGCTTGGTCGACGAGCTTCCGGCCAACTACCTCAAGATCAAGTCGGGGCTCGGCGAAGCGGTACCCACGCAACTGCTACTCTTACCGCTCCAGCACTTCGGCGCCAAAGCCGGCGTGCTCGAGCTGGCACTGCTCAAACCCGCGTCGGCTGCGGCCCGCGAGTTGTTGCTGACGGCGCGGGCGCAGTTGGTCGTCGCCATTCAAGCCGCTCGCGCCAGCGCCGCGCGCAAGCTGCTGCTGCTGGAAACGCAAGCTCAGGCCGAACGGCTCACCGCGCAAGAGGAGGAGCTGCGGCTCAACAACCAAGAGCTGTTGGCGCAGCAAGAGGAGCTGCGCCGAGCGAATCACGAGCTCGAGCAACAACGCCTGGAGCTGGCCGGCCGAAATACCGAGCTCGAGCGCGCGCGCGGTGTGCTGGCTGAAAAGGCCGAGGAGCTGAACCGTGTCAGTGCCTACAAGTCGCAATTCTTGGCCAACATGTCGCATGAGCTGCGGACGCCGCTCAACAGCATGCTGTTGTTGTCGCATTTGCTGTCGGAGAACGACGCCGGGAACATCACGCCCAAGCAGGTCGAGCACTTGCGCACGATTCACGCCGCTGGCCAGGACCTGCTCAGCCTGATCAACGAAGTACTGGATCTGTCGAAGATCGAAGCCGGCAAGCAAGACGTCGTGCTCGAGTCGGTCGAGCTCAGCCATTTCGTCGGGTTTGCGCGGCGATTGTTCGAGGCCACGGCGGCTCACAAAGGCCTCACCCTGGTCACGCAGCTCGACCCGGCAGCGCCGACCCTGCTCGTCACCGATCGCCAACGCGTCGAGCGCATCTTGCTCAACCTACTCGGCAACGCGCTGAAGTTCACCGAACGCGGTCAGGTCTCGCTTTGGATCGGCCGGCCACGTGGCGCGAGCGCAGGCTTGGTCGCCACGGATGCGGTGGCGTTCGCGGTGAGCGACACGGGTGTCGGTATCCCGGATTCGGCGCGCGAGCGCGTGTTTGCCCCGTTCGAACAAGTGCAGGGGCAGGCGAATCGCGGGCACGCCGGCACGGGCTTGGGTCTGCCGATCGCGCGCGAATCGGCGCGGCTGTTGGGCGGAGACTTGCTACTCGAAAGTAGCTCGAGCCAAGGCAGCACCTTCGTCTGCATCTTGCCCGCGCAGGCTCGGGTGGCCAGCGCGCCGCCTTCGCCAAGGGCAGCCACCAAGCACGTCGACGACGACGCGGCCCGGCTCGCGCCCGACGAACCGCACCTGTTGATCATCGAGGACGACAGCGTGCTGGCCGAGCAGTTGGTCGACATCGCGCACGCGCGCCGACTCAAGGTCGTCGTCGTCAGCACGGGTCGAGAAGGCTTGCGCCTAGCCGCGCACGGCAAAACCTTGGGCATCATTTTGGATGTGAGGCTGCCCGACGTCGACGGCTGGAGCGTGATGGAGCGCCTGAAGCAAGACGAGCGAACGCGCTCGATTCCGGTGCACTTCGTGTCCGGCGTCGATGCGCCGCATCGTGGCCTGGCGCTGGGCGCGGTCGGCTACTTGGTCAAGCCGGCCAGCCACGCGGACCTGGCCAGCATGGTGCGTACGCTCGTGCCGTCGAAGCAGAGCGGGCAAGCGATTCTGATCGTGGAAGACGACGCCGGTCAGGGCGCCTCGCTGCTGACGGTCCTGGAACAAGACGGCTTCACCGCCAAACACGTCCAAACCGCGACCGCCGCGCTGGCCGCGCTGCGTGCCGGCCAGTTCGGTTGCGTGATCCTGGACCTGGGGCTGCCAGACATGGACGGTCTGGGCGTGCTGGAGACTCTGCGCCAGCAGCCAGAGCTCGGAGCGCCACGCGTGGTGATCCACACCGGGCGCGCGCTGTCGAAGCAAGAAACCCGCGAGCTGGAAGCTTACGCCGAGGCGGTGGTGCTGAAGGACGGTAGCTCGGGCGAGCGCCTGCTCGAGGAGGCGCGTCTGTTCGTGCGTCACGTGACGACACAGGCGTCGATCGCTCAAGCACCGATCGCAACCCGCCAAGACCTCTCGCTACGCGGCATCAAGCTACTCGTGGCGGAGGACGACATGCGCACCGTCTACTCGCTGTCGGCGTTGCTGCGCAGCCGCGGCGCCGACGTCGTTACCGCCGAAACCGGCCAAGAGGCGCTGGACGCGTTGGCCACCCACGCTGACATTCGCGGCGTCTTGATGGACGTCATGATGCCCGAAATGGACGGCTACGAAGCCATGCGCCGCTTGCGGCGCGAGGCGCGTTTCGCGGCCCTGCCCGTGATCGCTTTGACCGCCAAGGCCATGAAAGGCGAACGCGAGCGTTGCCTGGAGGCCGGTGCCAGCGACTATTTGCCCAAACCGATCGACGGCGACCAACTACTCACGACCTTGCGCCAATGGCTCGTGCCAGAGGCTGGGTGATGCTGGTCGATCTCGAAGCCGAGCAGCTCGAGGTGAGCCTGCTGCTGGAGGCGATTCACAGCCGCTACGGCTACGACTTTCGCAACTATGCGCCAGACTCGATGCGCCGGCGCGTGGCGGCAGCGGCCGCCAAGGTCGGCGCCAAGCACCTCGGGGAGCTGCAGCACCGCCTGCTGCGCGAGCCGCAGACCTTCAGCACGATTTTGGACGTCTTGACGGTCCGCGTGACCGACATGTTTCGCGACCCGGCTTTCTACCGCGCGCTCAAGACGCTGGTAGTTCCGGTCTTGCGTACCTACCCCCGGCTCAAGATTTGGCATTCCGGCTGTGCCTCGGGCGAGGAGGTGTACGCGACGGCGATCGTGCTCAGCGAAGCCGGGCTGTACGATCGCGCGCAAATTTACGCTACCGACATGAGCAGCGTGGCCGTAGCGCAAGCGCGCGAGGGCGTTTATCCTGAGAGCATGTTCGATGAATTTGCGCGCAACTACCGCGAGGCGGCTGGCGAGCAAGACTTCAGCCGCTATTGGTCGCGCGCATATGGCAGCATCTCGATTGTGCCTGCGCTCAAACGCAACGTGCACGTCTTTCAGCACGATCTTGTCAGCGACTACTCGCTCGGTGAAATGCAGCTAATCTTCTGCCGCAACGTGCTGATCTATTTCGGCGACGAGCTGCGGCAACGCGTCTTTCAATTGTTCGCCGATGGGCTTTTGCGCAGCGGCTTCTTGTGCCTGGGGGCGAGCGAAGCCTTACCACCCCAGCAGCGCAGTCAGTACGACGAGGTTTCCGCCGCGGCACGCATCTACCGGCACCGGGGCGCCGCGTGAGCGTCGGGGCTGATTCGCGGCCGCCGGGCGAGCTGCCCGCCGTGCTGATCGTCGACGACATCGAGGCCAACCTGGTGGTGCTGCGCGCACTGCTCGAAAACGTCGCTTGCACGGTGACTTCGGCCAGCTCGGGCACGCAAGCCTTGCGCGCGCTGCTGAAGCAAGAGTTCGCGGTCCTGTTGCTCGACGTGCAGATGCCAGAAATGGACGGCTACGAGGTCGCGCGTCACGTGCGCATGAACCCGGCCACGCGCGACGTGCCAATCATCTTCCTGACCGCGACCCACGACTCGGCCGAAAACGTGGCGCGCGGCTACGGCTCGGGCGCGGTCGACTTCTTGTTCAAGCCGCTCGATTCCAAGGTGCTGCTGAGCAAGGTGCGGATCTTCCTCGAGCTGTATCAGGCGCGGCAGCGGCTCGGCGACGCCAATCTCGAGCTCGGCCGCAAGAACCTGAAGCTGGCGGCGCTTGCCGAAGCCGAAGCCAACGCCGCCAGCAGTTTACGCTCCGCCAACGACGAGCTCAAGGCCGCGTACCAAGACTTGAAGTCCGCTCAGACTCAGCTCGTGCAATCCGCGAAGATGGCGTCGCTCGGTGAGCTGGTGGCCGGCGTCGCGCACGAGATCAACAATCCGCTGGCGTTCGTGCTCAGCCACCTCGAAACCATCCGCCGGTCTCTCGAGCAGTTTCGGGTCGAGTTGCGGGGTGAGGTCCCGCCGCCCGCAGAAGACCACTGGCAACGCGCGCACTCCAGGCTCGCCGAGACCGAAGTCGGGCTGGGGCGAATTCGCGACCTGGTGCTCAAGCTGCGCACCTTTTCACGGCTCGACGAAGGCGAACGCAAGGTCGTCAGCGTGCGTGAATGCGTCGAATCCGTCGTGACGATCTTGGGGCATCGTCTGAAAGACCAGGTCCGGATCGTGACCGAGTTGCGGCCGCCAGACATGCTGGATTGCTTTCCCAGCCTACTGAACCAAGTGCTGCTCAATCTGGTCGCGAACTCGCTCGACGCCATCGAAGGCAACGGCACAGTGACGATCAAAGCCGGTGCCGAGGGCCAGTCGTTCGTGATCACGATCGCGGACACCGGCTCCGGCATACCGGTAGAGCTGCGCGACCGCGTGCTGGAGCCGTTCTTCACGACCAAGCCGGTCGGTCAAGGCACCGGGCTCGGGCTCTCGATCGCTTACTCGATCATCCGCAAGCACGAAGGCCACCTGGAGCTGAGTGACGCCCCCGGCGGCGGCACGCTGGCTAGCATTCGCCTGCCGCTGCGCTCGGACTGAGTCGGGCAAACCTCACGGCAGCACGGCTGGTTTCGCGAACGTGCGAGGGTTACGGACAGCCGCTCGACACGGTGGCGCCGGTGGCTTTGAGCGCAGCGATATTGGCCGCCTGCGCCGCGCAGTCGAAGCCCGTGTTGTAGTAGAAGTACAGGGACATGGAGCCGATAAACTATGAGCGTCGAGGAACGGTTTCAATAGTGAAAATTTGCTCATTCGACGCCGCACGCGTTGGTCACGGTGACACCCTTGGCGATCAGCGCGGCGATCGTGGCCAGGTTGGTGTCACCGCAATCGCTCAAGAGCGCCGTCACCTCGTCGCCCGAGCCGATGTACGCGCTGTCGACGAGCGGCTGCAGGGAAGTGATCGGGTTGAACGAGACATCGAGCACGTGCAAGGCGGGCAGTGAGCCCAGCACCGTGATGCTCGCGACGGAATTCGAAGAAATATCGAGGGTTACCAGCTGGGTGAGCGGCGCCAGGCTCGCCAAGTCGGTGAGCTTGGTGTTGGCGACGTTCAAGCTGGTCAAGGTGACGAGCCCAGACAACGGCGTAAAATCGGCGATCGTGTTGTTCGCAATGTCGAGGGTCGTCAGCTGGGTTTGCGCGCTCAGATTCGGCACTGCCGTAAGCTTCGTATTCTCGAGATTCAGCGCCGTAAGCTTGGTCAAAGCTGCAAGTGGCACGACGCCTTTGAGCCTGGCACTGCTCAATGACAGCTCCTGCAGCTGCGACAGCGAGCCGAGCGGGGTGACGTCGTCGATCGTCACGTTGCCGAGCTCGAGCGACGTCAGCTTGGTGAGCGCAGCGAGCGGCGTGATCGCCACCGGCGACTGATTGAAATCGCCCGTGCCCGACAGGTTCAGCCGGCGGAGCTTTGGCACGTTCGCGAGCGGCGCATAGTCGGTGATGCGGTTGCGGCTCAGGTCGAGGGCCGTGATTTGTGGAACGTCCGAGAGGTCGGGCACCGACGTCAGGTAGCCATTGCTGAAGTCGATGCTGCGCAATTTGGGCAGTAGCCCGAGCACGCTCAGCGGATCACCGCCTCCGCCACCGGAAAAGTCGAGCGAGACCAATCCGGATAGGCACTCGAGCCCGGTGATGTTGATGCCGCTGTCGTTGAACGGAATCGCCAGCGTGGTGAGATCCGCGACGTCCGCGGCGGTCAGCGGCCCTGAAGGCATGTCGAGTGCGGCGCGCACCTGCTGCTCGACGTAGGAATCCGCGAACGACAAGACGCCTTCACATTGCGGAAGCGGCGGGAGCGGCAGATTGGGCGCGCCGGCGGCACCGGCTGTCGGCTCGTCGGCGGCGCCACCCGTTGCCGGCACGCCGCCTTGCGGCACGACGTCGCTCGGCGGCATCCCGCCGGCGCCGGCCTCGACCGTACCGGTGCTGAGCTCGCCCGCGGCACCCACGTCGCCGCCTGCGCTCATGCTGCTGCCACCCGACGCGGTTTCAACGCCGCCGCCCTCGCCACCCGCGCCGGCGCTGTCGTGCACCGAGCGCTTGGCGGGATCACCCGCACAGCCCGCGGCCACGCCCCAAGCTCCCGTCAAACACAACGCCCATGCCCAATGGCGATCTACCCGGTAGGTCATGCACCGAAGAGTAAGCGAGCGCGCGGCGGCCGCAAGTCTTGACTAGCGAAGTGCTTTGCCCGGGACCGTGTGCACGCCGCGGCTCGCGCTAGCGACGCTTGGTTGCCGCGGCCCCCAAAAGGCTGCGCTCGACGGCAGTAAAAGCCTAGCGCGCCCGCAAGAACGCTGCTGATTTCGTCAACGCGCGAGCAGCGACTCGAGCGACGCGATCGGCGCGTACGCCCGCGGATCGCGCAGGGTTCGACCGAGCTTTCTCGTGATTTCCAGCAGCTCGGCTTCGAGCTTTTGGTCGCCGATCAGTCGCGCGGCCTCGCGGCGGCGAAAGCTGGTTTCGAACAGCTCGAACAGGCCTGACGTGGGGCCTGGCTTCACGAAGCCTTCGCGCACCCAACGCGCCAGCGCTGCGCGCGTCTGCGGCGCGCGGCCAGCGCTGAACAGGGCGGCGAGCCGCGCCGGCTCCGCGTAGCTCAAATCGCGCATCTTTCTGAGCGTGACTTCGGGTGCGTCGCGCTCGAGCCAGCGAAAGAAATCCATGTCGACTTCGCTGTAGTCACTCGGCGAGTGTTCGGCGTCGGGGATGCGCTTGGCGCCGGAGACCAGCGCCACGTGCTCCTCGAGGATCGCGCGCGAGTGGGCTTCGGCGTAAGGCAGGTAGCGGGCAACGCGTGCGTCGTCGTGCCCGAACCAGGCAGCGGTCGCGGCCACCGACAGCGCCCGTTCGGCGTCGAAGCGCACGCGGTCGCGCTCGGCTTGGTAGAAGGCGCGCGGACTGATGCCTTGTTCCCGCGCCGATATTCGCCCCGACGGGTCGACGAAGCTCTTCGGCCGGCTGAGCAGCGCTTTCAGCTCTTCCAGCAGGTTGTCGGTGACGGTGAGCTCGGTCTCGAGCAACTCGGCGTCGCCGGCCATGGCGGCGAACAGTGCGCGCCGCACGCCGCGATCGGCGCTGCAGTTGAGCTCGACCAAATAGCCCAGCACTTCGTGGGAGGCGCCGCAGCCGGAGCGCATCTCCGACCCAGCGTAGATCGGCCAGAAGCGCACGTAGCCAGCGGGGTCGCGTAGCGCGTTGCCGGGCGCACCGTGGCTCGATTCGGTGCTCTGCCAACCGTTCCAATCCTGCGCGTCCAGCGGCGGGCGCAGGCAGAGCTCGGGCATGTGGTCGCGCAGCGGCACGTCGTCGTGCACCATCTCGGCGATGCAGTCGAGCAGCCCTAGCGCCGGATCGGCCGGACCTTTGTACCAGGCACCCTTCAAGCTGCGCACCAGATTCACCGCGCCGCGCGGGTCGAACACGCTGACGGCTTCGACCTCGCGCAAGCTCACGTCGTGCCCCGAATCGAGCCGGCGCGCGGCCGCGAACGCGCGCCCGGCAGCCGGAACGTCGCCGGTTTTCCAAGCTTGCTCGGCGCTGGACCAGGCCGCGGCGAAGTTGGTGCTCGGAGCGGTGGCCGGCGAGTGGCGTCGCCACGCCGTCACGCCGACCACAGCCGCGCAGACCAGCGCGCCGCCGAGCAAGAGCAGCCGGTTGTAGTTGATGAACCGCCCGGCTTTCACCAAGGCGCTGGCCGTGTGTGCACCGCGAGCCAGGCCGTAGCGACCGAGCACCTCACGCACGCTGGTCGGGCGCCGCTCGGGATTCGGCTCCAACATCGCCGCCAAGGCGAGGCGCAGGCGGCGGTCGGCGCGCGCCGGCATGGCTTTCGAGACGTCGACCGCAAGACCGCGATGCGGCAACTCTTCAGGTTGCATACCGGTCAAGGCCGAGAGCGCGGTGGCCGCGACCGCGTAGACGTCACTTTCCGGACCGGCGCGCCCCTGCAGCTGCTCGGGCGCCATGTAGCCGAAAGTCCCGGCGACGGTGCTGCCTTCTTTGGAGCGCAGCCGATGCCGAACCGAGCCGAAATCGACCAGCGCGAAGCCGCCGTCGGGACGGCGGATCACGTTGGCGGGCTTGATGTCACGGTGAATGATCGGTGGTGCGAGCTGGTGCAAGTAGTCGAGCGCGTCGGCGGCATCGTCGAGAAACCGCCGAATCTCCGCCGCACCGAGCACCTTGCCACCGCTGCTGAGCGCCGCCAGCGTCTCGCCCTCGATACGCTCCATCACCAGACACAGCGCGCCGTCGAGCTCGAAATGATCGACGTACTTGGGCAGGCTCGGATGATCGAGCGCTTGTTGCACCAATGCTTCACGTTCCGCCAGCTCGACGTCTTTCCACGAGGTCGCACCGCGCACGAAGAAGCGCTTCACGGCCACGCGCCGCCCGGTCGCTTGGTCCTCGGCTTCCAGCGTCTCGCCCTGAGCGCCGGCGCCCAGGCGACCGACGATCGCGTAGCGACTCTTCAGCAGCTCACGGCGTTCGGGCTGATCGCCGCTCGGCATCGGTCGGCCAGCATAGCCCGGCGCCGCGCCGACAGGCTAGCTGCGGTCGGCTTGCAGGCGGGCGAGGATTTCGTCGACGCTGAGCGGCTTGTCAGCAGCGTGCATGACGGCGCGCCAAGCTTCGGGCACGGCGAGTTGCGCTTCGGCGGGTGCCGCCGCACCGACCGAGAACACGAGCGCGAGCGCGACCGGTCCGTACGTGACCTCCGGCGCAGGCAATTCTGCCACCAGCTCTTTGATTTGGGCTTGCTCGTCGACTGAAGGCTGTTGCTCCTCTGCCGCCAGCCAAAAATCGATCGGCCCGTCCGGCCCAAGGCCGAGCGTCAACGAGCGACAGCCGACGACGTCGCTTTTCGCGTAGTGCTCAGTCAGTGAAGCTTGAATTGCCTGCAGCCATTGCCCGAGCGCGCCGGCACCGCCAGGCATGCGGTCCGCGATCACTTGTTCTGGCTGCAGCAGCGTCACACCGAGTAGCGCAAACATCGGTGCGCACGCTATCTCACGGCTGGTGCAAGAGCCAGTAGGTGCGTGATATAGAGTCCGGCTGTGCTCTACTTGGTGTTCCTGGTTTCGGGGTTCGCAGCTTTGCTGTACCAGATCGTTTGGCAGCGTTCGCTGTACGCGATTTACGGCATCAACATCGAGTCGGTGACGATGATCGTCACCGCCTTCATGCTCGGGCTCGGCCTCGGCAGCTTGGCCGGCGGCGCGATCAGCAACAATCCTCGGCGCCCCACGCTGCTGCTGTTCGCGGCGGTCGAGCTGGGGATTGGCTTGTTCGGCTGCTTCTCGCTCTCGCTATTTCGAGTCGTAGGTGACGCGACCTTGCACATGACCCAGCTGTGGACCGGCATTGTCACGTTCCTGCTCGTGCTCGCCCCGACCATGCTGATGGGTGGCACGCTGCCGCTACTGGTTGGGCACTTGGTCCGCGCGTCCGGCAACGTCGGCAAATCGGTGGGAACATTGTATTTCGTCAACACGCTCGGTTCGGCGGTTGCGTCGTTCGCCGCCCCGCTGGTGTTGCTGGGGCGCCTTGGCCAATCGTCTACGGTGCACCTGGCCGCAGCGCTCAACGTGTCCGTCAGTCTCGTGGCGTACGCGCTCTACCGCTTCAAATCTCCGAGAGGTGAAAGCGCGCCAACCAGCGCGGAAGAGGTTGGCACGTGAAGCTCGGCATCGCGATTGGCTTCGCGGCACTGAGCGGTTTTGTCGCGCTTGGCTATGAGCTGCTCTGGTACCGCGTGGTGGCGGTCCTGATCTGGGGCGTCGCGTCGAGCTTTGGTCTGGTGCTCGGCGCCTACTTGGGCGGCATCGCCGTTGGCGCGTATTTCACTGGATTGTTGTGTCGCCGCGGCGAAGCGGCGGGCGATGCTCGATACATGCGCCGGCTGGCGATCTTCGTCGCGCTGGCCAACGTCGCCAGCGCGCTGGTCGTCCCATCATTCGTGTGGTCCGCTAGATTTACGGACTACCGCATCGGCCTGACGATGGTGGCGGTGGGCGCCGCGTTGCTCGGAGCCGTTCTACCCCTGCTGGCGCATTTTGGCATCGAGCCGGACCACCGCGCGGGTGCGCGACTCTCGTACATCTATCTGGCGAACATCGTCGGCTCTGCCACGGGCAGCTGGGTAACCGGATTCGTCTTGATGGACGCCTTGACGCTGCGCCAAATCGCCGTGGTGCTTGCGGTCGCGGGTTTCGTGCTCGTCGCGTTGCTGGTTCTGCTCGGCGCACGAACCAAGGTTGGCCGCGGCGTCGGCGTGGGCGCGGCGGCGCTCTTGGCAGGTTTGGCGTTTGCGCTGATGCCGCGACTTTATGACCGAATCTGGGAACGTTTGCTGTACAAGGCAACCGACGACGGCAAGCGCCGCTTCGTTACCGTGATCGAGAACAAGAGCGGCGTGATCGCGGTGACGACCGATGGCGCGGTCTTCGGCGGCGGCGCCTACGACGGCATTCTGAACACGTCGCTTTCGCGCGACCGCAACGTCGTGATGCGCGCCTACGCGATCGGCGCGCTCCATCCTGCGCCCAAGCGGGTGCTGATGATTGGGCTCGCTTCCGGCTCTTGGGCGCAGGTCGTCGCGAACCATCCGCTGCTCGAGCAGTTGACCGTCGTCGAGATTAACCCCGGTTACCTGACGTTGATCGCTCAACACCCTGGTGTCGCTGGCATCTTGAGCAACCCCAAGGTGTCGATCGTGATCGACGATGGGCGACGTTGGTTGCGCCGCAACGATGATCGCAAATTCGATTTCATCGTGATGAACACGACTTGGAACTGGCGTGCGCATGCCACGAGCTTGCTTTCGGTCGAGTTCATGCAGCTCGCGCGCCAACATCTGGCGCCTGGCGGCGTGCTCTATCTCAACACCACCGGCTCGAAGGACGTGCAACTCACGGCGGCCAAGACGTTCCCTTATGCGCTGCGCGTGATGAACCTCGTTGCTTTGAGCGATCGACCGGTTACGTTCGATCGTGATCGCTGGCGCGAGCTGCTCGCGTCTTATCGGATCGAAGGTAAGCCGGCCCTGAACCTCGGCGACGCGGCCGATCAGAAGATTTACGCTCAACTGCTGGCGTTCGATGATCTGGAGACGCGCGCCGACATTCTCAAGCACACCCAGCAGGCGACCGTGATTACCGACGACAACATGGTGACCGAATGGCGTAAGCCGCTTCGGTATCCGGACGAGCCTTAGCCTGGAGCTGAAGCCGAACGCAATCTCTACGGCTCGAGCACGTCGACCCAAGGCGACGCGGCAACGTGGTAGCCGCCGTCGGCGGCGACGTTGAGGACCGCGCGGATGCGGCGCACGTGCTCGTCCGGCAGCAGCTCCCAGTCATCGGCAGTCCTGGCGCCCGGAATGTCGAGCGCGTCGTGGCTAGCGCCGGGCAAGAGTTGCCCTTGAGTCTCCGAGAAGGCGGGCAGATCAGCCGGGCCGAGCGTTTTGGGGCTGGTTCCAGGCGGCGCGTCGGCCAGCTCGATCTCGAACTGCAAGAGGCCCCCAGCGGCAGCGGTAGCGAACGGTACGGCGCGCTTCGAAACGTTGGTGGCGGTCACCGCAAGCACCGACGACAGCGGCTGGCCCGGCCCGCGCGGCAACGCCCCGTGCAGCTCCAGCCGCAGTGCCAGCGGGCGCTCGATGGCAAGCACGAGCGCCGCTGACTCGACGGCGTACGCGGGCATGCTGTGCAGCTCCGGCGGCACCAGCCGCTGATCCTTGGCTTGTTCGCCGTAACTGTAGTGAGCCGTCACCCGCACTTCGTCGGCGTCGGCGAATTCGGCCTGAAAATAGAACTGCATCCACGGCAGCGTGCGAGCTTGACCCGGCCCCAGCGTGACGATGTCCTTCTGCCAGTCTTCGTCGTAGTTGCCGCAGCGCGTGTACTGCACCGGCGGCGGCGCATGAAACGCCTCGCCGCGGCGGCGCACCGCGAGCTCGAACCAAGCGTGCGGCTCGCGCCAGCCCATCTCGCTGCCGTCACTCGACATCACGACCGCATAGCTTCGGTCTTTCGAGTGGTTGCGCAGCACGACTTGGAGCTTGGGGTCAGCGCCCTGCTCGAATGGCTCGTGCGCGCTGCGCGTCAGCTCGAGCTTCAGGTCACGTTCGACCTCGCTGCGCGGCCAGGCCCGCACGTTGGGCTCGGGCGCCCCCAGCGCACTATTGGCGGATTCCTCCGTGCCGGAGCAAGCCGCCAGCGCGAGTAGCCCGAGCCAAGCCGGAAGCAGGCGAAGCAGTCTCATCTAGCCCTACTTGGTGTACGGGCGAGCCGATAAGTTCCTTCCCGCGGTCGGCCGCACGGAACGCGACCGGTGAGGCTGCACGCCGTCTCACGTCTCGGGCGTCGAACCCGCCAGCGTCGCCCTGCGGGCCGCGGCCGCTTCGGCCAAATGCGGCAGGTAGTGCCGCTCGTAGAAGCGCTCTTGCCCGTTACGCCAGGTGCTGACGCCACCGATCAAGCGATAACACCAAATGAACACGAACGACAGGTCGAGCTGCCACGGCAAAAACCCGGCGCGCACGCTGGTCGGGAAAAGGTGGTGGTTGTTGTGCCACTCGCCCGCTACCAAACCTGGCCACAGCGCGTTGATCGCCAGGCTGTTGCGATCGAAATCCACGCCGTCTTTGCGCTTGTCTTTGCCGCCGGCGTGAAGATCGTAATTGTGAGCGCGAATGCCGATTGCCCACACCGCAGCCCAACCGAACAGCGCGGTGGCCAGAGCGTGGCCGCCCAGCGCGTAGAATGCCGCGTACCAAAACGCCCAGTTGACCACGTAGTGAGTCAACAACCGCAGCGGGTGCGTGACCGAGCCCCAACGCTGGTATTGCTGATAGCTGTTCAAGCGCATGCCCGTGTGCTTGAGCAGGCCCGAGACCTTGGCGTAGTCGCTGGCCGACAAGCTCTGATTGATGCGCTGGTGTAAATCACCGGCCAAAAAGCAGTACCACCAGCCAGCGCGCGCGTTGTACGGGTCGCCGGGTTGGTCCGAGTACGCGTGGTGCACGTGGTGCGAAACGATGTACACCTCTTCGGGCACGATCTTCAGCGACAGATTGCGCACGACGAAGCGGTAGTAGCGATTGCGAAACGTGAACGCATGGTGGGTGCCGTAGCGATGCAGGTAAACCGTACCCTGCACGCCGATCCAAACCATCGAATAGAGAAAGCCCGCCAGCATCAGCTTCCAGCTGAAGTACTTGGTCAGGAACACCACCCCGAACGGAAACAGGGCGAACATGAAGCCCCAAACCGCGACCGACAGCCACGCCTTGCGATCGGCAAACACGTTCATGCGCCCGAGCCACTCGCGTCCGATTTCGCGCGTGGTCGGCACGTACAGCTCACCGTTGCGCTCCCAGCCGTAGCTCGGCTCCTGCAGCGCACGTTTCAGAAAGGGGATCGCCATCTAGGACTGTGGTCTCGCTTCGGAGGAGCCGCACCGATTGCGGCAGACCCAGTCTCCTAGACGTAGGCGCAACCCTCGCACAGCCGCGCCTAGCCCGCCACCACGGCTATTTATGGCGCTGGAAAGCCGAATTGGGCTCGCGCGGGTGCCATGCGTTGGCTCGAGCCTACAGCGACCGCACCCCGCTGGTGCCGCGCTGCGCAGCGCGGCGTGGCGGGCGCGGAGCGAGGCGGCGCGCCACGCCTGAGAGACTTTGTGTTTGGCGAACGAGCGCGATAGGCTGATCGCGACTCGGAGGCGGCACAATGATGAACCACCGTTATCTCGGGGTGCTCGCGCTATTTCTTGCCGCGTGCGGCAGCAGCGGCAGCGACAAAGCCGACAGCGGCAAGCCGGAGCCTGGCAAACATCCCGATCCCGGCCCGATGTGCACGGCCGCCGCGGACTCCGAAGCCGAGTGCACCGGCGGCATCGACGACGATTGCGACGGCTTCATCGATTGCCTGGACTCCGAATGCGACGGTCAGGCATGCGGGGATGGGCTCACGTGCAGCGGCGGCGCCTGCCGCAAGCCGTGTGCAGCCGATGACGCCACGTGCGTGCCCGAGCTGCCCGCGATTCAGAACATCAAGGTCGCGATGCACGGCGATACTGCGGTCATCGAATTCGAGCCGGTCGCCGGCGCGCTCGACTATCGCATCTACCCCGAGCCCGCCGCAGCAGATTGGCTGATCGGAACGGCCGGCGAAATCGGCGTCAAGAACGGCATCTACCGCTGCGCCGGTGATCGCGTGTTTCAAGACCGCGCGCTGGACGACGCCAACGGCTTCGATTGCCAAATTACCGGCTGCGACAACGCGCGCCACGACTACAAGCGCAGCGAAGCCGAAGCCGTGCTGGGCTACGTCTTTCTCACACCGGGCGCCGACCGGCTGCCGGTGTACCGCGTGGCTAACCCGAACGGCGCCGGCGGTTTCCGCAACGCAGACTGGGTAGTGCCGTTGTACTCGGAGGCGAACAGCGCCGAATACGTGGTCGATCTCGATCAGCGCGCGATGCTGTTGGCCCAAGGTTGGCGTGACGACGGCATCGCGTTTTACACCGCCAAAAGCGCGACCAAGAACGTGTACCGCGTGCACTACGCGCCGGGCGCGGACTGGCAAGGCGACAACGTCGTCTTTTTCTTCACCGACGGCCCCGAGCACGACGCGCGCGCCGCCCAGCCAGCCAAAGACATCGAAAATTTGGGCATGCGTTTCCAAATCCTCGACGCGCAAGCTTCCGGCAGCGTTGCCCTGCACCGCGTCACCTACCCCGGTACTTTCGACGTGCTGGCGGCGGGCGAAGCGCGCTACCAGCAGGTGCTGCACCAGGGCGCGCGCCCGGTAACGTCGCTGACGTGGCCGGGGCTCAAAGCCGACACGCGCCTGATCATCGAAGCGCTCGACGCCGGCTGCCCGTTCCCGAATGGCTACATCGCCGCCGAGCACAAAGACGCCGACATCGATCGCACCAGTATGGAGGCATTCAATCAGCCGTCACTCACGCTCGACGAAGCGCGGCTGTCTTCGGGCGAAGTTTTCATCAACGGCCAACACGATCCGCAGAGCCGGCCGAAGCCGGTCGCGCGCGCCTACGTGGACGTGAAGCCCGAAGCGGCGTCCAAGATGGACTTTTTGGCCACGTTCGACGACGGCGCGGCGTGGAAACCGTTCACGAAATGGCAGGACAACAACGCGTTCATCTTCCGCAACGAAGATTGGGCGATTGACACCAGCGGCTGCACCGAAAACTTCACGTTCGGGCCGCTGCTTGGTCAATTCTTGCTGGGTTTTGCCGACGGCGGCTCGAGCTGCAACGTGAGCATGACGCCGCGCCAGGTGCCGACCGAGCTGAGCGCCGACAAGTACCTGCACGTACGAATGTCGTCGGACATTCCGT
>FSUE01000208.1_pt1 | contig 41762 bp, 36 predicted proteins | sample 1637031 | NCBI WGS metagenome assembly FSUE01 (sample SAMEA3914819, study PRJEB12502) | metagenome | biome: forest; material: soil | place: Canada | collected 2010-06-26 | depth 0.3 m | reverse complement strand
CTTGAACCCCCACACCTTGCGGTACCGGAACCTAAATCCGGCGCGTCTGCCAATTCCGCCACTCGTGCGATGAGGAGGCGGGAGGCATAGCGCGGGGGTGTGGGGGGCGTCCAGCCTCTCGGGCGGGGTTTTGCGGCTGCGGCGAACTGGCCGGATTTGTGCCAGTTGTGGCGGCGGTCACTGGTAGGGGCGGTAGCCAAACCACGTGAGCTTGCGCTCGGGGCCGGACTTGGGGGCCGGACTTATCTGGCAAGAACAATCACCAACTTGGCTCACGCACAGCTTCTCGTTCGAGAAGACGCGGAGCTTGGCGGTAACGCTGCCGCTGCGGGCCAGCGAGGCGCCTGCCGGCTTGTGGTGAGCTGCGAAGCGCGGAGCGAATGAGCTTCCGCTATCTTCACCCACCACGTCGTCATCGGCGCCTGCCGGATCGAACCCGCAGCTCTGCTCTTTGAGCACGGTGTAGTAGTTCACGGTGTCGGGGTTGTCCGCATACACCACGAATAGCGGGCCGTCCGCGACTTTGGCCGTGCTGCGTTTGTTGAGGGGTGCTGCGCCCAACGTCACCGCGGCCGTCGCTTCTTGCTGCGGATCCGTGTCGGCAGTCACGGTTTGCAACGCGCTCGCGCGACACGTGGCGCACAACTCGATCGGATCCGCGTTGGCGACACCGACTGGGTCCGTGATCCCACCCATACCCAGCAGTCCACCCATACCCAGCAGTCCACCCATGTCCGACGGACCCACTGTGCTGGCCTGCCCACCTTCGTGCCGGGTTTGGCCCCCCATAGCTACCGCGTCGCCGCCCACGGCACTCATTTCCCCCGCGAGTCCGTGCCCGCGTCCACCGCTACCGCCACTGCAAGCCGCCATCACGAGATACACCGTAGCGCTACCCAGCAAATATTTAGATGCGTCCCTGAAGTTCATTTTGCCTCCACAAAGGACGCTAATCGGAGGTGTCGACTGACCGCAATCAGCATGCGTTTTTCGGCGCGGGACAGCCGGATTCGATATCAGCCTTGGTCGCGCCCGTTGCTGACGAGCGAGGCATGGTTTTGCAACAAGCGCGCATTGGCTTGTGCGAGACGCGCGGCGCCGGCGCGGATTCCGTGGTGGCAAATCTTTGCCTTCTCGCTGCTCGCGGCCGCGCACGCATCGAGCCATCGGGGCGATCAGAATTCAACACATGGCCGGTGGGGCGGACACGACAGGAGCGAGGACGGAGTCGACAGGGCTTTCCATGAGTATTGCGCGCGTCAGTCGTGGTTTTGCTCAGGGCTGCCAACTGGCTGCCACTGCGGCGTTGTTGTTGCCGCTGGCGTGCGCGTCCGAGCCGGGCCCGAAGGGTTCCAACGCCAACGGCGGCAGCAGTGGTGTGGGTGGCAGTAGCACCAGCCATGGCGGCGTCACCAGCATGCCGCCGGTCGGCGTGGATCCGAAGACGCTCGATCCGGGTTACGTGCCGGTGCATCGGCTGACGAACGGCGAATACAACAACAGCGTCGGAGATTTGCTCGGCACCGCGCTGCGACCGGCGGACTTTTTCCAAGCCCAAACCGGCACCGGCTTCGATACCAACGCTGGACCGCTCACCGGCTTCACGAGCGCCAACGCCACCGCCTACTTCGAGGCCGCAAAAACGCTGGTCGACGACCTTTTCAAGAATCCGGCCGCCAAGGCCAAGCTGCTGACCTGCACGCCTGCAACGGCTGGCGACACGGCCTGCGCCACCACCATCATCAAAGCCTTCGGTCGCCAAGCGTACCGCCGCCCGCTCGAAGCCACCGAAACCCAGCCGCTGGTTGGCCGCTACACCGAAGCGCTGACGACGCTCGGCAAAGATCACGAAGGCGCCATCGGCCACGTGCTGCGGATCATGCTCACGTCCGCACCCTTCCTCTACTGGATCGAGATCGATCCGGATCTGCAAGCCGCCGCTGCCGACAAGCGCGCGCTCAACGGCTACGAGCTCGCGTCCCGGCTTTCGTTCGCGCTGTGGGGCTCGCTGCCCGACACGGCCCTGCTCGACCTAGCCGAGAGCGGCGGCTTGACTGATCCGGCCACGCTCACGGCGCAGGTCGATCGGTTGCTGAACGATGCCAAAGGCCCGCGCTTCGTGCAGGCGTTCTTCAACCAGTGGCTGCACGTCAACAACCTGGGCAGCCACCAGGTCGACGACAAATTGTTCCCGGCGTGGAACGAAGCCATGCGCAAAGCCATGCTCGTCGACGCGCAGAGCTTCTTCTCGACCTTCGTTGCCGGCACGCGCCCGTGGTCGGAATTCCTGACTGCGCCGTTGCAAGCCGGCGCCGGCCTCGAAGGCATTTACGGGGCGGATCCGCCCGGTCTGCGCCGGGGCTTTTTGGGCCTACCGGCGTTCCTGACGGCCGAGTCGGTGCCGACCCGCACCGCGCCCACGTTCCGCGGCAAGGTCGTGCTCGAGTCGGTGATGTGCACGACGATCACGGTGCCGCCCAACCTGGTGATTCCGGATCTGGACGCAGCCGGTGCCGACATGGCCGAGTCGCCCAACATTCGCGTCAAGCTGCAGAAGCACCGCGCAGCGCCCGACTGCGCGGGCTGCCACAACATTTTGGATCCAATCGGGTTCGGGCTCGAGAGCTTCGATGCGATCGGTCGCTACCGCACCGCGTACACCAATGGCGATCCGGTCGATACGTCGGGTGAGCTGATGGGCAAGCCGTTCAAGGGGCTCGCCGAGCTGATTCCGATCATCACCAGCGACGCTCACTACGCCTCGTGCCCGAGCGAGAAAATCCTCAGCTACGCCCTGCGCCGCGTGGCGCGCCCCGAGGACCAGCCGTACCTCGATCAGCTCACCGTCGATTGGAAGGCGGGCACGATTCGCGATCTGGTCAAGCGCTTGGTCGTGAGCGACACCTTCCGCTTCCGCAAGCTGCCCAAGAGCGCGCTTTGACCAGCATCAGCAAAACCCGCATGAATCCGCTTTTTTCGCGTCGAAACGTGCTGCGCGGCGCCGGCGTTTGCTTGGCGCTGCCGTGGCTCGAAAGCCTGGCTCCGCGTGGCGCACTGGCTCAGGCGGCCAGCACTCCCAAGCGCTACGTGCCGATCTTCTTTCCGTGCGGCGCCGCCGCGCAGTGGTGGGATAAGGCGCCCGCCTTCGGCACCAGCGTCACCGGCGACGCGTTCCAGCTCGGCCTGGTGCACGAGCCGTTGATGGCGCTCAAAGCCAAGCTGCTGATCTTGAGCCGCATCGGCAACTACAGCTGGAACGGCGGGACTCCCGGCGTCGACCCCGCCAGCCACGCGCGCTGCCCAGCGGCCCTGCTCACCTGCGTGGATGCCGACAAGCTAGCGAAGGCGGCCGGCATGCCGTTGCCTTCGGCAGTCATCAACGGCGTCACCGCCGACCAAGTCATCGTGCAAAAGGCCGATCTGGGCAAGGTCACGCCGATAGCTTCGATGCAGGTCGGGTGCGGCAGCTTTCCGGGCGCTTTCGATGGGCGCAGCTACTCGTACAATCAGGTCATGAGCTGGAAGAGCGAGCGCGAGCCGCTCAAGCGCATGATCAATCCGAAAGCCGTGTTCGACGCGATGGTCACGGCCGGCGCGAAGGCTTCCAACGGCGCCGCGGATCCCGCCGCCGATGCCGCCGCAGCGCGCCGCGCCGCCGAAAACAAGAGCGTGCTCGACGCCGTGCTCGAAAACGCCAACGATTTAAAGCCGCGCCTGAGTCGTCAAGATCAGATGACGCTCGAGCAGTTCACGAGCTCATTCCGCGACATCGAAAAGCAAGTCACGAGCGTGACCAGCACCGTCAGCAGCGGCTGCAAAATCATCGCCGCACCGATGGCCGTGCCGGAGCCGCCCGGCTCGATGCAGGGTCTGAATCAAGGCCAGATGGGCTACGACCGCGGCGCGCACGTCAAGCTCATGAACGACTTGGTGGTGATGGCGTTGCAGTGCGACGTCACGCGCATCATCACGTACATGCTGGACGACTCGCGCAGCGAGTTCAACTACACCTTCATTCCCGACGAAGATAAAGTCTTCGGCTCGCCCGGTGGCATCGACAACTTCCACGGTGGTTGCCAACACGGCCCGGGAAGCATTCCCACGACCGCGACCAACGGTGTTTACGGCGGCACCAGCAACGGTGGCTTTGCGACCGTCACGCGCTGGTGGGTGCGCCAAGTCGCCGACTTGGCCGCCAAGCTCGACGCCATCCAAGAGGGCGACGGCACGGTGCTCGATCACACGCTTTTGCACATGGCCAGCGACATGCGCACGCACGACCACAAGGCGTTCGATCTACCGATGCTGCTGCTTGGCGGCAAAGGCTTCATCAAGCAAAACGCGCACATCTCGCTGCCCGCGCTACCCAGCGATCGCCAAGCGCGCGACCTGTACTACACGATCCAAAAGAACTACTTCGGCCTCAGCATCGACAAGTTCGGCGACGGACCCACGCCCAACGCGCTGATCGAAGAGATTCTGGCGTAGCGGCGCCAACGGTCGACGCCGGCGATGCGATTTCGGCCGACGCGAAGGCGCGCCGCTATGCTTCGAGCGGATCGTGAATGATCGCAACGACGATGCGCCAGCTTTGGTGAGCGAGGCGAAACGTGTACGTCATACCGAAGCGCGAAAGTTGCGCGCCGGATTTCGTGATCCACGCCCCAGAACCGCTGACGGTCGACAGGTCGTGGCTCAAGCGACGCTCGGTGAGCTCGCCAAAATCCGTGCGGTCGTAGGCCTTCACCGACAGCTCGGCCATCACGGATGTATAGACGCGCTCGACGGCTGCCGTGTCCGGAAGCAACGCGACCCCTTGTGGGGTGACCATGATCGCCGGCGTGTCGAAATGCGGAGCAATCGCTCGCGCGTCGAGCGAGCGGAATGCCTGCGCGTAGCTTCGAAAAGCCTCGACCACAACGCCGTTGTCTTCGATGTTCATGACGTTCTCTCCTTGTGTCATCCCTCGAGTGAGATCTCCTCTAGCGCGAGCTGGGGTTTCGTCAGATTACCGCCGGCATTGGCCACCAGCACGTCGATCGGCCCGAGTGCGATTTCGACCTCACTCCGCATGCGCTCGATCTGCTCGGGGTCGGTTACGTCACCGATACCTTGGATGGCGCGCCCGCCGGCGGCCTCGATCGCCGCGCGAGTGTGGGTGAGCGCCTCGACGTCTCGACCGCGCCGCGCGCGGCGAACAGCGTCGCGATGGCAGCGCCGATGCCACGCGAGCTGCCCGTGACCAACGCGACTTTGTGCCTCAGGTCCGTCATTCTCGTCTCCTTGCCAGAGTACGTATTGTGGCTGGCAGCCCAATTCGCAAGGCGTGCTGCTTGTGGCGCTGGTCGGTAGCCAGGGACCCGTTCTTGCAGGCGACAGACCGACCACGACGGAAAGGAAGTTATGCGAAAATTGAAATTGCAAATGCAAGTCACGGTCGACGGCTTCGTAGCGGGGCCTGAGGGTGAGCTCGACTGGATGCCAAACATCAATGCAGATGCACCGCTGATGGCCCGCATCATGCAGCTAGCCGACACGAGCGATACCATCCTGCTCGGCCGCAAGATGACCGACGAATTCGTCAAGTATTGGGAGCATGCAGTCACGAACAAGGACAGCCCAGAACGCGAGCTAGCGCAGCGAATGGTGGACTTCACCAAGGTGGTGTTCAGCAAAACGCGCCAGCAAATCGACGGCAAGAACGTCCACGTGGAGAACGGGGACTTGGTCGGGGCGGTGAAGCAACTGAAGAGCGTCTCGGGCAAGGACATTCTCGTCTACGGCGGGGCGACGTTCGTATCCTCGTTGCTCGAGCAGGGCCTGATCGACGAGCTGAACTTCTTCGTCAACCCGGTAGCGATTGGGCGTGGGCTGCAGATCTTCAAAGGGAAGAGACCCTTGAAGCTTGCAAGCTCGACCGCCTACGCTAGCGGCGTCGTGGTGAACAGCTACGTGGCGAAGTAGCGGGACGGCTCGCCGAGCACGGAGGTGGCGGCGACGCTTCTGCCGCTGCCCGAAGGTTGCGCGCCGCGGATGGCTCTGCCTGCCCACTGCCGAATTGCGCCGCTTCGCCCGAGTCGCTTTCCGCCGCCCGCCACTCGTGCGACGAAGCAGCCATGAAACTCGTTCAGGCGACATCGCTGGTTCTGGTGTGCGCGGCGATGGTAGCGGCGGCCTGCGGGAGCAGCAGCGACAGGCAAGTCGAGCGCGACGACGGCGGAGCGGGCGGCGGCGCCGGCGCGCCACTCGGGCCAGCGCAAGGCGGGTCGGCTGTGCACGTCGCGATGGGCGGCATGTCTGCCGACAACGCCGGCGCAGGCGCGACGTCGACGGCTGGCGCGGACAGCGCCGGTGCGTCAGGCGCGCCGATCGTCGGCGGCGCGAGTGCCGGCGGCGCGAATGCCGGCGGCGCAAGTGTTGGCGGCGCGAATGCCGGCGGCGCCGGTGGAGCGGCGGACAGCACGGTGGTCGACTTCGGGTTCGAAGACTCGAGCTCACTGCCGGCCAACCTCGACCCCGGAACGGCCACGCTCACGCCGTCGCAAGGCTATGCCCCGCTGGGTCCGCCCGGCAATCAGTTCGGAGCCACGTTTCTGCGCGGCCCGACCGGCACGGTGATCACGCTCACCCTCACCGATTTGCCGCCGCACGAGACGCTGTCGCTCAGCATGCTCTTTGCCGCTATCGACTCGCTCGACGGCGAAGGCACGTTTCCAGCCGGCGACTATTTCAAGATCACGCTCGACGGCCAAATCATCTTCCGCGAATCGTTCGCGAACGCGGTCGAAACGCAGATTCAAAGCTACGATCCGCCGCCCGAGGTGATCCTGGCGCGACACGTCGACCTCGGCTTCCAGGGGCCGGGCGGCTACTATACCGACAGCGCCTACGACTTCGGCCTCGACCCCGACCTGCAGAATCTGCCGCACACCGCCTCGTCCGCCGTGCTGGTTTTCACGCTGGAAGGCGAAGGCGTGCAAAGCATCGACGACGAATCGTGGGCGATCGACAACATCCGCGTCACGGCTCAATAGTCACTGGGCGGCAACTAGTCAGCAGCTGCCACACCTTTGCTGCTCGCCACGTCGTGATTCTTGCTACGTTGGTTGGCGGGCATGGAGCATCGAAAATCGGGGTTCGTCGCCACGATCGCGGCAAGCATGCTGGGCGCGGCGCTGCTCGGGCTCGGCTGCGGTAAGTCGAGCAGCTCGAGCAGCTCGGGCAGCTCGGGCAGCGGTGCAGGCGCAAACGCAGGTGTGGACGCAGGTGCTGGCGACGCAGGCACTAGCGCAAAGGGCGGCGACGCGGGCACTAACAACCAAGGCGGCTACGCCGGCATGTCGTGTGGCCCCGGTTGCTTTCCGGGTGGGACTGGCGGCACGGGCGTTCCGGTCGACACCGAGGAGAATAAGGCCTGTCGCGGCTACTTCAGCGCCGTGTGCGCGCGCGTTCGCGAATGCGGCATCAAGAATTGGGGGCCGTGTGAGAGCCCGATCGACGTCTGCCCAGACAGCTTGTTCTCGAAGGGTAGCGCCTGGACGTCGGAAGCCGTAACGGCGTGCACCGAAGCTTGGAAGACCCACGACTGCGCCGCCCTGACCAAGCTCCAAGGTCCGACGTGCAGTCAGGTTCCCGGCACCCGACCGCTCGGCGAGCCCTGCAGCTTCGCCGCGCAGTGCCAGTCGGGCATTTGCAGCGGCGGGGTCGCAGTCGGCTTCGTCGCGCAGTGCGGCGTGTGCGCGGAGCTCTCGACGCTCGACGGTACTTGCGACGAACAGAACATCTGTCCGGCCCCGAACAATTGCGTGGCAGGCGCCTGCACGGGTCGGGGACCACAGCTCGACCAGAAATGCATCGGTATCGAGTGCGATGCCGGGTTGCGCTGCGAAGCTGGTTTCTGCGTGGCGAGAAAGCCGCTCGACAGCGTATGTACCGACAACGGACAGTGTGCGCTCGACCTGGGCTGCCAAATCGAGCTGGTGGCTGCGCCCGAGCCCGAGCCCACGACCGGCACCTGCAAGCCGCTGCCGGCGATCGGCGGCGCCTGCCTACCCACCTTTGGTCATGTCGGTGCGTGCCCCAGCGGCGCCAGTTGTGACAATCGTCCCAGCGGCAAGTGCGTCGCCCTCGCTCAGATTGGCCAAGCCTGTGGCTACGCCAAGTGCGTGACGGGTGCCTACTGTCCCATCACCGGCTACCAGAGCGTCCCGCCCCACGTGTGCCACGCGCTGGCTGCCGAGGGCGCCGACTGTCCGCACGAAGAGACGGATCTGGGCTACTCGGCGTGCGCCGGGGACATCAGTTGCCTGTGCGGCGAGCCAAACTGCAAAACCGGCAAATGCGCCAAGCCGCGCTACGCCAAGGAGAGTTGCAACAGCGCGAGCCAGCGCTGCAACGAGGGTTTGGTGTGCGTGAACGGCAGCTGCGTCGACCCCACCGATGAGACGGGCGTCACCGCCGCCGGCTCACCCTGTCTGCGCTACTCGACGTTCGCTCGCGAAACCTCGTCGTGCCAAGCCGGCCTCGAGTGCCTGTGCCCCGACACCGCCTGCACCACACCGATCTGTGCCACTCCCCGCCTGGCGGGCGAAATCTGCGACACCAAAACTCAGCTTTGCCGCCAAGGGCTGACCTGCACTCCCGGCGGCTGCACCGAGGTCGTAACCCGCGGCATCGACGCGCTGGCGTGCGGAGTGAAGTAGCGATCGATTTCGAAGCACGTGGCGAAGCCGTCCGCTGGCCGACGTCCCGCTCAGCGTAGCGGCGTGGCCGCGGTGATGCCGGCGCGAACGCTAGCCAAGCGCGCGGCTTCATCGAAGACGACGCTTCGGTTCTTGAATGAAACGCCCAGCTCTGCGAGCAGTTGCTGCAGGTTCGGAGACCCGGGCGACGGGCCCATCTCGGCGTAAGTGTCGCGAAATTCGCGGCCTCCGCAGGCGGCGTCGGCCACGCCCAGGATTCGCTCGAGCGACCAATCGACGCTGACGTCGCCACCAGCGTGGAGGATAGCGACCAAGGCATCCTGGACCGATCGGTGGTTTTGCGTGCGCTCGCGAATACGCACGTCCGTCAGTAGCCAGTACAGCGCGCCACCCCAATACGTGCGACCCCAAGTCGGCGTGTGGTCGAGCCCGCGGTCGCCCTTCTGCGGCAAGCCTTGCGGCAGCCCTTCCAGCAGGTCGGTCCAGAAACCTCGCACGGTGACGCGACCAGCGCGGGCTCGGATGATCGGCTCGACGTAGGTGGCCAACCCTTCTTCGACCCACGGCAGGCGCGGCGCCACCGACGGAAACAGCACGTGGACGAGCTCATGGGTTGGCACCCAGCCGTCGAGCGCCACCGCCGACGTCACTTCACGACCAACGCGCAACAGGACCGAGCTGCCGCCGTTGCCGAGCGTAACGCCATGAATGCCGCGATTGCCAGGTACGACCAAGATCAGCGGGTACAGTCGAGGCAATCCCCGGTAATACTCGGCCATCGGCGTGAGCGTCTGCTCGACCCAGTGCGTGAGCTCGTCGTCGGAGATGGCGTACGGACCGCCGGTGATGCCAACGGTGACTCGCGCTTCGCTCACCGCGAGCACGCGCGTTCGCCAGGCGCCGAAAGCCGCAAACGGGGCAAAAATCGTCGCGGAAGTACTGACTACCGTCCCGGCTGCCCGCGCGGGATCGCGCGGCGGAAACGCCGTCAAGAACACTTCCGGCGCCCGAGGCCGCACCTCCAGCGAATACCCCGCGTACGCGGGCGAGCCGAGCAACCAGGTCGATGAAGGCGCGAGCACTGCGGAAGGGAACGACTCGGCCAGCTCGGCGTCGCCCAGTATTCGACCGGCTTCGCTGAGCCCGAATGCGTAGCTCAGCTCGCAGCCGTCCGCACAATGCGCGGTGACGAAACTCTGCCCATCACGCTCGAGCGGCCATTCCCCTTCGGAGGTTCGCACTCGGGCATCCGACACGAATCGTTCCGCCCCGTCGGCCACACGCAATGGGCCTACCAGCTTGGTCGGCAACGTCGCGCGCACCAGCAACCGATCGAGGCTCGCTGCATCCACCGCATAGTGCGGCGAATCTGCATCCGTACCCGCCCGGGGTACCGCGGACCGCAACGCAGATGCCGATGTCTCCGACTTCGCGAGCCGTAGCGTCTGCGTCGCCCTCGGCGCGGGAACCCCGCGCGCTCCGCCACACGCGACGACACAACACACCCCACCCATCCACGACCTCAGCATTTGCCCGAGCGCCATTTCGGCGGCTCACGCTCGAGGTAGCAAACGCCGGAAAGCGCTGCACTCTGTGGCGCCATGATTCGGCTACGCTACCACCAGTTGCCGGCTACTCAACTGGGCGCACCATCCGCCGCGCTCGGCAATCCAAGCCATTTCGGCCTCCGGGGGTCACACTCTCGCGGCACGCCGCGACGAGTAGACGATGACCTTCAAACTCTGGGCATTCTCGCTGATTCTGGGTGCAGCGCCGCTGTACGACCTGCCGGCGGACGTGGCGGCGCGCGGCGCGGAGGCGCGGCGCGACCTGGGTAAGCACACCGCCGTCGAGACGGTCGAAGACGTGTTCGTGCTGATCACGCCGCCGGGCCAGGGCTCATTGGCGGAAACCAAGGGCCTGACCAAAAACGTGTTGCGCGCCTACTTCAACGGGCGGTTCGGCAAACGCCCGTCGCAGGCGATCTCGGTCTACCTGTTTCCGGATGCCAAGCCGTACGAGGCCTACTGCCAGGAGCATTGGGGCAAACCGTGTGGCACGCCGTTCGGCCTCTACCAACCCGGCGAACGGCGCATCGTCATGAATGCAGGGCCAGGTATTGGCACGCTGACCCACGAGCTCGTGCATCCAATCGTCGAAACCGACTTTCCGGAAGCGCCGCAATGGGTGAACGAGGGCATTGCGTCACTATTTGAGGCGTTGTCCATGCCAGCGCCCGGACAAATCCATGGCGTGAAGAACTGGCGTCACCCGCGCTTGCTGCGCGCGCTGCGCTCGCCAAAGGAACGCGACAAGGCGAGCCTACCTGCGCTGTTCGCCCTCAGCGACAGCAGCTTTCGCGACGCTGATGAAGACCTGCACTACGCGACCGCGCGCTACCTGTGTCAGTGGCTCGATCAGCAAGGCAAGTTGTGGCCCTTTTATCAACGCTTCCGCGACCAGCACGCGGCCGATCCGACGGGTGAGCAGGCGTTTCGAGCCGTCGTCGGCAAGTCCGTCGCCGCGGCGAACGACGACTGGGCCGCCTGGGTGAAGCGGCTCTGAAGCGTCGTGAGCGTTAGCCGACGAGGCCGGGCACGGTGCCTTCAGCGTGCTCGGGGTTGCCAAACGTCGTGTCGTCGTAGCCGAGCGCGTTGAGGATCGAGACCAGCAGCCGCGTGTGCGATAGCCCTTCGCCCTGCGAGCGCCGAAACTCGCTGTTGTCCTTGAACGGCATCACCAGGTTGCGCCCGGTTTTGGATCGCGCCGCCGGCTTGGCCGAACAGCAGATACGGCATCATTCTTCGCGTAATGCGTGAGGTTGTTGCGCTTGCCGCTGCCCGGGTCCGGCGGCAGGTAGCTCACCGCGCCGTTGCCGCCGTATTCGTTGTTGCCGAGCACGAGCATGCTCGACAACAACGTAGCGGTTGGCCGAGGCGATCGTCATCAGCTGGCCCCCGGTGCTGGTGAAGCCCGAGCTCAGCGAATCATCAGGCAGCAGGGCCGGAGCCGGAGCCTCGACGCCAAACAGCTCATGTACGATGTTTCCGTACTCGCTGCGCGTCAGCCGGCGCAGCGGCGTGGCGCGCGCCACCGCGTCTTGAAGGAACCGGCTAGCGCCCGGAGCAACCTGCCCGGCGCCCCCGGAGGCGCCGTCCGGACTGCCACCCCGCTGGCGTCCGGGACAGCGTGGCCCGCGATTTCTGCCTCACAGCCCAGCGCCGCCAGGCTCGCGAGGACGAACCCCACGATTTCGCGCTGCCGCGGCCAAACCATGATGACGCGAGTGCCGGAAAGCCGCCGATTGGGGGAGCTTTTTTGCGCCGGCGAAAATTGCCGAGCCGGCAGATCCGGCGAAAAACCGCTTGATCCGATTTCGTCGCTCGTTCCCACTAGAGCCGAGCATGGGTCTCGAGCCAGAAAACGGCCCCGGCCGGGCGCCGGCGACAAGGCAGCCGATCGCCGGTGCGCGCCCGCTCGTCAAGGGCGGCGCGGGGCACGAGCGTCTCACGCCCCTGGTTCTGCGCGCTCAGCAGGGCGAGCCCGACGCCATCAATCAAGTCGTGTCGGAGCTGGCGCCGGGCGTGCTGCGCGCGCTCACGGCCCTGCTCGGGCGCCAAGATCCCGAGCTCGAAGATCTCACGCAAGACGTGCTGATGGCCGTGATCAAGGCGCTGCCGGATTTCCGAGGTGAGTCGACGCTGCTGCATTTTGCGGTGCGGATCGCAGCGCGCAAATCGGTGCTGGTCAGGCGACGCAAGCGTTCGGTGGTGGGCTGGCTGGAAGGCTTTTGGCGCGGAGAGCACCCACTACGCCAGGCGCCTACGTCGGCGCACGAAGAATTGCGCGCCGATCGCCAACGAGCATTGCTCCGTTTGTTGCTCTCGGAGCTACCAGATGCACAGGCCGAGGCGCTCTTGCTTCGGGTCGTGTGTGGCTACTCCATCGAAGAAATCTCCACCATCACCCAGACGCCGTTCAACACCGTCCGCAGCCGCCTGCGCCTCGCCAAGGAAGCCCTGCGTCAGCGCATCGAGGCCGGGCCCGAATGGGCGGAGCTGGGTCAGGAACCCTCATGACACGCTTCGATCTTCACCCTGAAGAGCTCCTGGAACGCGCCGAGCGCGGCGCGCTCAGCGCGCCTGACTGGGCGCGGCTCGAGCAGCACTTGGCCGAATGCTCGGTGTGCCGGGTCGAACGCGCGCTGCGCACGCAAGCCGCACTCGATGTCGTCCCACTGCGCGACGAGCAATTGCTGCTCGCGCGGGTGAAGCGTGACGTCACGCAGCGCCTGCAAACCTCGCCCGTGCAGCGTTCGCGGCGCAAACGCGTCGTGGTTGCGATCGGGCTCTTGGTCGGCAGTCTGGCCAGCGTCGCTACGGCCGCCACGCTGGTCGTGATCCACCGCGCGGCCACGGCGCGCGAAACCGCGGCGACGCTCACGCCAGCGGCCGCCGCCAAACCGCATGCGGCAGCGCGCCTGGCCGCGCCCGCCGTGGTCGTCGACGCCGAGCAACCAAGCACGCCCGAGCCCGCCGAAGCTGCGCCAACCAGCGTCGGGCAGCCGCCAAAGTTGGCACCGGTCGAGGTATCGAGCGCCGCTGAGGCATTCAGCCGCGCCAACCTCGCGCGCCGCGACGGCAAAGTGAGAGAAGCCGTGCGCCTGTACCGAACTTTGCAAGAACGCTTCGCTGGATCCAGTGAAGAGCTTGTCTCGAGGGTCGCGCTCGGGCGATTGTTGCTCGACAGATTGGGTGACAGCCGCGGTGCCCTGGTCCAATTCAACAGCTATCTGGCGAGCCCTGGCAGCGGTGCGCTCCGCGAAGAGGCGATGGTGGGTCGCGCGCTCGCGCTCGGCCGCCTGGGTCGCAGCGCCGAAGAACGCGCCGCCTGGACCGCCTTGCTCGAAGCTTGGCCCAAGTCTGCCCACGCCAAGCGCGCTCAAGCACGCCTGGCCGAGCTCGACGGCAAGCCCAGCTCGGGAACGCGCTAGCCTCAGCGTCCTTCTGCGTTTCACGCCCGGCATGCTCACGCTGCTCGCGCTCACCGCCCTCCCGGCTCGCGCTCTCGGGCAAACGCCAGCGCAAACGCAAACGCAAACGTCCGCGCAAGTCCCAACGCCGGCGCGCGACACGACGATCCTGTTGACCGTCGCGGCTCCGCCAACCGAAGCCGCCAAGCTGGAAGCCGTCGCCGAGGAGCTTTTGAAGCGACTCGAAATGCAGGTCGAGCTGCGGCGTGTGGAGCGCATCGACCTACGCGAGATTCGCCAACCGTTGCGGCGCGAGCCCGCCTACTTTGCGCGCGTCTGGATCGCTTTCGGTAGGCCCGGACGCGCTCGGCTGTACTTGGAGCATGCCGCGCGCGATCGCGTGCTGGTCCGCGACGTGACGGACGACTCCAACAACCCGGAGCTGGTACGGGAGGAGCTTGGTCACATCCTGCAGACGGCCGTCGAAGGCTTGAAAGCTGGCGAAGAAATCGGTGCACCGCGCGGCGAAGCGCTGCTCGGCGATGAACAGCCCGCGGCGCCGCCGGCCAAGCCGACTGCCGCGCCCGCGCCTGCCACGCGCGCACTCGCGCCGCCGCGGCGCCGGTTTCGCTTCGGTCCGCGCTACGAGCTGGTTTGGCTGGGTGACGCCGGGCATTTCGAAGACGGCCCGGGCGCGGTGTTCGGCGCGATGTGGGCGCAACGTTGGGGCATCGAGCTCGGCGGTTCTTTCCGGCGGCCCGCCAAGGTCGAGGCGCCCCCAGTCGGAGCACGGCTCCAAAGCGTCGCCTTCGATGCCTTGCTCGTGTTCGAGATCTGGCACCATGCGCCGGCCCGGTTTCGACTCGCGGCCGGCGCCGAGGCAGACTTCGTCCGCGTGAGCCCGTTCGCCAGCGCCGGACAGAACGCCACGCTCGCCCCAAGCCATTGGCTGAAGCTTGCCTTGGGTCGCTTCGCGGCGACCTACGCCCATCGCGTCGGCACGTTCATGGATCTCGAGCTCACGCTGGGCGCCGAGCTGGATCCGAGCGGCACCCGCTACGTGTTTCAGCGCACCAACAGCGCCACCACCGACGTACTTTCGCCTTGGCCGGTGCGACCGCTGCTGTCACTGGGAGCCACGGTGCCGTGAGCTGCCGCGCGCGCAATCTGGTGTGCGGCCTCACGCTACTGCTGCTGAGTGGCTGCGATGGCGGAGCGCAAACGCTCGGCTGGGAGGGCGCGACCACGCTCGCGCCGAAGCCGCTGCCGTGGTTCGGTGGCCCGAGCTACTACGGCCGGTGGTCGCGGGGTTTCCCGACGGATCCTAGCTATTTTCCGATCGGGGTTTGGATGCAGAACCCAATCAACGCCGCGCGCTACCAAGCGGTCGGTGTGAACCACTACGTCGGCCTCTGGCAGGGTCCGACCGACGAGCAATTCTCGGCGGTGGTGGCGGCGGGCATGCGCGTCGTGTGTGAGCAAGCCGGCGTCTGGCAAGAGCACCTCGACAGCGCGACGATTCAGGGCTGGCTCGATCCAGACGCGCCCGACAACGCGCAAGAGAATCCGGACGGCTCCTACTCACCATGCATCTTACCCGCAGCAACCCAGGCGCACTACGCCGAAATGGCTGCGGCCGACGCCACGCGCCCGGTAACGCTGATGCTAGGTCAAGGTGTCGCCACGCCGGATTGGGTCGGGCGCGGCGACTGCACCGGCCAAACCGAAGACTACCCGCTGTACGCGCGCGCCTCGGACATCTTGGTCAACTACACCTATCCGTTGAACAACCAGCACCCGCTCGAGCTTACGGCGATCGGTATCGACAACCTGAACCGCTACGCCGCTTACAAAAAGCCGATCATCGCCGACCTCGAAGCGTCGAACATCAACGGCGTGGTGCGCCCCACGCCGCACCAGCTGCGCGCCGAAGTGTGGATGAGCCTGATCCACGGCGCAGCCGGCATTCAGTACTTTTGCCACCGTTTCATGCCAGATTTCAGCGAGACGGACTGTCTCGACGACGCGCCGACGGCCGCCGCCATGACGCAAATCGACGCCCAGCTGGTCGAGCTCGCGCCGGTATTGAACAGCCCCAGCTTCGGTCTTGCGCCGCAAAGCGCGAACGCCAACGTGCCAGTCCACGCCGTGCTCAAGAAAACTGGTGCCGAGCGTTACGTCTTCGCCGTCGGCATGGCCGAGGGCGTCACCACCGCGCGCTTTTCACTCCAGGGTATCGGTACGTCCACCAGCGTCGAAGTGCTCGGCGAAGGCCGCAACATCAACCCGGTGGGTGACTACTTCGAGGACGCCTTCGCGGCCTACGCCGTACACCTTTATCGCCTTCACTGACGCACGGGCAGGCGCAGCGAGGCGAGCACGGCTTGCATGTCGGCCGGCATGGCCGTTTCGAAGCTCATGCGCTCGCCGGTCGTCGGATGGTCGAAGGCCAATTCGCGGGCGTGCAGCATCAGCCGCGGAGCTGGGATCAGCTCGCCGCGGTAGTTCTTCGAGTAGACGCGCTCACCGACCAACGGGTGGCCACGCTCGGACAAGTGGATGCGAATCTGGTGCGTGCGCCCGGTCTCGAGCCGGCACTCCAAAAGGCTGGCGCCGCGCAGGCTTTCCAGCCATTTTACGTGGGTAATCGCCTCGCGACCGAGCTCCTGGTTGTCGGTCGAGCCGCGCCGGCCGTCGCCGCGATCTGGCACGAGGCGGCTGGTGATTTTGCCGCCCGTGACGTCGCCATGCGCGAGCGCCACGTAGCGCCGACCGACGGTATGGAAACGAAATTGATTCTTCAGCGCCGTCTTGGCCGCCACCGTGCGCGCGAAAATCACGACGCCCGAAGTCTCTTTGTCGACACGATGAACGATGCCGAGCGGCGCGCGCCGCCCACGCTCGGAGATCGTCTCCATCACCAACTCGTCGAGCGTGCCGCGTTCGTTCTCGTCGAACGGCACGGTGCTGATGCCCGACGGCTTTTCGACGACTACCAGCTGTGCGTCGAGGTGCAAGATTGCGCTGCGCGGCAACGACGGCGTGCGCGTGGCGCGCGGCGCATTCTGGCGCAGCTCGACCTCGGCACCGGCCGCTACCAATCGCGTCGGATCGAGCAACGGCACGCCGTCGACGAAGATCTTTCCAGTGCGCGCCAGCCGCCGCACGTCGTTCCAGCTCTTGCCGGGCATCAGCTCGCGCAGCCAGCGATCGAGCGGCTTCTCTCCGCTACCGGGCAAGCGTTGCTTGGTCAACACGTCAGGGCGCCGTAACGCGCGGCGTATTCCAACGCGGCTTGATGTGAATCTTCAGCACGTCGCGATACAGGCCGAGCTGCGCGCAATGGTCCATTTTGTCGTTGCCTGAAAAGCCGCGCACGTGGAAATTCCCCTGCGAATAGCGCGAAATCAGCTCGAGCCCGAGCGGGCCTGCGCCCTTGGACGGCTTCGGCGTGCCGCCCACTTCGTGGATCAGGAAATTCGCGGTTTCGGTCGTCGACGCGTAGCCGGGTGGAATGATCGACGAGTGGCTCACGAACATCAGCTTCTGTCCGGCCGCCGCAAGCTTCGCAAAATCGGTGAAGGCTTGAATCTGCAGCGCGTTGACGCTCTGCCCTTGGTACCCACAGTGCAAGCCGTCGAGCAGAATCACGCTGTCGACGCGCTGCTTGCCGAATTTCTGACCGATGATCGTCTGCACCGCACCGTAGCCGGCGCTCCACGCGCTCAGCCCGACCCTGCGCGCCTTGGCGGGGTGGCCCGTCTTCTTCTCGACCGCGCGCTCCACGCTGGTGATCAGGCGCTCGAACGCTTCGGGTGCGCCAAACGCCGTTTCGTAGGGCCCCGACCCCAGCCCCAAATCGATGCCAACCAAGACGGCGCCGTCCATGACCGTGATCCACTCTTTGCGCGCCGACTCGTGGCCGTGAAAGTGGAACATCACGTCGAACTGTCCGCCGCGCGCAAACTTCTTGCTCGTCGGCATGATCAGCTGACCCATGTCGATGCCGCGCGTCCATTTGTCGTACAGCCCGAACCCCGGATCATCCGTGTTGCACGGGTTCACGCCGCCGCGCTCTGCAACCGACTTCGAAACCTGGGTCGACTTCGGCGGCTTTTTGGCGATGAAGCTGGCGTTGCTGGTCGTACCGTTGTCGTCTTTGTCGCGGTTGCCCTTCGGCTGGGCAGCAACTGTCGACGCCAGCAACAGCCCGCCGACGGCCCACACCAACAGGCGTGAAGGTCGAACGGCGGCGCGAGCTGGCGACATCGAGCCCCAACCCTGCCGCGCTCCTCCCAAGCTGGCAAGTTCGAGACCTTGGCGTCTCGGAAGGGGCCGAAACTAGTCGAGCCCCTCCACGCCGAGGCCGGGGTTGTTACCGGTTTCGGGATAAATCGGCGTGCCCACGGTCACGACCTTGTCGGCAACCTTCAAACATGCCGTGATTTTGATGGCTCGTTGGAGCTCATCGGACGTCTCCTGTGATGCAAAGCTTGGCGGTGCAAACGCGCGGCACGGCCGAAAGGGTCTGTGATTTGAGGATCAGCTTCGCGCCGGCAACCGGCTCGACTGGTCGCTGGCCGAGCGTGCCGATGCCGGCGTCCAACAATCGAAAAGCGGCGCAGACGCCAGCGCCGGTGCAGGCCTGGGTCTTCGAATCACACGGCGCCTCCGGAATCCATGCGTCGGTCTTGCAGGCTTGCGGCGTGTCGCCGTCGCAGCGCCGCTCGCCTGGTTGGCAAACGCCGTCGGTGTTGGCGCCGCCCGAGCTGGTGCCCGCCGTAGCGCCGGTACCGGCAGTGCCGGCCGTATCGGCGTCGCCCGCGGTGCCGTCGCTGTGGTTGGTTTTGACGTCGCTCACGCCGCCACAAGCCGAGGTCGCCAGCATCGCGAGAAAAAGCGCAACGCCGCAGCTCCCCCAGACTCGCACGCAGGTTTGCGAGGTTCGTCGTTTGGTATTCAAAATGTCATCCCTCCCGTAACTCCAAGTGCGTGAGCGGTAACGACCGGCGACAACCAGGCCGCATCGGTCCTTGCCCGTGACGATGGCGCAAGGATCAGCGCCGTGATGCCGCTCGCGACCAGCACGCCGCCGGCGACGAACGCAACCTTCTCGATCGTGTCGGCGTCGCGAGCCTCGGTCGTCAAAGACGCAATGCTGGCCTCGTCGGACGGGCTGCAATCCAAACGCGTCGGGCAAACGTTGGCGCGTTGATCCAGCTTATCGTTCTTGCGCACCAAGAACACGACGCCAAGCCCAACCCCGACCGCACCAAGCCCGACGCTGGCCCAACCCAGCGGACGCAACGGCGACGACGACGCCTCTTGCGCTGGAGGCAGCGTGGTGTCACGCCGTTCCGGAGCCGACGCGACCCGCGCCAAAGCTGGCACCTCGACACGTACCGAGCTGCCGTCGCCCGCAGCCTCGAACGTCGACGACCACGCTTCGTACGACGCCGCGCGAGCCTCGATCTGGTGCGGGCCGGGATCGATCGGAGTGGCGGTGCCCCAAGCGCCCGCCGTCAGCAACGTGCCGTCGACGCGCACCTCGAGCCCTGCGGGATGCGTGCTCGGCACCATCAACATCAGGTGGCTCAGGCGCGGCTCGAGCTTGGCGACCTGCTCTTTGGCCAAAGCGGCGCGCTCGTCGTTGCGCAAGCGCGCCATTTCTTCGGCCTCACGAAAGCTGCCCCAGGCGCTGGCGAGCTGGCCGTTTTTCTCGTAACAGTCGGCCAAGTGCATCAACGCGCCCAGCTGCGGATCGAGCTTGTGGCTCGCGGCAAACTTGGGGCAAGCCTCGTTGACTTTTCCGAGCCGAATCAGCCGATCGCCCTCGTCGAAGAGCTGCACGGCCGTAGCCTTGTCGGCGGAGCCTTGGGCGTGGGCCGACGCGTGCCCGAGGCCGACCGCGAACAGCGCGCTAACCCCAGCGAGCACGCGCCTACGCCGGCCACCACCAACCACGACAAATCCAGAAATTTTCATGCGCGAGGCCATCGGCTACTTCGGCTGCGCCAGCACCGTCGTGTACGAGTTGGCGATGATGGCGTCCAAGCCAGTGCCGAGGGTATTTCTTTTGGCACAGAGCCCGAGCTCGACATTGGCCGTCTCTTTGGCGAAATCGACAGCACCAACCGTGGCCAGCGGGAGCGACACGGCGCTGCTGGGTGGCTCGGCAACGACCTCGCCAGCGCCGGCGGTGATCGTGTTGCCGACGCGCATGCAAGACACGGCAAAAACAACCGCGCTCGTGCAACCGGTCGTGCAACCGGTACTGAAAGCCCAAACGCGCGTGGTGTTCGTCACCCAATACCGCCCGGCCGGGAGCTTGCTAGGTGCGATTCCGGAAACCCACACCCAGTCAGCCTTATCGAGAGTCATTTTGCCGGCTTGGCTGGCGGCCAGGCTCACGGCGAGCGGGCCGTCGGCGCGGGCTTTGAGCGCGTCAATCCCGGCCTGTAGCTCGGTCAACTGCGTCGCGAGCGGGCTGCCTTCACCTGCAGCGTCAGCAACCGACGCGTGGTTTGCTTCCACTGCGTACGGCACCGCACCCACTTTGGTGCGGCCGAGCGACGTGCCGTCGATAAGCGCTTCGAGCCACAGATCAGGGGTAGCACCGACGGGCGCTTGGCAATCCGGCAACGGCACCTGAAAGCGGCCAGCGACCGGCTTCAGCTTTTCGGCCGTGGCCTCACAGACCTTCTTGCCGTCGGTCGCCGCATCCCAAACGTTGACGGTGACGTTGATGTCCGTGGCGATCGGCTTGCCATCGGGCGTCTCGAGATAGCCGGTGTAGGTCAGTGCGTTGGCCGCGGGAATGCCGGCTGCACGAGCGCGGACCGCCAGGAACGTCGCCAGCGAGCCGGCGAGCACGAGCCCGCCGATGCCGGCCAGACGTTTGACTTGAGTCGAGGTCATGTTGCTAAGTTTCCGGTTCATCGCTGGGCTCCACGTTTCGTGAGTTGGCGCACAAGGCTGCGCGGTAGTTATCGACGGAGGGTTCACAACCTGCCGCCCAAGCCAATCGGCGTCTTCGCTGCCACGGCCGGTGGCGAGGGCAGCGGGGACGCGGGGGCGACGACGTCGTGCGCCACGGGCTTGGCTGCGACCGGCGTTGGTTTCGGCGCGGGCTTGGACGAGCTGCCTCGAGTTGCGTTCTTTTTGGGCACGCTGACCGTGACCGCAGCAGGCGCTTCGCCAGGCGTCGGCGCGATCGCGGGCGATGGCGCGACCATCACCGGCCGAGCGGGCTCGAGCTCGGCCGCCGTGGGTGTCGGTGTAACCGCCAGCGATGGCGCGGCCGAGACGCTGCTCGGCGTGGCGTCGGGGGTCGCGATGACTTCGGGCTTAGCGCGGGCAAACCAAGCGCCAACCCCGAGCACCGCCACCAGACCCGCGGGCACCGCGAACCACAACGCCGAGCGACGTCCGGGCACACTAGCCCGAGCGTCACCCCAGGCCGCGTGGGTGCCCTTACCCAGCTCCGGCCCGGTTTGGGCTGCCGCATCGCCCAAGGTTAGCGCGTGCTCGTTGCTGATCCGCTGCGCGGTTTCGTCGCCAGCCAACAGCAAAATGCGCTCGACCGACGAGCGGCCGTAAGGACCCGCCAGGCCACGCAGCGCGACCGCGAGCTCAGCCACGTCTTGAAAACGGTCACCGGGCTGCTTGGCGAGGCAGCGCCGAACGACGGCGTCGAGCTCGGGCGGGACATCGCCGCGTTGCGCGCACAGGCGGGGAGCATCCTCCTGCAGCACACGCGCGCAGATCTGCGGCAAAGTCTCGCCCGAGAACGGTAGCGAGCCGGTCAGCAGCTCGTACATCACGACACCCAGCGCCCAGATGTCGGCGCGCCCGTCGACGTCACGCGCCGAGGTCATTTGCTCAGGCGACATGTAGAGCGGAGAGCCGATCATCGCCGACGTTTGCGTCATGTTGGAGGTAACGCCAGGCGTCACCGCCTTCGAGATTCCGAAGTCCAAGACCTTGATATGCGGCGTTCGATCACGGCGGCGGGTCAAGAACAGGTTCGACGGCTTCAGATCACGATGCACGATGCCGAGCGAGTGCGCTTCGGCAATGGCTTCGCCGGCCTGCAGCACGTAGTCGACCGCGTCACCCACGGCGAGCGGCCCATTCTTCTGCAGCACCTCGGCCAGGTCGGAACCGTCCAGGTACTCCATGACCATGTACGCCCGCCCGTCGTCGAGGACGCCCACATCCGAAACCCGCGCGACGTGCATGCTCTGCAAGCGCGCGGCGGCGCGTGCTTCGCGCACGAAGCGCGCTGCCGCTTCTGGGTTCGACGCCGTGTCCTCCAGCATCAACTTGACGGCGACCGGCTCGTCCAAATGCAAATGGCGGGCGGCTAGCACGACACCCATGCCACCTTGACCCAGGACCCTTTCGACCCGGTACTTCCCAGCCAGCACCTCGCCCACTTCGAACAATTGAATGACTCCGTACGCCGGCGACCCTAGCATTTTTGTCCCGGGCTGCCGTCGGATTATCTGAGGTCAACGCCTGCCGGCGTTACCTGGGCTCTTGCTGCGTGCTGCAATGAATCGTGCCCAGCCCCAGCACGAAATCCTTTGAATAAATCCCCACCACGCGCCGTTTGGGAAACAACTCGGAGATGATGCCGAGCGCCACGCGGTCGGACGGGTCGTTGAAGGTGGGGACGAGCACGACCGAATTGCCAATGTAGAAGTTGGCGTAGCTGGCCGGCAACCGCTGCTCGTCGAACACGACCGGCTCGGGCATCGGCAGCGGAATTACCTCGACCCGGCGGCCCTTGGCGTCGCGCGCGCCGACCAAGCGATCGAGCGCGTCGCGCAACGGCTTGTAATTGGCATCTTCACGATTCTTCTCGGCGGCGAGCACGATTTTGCCCGGCGCCACGAAGCGGGCAAAGTCGTCGATATGCCCGGCGGTGTCGTCGCCGGCGATGCCACGCCCGAGCCACAGCACCTTCTCGACCCCTAAATGGTCGCGCAGCGCGCGCTCTACCCCGACTTTGCCCAACGCGCGGTTGCGCGCCTGGCGGCCGTCGAGCAAGCACTCTTCGGTTGCGAGCAGCGTGCCTTCGCCGTCGACGTCGATCGCACCGCCCTCTAGCACCACGCGCTCGCTGCCGGCACGAGCCTGAAACGGCGCCACGCCCTGCGCCGCAGCGCGCGCCTGGACCTTCGAGCCTGCGGTCTCGTCACGCTCGAAATTGTCGTAGCGCGCCCACCCGTTGAACTTGAACTTTACGGCGCCGAGCGCGCGCTTGCCGCCGCGGCCAGGCTTGGCCACGAACAGCGGCAAAAAATCGCGCGTCCACGAGCGGTCGGTCGGCGTCTCGACGAAATCGACCAGTTCCAGATCGACCTGCGACTTTTCGAGCGCAAGGCTGGCTTCCTTCAGCATGCGCTTGTTCGACACCAACAAGCGCACCCGCTCGCGCCCGCCCACCGTTAGGTTCTTGATCACCTCCGCGAACACCCACGGCACACTGGCGAACTTGCCGGGCCAATCCGTCGGCTCGTGCGGCCACGCCAACCAAGTCGCGGTGTGCGGCTCCCACTCGGCCGGCATGCGATAGCCGAGCTCGAACGGTGTTGGCGCCGGCTCGAGCGAGCGGGGCGAGCGAGCTGAGCGGGGCAAACGTGACGGGCGTGTTGCTTTGACGGATTTCATCAGCGATCGATGAAGCGAGAGGTGATATCGCCGTAGGCGTCGATGCGTCGGTCGCGATAAAATGGCCAGTTGCGTCGGACGTATTCCTGCCGGCTCAAGTCGAGCTCCACGACCAACGTCTCTTCGCCCTCGCCGGCTTCGGCCAGCACGACACCGAACGGATCGGCCACGAACGAGTGGCCCCAAAACTGAATCCCGCCGTCCTTCGCGCCTTCGTGACCGACGCGATTGACTGCGATCACGAACACGCCGTTGGCGATCGCGTGCGAGCGCTGGATTGTCTGCCATGCCGACAGCTGCGACGCGCCGTACTCCGCCTTCTCGCCGGGGTGCCAGCCAATCGCCGTCGGATAGACCAAGATTTGCGAGCCGCGCAGGGCCGTTAGCCGCGCCGCCTCCGGGTACCACTGGTCCCAGCAGATCAACGTGCCGACATTGGCTTCCGGCGTCTGAAAGGTTTTGAAGCCGAGATCGCCGGGCGTAAAATAGTACTTCTCGTAAAACAGCGGATCGTCGGGAATGTGCATCTTGCGATACAGGCCGAGCGATTCGCCGTCGGGGCCGACGACGATCAGGCTGTTGTGATACACACCCGGCGCGCGCTTCTCGAACAGCGGCACGACGATCGAGACGCCCAGCTCTTTGGCGCAAGCGCTGACAAGGGCGCTGGTTGGACCTGGAATCGGCTCTGCCAAATCGAACAGCGCCGCGTCTTCGACCTGGCAAAAATACGGCGACGCGAACAGCTCCTGCAAGCAGATCAGCTTGGCGCCGCGCGACGCCGCTTCGCGGACGCGCTCGAGCGTCTTTTGCACGTGCTGCGTTTGGTCGCCTTCGACCGTGGTCTGCACCAACCCGACCTTGATTTTGCCTGGTTTCATGGCGGGCGGAAGTTATGCCCTGGCGGCCCGTCCGGCAAGGCTTCGGACAGATTTGCCGCGGCAGCCTGCTCGGGTTATCAGGACCGCTCTCATGAAGGGCATCATCCTGGCCGGGGGCAGCGGAACGCGGCTCTACCCACTCACCCGCGTGGTCTCCAAGCAGCTCTTGCCCGTGTATGACAAACCGATGATCTTTTACCCGCTGAGCGTGCTCATGCTGGCGGGGATTCGTGAGGTGTTGATCATCTCGACGCCACAAGACCTGCCGCTGTTCGAACGGCTGCTGGGGACCGGCCAGGACCTGGGGATGCGCTTCCAGTACGCGGTTCAGCCGGCGCCCAACGGCCTGGCGGAAGCCTTCATCATCGGCCGCGAATTCGTCGGCAAGGATCCGGTCGCGCTCGTCCTGGGTGACAACATCTTCTACGGCTCCGGCCTGCCAGACATGCTGCGCCAGGCGGCGCGCCTCACCTCAGGCTGCGTGCTGTTCGGTTACAAGGTGCTGGATCCGGAGCGCTACGGCGTCGCCGAGCTTGCGGCGGACGGCCGCGTCCTCTCGATCGAAGAGAAGCCCAAGCAGCCGAAATCCAATGTGGCGGTTACTGGTCTCTATTTCTACGACAACCAGGTCGTGGAAATCGCCGCAGCCCTGAAACCTTCAGCGCGCGGCGAGCTGGAAATCACCGACGTGAACCGGGCGTACATCGAGCGCAACCAGGCCGTGGTCGAGCAGATGGGCCGCGGCATGGCCTGGCTCGACACCGGCACCCACGAGAGCTTGATCGAGGCCAGCGAGTTCGTGCACATTCTGGAGCGACGGCAGGGCACCCGTATCGCCTGCATCGAAGAGATCGCCTTCCGGATGGAGTTCATCGACAAGCAACAGCTGCTCAAGCTGGCCGAAGGCTACGGTAAGAGTGAGTACGGTACTTACCTGCGCCTGTGTGCAACCGAGCCCTGAACAACCCGACCTAGCCATGGAAATCATCGACCTACCCCTGTCCGGCGCCAAGGTGATCCGCCCGCGTATCTTTCGCGATGCGCGCGGCTTCTTCTTCGAGAGCTACAGCGCAGCGCTGTACCAAAAGGCCGGCATGCCGGAAGTTTGGGTTCAGGACAACCACTCGTTGTCCGCCCAAAGCACGCTGCGCGGCCTGCACTACCAGTCCACGCCAGGGCAAGCCAAGCTCGTGCGCGTCACGCGCGGCCGTATCTTCGACGCGATCGTCGACATTCGTCCCGACTCGCCGACCTTCGGCAAGTGGCACGGCGAGCAAATCGACGCCGATGACCACACTCAGATCTACATTCCGGTCGGGTTCGCGCACGGTTTCTGCGTGCTGAGTGAGCTTGCGGAGGTCCAGTACAAGGTGAGCACACCTTACGACGGCGCCCACGAGTGCGCGATTCGCTGGAATGATCCGGAGATCGGCGTCGTGTGGCCGGTCGCGACGCCGCTCTTGTCCGACCGCGATCAGACGTCGGAGTCGTTCGCCGCCTTCAAAGCCCGCGCGGGCAGCGCGCGATGACAGCGACACAACGCGCGCCGCAGGCGCTTTTGGTAACGGGCGGCGCGGGCTTCATCGGCTCGGCGTTCATTCGCCGGCTGTTCCGCGACCCCAAGTTCACCGGCAAAATCGTCAATCTGGATCTGCTCACGTACGCCGGCAACCCCGACAACCTCAAGAGCGCCGTCGATGAAGGGCGCTACACGCTCGTGCGTGGTGACATCGCCGACCAAAAGCTGGTCGACGGCCTGTGTCAGCAACACGGCATCGACGCGATCGTGAATTTTGCGGCCGAAAGCCACGTTGATCGCAGCATTTTGGGCCCGGGCGTGTTCGTGCAAACGAACATCGTCGGCACCTACGCGCTGCTCGAGGTCGTGCGTAAGCGGCCGGCTATTCACTTTCACCACGTCTCGACCGACGAGGTGTATGGCTCACTGGGCGATACGGGCCTGTTCACCGAGCAAACGCCTTACGATCCGAGCTCGCCCTATTCCGCGTCGAAGGCGGCGTCCGACCATCTGGTGCGCGCCTACCAGCGCACCTACGGTATTTCGACCACGGTTTCGAACTGCAGCAACAACTACGGCCCGTTTCACTTCCCCGAGAAGCTGATCCCGCTGATGGTGCTGAACCTGTTCGAGGGCAAAGAGCTACCCGTCTACGGCGACGGCCTCAACGTGCGCGATTGGCTGTTCGTCGACGATCACGCCGAGGCGCTTTGGGTCATCCTCACGCGCGGCAAACTCGGCCATACGTACAACGTCGGCGGCAACAACGAGTGGACGAACATCGCGATCGTAAAAAAGCTGATCGAGCTGGTCGCCGAGTTGAAGCGGAAACCGCGCGCCGAGCTCGCAGCGCAGATTCGCTACGTCAAGGACCGACCGGGTCACGATCGCCGCTACGCGATCGACTCCAGCAAGCTCCAAACCGAGCTTGGCTGGGCCCCGCGCCACAGTCTGGAGACCGGCCTCGCCGAAACCGTGCGCTGGTACGCCGACAACACCACCTGGGTCAGCGCCGTCCGCTCCGGCGCCTACCGCGAATGGATCGACGCCAATTACGGCACGCGCGAGTAACCGTACGGATCCGTGCGAGCCGAGACTCGACAGGGAGGACGGGAGGACGGGAGGTACGCGAGGCGAGAAATTTTTGGCGCAAATTCGTTTTCGTTGATTGCGTCGCACTTCAGCGAAGCGTTACGAGACGCAAGGCGTGACGCGATCGACGAAACCAGGACGGCGCCCAAAGAACCTCGCGGACCTCCCGTACTCCCGTCCTCCCTGTAAAATCTCGAGCCGTTATGGCGACTTGTGGATTGCCATGACGAAGGTGGGCGAGAGCGCGCCGATGCCTTTTTGGATGGTCAGCTTGAGCACGGCGTAGGGGAAGTAGCCGAACAGCTCGGCGTCGGGCGCTAGCCGCTTGATGTCGTCGAAGTCGAAGAACTGAATGTGATCTTTGCGTTGAATGCGCTGCGGAGTGAGGCCGAATAACGCGATCAGGCGAAACAGCCACGCGTAGCTGTTCGGCGTCGTCAGCAAGAGCAGCCCGCCCGGCTTGGTAACGCGGCGCAGCTCCGACATGGCGAAGGCAGGGTCTTCGAGATGCTCGATCACTTCCGAGCACCAGATCAGATCGAACGCGGCGTCGTCGAACGGCAGCCGCTGGTTGGCGTCCACTTTCAGACAATCGGCGGTGACCGGATCGGCATCGATCGGCGTGACCGTGTAGCCGCGAGCGCGCAGCCACTCGGTTTGCACGCCGGCGCGCGCTCCGACGTCGAGCGCTGTGCGTCCGGCGCCGTCGGGCACCAAGTCGAGGGCGATCTGCTTGCCCTTGGTGCGACCCGCCACGTCGCGCTGGCCTAAATCCAGCGGGATTTTTCGCAGCAGCGCCAGCGCGCCCTGCATCACTGGCATGACTGGTCTCATCCCACCAGCCGCCGGTGACCGGTTGAACCGAGACCAATGTCGAGCTGCGTCACTGGAGTTGCTCCACGGCCACGGTCTCCACGACGCGAGCGCCGACGCTGGCTGGCTGGCCGTCACCACGCACCACGCTGCGCACGTAGTATGAAGGCTTCTTTTGCGATTCGAAGTACGTGCGGGCCAGCACGTCCGCGACCAGGCCGAGCGACGCCAGCTGCACGCCGACCACGATCAGCAAGATGCCCAGCAGCAGCATCGGCCGCTCCGCGAGTGCAGCGCCGTAGGCCAGCTTCTGAAACGCGAGCCACGCCGAAATCAACGCGCCGGCACCGAAGCACACGAAGCCGGCCAGCCCGAAGATCTGCATCGGCCGCGCCAGGTACGACTGAATGAAGCGCACCGTCATCAAGTCGAGCACGACGCGCACCGTGCGACCGATGCCGTACTTGCTGGTGCCGAACAGCCGCGGTCGATGGTTGACCTTCACCTCGACCAGGTTCACGCCCATCCAGCTGGCGACGACCGGAATGAAGCGGTGCATCTCACCGTACAGCCGAATTTCCTTGGCGACGTCGCTCTTCATCACTTTGAGCGTGCAGCCGTAGTCGTGCAGCTTCACCTTGGTGATCCAGCTGATCAGCCAATTGGCGAGGATCGACGGCAACCGCCGATTGATGAACGTGTCCTTGCGGTCGGCGCGCCAACCCGCCACCAGATCGTAGCCTTGGTTGATGTAGGCGAGCAGCCGCGGAATGTCCTGCGGGTCGTTCTGCAAGTCGGCGTCGATAGTAGCGATCACGTCACCGCGCGCGTGATCGAAGCCGGCCTGCATCGCGGCGGTTTGGCCGAAGTTGCGCCGGAACTTGACGACGGTCAGCGCCGGATCGGTCTTGGCGTGCGCATCGAGGATGGCGAACGTCTTGTCGCGCGAGCCGTCGTCGACGAGCACGATTTCGTACGACAAACCGGTCGGCTTGAGCGCCGCGTGAACCTCTTCGAGGAGCCGGTCGATGCTCTCTTCTTCGTTGTATACGGGGATGACGACGGATAGATCCACGGGCTGTCTCGGGGCCGACTTAGCACGGGCTTTCCAAGACTGCGACCCTGGCGCCTAAGGCGTGCCCGGGCCCGGCGCGCCGCGCGCTCCGCGGCCTTTGCGCGTGGTTTGCGGCAGCTCGGTGTAAGGACTCACTTCCAGGCTCAGACCGTGATTTTCACCGGCCTGCAGCCGCAGCGCGCCACAAAACGCGATCATGGCGGCGTTGTCGGTGCAGGCCCGCGGAATCGGCACCACCAGGCGTGCGCCACGCTGGGCGGCCGCTGCCGCAGCCGCCGTGCGCAGCCCCTTGTTCGCCGCGACGCCGCCGCCGAGCACCCACGTCGAGAGCCGTTCGCGCTCGAGCGCGACCAGCGACTTTTTGACCAGCGTGAGCACGACGCGCTCTTGGAATGCCGCGCACAGGTCGCACAAAGTTTGGCGATCCTGGGGCCGACCGTGCTGTTCGACGTAGCGGGCGACGTTGGTCTTCAAGCCCGAGAAGCTGAACTCCAGCGAGTCCTTGCGGCTCATTGGCCGCGGCAGCTCGAAGCGCGAGGCGTCACCTTGGTGGGCGAGCTGATCGATGACCGGGCCGCCCGGATAGCCGAGGCCCAGCAATTTGCCGACCTTGTCGTAGGCTTCGCCGGCCGCGTCGTCGCGCGTCGCGCCAAGCTCGCGAATGCCGGCCGCGTTGAGCTCGTCCACGCGATAGAGCGCGGTGTGGCCGCCGGATACCAGCAGCGCGAGGAACGGCGTCTCGGGCGGCTGCACGGCGTGCCCGGGGTACTGCAAGTAAGCCGCACACAAATGACCGACGAGGTGGTCGACGCCCACGACCGGCAGGTCGCGACCGAAACCGAGGCCGAGCGCGGCCTGCGCGCCAACGTGCAACGCGCCCGCCAAGCCCGGGCGCGCCGTGACCGCGATGCCATCGAGATCGCCGAGCGTGACCTGGGCCGCTCGCAACGCGGCTTCGATCACCGGCCGCACGTTGCGCAGGTGGTCGCGCGAGGCCAACTCCGGGACGATGCCGCCGTACGGCGCGTGCGCCGCCACCTGGCTCTCGATCACGTCGCTGAGCACTTCGCCGTTCGAGCGCACTACCGCGGCCGCGGTCTCGTCGCACGACGTCTCGATGCCGAGCACTACGATGTCGCGCTTAGAATTCACAGCCCTTTTCGTTGCGTGTCAGGTAAAAAAGCGCAAAACCCGGGCGCTGCTCGGGCCCCGCGCTGGGCAGCGGCAGCGGCGCTGGTTTGAACAGCCGAAGCTCGACGTCGCCTTTGCGCAGCAAAGATACCACCGCCAGCATGGTGCCCTGGCAGGTGGAGTCGACCCAAGCGAAGAAGTCTTCATCGTGACCTTCGCCGAACGTCAAAGTAGAGAGGGCGTCGTGGTCGAGCGGCGGAATGCCGCGCAGCGGCGAGCCCTCGAACAGCGGTTGGCTAGTCGACGAGCACAGACCAAGCTCCGCGTCGTCGCTCCACAGCCGCCCCACGATCGTGCTCTTGGCTTCGGTGAAGCTACTGAGCTGACTGGTGTCGAGCGTGAGCTTCATCGACAGCAAGAACTCCGGGTGCCCGTCAGGCGCGAAGCCGTCGTGAAAAGCCGGTGCCTTCACCAGCTGCCCACAGAACGCCGCCTTACCCTTGGTGTCGAAGCGATCGAGGCTGTGACACGAAAGCGTCGTGAGCAGCACGCCCAGCAGGGCGACCGAAGTGAAAGCGCGAGACGTCATTGCCAGCGAAACCGGCGGCTACTCTAGCTCTTTCGCCAGGCGTTCGGCGAGCGCGCGCAGCCGCGGCTCCGGATCACGTTCTTTCAGCTGCCGCAGCGTGGGCAGCGCCGCGCTACCAGCCACGGCCGCCAACGCCCGCGCCGCCGCTTCGCGCACCAAAGCGTACGGATCCGAGACCGCGGCACGCGTCAGCGATTCGACCACCGCCGGCTCGGCGTTGCCCTTGGCCATGCGGCCCAGAGCTTCGGCGGCGGTCGCCCGCAACGGCCACTCTGCCTCTTGATTGAGCCGACCCGCCACCGACCGGCTGAGCTCGCGCTGTTCGGGGCCGAGCGCCGAAAGCGCCGCGCGGCGCACCTGCGGCTCGCTGTCTTTGGTCAGCGCCTCGAGCGCACGCTTGGCGACCTCTTCACTGCGGCCGACCAGGAACGGCAGCGGCACCAAGCGCAAATCGGGATCGGGATGCGCGGTCAGGCGCGCGAGCGGTCCGACGACGCTCGCGCCAACGTCGGCCAGCAGGCGCTGCGCCGCGGCTTGCTCCTCGGGCTTGGGCTTGCGGCTGGCGGTCTCGAAGCTACCGAGCGTGAGCCCGCCGCCGCGCGCTAGCGCTTCCGACAAGGCGCGCGCGCGCGCCGGTGACGACTCCGCGGCGGCGGCCGCCGCCCGTGCCAGCGCCGACGAAAGCTTGGCCAGCGCCGCCACCTCCAACGTCGGGTCGTGAGGCGCCGGATGAATCGCGTCGATCACGCGACGGACGTCGAGCGCCGAGTCCGGCACCGGAAAGACTTCTTCGGGCGTGGCTGCCGCGCCCGACACCAACGCTACGGCCGCGCGCGCCGCGGCACGCCCCAGCTCCGGCGAAGGCTCGGTCAAAGTTTCGGCGATCGCCGAGGCAGCTGGCTCGAGCTTCAGCCGCGCCAGCGCCAAAATTGCCTGCGCGCGCACGCTGGGATCGGGATCGCGCGACAGCTCGGTGAGCGTGTCGGCTTCCCCACGCAACCCGAGCGCACCGGCCGCATACGCCGCGGCCGCGCGCGGCAAAGCGCCGGCATCGGGGCTGCGCAACAACTTTTGCACCAGCGGGACGGCGCGCGGATCACCGAGCCGGCCCAGGCCCAAGATCGAAAGCGCGCGCAGATTTCCGCTGTCGCCCGCGGCCAGCCTTTCGAGCGGGGCGAGTGAGGTCTTGGTGCCGAGGCGCGCCAGCGCCCAAGCCGCGGCGATGCTGACCGGATCACTGTCGCTCAGGCGTCCGCGATCGCTCGCCAACAGCAACTCGGCCAGCTTCTGCTCCAAGCGCGCGTCACGCAGCGTGCCGACGGCGACCATCGCGCGTGCGCGCAACTCCGGATCGGCGCTGCCGCTGGCATACGCGAACAGCGACGACGCCGCGTCCTTGTTGCCGACGTGGGTGAGCAAGGTGATCGCCACCTGCTGCTGAGCTTCACGCGGATCGGACAACGCATCGAGCAGCGGCTTGACGGCGCGTTCACCCAACTTGCGCAAAAGCGCGCGGGCCTCGTCGGCCTCGGACCCGATGCTGCTGCGCGCGCGCTGCAACAGCGGGTAGGCGAGCGCGCCGTAGACCTCGACCAACAGCCGGCGAAAAATCGGCCGTTCCGGGTTGCCGAGCGCGATTGGCAGCAGATCCTTCTCGAGCGAGTCGAGCGTGCCGCGCCCCAAATTCAGCTGCATCGACAGCCGCGCGGCCTTGTAAACCAGCTCCTCGTCGGGCGACGAGCGCACCACGCGGCGGAACAACTGGTCGGCCTCGTCCAGTTGGCCTTGGCCGACGAGCAATTCGGCTAGCTCCAGGTACACCGGAAACAGCCGCTCGTTCTTGGAGATCGCGCTGCGAAACTCCGACACCGCGCGCGGCGCGTCTTGGCGCTTCTCGTACATTTCGCCGAGCTTCTTGTGGCCCTCGGCGTCGTCGGGTCCGAGCTCCACGGCGCGCGCGGCATAGCCCAGCGCTCGATCGTCTTGGTACAGCTCGGCGGCGTAGCCGGCCATGCGCTGGTAATATTCGCGTGCCCGCTTCGGGTCGAGCTTGACCAGCTTGTCGAGCGTGCCGAGCGCAGCCTCGAGCTTGCGGCCCAGAACCAGCACGCGCTCGAGCCGAGTCAAATCTTCCACGTTGCCGGGCGACAACTGGGACAACCGGCGCAGCACGCGCTCGGCGTCTTCGTAGCGACGCAGGCGCACATGCGCCTCGGCCAACAGCCGGCCAGCCTCCATGTCGGCCGGCTCGCCGGCGAACTTGCGTTCCAGCACCGTCAACCGCGGCGCCAGCTGACCGGTCAAGCTCAGGAGCGTGACCACGTGTTGGCGCGCCTCGCGCGCGACGTTGGCGTCAGCCGCCGAATCCCGCAAGATTTGCTCCCAAATCTTGCGCGCTTCCTCGTACGCCAGGCGCTGGCCATCGCGCCCGCCGGCCGTCGCACCGACGCGCTCCAGACCAACCGCGTAAGCGCGCCGCACCTTGGCCTGCTTCGGCTCGCGCTTGACGGCTTCGGCCAGCGTCTCGAGCGCCTCCTGTGACATGTCGTGCTCGAGGTACACCTCGCCCAGCCGCAGCAGACCGTCGGCTTTGTCGGGCAACAGCGCGCGCAGCCGCTGCCAGGTTTGTACGGCGCGCTTCTTGTCGCCCTGCTCCCAGTAGCGCGAGCCGAGCTCGACTACGTGCTCGGGATCCTGCGTTCCGCTGCCGGCCAACCGCGTCAGCAGGTTCAGCGCGCGGTCCTTCTCTTCCATCCGCTCGTAAAAGTCGACCAGCGCGGTCAGCGTCTCTTCGTCGTTGTTGGAGCGCGCCTCGAGCGCGGCAAGCTCGCTCAGGGCCCGCTTGCGGTCGCCGCGTTGCAACAGCGCTTCGGTCAGCCGAAAGACGTAGTCGGGATTGCGCGGCGCGCTCTTGATCAGCGCGTCGTACTCGGCGATCGCCAGCTCCAGCTCGCCGCGCACCTCCAACAAATGCACGACGCGCAGCCGCGTGCCGACTTCCTTGGCGTCGCGCGCCAGCACCTTGCGGTGGGTGGCCAGCGCCTTTTCGACCTGGCCGGTTTCTTCGTACAGCTGCGCCAAGAGCTTCAGCTCTTCGGTGCCGGAGGCTTGTTTCGCCAGGCGTTCGACCAGCGCCGGCAAGCGCTCGGAACGCCGATAAATCTCGGCCAATGCCTCGAGAATTTGCCGGCGCGCGCCGGATTCTCCAGCGGCAATGCCGAGCGCCCGATCGAGCGCGGCCTGCGCCTCCTGGTCACGCCCCGCTTGCGACAGGGTGCGCCCCAAGTCGACCAGCGCGGGCGCCAGCACGCGGTTGTCGCCGGCCGCCGCGCGGACGACGGCTTCGTATTCGGTGATCGCACGCGCCAAGTCGCCGCGCGCCGCCAGCTCACGCGGCAGCTCGGCGCGCACGAAGAAAGAGCCGTGGGTGGCCGCCAGCAGCTGCTCGTGCACCTGCTTGGCCTTCGTGAAATTCTTTTCGTCCAGGTACAAGCCCATCAACGTGCGCAGCACCTGCTCGCGGGTCGGGGCGTCTTTCAGAAACGGCAGCGCCTGCTCGAGCCGCGCGCGCGACGCGGGTTTGTCGCCGCGTTCGCCGTGCAGGTGCGCCAACGCCAACAGGCCGATCGGGTTGTTCGGCTCCTTGCCGATCGCTTGTTCGAAGCTGGCGATCGCCCGCTCGGGCTGTGAATCTTTTTTGTAGACGCCGCCCAGCGCGACCAGCGCGCCGTACGGCGAGGGGTCCTTACTGACGCGAGCGCTCAGCTCGGCGATCAACTTCTCGAGGTTGCCGTCGCGCTCACGGTACAGTTGCGTCAGGCGCTCGAGCGGAAACTCGGCGCCGGGTTGCGACAGCGCGATCCCGAGGTAGCGCGCGATCAGCGCCTCGCGGTTCGGGCCTTCGGCTTTGGCCCCGGGCTCGCCGTCAGCCGGCGTAGCCTTGGGCGCGCTCGGTTTTTCGCGGGCCGGCTTGGCCACGCCCCCCGGCTTGGACGCCTTTTGCTCGACCTTGGGCTTCTTCGATCGCCCGGCGGGGTTGAACGCGACAGCGGGTGCCGCAAGCCCCAACACCAGGACGGCGAGGGGCACGGTATGCCGCAGTCTACGGAGCATGCTGCTCAAGCGTACGCGGTCGCCAGCCACCCTGCCAGCGCGGGACACCAACCCCTGCGCCAACCGCGGCTGAAACGAAACAGGCGGCCGCGAGCCGCCCGTCTCGCGGCTATTCCGGGGCGCTTCGTGGTAGACCCGGCGGCGATATGGCTGGGTCCCAGGACGACGAAGCGGTGGGCGATTCCAAGAAAACGTCGGTGGAGGCGTCTAAGGAAACCGCTCCGGCGGACGTAAGCGCAGCGGCCTTGGACGAAGGGCAGCCTGCGTTGGCGTCGGCCGTTAGTGACGCCACCGCAAGCGCGCGCGCCGCCGCTGAAGAGGGTAACGACGAAGGCGCCGACGAAGAAGACGCCGGCGAAGAAGACGCCGACGAAGAAGACGCCGACGAGGAAGACGAAAGCGGAGACGACTCCGCCGACGCCACGCCCCCTCCTCCTCGCGCCGACGAGCCGCCACCACTCTTCGATCAACACCCGTGGGCGATCACCACTCGGGTGCTGGCCATCAGCGCGCTCTTAGGGCTGGCGTTTTCGGGTTGGGCCCAGCTGTCGATCAAGTCCGGCTGGGTACCCGAGTTCTTGCTGAACAACACGCGCGGCGTCCCCGAGCGCAAGCTGATGCTGGCGCTGCTGATCGCCGGCTTGATCGCCGGCGGCGCAACCGGCGCGGGGCTACTGGCTTGGTTCCGCAAGCGCGAGCGCGAGGCCGAGCTCGAGCGCTGGTTGTGGTTCCTGGTGCCCGGCATCCTCCTGCCCGCCGTGCCGGCCTTGTTCCGCGCCAAGCCGTGGCAGAACCGCTACGAGGCGCTGCTGCCGATCGTGATTCTGCTGAGCCTGCTGTTCGAGGCGCTCGTCTTGCTGTCACTGCGCTCGATACCTGCGGCAGCGCGTGATTTCTGGCAGCAAACGCTGGCGCAAATACCGGGCGTCGTGAAGCGGCGCGGGCCGCTGGTGCTGGTCGTTACCGGTTCCTTGGCTTACGCGGCGTTCTTTTCGTTCATCTTGCTGCGCTGGCACTACAAGCTGCGCACCGGCAACTTCGACCTGTCGATCAACAACAACTTGATGTACGGCGGGCTGTACGGCGACTTTCTGAAGAGTCCAGTCGCGTTCCCGGATGATCCGGGTAAGTACCTGGCCGCGCACGCTAAGTTCGGGCACTACCTCTTTTTACCGATCTACGCGCTGGTGCCGCGGCCCGAGACGCTGCTCATCATCCAATCGCTGTTGATCGGCTGCAGCGCGATTCCGCTGTTCTTGTTTGCGCGTCGGCACTTGACGGAGTGGGTGGCCACGACGCTGACGCTCGCCTACCTGGCGTACTACCCGATGCACGGGGCAACGTTCTCCGAGTTTCAGAACGTGCCGATCGCGGCGCTGTTCGTGTTCGGGGTCGTGTGGGCGGCCGATGCCAAGCGCTGGGTTTGGATGGGCGTGTTCACCGCGATCGCGCTGTTGATGCGCGAAGACATCCCGATCGGCCTGTCGATTATCGGCCTGTTCTTGCTGGCCAGCGGCTATCGGCCGACGGCTGGCCTGGTGCTGGCCGCCGTATCGACATCGTATTTTCTGATCATCCGCTTCTACGTGATGGATGAGGCGGGCGACTGGTGGTTTCCCACCATGTACAAGGAGCTGTGGGCGGACGGCGAGCGCGGCTTCCGCAGCGTGATCAAGACGCTGCTCACCAACCCGCTGTTCGTGATTGCCAAGCTCGCGATCGACAAGAAAATCATCTACTTGGCGCACTTGTTGACGCCAATGGCCTTCCTGCCGCTACGGCGCTGGTACCTGTGGCTGAGCTTGATTCCGGGCGTGCTGCTCACGCTGTTGGTCACCAACTACGACCCGCCGATCCAGTTCTCGTTCCACTACACCATGCACTGGGCTCCGTACCTGTTCATGGCCACGGTGCTGGCGTTGGTGGCGATCGGCAAGAGCCCGGACTTGGGCCCGCAGCGGCAACGCGCGGCGCTGTTCGCGCTGTGCGGCGCGTCGGCGGTGCTGAGCTTCAACTACGGCGCGTTCGCGTGCCGCGAGAACTCGTTCAAGGGCGGCTTCCACAAGGTCGAGTTCACGTACACCGAGGCCGAAGCCGAGCGCTACAACCGGCTGATGGAGCTGATCAAAGACATTCCCAAGGACGCCGACGTCGCAGCAACCGAGAAGGTCGGCCCGCACCTGTCCTCACGCCGCATTTTGCACACCATGCGCACCGGCCCACACGGTTCCGAATGGATTGTGGCGTCGAGCAAAGAGCTGAAGCTGTCGCGAACCAAAGTCTCGCTGCGCGCGGTGCTCGACAAGAACCAATACGGCGTGATCAAACGCTCCGGCGATTTTGCGCTGTTCAAGCGCGGCGCGCCCACAGACGGCAACGCCAAGCTGATCCGCGACTGGGGTCTCTAATGGGCTAGGCCCTGCCTGCGCGGCCAGCTGGCCGCGAGCAGCGGGCCCCACCCATCCGCTCCCCCGATTGCTATCGAGCGCGAAGTCCAGCGGGCGGCGTAGCGCGGTCGCTCGAGTTCGAGCCCCAGCAGCTAACGCTGCCGTCTTGGGCGACGGCGCAAGTGTGTGTTGCTCCGCAATCCACCTCCCAGAATGTCCCGGCAGGCGGAGCTGCTTGCCCACATTCGCCAGTGGTCTGGCAGTTATTGGTCTGCGTGCCTCGGCCCCAACACGCCAATGTACCGTCCGCGCGGATGCCGCACGTATGAAAGAGCCCGGCGCAGATATCGGCGAAGGCACCTGCGGGAGGAATGCTCTGTCCCCAGTAGTTCCCCTGCGGGTCCGCACCGTTCGGATCGCCATCTTTGCCAGCACCCCAACAGACAACCTGACCGTCGCCCTCGCGAATGGCGCATTCATTGAACTCGCCGAGGGCAAGCTTGGAATACTTGCCAGCTGGTGCGTCCAGATGCCCGTCAGCGCCGCTGATGCCCCAACAGGTCAGCGTGCCGTCTGGCTTAATCGCGCAACTCCTCCCCGGAGCCGCTGCGACTGCGCGGAACGTACCGGTAGGCGGCATGGCTTCGGGTCGTGTCGTGTCGCCCGCGCAAGCGATCGTTCCGTCGGTCCCCAAAATGCAGCCGTGCCGCGTCGAAATTCCGATGTCCGTCGCCTTGCTTCCCTTGGCGTAACCAAAGGGCGCTCCCCAGCACTCGAAGTCGTGCCCTTCGCCGAAGGCGCAGTTGCTGCTGCCGTAGCCTCGAACGTGCTTGAAAGGACCTTTTGGAGGCTTCGTTTGGCCGTCGTCAAGGGTAGGAGAACCCCAGCACACCACGGCATCGGTCGTGTCCAAGGCGCAACCGTATTCAGTACCCAATGCCAAACGCCGCGCGGACCCCGACACCACATCCACCGTACCCGAGCCGCCGCTTGCTGCTCCGCCTTCAGAAACCATCCCTCCAGTGCCTGCCCCATCGCTGGAGCCCGCCTGACCGGCGCCGGCATCGCTGCCGGCGCCACCGTCCGCGTGACTGGGAGGTTTGTTGCTACAGCCGACCAACGCGGCGAGGAGCAGGGTGAGATGGTACGAGGCGTTCAACACACGTGACATGTTAGGGCCTCCCTCGCGCGGAAACGCGCCTCGCTTCAGAATGGTGTCTCTTTGCAGCAGCCATCAACATCACAGACACCGTGCTCGCCGAATTTGTCGAAGCAGTCAGCCTTCACCGTACAGGAAATACAGGCAGGGGGAGGGAGAGCGATGCATTCATTGGTCGAGAAGTCGCACGCCTCGGTGATTGTACAGCACTTGTTGCCGCACGGGCGCGGGCAACAAGTCCCCGCTACAGGATCAGTGCAGGTTTCTAGCTGATCACAACAGACGGTGCCGCACGGATGATTCGCGGCGGGGCAGCACGTCCCGTTGGCCAAGCAACTGTCGCCTTGATTGCAACATTCTGTGCCATGACAAGGCACTTTCTCTTCCGCACAGCACAGGCTCCGCCCCTCGCTGAGGCAGCGGTCGCCCTTCTCGCAACAGGTGGGCGTAAAGTTGGTGCCGCCACATTTGGCTGGACAGCAGAGCGAGCTGTCGTTGTCCAAGTCGAGCGCCGCTACGAGCGCAAGCGAGCACGCAAGTGCAATGCCTGGCACGCAGATCCAGGCAAGTGGGCCGCACGCGAGCCCCGCGGCCGAGGCGGCCAGGCAATTGCCGTAGGCGTAGTACTCCCCGCCCAGCAACAAGAGGCAGCCTGGGTCTAAGTGGGTGTCGGATTCGGGCGGATGGCCGTGGTCACTGCTGGGGAGCGCCAGCACGCTTATCCCCAGCGGCGGCGGCGGTTGCGGTTCTCCCATCTTGGCGCGAAGACAAGTGGCCTCGGCTCGCGGCGCGCGCTCAAACAACTTCCTAGCGGCTCTCTCCAGTGGAGGCGGCACCCGGACCTCGGGAGCCCGTTTGCCATCCAGGAACCGCACATCGGCACCCGGCGCGGGCACGAACGGGCGAGTGACGCGGCCATCGACGAGCGCCGTAGCAAGATGGCCATCAGCCGAGGAAACAACCACGTGTTTTACCCCCGTGAGCGGGGCCGCATAGTCAGTCGTGATTTCATAAGACTTGTCGGCGCTGACGCTTCGCCTGGTGTGGAAGATTTCACGGTGGTGCCATTTGATCGTGATCTCGTCGGTGATTGTTCCGTCGGCGAGAGTCGTCAGGAGCTGGTCGTGCCATTCGAGGGCCCCGTCGTCGCAGTCCTCTTTGGTATCGAATGTCATCACGCGTTGGGTGCTGGTTTCGGCCACCGTGCACGCGCCCGCGGCGTCCTGGTCGTGGTCGTGTCTGCCGACGTGCGAATCTTGGTTGGCGCCGTCGTGTTCCCCGTCGTCCGATTGACGGGGGCTCCCAGGAGAGCTGACGGCCTCGAACTGCTCCCCCGGCTTCTCCGGTTCTGAGGAGCTGCTGCAACCAAACCCCAGGCCCAACGTCAGGCTCAATACCCCAATAGATCCAGCATAAATCCTCATGCCCAATCGATCCTTCCCGTCGGCTTGCCGAGCCCGACTCCGTATGGACACCGCTAGACGACCGTCAGCTGAGCGTCAATTACATTCGGTCGCAGGCCTCCGACGCGCTCTCGTTCGTCGGGTCGGCGTGGAGGGGCCGCGGCGCATTGGACGTTCGTATGAGTGCGTCGCCCCGGCACTGCGACGTGGCGTCCCCCGCAAAAGGTGAGGCACGAAAAATTCTGTGGAACGGCGCGCGCGGGGCGGGGGCCATCCGGACTTTCTGCAAATCAGCGAGCCGCCCGTTTACGTCACGGTGACTTACTTCGCGTGCGGCTTCGCAGCGGGCTTGGACTTGGACTTGTCTTTGGCGCTCGGTAGCGAGGCGGGGGCGGCGGCGGCCTTTTTCGGCTCGGCGGCGGGCTTTTCGGCCTTTTTGGGCTCGGCGGCGCCGATCAAGAACTCGATGAAGTCGCGGCGCAGGCGGGCGCGGTAGGCGGGGACGCCGTCCTTGAATTGGAAGGTGATCTGCGCGCCGTTCGGGGTGTTGACGGTGCGGACGCGGGCGATGCGCGGGTCGCGCTTGGCGATCGTGGCGCCTTGCTCCATCACCTTGCGGTTCGGCACCACGACGGTGAAGCCGGTCGGCTGCAGCGCGCCTTGCAGCGCGTCGCCGGCCGAGTCGAGGCGCAGGCGATGAATCACCGGATTGTTCAGCTTGCCGCGGCCCCAGGGCGCCACGTCTTCGGGCTTGCTCGCCTTGGCTTTGCCCGACTTGCTGTCGCTCTCCTCGGGGAAGCCTTCGTCATCGGCGGCGGCGGAGACCGACGCTTTGGCTTCGGCCTTCTCAGCGGCTTCTTCGGACACGCCAGCCGCGCTCGGCGGAGGCGCCAACGGCGCAGGCTCCATCGTCGCCATCGGCGTTGCGCCGAACAGCGGCACGTCGGCCGACACCACACCGTTGGCTTCGCTCAGCGCGTTGGGCGCGGGCTCGGCGGCAGGCGCAGGCGCCGCGGCAGCTGCCGGCACCGCCGCACCGACGACGGCCGGTTCGGCTTGCGGCAGCGCAGCGTCAGCGCCGGGCGGCGGCGCGCCGTGGTGGGTCGCCAAGGCAACGATCGTGGCCAGCATCACCGCGACGCCAGCCGCCGAGGCCATGACCTTCTTCTTCTTGGGCAGGTTGGTCCAGGCGCCTTGTGCCGCGGCAAAACCAGCTTTCGGAGCCGCCGACGCTTCCGTGCGCTCGCCAGATTGCGGACGCAGCCGTTGGCCGTCGCTCGCAACTTGCGTCGGTGCCGGCGCAGTCGTGCGGCGCTGCGGCGCCTTCTCGCGCTTGGCGATATCGGCCACCTTCGCGGAAGCACCGCGCAGCCAACCCGACAAGCTCGTCGCGGCGGTACCGGACAGCGCTGCCATGCGTTTGCCGGCCGACATCGCCGCTTCACCGGCGTGAGTCGCGGCCACGCCGAGCTTGCCGCGCAGCGCCTCGACCTCGCGATCGCCTTCGTCCTCGATTTGATGGTCGGCGCGCCCCGCGCTGTCGAGCGAAACGTCGTCGCCTGGAATGCGCAGCGTGCGCGGCGAAAGCTCACCCGAAAGATCCGCGACGCTCGGCTCCGGCGTCGTCTCGGCCTCGCCTGGCGCGCCTTCGTAGCGCAGCGCCACGACCAGCTGCGGCACGTTGGTCTCCGGATCGATCGCGACGTTGACGGAATCGATGTGCGCCGTGCGGCGCCCGCCGTGCTCCAAGTCTTCGATCTCGAGTCGGCGACCGACCTTCAAAAACTCCAAGTTCGAGCCGACTTGGACGCGGCCCTGATTGCCCGAGCGCACGCGGGCTTTCATCGGCGAACCGAGGCCGTCGATGTGCAAGCGCACCTTGGTGCCCGAGCCGTGCGGCGGCTCGACGGCGGCCGACGGCTTTTCGGCCGCGGCTTCGGGCTTGTCCCCGCCGTGGCACAGCTCGCTCAGGGCATCGACGCTGCGCGCGTCGAGCGCCGTGAATTCGACGCCGAACTCGCCGCCGCGCGCGCCTTCACGGCGCCAGGCCACCACACCCTCGACCACGATTTCGCGGCCGTCGTCCTCGAAGCGGCACACCAGTGGGGCGCCTTCGTCGGGTAGGTAAGCGGTGCGCAGGTGCATGCCGCGCGCGCTCACGTCGACCGATTCGGCCTCGAAAGCGGGGATTCCGGGCTCATTGCCCACGACTTCCACCAGCGTCTCCACCGGCATCCGTCCCTGGCCT
>FSUE01000150.1_pt1 | contig 42028 bp, 35 predicted proteins | sample 1637031 | NCBI WGS metagenome assembly FSUE01 (sample SAMEA3914819, study PRJEB12502) | metagenome | biome: forest; material: soil | place: Canada | collected 2010-06-26 | depth 0.3 m | reverse complement strand
TCCGAAGGCCGGACGCCTCGTCTTCCAAGCCAAAGTCGGCGTCGTCACCGACTAACGCCACTTGCAGGCGAGAGGGGATCAACAGGAAGGCGGGAAGGCGGGAAGGGGCCGAGAACGGATTTTTTGTTCGGGAAGACGGGAAGACCGAACAAAAAATCGTTGCCTCCGGGGGGTGTCGCTAGCGCGAACCACCTCGGCGCGTCGGCGAGACCTCGAGATGGCAGGTCGCCCACCCCAAAAAACTTCCCGCCTTCCCGCCTTCCTGTTCGCTCGCGCTCGCTCGTGCGGTTTGGCCTAGGGCCGCAACGGTAGTTTCTGCGAAGGGGGCTGCGGGGTGGCAGCCCGACCGTGAAAACGTGCAAAGAATATGGTCGGAAAACGCCACGGCCGCGGGTCGGCGGTAGGCCACAATGACGGCTGTCATGCCCGAAAACACTGCAGTTTCTGGCGGAGCTTCCGAGACTGGCGGCGCCCGCGTAGCATCCGGCCCCGCTGTGTCTGCTTCCGTCTTCGATCAGGCGCCTGCCCTAGCGCCGCCGCTGCATCCGAGCTTTCGCCCGATGTACTTGGCGCTGCGCGAGCATGCGCGCGCGGTCGGGTCGAGCGGCGTCACGCTGACGTTGGCGCTCGAGCGCAGCGGCGGCAGCGTGTCGCGTTTTGCGATGCCGGTGTTCGCCGAAGGCCACGCGCGGATCGCCGAGAGCCAGCGCTTGGTCGAGCGCGTGCTGAAGTTTTTGCTTTGGCAGCGTGGTGGTCACCACGTGTTCGTCGCCGGGCCGCCGGCGATCGCCGAGTATTTGTCGGCGCGCTATCGCGCTGGGGGCGAGCGCGCGTTCGACGCCGAGTTTTTCGCCAAGATTTACGAGAAGCCGGCGTTCGTGATCGAAGCCGTCGAAGCGTCGCAGCTACCGGCGGAGCGCGAGCAGGGCAAAGCCGTTGGCGGCCACTTGGATGGCTGCCGGATCGGTTTCGATGCCGGCGGCAGCGACCGCAAAGTCGCCGCGGTGATTGATGGCAAAGAAGTGTTTTCGATCGAGACGGTGTGGCAGCCGAAGCTCGAGAGCGATCCGGAATATCACTTCAACGGTATCGATGATTCGATCCGCCAGGCTGCCGCGCACTTGCCGCGGATCGACGCGATTGGCGTGAGCTCGGCCGGGATTTACGTGGATAATCGGACGATGGTCGCATCCTTGTTTCGCAAGGTGCCGGAAGCCGCCTTCGAGGCGCGCATCAAGAGCATCTACCAGGACATCGCCAAAAAATGGGGCAACGTGCCGCTGGAAGTCGCCAATGATGGTGACGTTACGGCGCTGGCCGGCGCGCTCGAGCTCAAGGACGACTCGGTGCTCGGCATCGCGATGGGTACGAGCCAAGCCGCCGGCTACGTCAACCCCAAGGGTTTGATCACGGGCTGGCTGAACGAGCTGGCGTTCGTGCCGGTCGACGTGAGCGACAGCGCGCCGGTCGACGGGGAATGGTCGGGTGATCGCGGCACGGGCGTGAACTACTTCTCGCAAGACGCCGCAATTCGGCTGGCCCAAGTCGCTGGCATCGAGCTTCCGAGTGATGCCTCGCCGGGCGAGAAGCTGAAGGCGTTGCAGAAGCTGATGTCGGCCGGTGACGCGCGTGCGCGCGGCATCTTCGAGAGCCTGGGCGTTTACCTGGGCTATGGCTTGTTGCTGTATTCCGAGTTTTACGCGATCAAGCACGTGCTGTTACTGGGCCGCGTCACGTCGGGTGAAGGCGGCAATTTGCTGCTCGAAAAGGCGCGCGAAGTGTTGCGCACCGAAGCACCCGAGCTGGCGCGACGGATTGCCATTCACCTGCCCGACGAAGCCACGCGGCGCGTTGGGCAGTCGATCGCCGCCGCCAGCTTGCCGCGACTCTGAAGGTAACCATGGCTCTTTCGCTTACTCAAAAGCACGCCGATGTCTTCGTACCGGATGGCAGCGATAGCGCGGTTGCGCTGGGGCGTACCACGCATCTAGCGATCGGCGCGCATCAAGACGACCTGGAGTTCATGGCCGCGCATGGCGTGGTCGAATGCTTTCAGAACGCGGCGCGTTGGTTCACCGGTGTGGTGGTGACCGACGGCGCCGGCAGCGCGCGCGACTTCGAATACAAGGACTACTCGAACGAGCAGATGATGGCGGTGCGCCAGCTGGAGCAGCGGAAGGCTGCGTTCGTCGGCGAATACTCGGCCATGCTACAGCTCGGTCACCCGAGCAGCACCGTGAAGGACGCCGCAGCGCCCGGCGTGGTGAATGATTTGGTCAGCGTCCTGACCGCGACCGCGCCCGAAGTCGTTTACACGCATAACCTGGCCGACAAGCACGATACGCACGTCGCGGTCGCGCTGCGCGTGGTGGCGGCCTGTTTGGCGTTGCCGGTCGAGGCGCGTCCGAAGCAGATCATCGGCTGCGAGGTGTGGCGTGACTTGGATTGGCTGTGTGATTCGGACAAAATCGTCATGCCGGTCGATCGCCACGAGAACTTGCACGCGGCGCTGATGGGCGTCTTCGATTCGCAGATTGCCGGCGGTAAGCGCTATGACTTGGCGACGGCCGGCCGTCGTCGCGCGCACGCCACGTACTTCGAATCGCACGGCACCGACGCGCATAGCGCGTTGATTTGGGGCATGGATTTGACGCCGCTGCTGAGCGGCGCGGATCCGACCGAGTTGGTACGCCGTTACATCGCGCGCTTCGAGGCCGAAGTCAGCGGGCGCGTTGCGCGCTTGGCTCCGCAGCCGCGCTGAGCCAAGTCAAGGTGCGTTGTCGGTGCCGCTGGCCACGTACTCGACGATGCAATGCCTGGCTGGGCCGCAGGTGGCAACGGCGTTGGGCGGCTTGCCGGGCGCGCACGCCAAGCACGGCGGCTGCACGGCTCCGCACACCAAATCTTCGAGGCTGAAGATGCAGCCGTCCTCGCGGCACATGTGGCGGTGCACCGCGACCAAGTCGTCGCTCGTGCAAGCTTCGCAGCAGCTGGTGCCGTTGCGGAGTTGGCAGTCAGCGCTGGTAGTGCAGGCCGAGACGCGGTCCTCGCGGATGTCGTCGACCACGCACTGACCCTCGACACAGTCCGGCACGAAGTACTTGAGCGAGCCGGTACCGGGCGCGGGCGCCGCGCAGTCCGGGCAGGCGATCGGCGCACCGACGCCTGGTTCGGCATCGCCGGATGCGCCCGGCACTGGGCCACCGCCGCAACCGACCGCGATTCCGTACTGCTTGTTGTAGGCGATCAGGTCGTGGGCGCCGAGGCTGGGGCCGTCGCAAACCCCGCAGCAGCCCGCGGCGGTCACGATGCAATCGGTCCGTACCTTGCACGCGTCGATGTTGGGGCTGCCGCCGGGGCAGGTTATCTGACAAGCCGCGAGGGTTTCGTAGTTGTTCTTGGTCGCGCCGCCGCCGCCGTACCAGATCGGCCGGCAGATGCCGGTGGTTGGATCGTGGTGCCAACGTTGGAGCGCCGCGTCGCCACCGACGCCGCCGGCTTCGGAAGGGCCGTCGCAGGCTTCATTGTAAACGTGCGCACTGCCGCCGGATGCGCTGCCAGCGCTCGCCATGCCGCCGGCGCTGGTGCTGCCGCCGTGGGCTTTGCCGCCCGTGCTCGCCTTGCCCGCGGTACTGGCGCTGCCGCCTTGACCGGTTGCGCGGGTGCCGGCCTCGCCACCATTGCCAGCGAAGCTTTGCCCGCCGCAGGCGCTAGCTAACGCCAAGGCACAGGTCGCGTAAGCAAGGCTGCGCGCGATTGAAGCAAGTTGGGCCATGGCTGGTTTGCGAGCTCAGAGGGAATGACGACTTCGCAATGCCCGGCGGGACCGCAAGAAGGCTGCGCGTTGGTCGGCGGCGCAATGCAGGCGGGGCAGCCCACGGGGCCGCTACCGCACGCCAGCTTTTCGAAGCTGCCATCGTTGCGCACCGAAACCAGCTGGTCGTTGGTGCAGCCTTCACAACAGCCGGTGCCGTGCCGCAGCTCGCAATCATTGCTGGTCTTGCAGGCCGTGAGCGGGCTGGTTCGCAGATCTTGAACTACGCACTGACCCGCGACGCAGTCGGGCATGAAGTACATCAGCGTGCGTTGACCGGCCGGCGGTAGCGGACACGGCGCGCAGGCGACCGGGGCGGGCACGCCCACGCCTGGCCCGCCGGGTGGAGCAATCGTCAGCGCTACCGCGCATTGCAGGACGTTCGCGTACTGGCGGTTGTAAGCGACCAAGTCGTGTGCCGTGATGTTCGGGCCGTCGCAGATGCCGCAGCAGCCGGTGCCAGTCACGACGCAATCGCTCGGCACGTTACACGCGTCGTAGTTCGGATTGCCGCCTGGGCAGGCTTTGTTGCACGCCTCGAGCGTCGGGTAGCGGTTCTTGTTGCCGCCGCAGCCGCCGTACACGAACGGCCGGCAGATGCCGGTCGAAGGATCGTGGTACCAGCTGGGGACGTAGGCGTCGCAGTTGCCGCCCTCGGGCGCGGCGTAACATTCCTCGGCAGGTGCGCCGCCCGCGCCGCCGCCTGAGCCGCCTACGTTGGAGCCACCGGTACTGGAGCTGCCGCCGGTGCCGGAGCTGCCGCCGGTGCTGGAGCTGCCGCCGGTGCTGGAGCTGCCCGCGTGGCCCTTGCCGGCCGTGCCGGTGCTGCCGGCGTGGGCGTTGGTGCCGCCCTGCCCGCTACCGCCGCTGCCGGCGTCACCGCCTCCGTCGCCGGAAAAGCTCTGTCCGCCGCAGGCGCTGGCAAGCGCGAGGGCGATGGTGGCGAACAACGTGACGCGGGCGAAGGAAGCGAGTTGGGTCATGCGGCGAGACTCCTCGCTCATCTTCACAGCAAGCGCTGTGCCGCAGCTGCGCCAGAAAAAGAAAAGCCTATTCAGTGAGTTGGCAACCGTGTGCCAACCCTGACTGGCACACCTAGGGCGCTTTCCGGACCCCGCTGCCCCGGAACGGCCGAAACAGCATCCAAACTCCGAAGTCGACCAGCACGGACGTCCCGCGCGACAAAAGCGCGGCGTAAAGCGCCGCGGCTGGGCCCACGGCCGCCGACAGCCCGATCGAAACCACCGCTTCGCGCACACCGAGGCCGCCCGGTGTGACGAGCGCCAAGAAGCCCATCACCGGCGCCAGCACGTAAAAGCCCATGCTGCCGAGCGACACGTCGACCGGCGCGTGCACGGCCCGGCTAGTGAGGTAGCCGTGGACCGCCCAGGTCAACCAGTAGCCGGCGTGGATCAACGGCAACGCGGGCGGCACCAGCGGTCCTGTGCCGTCGAGCTGCAGCAGGTCGCGCAGCTTCTTCGGCAAGTGACGGCGATCGAGCAGCAATAGCACCGCCAGCGCGACGACGAAGCCGAGCAACACGAGCAGGCCGAGCGAGCCGAGCGCTTCGGTCACGCGCCGCAACATGTCGCCCGAAAACACCAACACCAAGAGCCCCGTCACTCCGCCGCTGGCCACGAAACACAAGACCTCGATGAAGACCGACGAGCCGGCAATCCGGCTGGTGGTGCCGAGGCGCTCGGCGCCCAGCATGCGCACCAGCGGCAACCCGACCTTGCCTGGCGTGTAGCGCGCCGCTTGCGACTCCAAGTGCAGCGCCATGCCTGGCAAGACCGGGATCTTCACGCCGCTCATCCGCGATAGCAGCCAAATCCACCCCAACCCGAGCAACACGCAGCCGATCGCCAGCGGCAGCATCGACAGCGCTGCCAGGCCATAGTCGATTTCCACGACGCCGGGTCGCCAGCGCCGCTTCAAATCCCAAATCGCGACGACTACGAACACGACCGCGAGCGCGCCCATGATCGGACGCAGCGCGGCCTTCAGCCGCTGAGCACCGCCGAGCGCCTGGCTGCCGACCGGTTCCGGTTGCATCAACCTTGCGCGGGGCGACCGATACCGCGGTAGCGCAGGCCTGCGTCGACCGCGGCGCCGGGCACGACCACGTTGCGACCGTCGAACAAGTGGCGCCCGCGCATCAGCTGCTTGACGCGTGGCAGATCGGGCGAGCGGTATTCGTTCCACTCGGTGGCGATGACCAGGGCGTCGGCGCCTTTGACGGCGTCGTACTCGTTCTTGAATAGCTCGACGCCGGCCAGCTCACCGGAGCGCGACAGCGCGTCACGCGCGGTTTCGAGCGCTTCCGGATCGGCGGCGTGCACCTTGGCGCCGCGCTTGAGCAGCTCGGAGATCAGCTTCAGCGCCGGGGCTTCGCGCACGTCGTCGGTGCGCGGCTTGAACGCCAAGCCCCAGATCGCGACCAGCTTGCCCGACAGGCCACCCAGGTCCTTTTCCATGTGGCGCAGCAGCATTTGCGGCGGGCCTTCGTTGGCGCGCACGGCGGCTTCGGAAATTTCCATCTGCACGCCGTGGTCTTTGCCGGTGCTGACCAGCGCGCGCAAATCCTTGGGGAAGCAGCTGCCGCCGAAGCCGAGGCCTGGATACAGGAACTGCATGCCGATGCGCTCGTCCGAGCCCACCGCGAGCCGCACCTGCTCGACGTCGCCGCCGGTCGCGTCGCACAGCTCGGCGATCTCGTTCATGAACGAAATCTTGGTGGCGAGCAAAGCGTTCGATGCGTACTTGACGATCTCGGCGCTCTTCGGGCTCATGCGCTGTAGGCGATTGCGCTGGCGGTTGAACGGCGCGTACAAGCGCGACAACAACTCGAAGGCTTTGTCGTCATCGGCGCCGACGACGATTCGATCCGGCTTCAAGAAGTCGGACAACGCGTCGCCCTCCTTCAAGAACTCGGGGTTGCTGACGACGCTGATACGAAACTTGGCGAACGGCTCGATGTGCTTGCGAACGCGCTCGTTGGTGCCGACCGGCACGGTGCTTTTCAGGACCAGCACCAAGTCGTGCTCGGCGGCCTTGGTGACCTGCTCGGCCACCTTCAAGACGTGCGACAGATCAGCCGAGCCGTCTTCGGCCGGCGGCGTACCGACGGCGACGAACACCAGGTCGCGACCGCGAATCGAATCGGGCAGGTTGGAGCTGAAGTCGAGGCGGTGCGGCCAGTTGCGCTTGACCAATTGCGCCAGGCCCGGCTCGAAGAACGGCACCTCGCCGGCGCGCAGCTTGTCGAGCTTCTTCTCGTCGACGTCGACGCAGGTCACGTGCGTGCCTGAGTCCGCGAAGCAAGCGCCGGCCACGAGCCCCACGTAGCCAGACCCAATCACTGCGATTTTCACGGTCTTCCCCCTAAATCGAGTCAGGGTCCCGCGCAAATAGAATCTTTGCCCCGGAAAGGTTTCGCCGGCTTGCGGAAGGGCGAAGCCTCACGCCAAAATGGCGCTTGGAGCAATTTGCGCGCGCTTGGCTTTCCGATTGTGCTCGTCATGTGCCTGGCCAGCTGTGGGCAGCGCCTCGTGCCCTCATCCGTCGACGAGCCGTCCCCACCGCAGTCGGCGCAGGCCAGTGGCGCCGCGCCCACCGCCAGCGCGCGGCTGCCGACACGAGTCGCCGAGCTCGCGCCGCCCCCCGCGTCCAGCGCTGCGCCGCCGGCGGCCGAGCTGGCGCCGCCCGTCGCGCTGGTGGAGCCGGAGCCGAGCATCGTGCTGGCTGCCGCCGGCGACGTGAATTTTGGGCGTGAGTGCGGTCAGGCGATCTTGAAGGACGTTGCCTACGATCCGTTTGCCGGGCTGAACGAAGCGTGGCGCTCGGCTGACGCTCGGTTCGTCAATCTGGAGTCGCAGTTGAGCGACCAACACGGCTTGACGCAGTCGCCGTCGCATCGGCTGATTTTCACGGGACCGCCGGGCGGCGCCGAGGTGCTGGCGCAAGCCAGGGTGTCGTTGGTCTCGACCGCCAACAATCACGCCTGGGACTACGGCAAGGACGCGCTGTTCGAAACGATCGCCAATCTCGAACGCGCGCAGGTGCCGTTTGCGGGCACTGGCCGCGACGTGGAGCAGGCGTATCGACCCGCGGTGCTGCGCGTGGCGGGCCGCACGATCGCTTTGTTCGCGGTGACGCAGGTTTGGAATCAGCCGCCGTTCGCAGCCTCGGCGGGCAAAGACTTCGTGGCCTGGGCCAACGTCGACAAGCTGAAGGCCGGCATCGTACAGGCGCGCCGCGAGCACGACTTCGTGCTGGTCAGCTACCACGGTGGCGAAGAGTACGTCGACGCGCCGATCGAGCGAACGCGCGCGTTCGCGAAAGCCGTGATGGCGCTCGGCGTCGACGCCTTCATCGGTCATCACCCGCATGTGCCGCAAGGCGTGGGTTGGGCGGACGGGCGACCGATTGTTTACAGCTTGGGCAACTTCGTGTTCGCCGGTCACGACGAGCGGCCTTGGACGAAGCAGAGCTTCTTTGCGCGCATCACCTTGAAAAAGGGCGCCCCGGCCGAACTGTCGGCGTGTCCGTTCGCGATCGACGGCCACCGCCCACGTTCGTTCGACCGGTCCAAGGAAACCTGGGCCACCGAGCGTTTTCGGCTGCACTTGATTGGAACTTCGACCAGTGTCGGCGGCTCGAACGTGGCCGAGCCCGACGAGCTGGGCTGCCTGCGCGTGACCGAAAAACCGGCGCCTCAGCCGTCTTTGTCTTCTTCCAACTGATCGAGGATCTCGCTGGCGCGAGCGGGCGCGATCCCGAACCACTCTGCCAGTTGGTTGATGAACGCGTTCTCTTCCTCGGTGACTTCACCGTCGGCTAGCGCAATGGCGGCCGCGAGCGCGAACGCACCTTCGGCCTCGCTCGGTTCTTCGGCGATCTCGGAAGCGATTTCTTCGAGCCGCGCGTCACGACCCTGCTCGCCCAGGCGCTTGGCGTAGTTTTCGAGCATCACGTTGATCGTCCCGCTGCGCAGCAAGTTGTCGGTCAGTCCGCGAATCGCGCCGCGCACGGCGTCGCGCTCTTCTTCGGCGACCTTGCCGTCGGCGGACATCATCAGGAACATCGCCTCGCCCAGCGGGTCGACGCGGTTCAGCGCGCTGGCTTCTTCGGGGCTGAGCAAGCCCTCGCGCGTCAGCGTTTCGTAAGCGGATGACATGACCGTGCTCGGCCGTCGTCCACTTTGCAACAGCGCATCCCGCAAACGCTCGATGGTGACGGTTTGGATCTTCATCAGACCGTCAAAGCTACACGCCGGCCGCAGCGAATCAACAGCAAGACGCCGCGACGAGAAAGAAACACCCTGAGCCGGGTTTTGCCAGCGCGAGGACAGCGCGGGCGCTGCTGGCTCGCAGCGGCGGTTGGCTTGTGGTTGGATGCACGCCCCTGCATGCAGCTTCGTTTCGATCCCGTCGTGGCCGGCGACGCCGCGCTGCTGGGCCAGTTTCTGGCCGCGAGCCATTGGCCCTACCATTTCGAATCGAGCGTGGACGCGAGTTGGGTGCGCGGGCGGCTCGAGTCGGGGCATTTCTTCGGCCAAGACTCGCGCTCGTTCTGGATTCGCGCCGAGACCGATGAGCCGCTCGGGCTGGGGCGCGTTTTCGACCTGAGCGATCTCACGCCACTGCTCGACTTGCGGATCGCCACGGCGGCGCGCGGCCGCGGTTACGGCACCTTGGCTTTGCGCGGGCTCACGACGTGGCTGTTCTCGGAGTATTTCGAAGCGGGGCGGCTAGGCGGATACACGCGGCACGACAACGTGGCGATGCGGCGCGTGTTCGAAAAGTGCGGCTTCCAGCTCGAAGCGCAACATCGCCGCGCGTGGCGCGTGGATGGCGCGGAACCGGTCGACGCCGTTGGTTACGCGATCTTGCGTGACGAAGCCGAGGCGCTGTGATGAGCGCGAGCGCGAAAGCGGATCCGTGTCGGTTTTGCCGGTTGTACGCGATTTCGGTGCTCGCGTTTGCGGCGCTGGTCGGCGCGGTGATGGCGGCGCAGATGGGCTTCGGACTGCGAAAATTCGGGGGCTACGAGTACATCATGCCGGTCATCGCGCGCGCCGCGGTGCGCTCGCTCGCGCCGGGTGTGACCGGGTCGGCGCTGCTGGTGGCGTTCGTGGTTTGGGCGCATCCACTGCGGCTACCGCAGTTGCAGTCAGATTTGCCGCGGCTCCTCAAGCGGGCGCTGCTCGTCACGCTACCCGGCTTCGTCGTGGCGTTCGTGGTGGCGGTCGGCTCGGGACTGCTGGTTGCGCACCTGGGGTTGGGCGTCTCTTGGCATGCTGCGCAGCCGGTGGTGGCCTCACTCACGCGGACAGATTGGGCTGTCGGGGCGATCAGCGCGCTGATCGACGCTGGTTTGATTGTCTTCCTTGCCTGGCGCTACCTGCCTCGACTACAGGCGGGCGGCTCCAGCTTGCCGATGAAGCTCGTGTTGGCTTGGACGTTCGGGACCGGGTTACGCATGACCGTGGGGCTGGTCGGCTCGCTTTTGTTGTCAGGCTGACACCAGCGTTAGCGTCAAGGTCGAGATCGCCTGCCAGCTTGTCGCGGTGGCGACCAGCGGCGCGAGAAAACGCGCACCGGACGACGGCGGCACGACGTTTGCTTTTGCAGCGCGGCATGCAGTCAACATGTCGCAAGCAGGGGATACGTCGCCGCGCGCGTCGCGGCTTTTCACTGATTGAGATCGTAGTGGCGGTTGCCATCATCGCCATGATCTCGGCAGGCATCACGGTGGCGGTGATCAATATCGCGGTCGGCGAGAAGAGACGCTTGACCGAGTCGAGCGCCGAAACCATCCGCGCGGCTGTCAAGATCTGGTGGGCGGCCAACAACGACGTCGGCACTTGCCCGACCATCGGGATGCTGCTCGCCGACGGCGCTATCGACCGTGGCAAGATGACCAAATCCGATCCGTGGGGCCAGCCTTGGAAGATTCAGTGTGACGCCAACGACGCGACCGTGATCTCGCGAGGGCCCGACAAACAGCTCGACACCGAAGACGACATTCGCGCTCCGCCGAGCTAATTTGCGGTCGATTTGGCGCGTTTGCCGGCGGCACCGTACGCTTGCGGGGATGTCGATCGACGGACAAGAAGACGTAGTCGGGCTGCAGCGCGCCGGCGCCGCGGTGGCGGAAGCACGCGACACGATGGCCGCGCACGTGGCGGCCGGTGTCAGCACGCGCGAGCTGGACGCGATTGGGCGTGAAGTGCTGCGGCGTCACGGCGCGCGCTCGGCGCCGCAGCTGGCGTACGACTTTCCAGGCACCACCTGCATCAGCGTCAACGACGAGCTGGCGCACGGCATCCCGTCGGATCGCAAATTGCGCGACGGTGACTTGGTCAACATCGACGTTTCGGCCGAGCTGGGTGGTTACTGGGCCGACAGCGGCGCCAGCTTCCCGGTCGGTAACGTCGCGCCGCGGCTGCGCAATCTGTTGTTCACCACGCGCGCCGCGCTGAACGACGCGATCGGCGAAGTGCGCGCCGGCGCGCCGATCCGCAACATCGGGCGCGCTGTCGAACGCCGTGCCAAGCGCGCCGGTTTCCGCGTCGTGCGCGATCTGTGCGGTCACGGTGTGGGCCGCAACATTCACGAGCCGCCGAACGTGCCCAACACCTTCGACCGCCGCAACGACGACGTGCTGCACGAGGGCTTGGTGATCACGATCGAGCCGTTTTTGACCACCGGTGCCACCAGCTTTTTCGAGGCTGAAGACGGCTGGACGCTGTGCACGCCCGACGGCAGCGTCGGCGCGCAATTCGAGCACACGCTGATCGTCACGCGCGGCGAGCCGATCGTGGTGACGCGCTAAGCGTATGCAAACGCTGCGCGCCGAGCGCGTGTTGTCGACGTTTCCGGGTAGCAGCTGGCCAGTGCTGGTCGTCGTTGACGAGCGTGGGCGCCGGGTCGTCGTCAAGCTGCGCGGTAGCGCCGAGGGCCTGTTGCCGCTGATCGCCGAGCTGGTCGTGGGAGCGCTAGCGGATGCGATCGGGTTGCCGACGCCCGAGCGTTACCTGGTCGAGCTGCCGGTCGGCGTGCCGACCGATGATCCACACGAAGAGCTGCGCGACCTGCTCGGACGCAGCAGCGGCCTGAACCTCGGCTTCTACTATCTCGAAGGCTTCCGCAACGTGACCGTGGCGGACGCCGCGCGCATCCAACCCGAGCTCGCCGCGCGCATCGTTTGGCTCGATGCGTTCGTACAGAATCCGGATCGCACCGCCCAAAATCCCAACTTGATGATCAAGGCCGGACAAATCTGGCTGATCGATCACGGCGCTGCGCTGCACTTTCACCACGACTGGCGTAGCGTTACCGAACAGGCGCCGCGCGACGCCGGCAATTTCGTGGCAAGGCACTTGCTGCGCGTCACCGCGCAGCAACTGCACGCAGCCGATGCAGAGCTAGCCCCCAAAATCAGCCGCGACACCTTGGAGCAAGCGCTGGCCGGCGTGCCTGACGCCTTCTTCGCGGACGTGGGCCCGGACAGCCCGGACCGGCAGCGCGCCGCCTACGTTGCCTATCTGCGGAAGCGCTTGCATGCGCCACGTCCGTTCGTCGCTGCTGGCAAAAACGTGCCGTTTCAGTTCGGCCGCTGAACAATCGCCGCCGCGCGCCAACAATAATGCGCAATCCTGTGCCTTCGGGGGTTAAAGGGGGGCATGGCTTTCGATGTTTCAAAATTCTTGGCGCTTACCGCGCTGATCGCGACGACCGGTTACGCTTGCTCCAGCACTGACGACGACAAGGCCGGTGACGGCGCAACGGCCGGCACGGCTGGCGTCGGTAAGTCGGGCGACGCAGGGGCAGCCGACGGCGTCGGTGGCGGCAAGTCCGAAGCAGGCGGCAACGGCGGCGCCTTGCCCAGCAACGGCGGCGCAACGCTCGACAACGGAGGCGCCTCGCCCAGCAACGGTGGCGCAACTCTGGGCGGCGCCGGCGGGCAGGCTGACGGCGGCGAATGTTTGGGCATGCTGAGCGCGGGCGGCGCCGGCGGCGCGGCTGCAGACGCCGACCCCAGCCTCGAAGACCTGTGTGCCGACCTGTACTCGGTAACGTGCGCAGCTTCGGCCGAAGACTTTGCGCCGGCCGACATCGTCTGCGAGGGCGTGCGCGAACGCGCGCTGCCGGCGGTGGCGATCCAAGTTGCCGCTTGTTTGAAGGGGCTCAATGCGGCGGGCATGTGCGACGCCGACGAGAGCGCGGCCTGCTTCACGGACCTGGTGGGCCAGGGCTGCGAGAACCCGGACGCGGCCGCGGCGTGCACGGCGATTCACGGCAACTGCGCCGCGGTCAGCGTGGCCGATTGCGTGAAGGTCGCCAATCTCGTCGGCAGCGATCACTACGAGGCGTTCACCGGCTGTATGGATCCGGCAAACGAAGGCTGGTACGAGCCGGACTTCACCGGCACCTGCAGCGAGCGGCTCGACTTCTGCGCCGGCGTGCGGCTGCCGAAGTAACCTGGTTTAGCCGGCGCCGTTCAGCACTCGTTCGACTTCTTCCACGTCGGAGAACGGGTGCTCGGTGTCGCCAATTTTCTGCGTCAGCTCGTGCCCGCGTCCGGCGACCACCACCACGTCGCCGGGCGCCGCGCTTTCGATGGCTTGGCGAATCGCCGTGCGTCGATCGAGCTCGATGCGCGGATACGCGCGCCCGCCGCGTCGGCAGCCGCCAGCGACAGCCTGGGCAATTTGCGCCGGATCTTCGTGGCGCGGATTGTCGGTCGTGATGAAGGCGTAGTCGGCGCGCTCGCCCACGACGCGGCCCATCAGCTCGCGTTTTTCCACGTCGCGTCCGCCGCCGGCGCCGAACACCACGATCACGCGGCCGCGCGCCAGCGAGCGCGCCGTATCGCAGGTACGCACCAGCGCGTCCGGGGTGTGCGCGTAGTCGACCGCGACGACCGGCTCGCGCCCCAAAATTTCGAAGCGCCCGGGCACGACCGGACATTCGGCGAGGCCGCGCTGTACATCGTCGGCCGCCACGCCTGTAGCCAAGCCGGCCAAGGCCGCCGCCAACGCGTTTTCGGCGAACACCGCACCGACGAAACGCGTGGTCAGCGCGCCGCCGAGCGATTCAGCCGCTGGCGACGGAGCCAGCTCGATGCGGGTACCTTGTGCCGAAACGTCGACGCGGGCTGCCAGCAAGTCAGCTGGCACGAGCTGCTCGCCACGCGAGCCCACCGCATAGTATCTGCGCACCACGTCCGGCGGAGTCACGCGTTCGATCAGCTGCGCGGCGGCGTCGCAGGCGTTGAGCACGGCGGTGCGGCCTGGCCCGAGGTGCAGAAACAGCTGCGCCTTGCTGGCCAAGTAGTGCTCCCAGGAGCCGTGCGCCTCGACGTGATCGCGCGTCAAATTCGTAAAAACCCCCAAATCGAAGCGCCAACTGCGCGCAAACCCGCGCGCTAATGACGCGCTCGTGACCTCGATCGCTGCGTGGCGGGCGCCTTCACGCGCGGCGTGACGCAGCGCCGCAACGTAACCGCGCGCCGTGCGCGGCACCGCCAGCGGCTCGCCATCGAAGAAATAGCCGAGCGTGCTCTCGGTCACCGCGCGTCGCCCGGCGGCGCGCAAGATCGCCGCGATCAAGTGGGTGGTGCTCGACTTGCCATTCGTACCCGTCACGCCGATCGTGAAAAAGTCGTTGGCCCATTCGAACGGCGCCGGCGTCGGTCGCGCCACGGCGGCGCCCGCAGCGTCGCGCTCCAGCGCGTCGAGCCGGGCGATTTCGTCGCGAGTCGGAGGTTCGAGCGAAGGCGCCATCGCCGCGCAACCTAACATGGGCTGCCAAACCGCAGCCCATCTCGCAGAAACTGTCGTGGCGACAACCGGCCACGTTGGGCCGCTCGAGACCGAGACAACAGGAAGGCGGGAAGGCGGGAAGATTTTTGGGGTGGGCAGGCTGGCACCTCGACGCCTCAACCTCACGCTGGGCTGGTCTCGCAAGCGCACCTCGCGTGTCGTCCCTCGGCCGCGCCGAACGACGTGCCTCGGGCTGCTTCCGGTTGATCGCTCGTGTCGAAAACCTGCGAAATTCACGGGAGCGGAATGGAGGACGGGAGGTCCGCGAGGTTTGTTGTTGTTCGAACCGCGACCTGCCGCACGAAACCTGCGCAGTCGTCGTTCGACGCCTAATGTCTCGAAACCCAAAAACTCTCGCCTCGCGGACCTCCCGTACTCCCATCCTCCCTGTGAAATCTCGAACCGCACGCCGTTGCCTGGTTCCGCTACGAGGGCTTCTGCAATTCGAGCTGCGATTTGGCAGACCAGCCGCGGTTATTTCATCGCGGGCAGGCTGCCGTCGGCGGCGCGCTTGGCGGTGATGGCGTCCGCGGCCGCCATCGTCATGTCAACCTCACCGGCGACGGTAAGGTTGCAGTACGCGGTCTTGTTGTCTTTGGCGCCGCACGCGGTCAGCTTCGGCAGCTCGGGATTGTTGTTGCGCACGAAGCCGCACGCCTTGTTTTCGAAGCCGAACGAGTCGGTCACCAAGTGAACGGCGCCACCTTGGCCGGCGCCATTCGGCGCGCCGCCAAGCTTGAAGCCGTTGCCGTCGCCTTGCGGATTGGTACCGCCGATCGGCTTGCCGTTGGAAAATGCCCAGCAACCGCCGATTTTGACGACATCGTCGGCGGCGAACAAGTCCCAGCCATCGTCGGCGTTGTTCCAGGCGCGGCAGCCTTTGAACACGTTGCCGGGGCCGATACGCAGCTTGGCCGCGAAGCCGTCGGCGTTCTCGCCGCCGGTCGCTTCGTCGAGGTTGCCCCACGAATCGCAGTTCAGGATCGTGTTGTTGGCGGCGCGCGTTTGATCGGTGGCTTGGCTACTTGGCGCGGTGATTTGAATGCCGGTGTCGCCGCACTCGTGCACGATCACGTCTTCGATGATGTTGTTGGAGCCGGCGATCGCGATGCAGTTGTCCGACGCCTTCAGCAGCTCGATGCCCTTGATGTGCCAGTAGTCGCCGTTCACGTTGATGCCGCGGGCCGCGTCCACACCGCGCGGCTGGCTCGAAAAGTCCAGCACCGGGCGCGGGCCGGGCGCGGCCTTCAGCGTGATCGGCGCGGCTGCGGTGCCGACGTAGCGCGGGCCAATGTCGATCGTGACGGCGTATTGATAGGTGCCGGGCTTGAGCCACAGCGTGACGCCCGCCTTCGTCTTGAGGATGGCAACCGGGATGGTTTTGAACGGTTTGTCCTCGGTGCCGGGGTTGGTGTCGGCGCCGTCGGTCGCGATCCAATACTCGGTCGACGCGCTGCCGCCCGCCGCCGTGCCGCCCATGTTGGCGCCGCCGGTCGGCGCTTGACCGCCGGTGGTCGTGGGCGTGCCGGCTTGAGCCGCCGCCCCACCCTGGTTCGAATTGGCAGAGCCGCCGGTGTTGGTGGCAGTGCCGCCGGTGTCAGTGGTAGTGCCGGCGGTCGCTGACATCGAGTCGCTGCCGCCGTCGTCGCTTGGCCCGCCGTGCGAGGGAGTCTTCCCGTCACTGCCGCACGCTGCCAAGGCACCCAGTGCCGCCAACAAAGCGAAGATCCGCGGCTCGCGACAATACATCGCGGGGTAATGCCGACTCGATTCCAGTCGATCACGGCCTTCGGTGGTTTAGGGCGGGCGCGCGGAAAAGCAGGTGGGAGATTCGTCTAGCTCGGCCACACATCTCCAGCTGCGGCGGGATCCGCGATTAAGTAACTTCACCGTTCGTGATCGATCGGGGGCACTTCCGGGATGACGCTACGATGTTGCCGCGATCGTTGCCGGTTGTGTTGGGCGTCGTGGCCTGCGCGGTTGGGTGTGCTGCGGCGCAAGTCGACGACATGCCGAACAATTCCGATCCTGCCGACTCGCCGTCGACGGGCGGAAGCCACGCCGGGGGCGGCGCGGGCGGCATGAAGCCGGCCCAAGCCGGCGCCTCGACCTCGACCGCGGGCGCGACCAGCAAGGGGGGAACGGGTGGAACGGGCGGAACCGGCAGCGGCGGCACGGGCACGGGGACGGCAGGCGCAAGCCACGCCGGAAGCGCAGGCAAAAGCGCGGGTGGCGGTTCGACAGGCGGCGCGGGCACTGGCGGCGGCAGCGCCGGCACCGGAAGCGGCGGCACGAAGCCGGCAAACACCACTCTGCCGTTTACCGAAGACTTCGAGGACGGCGAGGCCAACGGCTTCATTCCGTGGAACGACTCCATGACCCAGGGCATGTGGGCAGTCGTCACCGATGGCGCTGGCAAGGTCTACCAACCGGTAGCCGCCGTGAGCGACCTCGAGTTCGGCGTCGGTGGCAGCACGGCGTGGACCGACGTGGCCTTGACCGTGAAGGTGCGGTTGAAGGACGACGCTTCGGGCGCGCAAATCTTGCTGCGTTTCAAGGACCCGAAGACGTACCTGGTCGTCGAAATGGCCGTTGGCAAGTACAAGCTGCGCGCGCGCAACGCCGGATCGACCACCGATCTGATTTCGCCGTCACCCAAGCCGGTCATTGCCGCCGGCACCTGGTACACGGTTGGCATTGCGGTGAAGGGCACCACCGTCAATCTCACGCTCGATGGCATGCCGATCGGCGCACCGGTGATGTGCGCCGCGGCGATCTCCAACGGCGGCGTCGCGCTCGGCGTAGCCGAAGGCAGCGTTTCCTTCGACGACGTGAAGGTCGTCGCGGCGCCGTAGCTCGCAATTTTCAGTTATGCTTCGCCGCCATGGCGGAGCGCGACGCGCGATTCTGGGCGAATTTCCTGGGGATTGAGGCTTCGGACTGGAGCGTGCCGGGCGTTTGCGTGCGGGCTCACGTCGGCTTGGCTGGCTACCAGGGATTGTGGAGCTTTCGGCACGCCGAACGCGTCGTGGTCTCGGCGCCGGTCGACTGGGTCGAGCGCGTGGCCGTTCTGATCGAAGGCGTGGTGCAGGCCGAGCTACTGCAAGCCGCGACTTGGCAACGTCTGTTCGGCGCTGCGTGCTCGCGCACGATCGGACCGGCGTATCAAGGTTGTTTGGAGCCCGAGCGCTTCGTTGCGGTGCCGAACACCGGCGTCGAGCGCGTGCTCGGTGATCCGAGCGCGGTCTTCGCCGAATTTCGCGACGCGGTCGGCGCCGAGGCGTGGGACGAAGATGGCATCGCCGACGCGCGCGAGCTCGTTGCCGTGCGTCGCGAGGGCTCGCAACCGGTTGCGCTGTGCGGCTATCGACGCTGGGCCGAAGCCGCTGGTGACCCGTGCGTCGTGGTGCACCCGGCGTTTCGAGGCCGCGGCTACGGCACCGCGGTCGTCAGCGCTGTCGTGGAAAGCGCGCTTTTGGCCGGCCAGACCTTACTCTACCAGACGCTCGAATCGAACACGGCCGCCACGGCGATTGCAGCCCGGCTGGGCTACGAACGCTTTGCACGGCACCTGGCGGTTCGCTTGAACGGTTCGGAGCCGAGCTAGGTTGCGAGCGCGCGCAGCGTGCCAATGCGTTCGACCAGCGGCGGGTGCGAGTAGTAGAAGGCGGCGTAGAACGGGTGCGGGTGGAGGTTAGACAGATTTTCGGTGCCGAGCTTGGCCAGCGCATCGGCTAGATCGTGGGCGTGACCGTGAAGCTCGACGGCAAAGCGATCTGCCTGGCGTTCGTCGTGGCGCGACCAGGCGGCGAACAGCGGCGTGAGCGGAAACATCAACGCCGAGCCGGCCAGCATCAAGATCACGACCCGCGCCGCGAACGACGCCGAGCTCAAACCGACCAGCTGCGGCAGCGCCGCGCTGGGCGCCAGCCGAAAGGCCAGGTAGGCGCCGGCGATCAGCAGCAGCTGCATCGTCAGCATTCGCAGCAGGATGTGGTGTTTCTTCCAGTGCCCGAGCTCGTGCGCCAACACCGCCAGAATTTGCGGATGGCTCATTTGTGCCAGCAGGGTGTCGAACAGCACGACGCGTTTCACGCGACCAAAGCCTGTGAAATAGGCGTTCGAATGCGAGCTGCGGCGCGAGGCGTCCATTTTCAAGACGCGCCCGACGTGCATGCCGGCTTTCTCGGTCATCGAGCGAATGCCGTCGGACAGCCCGGCCACGTCGAGCGGCTCCATCTTGTTGAACAGCGGCTCAATCACGTACGGCGACACGAACGTCATCAGCAGGCTGACCGTCGTGATCAGTGCGGTCACCCAAATCCACCACGTGTTCGGCGTGGCTTGAATCAGCGCCAACGCGCCGGCCGCCAATGCGCCGCTGAGCAGCAGCGACAACGCGGTGCTCTTCAACCAATCGCTCCACCACAGCGCGGCAGTTTGGCGATTGAAGCCGTGGCGCTGCTCGATGCGAAAGTCGCCATACAGTTGAAACGGTATTTCCAAGATCGCGGCCGCCAGCAGCAACCCGACGAGGAACAAGACGCCGCTGAGCACGAACGAACCCGTCAGGCTCGAAACCCAAGCGTCGTAAGCGCCGAGCCCGCCGCCAAACAAGAACGCCCCGGTCACCAGGCTTGAAGCGACGCTGTGGACGAAGCCGAAGCGCGCGCGCTCGGTCGTGTAGTCGCTGATCTTGCGCAGCTTTTCGCCGTCGACCTCACGCTCCAGACCGCGCGGCACGCGGTGCCCCTCGCGCTCCAGGTGGCGTAAATTCAGCCACGAAAGCCCGAGCCGCGCCGCCGCGATCGCGGTGAAAATCAACAGTGCCACGTCACGCATGTTGCAAACGTAAGACGGACCGCCCCGCGCGCCAAGCCGGCGGTAGCCAGCCGCGCGCACCGCGTTTATCGTGTCCGAATGGCGGATTCGGACGGGCTAGAAGCGGCAGTGGCGGCCGTGCGGGCCGGTGATGTCGCGCTCGTGGAGCGTTTGCTGGCCGCGCGCCCCGAGCTGGTGCGGATGCGTGACCCGGCGGGCTTTACGCTCTTGAACCTGGCGTGCAAGGTAGCCACGGGCGACGTCGCGTTGCCGCCGGCGCCGGGAACGCCCGAGCAGCACCTGGCCGTCGATCGGCTCTTGGCAGCCGGCGCAGATCCGTCTGCTGCAGCCAACGACGGCTGGGCGCCCCTGCACGCGGCGGCCATGACCAATCACGTGGATCTCGCGCGACGGCTACTCGCTGCCGGCGCGTCGCGCGATGGTCGGCTGATGAACGTCGCCGGCGGCTCGCCACTTGCACTGGCGCTCTACTACGGCAAGCGCGACGTCGCGGAGCTGCTGGCCACGCCGCCCGTGCCGGACAACCTGCGTTCGGCCGCCGCGCTCGGTCGCCCGCTCGAGCGCTTCGTCGCCGGCACGTCGCTCACCGTCGAGGCGCGCCAGGGCTGCGAATTTCATCGACCGTCGAGCGGCTTTCCGGAGTGGCAGCGCGACTACTCGCGACAAGAGCTGTTGGATGAAGCGCTGTGCTGGGCCGCCCGCAACGCTCGCCTCGAAAGCATGGGTCAGCTCGTCGGGCTCGGCGCGAACGTCAACGCCAATCCGTACCGCGGCACGCCGCTGTTGTGGGCTGCCTACGCCGACTGCGCGGACGCAGCGGCTTGGTTGCTCGACCACGGCGCCGATGCGGATCTGCGGCATGACTTCGGCGGCTCGGCGCACGGACACGGCGCGGTGGCGCTGCACTTGGCCGCGCAGTTCAGCTGCCTCAAGGTCTTACGGCTGTTGCTCGACCGCGGCGCCAATCCGAATATCGAAGACGCCGCGTACCACGCGACCCCGCTCGGCTGGGCGCGCCACGAAAACGCGACCGAGTCCGTGACGATTCTCGAAGCATACTCGCGCCGAGCCAGCTCGTGACTGCGCTCGAGCTGCCGGCGTTTCCGTCGTCGCTACCCGCCGACCATGCCGCGTTCCTACGCGCGCTGATCACGCGCCTGGCCGCCGATCCGCGCATCGTCGGCATCCTGGCTGGTGGCTCGTACCTGACGAACGCCATGGATCAGCACAGCGATCTCGATTTGGTCATCGCGGTGGACGCCCACGACTACGCAGCGGTCATGCTCGAACGCGAGCGGCTCGCGGCGGCGTTGGGGCAATTGCTGGTGGCGTTCACCGGCGAGCATGTCGGCGAGCCGCGGTTGCTGATCTGCCTGTACGAAGCGCCGTTGTTACACGTCGACTTGAAGTTCGTCGAAGTCGCCGACTTGGCCGAGCGCGTCGAAGAGCCGGCCGTGCTCTGGCAGCGCGACCATCGTCTGCAAATTGCCCTGGCGGCCGGTGTTGCCGAGTATCCGGCACCGAGCCCCGCCTGGCTCGAGCGCCGCTTCTGGGTCTGGGTCCACTACACCGCGAGCAAGATCGAGCGTGGTGAGCTCTTCGAAGCGCTGCACTCGCTCGATTACTTGCGCAGCGTCGTGCTCGGCCCGCTGGGCTTGCTGGCCGTCGGGGCCCGCCCGTCGGGCGTGCGGCGCGTCGAAACGGCCGCGCCGGAGCTAGCGCGCCGGCTCGAAGCCACTGTCTCGAAGTACGACGCGGCAGATTGCCTGCGCGGCCTGAAGGCTTGTGTCGAAGTGTACCGTTGGCTTCGCGGCAGCTCCGCAGCGTCGGCCTCGGCGATCGAGGTCACGGTCATGCGTCACGTCGCTCGGATTGGCTTTCCGAATCCGGGCAAGCCGCTCGGCACCTAGCCCGCGCTTTGGCGCCAGCCTCGGCTACCGGCTCATCCAGCCGCCGTCGACCGTGAGCACGTGGCCGTGCACGTAGTCGCTGGCGCGTGAGCAGAGATAGACCGCCGCGCCGGCCAAGTCGCGCGGAGTGCCCCAGCGCCCGGCCGGAATGCGCTCGGAAATTTGCCGAAAACGCTCGGCGTTTTGCCGCAGCGCCAGGGTGTTCTCGGTCTCGATGTAGCCGGGCGCGATCGCGTTCACGTTCACGCCGCGCGCGGCCCATTCGTTGGCCAGCGCGCGCGTCAGGTTGGCCAGGCCGCCTTTGGCGGCAGCGTAGCCGGGCACGTTGACGCCGCCTTGAAATGACAAGAGCGACGCGATGTTGACGATCTTGCCCGAGCCTTGCTCCAGAAAATGTTTGCCGGCCAGCTTGCACAGCGAAAACACGCTCGTCAGGTTCACGTTGAGCACGGCGTCCCAGTCTTCATCGGTGTGGTCGACGGCGGGTGTGCGACGAATGATGCCGGCGTTGTTGATCAAGATGTCGATGCGGCCGAAGCGCTCGAGCACTTCGCCGACCAAGCGCGCCGGTGTGGCGCGATCCGCCAAGTCACCGAGCAACGCGGCGGCCTTGCGGTTTTGGGCTTTGACGAGCGCGGCGGTGGCGTCGGCGGGCCGCGTGTTGCCATGACACGCGACATCGGCACCGGCTTCCGCCAAGGCCTCGGCGATCGCGGCGCCGATGCCGGCGGCCGCGCCCGTTACCAGCGCGACCTTGCCATCCAGCCGAAACAGCTCGCTCATTTTTCGCGGCTCACCTGCGCCGCGGCTTGGCTCGCTTCCAAGCCGCTGCCCTTTTGATCGAAGCCGGGCTGCACGTTCACGACGCCGAACAGGCGGTCTTGCAGCTCGCGATGCGCGGCCATCATCCAAATGAAATTGATGCCGTGGCCGGGCGCGGCCACGTTTGGGTGGTAGCCGGCCGGCATCAAGACGGCGTCGCCCTCGCGCACGATGCTGACGAATTCTGGCGATTCTGGGCTGGTGTAAACCAGCTGAATGCCGAACGCCGGCGCCGGCATGTCGAAATAGACGTACAGCTCTTCGAGCAGCTCGGTGTGCTCGTGCGGCGGCCAGCTGGTCCAGTTGCCGGGCTGTGATTTGGTGAAGCCCATCAAAATGCGGCCAGCCTTCACGTTCTCGCCGATCACGATGTTCAAGTCACGCGACGTGGAGGCGCCGCCAGCCGTGAACTTCTGTGCCGGATTTTGCTTCACTTGCTCGTACGGCACGAGCTGCAGCGGGTAGTCGCCGTCGACTTCGGCCGCGCACTCGACCAAGTCGCACATCGAATCGGTGGTGATTTCGATGGCCGAGCCGCGCGGCACGTAGATGGCGTCGTACTGCGCCAACGTGTGCGCCGCGCCGTCGGCTTTGAGCGTGCAGCCGCCGTGCAGGCACAACAGCGCCGTCTCGCGCGCGCCGGTATCGAAGCTGACGTGCGGCACCGAGCGGTCGAGCAAAATGCGCCCGTAGTGCAGGTGGCGGAGCGCGCTGTTTCCGGGGAATACCGAGGTTTTGCGACCCTTGTGCGCGGTCGTGCCGGAGAAGATCAGCTGCTTGTCGTCGAGAGCTTGGGCCATGGATTTTTCGATGTGCGGAGCACGTTGAGCCGGAAAAAACGCAACCGTTATTTGACGATCGTGATCGGCGAGCTCACTTCGTCGTCTTCTTTCTGAATGCACGAAGACAGATCGAAGATCATGAACTCGAGCGCCTTTTCTTGCGGCGACAGTTCGTCGCTCGGACTGGATTTGCAGCGGTCCGGAAACGGTGTGGCCGCGTAGTCGCCGCCACCGAACGAAACGTGCACGTCGCTGAACACCATCCGCCCGCATTCGGGTGCACCGACCGGCGTCGTGAACGAGAAGTACTGCACCATGTCGGGCAGGTGACCCTTGTCTTTGACCGGATCGACGCCGTAGATCCAACGTCGGGCCAGTGTCGGGTCGACTGAGTCAACCGAATGCTCGACTTCTTCCAGCGGAAGCTCGCCCGCTTTGGTCGACGCCTTCACGCTGACCAGCCAATCGCGAAACGCCAGTCCCTTCGGAAATGAGGAGTCGACCGAAACCGTCAAGTCGGGAACACCGCCCGGCGACTTGGCGAACGACGCCACCGGCGGCCCCTTCGCCGGGTACGGATTGTTCGGCGTCGTGTCATCGGAATTGATCCAGCGGTGATGCCAGTGCGAACCGAAGATGCGCCCGCCCAAGTCGGCGTATTTTCGCACTTCGAGCTGCATCGCGACTGGCCGTGGAATGAAGGGGTCGGTTTCGTTGACTTTTTCGGGGTCTTTCCAGAGGCTGCTTGCGCCTTCGCAGCCCATCAAAATCAAGTCGTAGTCGAGCATGCGGTCGGAGCTCGCCCACAGGTCCTCCGCTGGCCGCAGCGGCGCGCTCTTGCCGTCGATGTTGATGGTTTTGGAGGCGCGAAAGCCAGAATACAGATTCACACGACCCTTGCCGCTGTCGGGCGTGAACTCGGCCACGTCTATGCCGATCTTCTTCAACAAGCACTCGAGCGCGTCCGAGCCGCCGGTCGTCACGGCAATCTTCGGCAGATCACCTTCGGCCATGTTGCGCGGCAGGCGCGTTTCGTCGGCGTCGAGCGCGGTGTTCGTGCACGGCTCGATGTGCTCTTTGAGCGTCACCACGCGGCGCCATTTCCCGAGCTGCACGACCAGCGGCACTTTGTCGCCCCAAGGCACGTCGGTCAGGCGAAAGCTGCCGTCGGCTTTGGTCAGCGTTGCCGCCAACACGCCCTTGGTCGGAAAATGCGCGCTGCATGACTCGCACTGCACGCGTTGGCCGAGCGGCTTCAAGTCAGCTGGCTCAGCGACGTAAACGACCGCATTGTACAGTGGCACGCGCCCGGCCGGGTCGTACACGAAGCCGCTGACCGAGGTCGTGGAGGGCGAGCTGTCAGCCGGGCAATCCACCTTGCGGCAGTGCAGCGAGCCGTCGCGGCAATGGCCTAGCTCGTTCGGCGTCATCGTCACGTCGCCACCGAAGCTGGGCGTGCCACTGCTGCCGCTCGCGCCACCGCTGCTGGTCGCGCCGCTAGCGTGCGGCCGATCGATCGACGAGGCCGAGCACCCGAACAGCAAGCCGAGTAACAGCCAGCTGCAGGACCCGTAGCGCCGCGACTCACGAGTGCGGCACGCTGAGGTCATCGAGCTCCGCTGCGGGGTTGCTGCCATGCCTTTGCGCCGCGCCGACCCGTAAGAATAGCGTGAAACCGCCGCTCATGACGTCACCCCGAAAAGGGGCGCGCCGGTCGCGAGCGCTGCCGAAAAACGTCGAGGTCGGAACACGCCTTAACTAATGCCGCGGGCCAGCCTTTCGATCACGCCGCTGTGACGACCCGAGCTACTGGGCGCCCACGCTCGAAGCCGTCAGGCTTGGCTCGATTTCGAGCGGCTCGAAGCGCGGCGCCAGGAAGTGGTTGATGGCGAAGGCGACCAGGTAGGCCGAGCCGCAGATGCCGAACAAGATGGCGTAGCCGGCCGTGACGTTGCCGCTGGCCTGAAAGCGGTCGAGCAGTTTGCCCGAGTAGAGCGGGAACAGGATCCCGCCGAACGAGCCCGCCATGCCGCCGATACCCACGACGCTGGCCACCGCGCGCTTCGGGAACACGTCCGAGACGCTGGTAAACAGGTTCGCTGACCAGGCCTGGTGCGCCGCGCCGGCCAGTCCGATCAGAACTACCGCGCTCCAGTCGCCCACCTGGGTAACGGCCAGAATCGGCAGCACCAACAGCGCGTACGCGAACATGCCCAGCTTGCGCGCTCGGCTCTGGGTGTGGCCGCGGCGCGCCAAGTAGCCCGGCAACCAGCCGCCAGCGATGCTCAGCACGGTGACGAGCGAGTAGATGAACACCAGGTGCACCCAGCTGTGCTTGATGTCGAGCCCGCGCGTCTTCTTGAAAAAGTCGGGTAACCAGATCAAAAAGAACCACCACACTGGGTCGGTCAGGAACTTGGCGGCGACGAAGGCCCAAGTCTGCCGGTACTTGAGCAGCGAGCCCCAGCTCATCTTGGTGCTGTGCTCCACTTCGCGATCGCTCTGAATATAGGCCAGTTCGCTGGCGTGCAGACGGCGGCTGCGTTCCGGGATTTCGTAAAATGGAATCCACAGCGCCAGCCACAGCATGCCGACGATACCGGCGCCCACGAACGCCGAGCGCCAGCCGAAGGCCCCCGCGATCTGCGGAATCACCGCCGGCGCCACGATCGCGCCCACGTTGGCACCGGCGTTGAACAGCGCGGTCGCCAGCGCGCGCTCTTTACGTGGGAACCACAGCGCGACGGCCTTGATCGCCGACGGAAAATTGCCGCCCTCACCCAAGCCGAGCGCGACGCGCGCCCGCACGAAGCCACTGACGCTGCCGACCGCAGCATGCCCGATCGCGGCCAGGCTCCAGGCGGCGATCGACAGCGCGTAGCCGAGCTTGGTGCCGAAGCGATCGACCAAGTAGCCGAAGCTCAAGAGCCCGATCGCGTACGCGCCTTGGAACGCGGCGTTCACCTCGCCAAACTGGGTGTTCGTCCACCGCAGCTCGTCGTCCAACATCGGCTTTAGCAGCGACAGAATCTGGCGGTCGATATAGTTGACGGTGGTCGCGAAGAAGAGCAGCGCGCAGATCAGCCACCGGTAACGATAGGCACCCTCGGGCATGCCGGTTAATGCACACGCGATGGCTATCGATCGCCTTTACGGCCGAATATCCCGGGTGGACCAGAAAAAGCGCTGGGCCATGATCGATTCCCCGGGGGCGCGCATTACATCGTCAGCCGCACACAAGCCCCCTGCTCGGCGGAGACCCGCCCGACGGGTGGGGAAGCCATGTGTGCGGTGATTTTTTCGGTCGTTTCCGCCACTCCACACGCAATACGGGGCGGACGCGACCGGATGCCCGGCTGCTTGTCGTCGTTCTCACGCAATCCCTGGACGACAAGCAGCCGGAGCATCCGCCTTCGTTCGGCTAGAGCCTCACGCAGGCGGGACCTGTCACCGGGAGCGCAGCTCCCGCCCCGCTGAAATGAATTCAGCGGGGCCCCACCCTCAGGTTTTGGGGCCCCTCCCCCAAAACGATCATCTTGATGTTTGGAGCGAGGTCGGACCATGAAGCCTACGGTGATCTTGGGTGCGGTTTCGTTAGCGCTGTCGTTTGCGTGTTCTGCCTCGTCGGTCGATGACAAGGGCAAGAACGGCGACGGCTCTGGAGCAAGCTCCAGCACCGGCGCCACCTCCAATACCGGAGGCTTGATGATCGGCTCCGGCACCGGCGGTAGCGTCACCATCGACCCGATCGGCATGGCCGGTGAACCGGCGGTCGCCAACGGCGAATGCGCGCAGCAAAACTTCGTGCTGTCGAGCAAGCCGGCCGACGTGCTGCTGGTGCTCGATCGCTCCAAATCGATGATTGAGCACACCGTGCCGCCCGACAACAAGACGCGCTGGGACGCGGTCGTGGGCGGCTTGACGTCGGTCATCACCGCCACGGACGCCTCGGTTTCGTGGGGGCTGAAGTTCTTTCCGGAGGGCGAAGGCTCGGAGTGCACGGCGCTGACCGACGCGATTCCCGCGGAAATTGCGCCAATGAACGCGGCCAAGGTGAACGGCATCATCACCACCACGATGGCGCTCGGCAACGGCACCCCGACCGGCGACGCGATCAACAAAGCCACCGCCTACTTGAAGAGCCGCAACACGGGCAACCAGTACATCGTGTTGGCCACCGACGGTCAGCCGTCGTGCCCGAGCGGCAGCGACGCCGCGCAGGCGTTCGCGGTCTCGGCGATCACGGCCGCCAAAGCCGCCGGCTTTCCGACCTACGTCATCGGTGTGGTCGATCCGGTCGCGGACAAGAGCACGCCGCCGCGGCTGAACGCGATGGCCGAAGCCGGCGGCACGTCGCGCACCGACAACCCGATCGGCGACAAGTTCTTCCAAGCGTACAGCCAAGCCGAGCTCACGGCGTCGCTAGCGGCCGTGACCGGCCAAGTCGTCAGCTGCGTGTTCGATTTCGACAAGCGGCCGCCGGACGAGACCAACATCGCGGTCAAGATCAACGGCAAGCTCGTCGCACAAGATACTTCCAAAGCCGAAGGTTGGGACTACACCAGCGACCAGTACCTGAGCCTGGAGCTTCACGGCGACGCTTGCAAGCAAGTGAAAGATGCGACCGAAAACAAAGTCGACATCATCTTTGGCTGCAAGGGTGTGCCGATCAAGTAGTCAGAAGGTGTCGCGTGACTCGCCCATGTTCGACGCGCCATTCGATCGGGGACGTGCTTGCCAGACAGCGTCGAGGCAACGGGTCATTCTCGTCGGTCCTGGTGTTGGTCGCGGTGGCCTGTGGCGCTCGGTCGGCACCTCCCAAAACGCCAGTTGCTAGCCCGATCCCGGCGCTCAAGGCGTCGATTCCGGCACTCGCGAGCGAGCCTTTGCTGGTGCCGTTCGCCAAGCAGGGCGTCGTGCTGCGGGTCGAAAACCCGCTCGCTGAAGCGCGTGGGCCGGAGACGGTCTCGCTCAAGCTGGCGGAGCTCCAGCGCATCGTGCCAGCGCTCGATTCGGCGCAGCTGGTGGTAGTCGACGCGACCGGTCACGCGCTGCTGTCGCAGCTGATTGACACGAACGGCGACGACACCACCGACGAGCTGGCATTTCAGACCTCGCTCGCGGCGCGCGAGGCGAAAACCTTTCGCATCCAATCTGGCCAGCGCTCGGCGCCGCGCGTCGACGACTACAAAGTTTACGGGCGCTTCGTGCGCGAACGCCACGACGACTTTGCGTTCGAGAGCGACCGCGTCGCGCACCGCATGTACGGTCCGGACCTGGAAACTTGGAAAAAGGAGCCGCTGGCGTCGAGCGGCATCGACGTCTGGGCCAAGCGCACCAAGCGGCTGGTCATCAACGATTGGTACCTGACCGACGACTACCACCGCGACAACGGTGAAGGCGCCGACCTGTACTCGGTGAACAAGGCGCGCGGCTGCGGCGGCTTGGGCGTCTGGCAGGGCGGCAAGCTGTGGCTGTCGCGCAATTTCGTCAAATCGCGCGTGCTTGCCAATGGGCCAATTCGGCTGATTTTCGAGCTCGACTACGCCGCTTACGCCACGCGTGACGGCAAGGTAACGGAAACCAAGCGCGTCACCGTCGACGCTGGGCGCAACTTCAACCGCTTCGAAAGTCACTTCAAGGTCGAAAGCGGCGCGCGCCCGGCGACCGTGGGCATCGGCATCGCCAAACATGCCGGCGGCAAGGCTACCTTCGACAAGGCGTCCGGGCTTTTGCACAGTTGGGAGCCGCTCAAGCTTGGCAATGGCAACCTCGGCTGCGGCATCCTCGTGTCACCCGAAACCGTCGACGGCTCGCAAGACAGCGAGCTTGACACGCTGCTGCTCGCCAACGTGCCGCCGAGCGGGCCCGAAAAGTACTACGTCGGTTTCGGCTGGGACAAGAGCGGTGACTTTGCCGATGAGAAGGCGTTCGTCGACTACGCCGAGGGCTTTGCGCGCGCGCTCCGGGCGCCGCTGCGCGTCTCGCTCAGCTCGGCCGCCGAGCGCGCCGCGGCGCCGGCCGACGCCGCCAACAGTTGGGCACGGCGGACCTGCGATTGGCTGATCGAGCACCACCCCGACGGCCTGGGCGAATCCTGGGAGTACGACAACGGCCTCATGCTGCACGGCTGTGAAGCGCTCTGGAAAAAGACCGGTGACGCGCGCTACTTCGACTACCTGAAAAAGAGCGTAGATCGGCTGATTTTGGCCGACGGCAGCATCAAGGGGTACCGGCTCGAGGACTACACACTCGACAACCTCAACTCCGGCAAATTGCTGTTCGCGCTCTACGCGCGCGCAACCGACGCCAAAGACCGCGCGCGCTACGCCAAGGCGCTGCGGCTCTTGCAAAGCCAGCTCAAGACGCAGCCGCGCACCGCCGACGGCGGCTACTGGCACAAGAAGATTTATCCGAATCAGATGTGGCTCGATGGCCTGTACATGGCGGCGCCTTTTTTGGCGGAGTTTGCTGGCACCTTCAACCAGCCCGCGCTGTACGACGAGGTCACCAAGCAAATCGCGCTGCTCGAGCTGCACGCGCGCGATCCCAAGACGGGGCTGCTCTACCACGGCTGGGACGCGACCAAGCAGCAGCGCTGGGCCAACCCCGCTACCGGCACGTCACCCGAATTCTGGGGTCGCGCGCTCGGCTGGTACGCGATGGCCCTGGTCGACGTGCTGGACTATCTGCCCGAAAAGCACGCCAAGCGTGGCGAGGTGCTGGCGGCGCTGCAGCGCTTGGCCAGCGCCGTCGTAGCGGTGCAAGACCCGCAACGTGGCGTGTGGTGGCAAGTGCTCAACAAGCCCGGCACGCCGGGCAATTACCGTGAGGCCTCGGCGACGGCGATGCTGGTTTACGCCCTTTCCAAGGGCGTGCGCCAAGGCTGGCTCGACAAGGCTAGTTTCGACCCCAGCGCGCAGCGCGGCTACGCCGGTCTGTTGAAAGAGTTCGTCAGCACCGACCAGCAGGGCAACGTCGAGCTGCGCTCGGTGTGCAAGGTGGCCGGGCTGGGCGGCAATCCGTACCGCGACGGCTCCTACGAATATTACGTCGGCACCGACGTCGCCTCGAATGATCCGAAGGGGCTCGGCGCGTTCATCTTGGCGAGCGTCGAGCGCGATTGAGCTTTGGCGACGCCGGAAAATGTCTCCGGCGCCGAACCGGAAACGGTCGCCAACGTCAGCCATCGCCGCGCAGTTTCCACAAACGTTCCGCGTCTGGGATCGATCTCCGTCGTCGCGGCATTAGGTCGTACACGCAGACGCCAACGGGTTGAGCTGCTGCTCACTCAGGCTCGAACGCCCTCATCGTCAACTTTGCGAGGAATCATGCTCCGAACGACGCGCATTTTAGTGCTCACCCTGGTTGCCGGTAGCTGTTTCAGCGCCGCAGCTTGCTCTGGCTCGAACGACTCGCCGACCGATGGCGCGAGCGGTTCGTCGACCAAGACCAGCGCCGGTGCGGCAAGCACCACCACGGCCGGAACCGGTCCCTCCACGGCTGGATCCGCCAACTCTACGGCCGGAGCCGGTAGCTCCACGGCTGGCGCCAGCAGCACCGCCGGGGCCAGCAGCTCGACGGCGGGCAGCGGCAGCGGCGGAGCCGGCACGGCTGGATCCGGCTCGGGCACCGCTGGCGCAGCGACCAGCGACTTCACGCCGCTGTGCAAGGGGCTGATGACGGCTGGGGCCATGGAGCCCGCCAAGGCCGTCGCGTGCGTCGCGGCCGACCCTCAGCTTTGCTACAAGACCTGCGGTCCGCAATCGACCGGCTACAAGTCAGAGACTTGTACTGCCGGCGCGTATGCCGAGCAAAGCGGCTGTGCGTTCCCGCCCAACTTGGACGCCGCGTGCTTCAAGTTGCCGACGGCGCAGGACGCCTCCTGCCCCGCGACGCCGCCGCAAGCGTCGATGGACTGCACCGTGGCCGAGTGCACGTTGTGCAACGGTGGCGGTGGCCCAACCGGCACCTACCTGGATTCGAAGGGTGCCTCCAAGGCCGGCTACTGCGTGTGTCCGGCGGCCGGCGCATCGGGGTCGCGCAAGTGGAGCTGCGCCAGCACCGACGCTTGGCCGTGTCCCGGCGGCAAGGGCTGCTGATTCCGAAACTTCTCGTCGAAACTGCCAGCTAACGCAAACCGCATGGCCAAGCCGACGAATAGCCTCACCAGCCGAGGGCGGACGCGGATGCGGACGCGGACGCGGACAAACGGACTGCTGGGCTGCAGCTTAGTGGTCTCGCTGTCCGCCAGCTTTGGCTGCAGCGCACCCGAAGAAGCAGCCGACATTGAATACAGCTGCGAGACGTCACCCGAGCTGTCGCCAGCGCCGGGTGACGGCAGCGCTTGCGGTGCGGGGGACCCGGACCTCGCCGGCATGGAGCCGACTTTTCCGGCAGAGGTTTGCCAGACGTTGGAGGCTTCTCGGTTCGCCTCGGATGATTCGCCGCCGGACGAAGCGGACATCGATACGATGCGCATTCAGCAGGCGCTCGACGGTTGCCCGGAAGGCGGAGCCGTCAAGCTCGTGACGAGCGGTTCCAACAACGCGTTCGTCGCTTCCACGTTGCAGATCCGCAGTCGCAAGCTCTGGGTCGACGCGGGCGTGACGCTGTACGCGTCGCGCAATCCGGCCTTGTATCAGTTACCGGGCAACACCTGCGGCAAGCTCGGCGTCAACGACTCGAAGGCCTGCGCCAACTTCATCGAGGTCTCCGGGCTCAAGCCGGCGATCATGGGCGACGGCGTGATCGATGGCCAAGGTGGCGAGCCGCTGATCGACCGTGATTATTCGTGGTGGGAGATTTCCTACGCCCTGCGCAGCGTGGACGGCAGCATCGGCAACCCGACGCTGATCAACCTGAACAGCGGCACGATGGGCTTCGTTCTGTACCGAATCACGCTCCACAATTCGCCGAAGTTCCACGTCAAAATCACCTCGGTTCTGCCGCCCGACAAGCCGACCTGTGAGCATCGCGGTGATGGTTTCACGGTCTGGGGCGCGACCATCCTCACGCCGTCCAAGTGGAAAAATAGTCGAGGCGTGGTGCTGACGCCGAGCTTCGCGCGCAACACCGACGGCATCGATCCGGGCTCTGGCTCCGATGCGGAGTGCGGGCTGGTGGCGTGCACCACGATCAGCACCGGCGACGACCATATCGCCTTCAAAGGCGGCCACCACGTGAGCGACGTCACGATCGCGCACAACCATTTCGGAACCGGCCACGGCATGTCGATCGGCAGCGAGACGTACGGGCCGGCGATCGAAAATATCGATATCTACGACCTGACGATCGACGCCGATTCACGGCCCGTGGGCACCGAGGCTCATGGCTCCGACTTCAACGGCATTCGCGTCAAATCCGACGAAAGCCGCGGCGGTCCGGTCAACAACATCACGTACACCGACGTGTGCATGCGTGACATGAACAACGCGATCCTGGTCAGCACTGCCTACAATCCGCTGTTCGCAGGCACGCAGTTTCCCGAGTTCGGTCCGATGACGTTTCGGAACATTCGTCACGTCACGTGCAAGGCGACTCAGCAGCCGGTGGTGACGCTGAATGGCTTCAACGCGCTGCGCCCCGCGGGGCCGTTCACGCTCGACAACGTGATTATCGACAACATGGGCCCGCTGTCGTCATCGTCGCAGTTCGCCGGCGTGGTGCTCGGCCCCGGACCGGTGACCTTCGGTGACTCACTGGCCAAGTTGAGTGATCACCCCAGCCCCGAAGGCGGCCGAGGTTTGAGCGTGACCGACAACCGCGATGGCTCCGCGCCTGCACCGAAAAAGTGCGTCTTTCCGACACTTCCTGCGCCGCATCCGCCGGCGGGTTGGACCTGGTGATCCACTGGCAAAGCTAAACGCTCTCCAGTTGCTGGTGGCGCTCGGTACCGTTCAGCTCGCGGTCGTCGGGGGGTGCGCTGCAGATCTGCCACCGCCGAACGGCAGCTGCGCGGTCGCGCCGGCCATGGATTGTACGGTCGCGCCAGAGATGGGGCAGCCGGCAGAGCAAGTCGGCCTGACCGGCTACGCCTGCACCGGTACCGCGCGACCGGACGACACTGCCTATTACGCCGAGGGCGTCCCGCGCGGCCGCGTGTGCGCCGATCGCGCGCCGAGTCCGGATGGAGTCAGCAACTATTGTTGTTCGGACGAGATCACCAACTGCGCGTTGGACCCGGTGGCTGCCTGCACCGGCGGCGCCTACGGCTACCAGTGTCGCGGCGCGAGCCGCCCGGACGTCTTCAACGCGGCGATCAGCTGCACGCAAGGCGTCAGGGATGATCTCTACATCAACTACTGTTGTACCGGTCAAACCCCGCCGCCCAAGTGCACGGAAAAGACTGGCAAATGCGGCGGACAATACACGGGCTTCAACTGCCCGGAAGGCGTCGCGCCGCTCGGCTCGGACTTGAAGAGCAGCGAAAGCCACGCCAACAACTATCGGTTTCTGTGTCAGACGCCGGCGCTGGCGGCCGACGAAAAGACCTACGACTACTGCTGTTACATGGCGGCGCCGACGCCTGAGGGCGCGTCGTGTTTGGGCAGCACCGCGGTGCCCGGTTGTGGCATCGGCCACTTCGGCTTCGCTTGCACGGGCGTCGACACACCCGAGCAAGACTTTCCGCCGATGGTCTGCATGGGCCCCGGCGTTCCGGGTCGGAGTCTCGAGGGTTACTCCGCAACTCTGTATTGCTGCGACTACCAATGAACCGACTTGCGACTCGGTAGCTGCCGAGCTCTGCCCGCTACTTGACTAGATACGCCTACTCACCCCGAAGGCCCCGCTACATGATGGTCCCCTCCACGCCGCCTGCGGCGAAATTCCTGGTCGCGCTTGCTGTTCTCGCAGGTGTCAGCCCCGCGCGCGCGCAACCTGACGAAGGCGCGCCGGCCGCGGACGACACAGCGGCGGCTGCGCCGACACCGACGCCGGCCCCGAGCCCGCCGGCCGAGCCGACCCCGCCGCCGACACCGCCCGAGGCGGCGAAGGAACCTGTGATCGCTCCGCCCGGCGCGCATGCACCGGCCGTCGCAGCACCGGCTGCGTCGTGGTTCGCACGGCAACCGCTGGCCCTGACCGTAGGCCAAGCCGACAAGCAGTGGTCATTGACGTTCTACGGCTTGATCGAAGCCGACTTCATCGTCGATTCGACGCGCAGCTACGACGAGCGCATCGGCAGCTCGCTGGTGGCGCGCAGCGATACCTACGAAGGGCGTCACGGTCGCAGCCAATTTTCGATTCGCAACACCCGCTTCGGCATGAATTTCCAATCGCCCACTTCGGGCGCGTTTCGGCCCTCGGCGCGGCTCGAAGCCGATTTCTACGGACCGAAGCCGACCGATTCGACGACGCCCGAGCGCGACTACTTCGACGCGCCGACGTTTCGGATTCGGCACGCGTACTTGGCGCTGGAGAGCGACTACGTCGACGTGTTGGCGGGCCAGACCTACAACGTGTTCGGCTGGCAGAATTTCCGTAGCACTCAGTTCCGGCTCTCGCACAACTTTGGTGCGGCGACCGGACCTGTCAGCGTCATGCTGGCCGCGTCCGCCGCGCGGCCTGCACAACGCGACTCGAGCGTGCCCGACGGCAACGCCGGGTTGCGCCTGAACCTGAACCATTGGCGCGGCATGATCACGACGGCCGCCAACTCGGGCAGCTCGGCACTCCCAATGTTCTTGCAGGTTTCAGCGGTCGTGCGGCAGTACAAAGTGGACGCGTTCACGCCGCCGCCGACCCAAACCGCCAACAGTGCGACGGCCTGGGGTGTCTCGCTGGACGCGCTGGTACCGGTGGTGCCCGCCAACGGCGACAATGATCGCGGCAATAGTCTGACGTTGACGGGCTCGCTGGTGACCGGTACCGGCATTGGTGACTTGATCAGCGCCAACGGTGGCGCTGCGTTTCCCACCTTGCCCAACCCGGCGCAGGCGAACCCGGCGCCTTTGTACACGCCGAACATCGACGGCGGCCTGGTCACGTTCGACGTTCAAGGCCGCCTGCAGACCATCGATTGGCGCGCGATCAAGGTCGGTATTCAGTACTATTTGCCGGGTTCTGGCCGAGTCTTCGTTACCGCCAACTACACACAAGCCCACTCGGCCAACATGAATAAGTTGTTTCCGCGCGGCGGCGCCGAAATCGAGCTGCTGGGCTACGTCGCCGACACCACGCAATGCGCGGACGCGAGCTTGTATTGGGATGCAACGCCGGCCGTGCGCTTCGGAGCCACCGGCGCCTACACGCAAGTCAGGTATCTGGACGGCAACAAGCCGCACAACTTGCGCGGCATGGGGCTCGCGCAGTACGCCTTCTAAGGGCCCGCAAATGGCTAAGTCGATCGCCCTCGCGGCCGATCCATCCCAGCTGGCTTCGTTGCTCCTCAGTTACATACCTGCAGTATGCGCCTTCGTCGCGCCTCGCCCTCTGGGCGCCTCGGCCGCGATCATCGACCGACTTAGCCATTCGCGGGCCCTAAGCGCGCGGTGGCGTGGCGCGCGCGGTCTCGAGCGCGCGCAACAGCTCGCTCATGCCGTATGGCTTCGGCAGGAAGACCTGGTAGGCGCCGGTTTCCAGGCGTTCGGCAGCGGCTTGCGCTTGGTAGCCGGACGACAACACGATCGCGACCTTGGAGTCGGTGGCACGGATCCGCCGCACGACCTCGGCGCCGTCGATGTCGGGCATGGTCATGTCGATGACGAGCACGTCGGCGGGGCGGTTGTGGTGCGCGTCGATGCCGCTCAAGCCGTCGCACGCCTCGTCAACCTGGTAACCGCGCAGCTCGAGCGAGCGGCGCAGTTGCGCGCGCACCAACTGCTCGTCGTCGATGACCAGCACGCGACACGGCTCGCTCGCGATCGCGGCCGGCGTCGGCTTTTGAGCCACTCGCCGATCGGTCGCGGGCAAAACCAGTGAGAAGCGGCTGCCACGCCCTGGTTCGCTTTCGAGCAAGAGCGCGCCGCCGTGGGCGGTGACGATGCCGAGACACGCCGCCAAGCCCAGGCCGTGACCATGCTCTTTGGTCGAGAAGAACGGCTCGAAAACGCGCTGGCGCGTGGCTTCGTCCATGCCGACGCCGCTGTCCTCGATCTCGATCAGGACCCAGTCGCCCGGGCCGACACTGGCACCCAGCGCGTCGTCCCAGCGCGCGTCGAGCTCGCGCACGTGGCGCGTGCGCACGTCGATTCTGCCGGGCTTTCCGGACAGCGCATCGGACGCGTTCGTCAGCAGGTTCATCATCACTTGCGTCAATGGCGCGCGATCACCGAGCACGATGCTGCCGGCCTCGAGCGCAAGGCCGAGCGCCGCCTTCTTGGAGAGCGTGGCGTCGAGCAGCGTGCGCAGCTCTCGAAACAGCTCGCCCAGGTCGACCGGCTCGCGCCGCCCCAGATCTTGGCGGCCCGTGTACGCGAGCATCTGTCGCGTCAGCGTGGCCGCGCGTTCCCCGGCGGCCATGATCGCCTCGGCGGCTTGACGGTCGAACGGATCGGTCAGGGTCGTCAGCAGCACGCTGGCGTTGCCGATCACGCCGACGAGCAAGTTGTTGAAGTCATGGGCGATACCGCCGGCCAGCACGCCCAAGCTGTCGATGCGTTGACTGCGCTGCAGCTGCTGCTCGAGACGGCGGCGCTCGCCTTGCAGGCGTCGCGCGTCACGCAAGTCGCGGAAGCCGGCGACGCGCACCACGTCGCCGTTCAGCGTCGAATGCGCCGCGACGACCTCGACGGGAATCTCCTCGCCACCCTTGGCAATGATCACCGTTTCGTAGGCGCCCGGGCGATTCTCCGCGATCGTGGCCGCGACCACCGGTCGTACCGCCGGGCTGACGAAGCTGGCCCCGACGCGGCCGACCATCTCGTCGCGCGTGAAGCCGATCACGCGGCTCACGGCCCCGCCGACATCGACGATGATGGCTTTTTGAAGCACGACCATGAAGTCGAAGGCGCCGAGCGCCAAGTCACGCAGGTGCTTCTCACCTTCGCGCAGCAGTGACAGCGTGTGCTCGCGTTCGCTGACGTCGCGCACGGCGGCGATCCGCACCGGGCGATCACCGAGCCGGCCCTGCTTCGACTGCAGCTCGGCCCGGAAGCGCGTGCCGTCGCGGCGCACGGCGGTGATCACGTAGGCGCCTTCGTAGCCGCTGGCGACGCGCTGCAGCGTCGAAGCCAAGTCTTCCGGCGCGACCGTGCGGCGCATCGTCTCGGCTCCGAGCAAATCCGGAATCTCGCAGCCGACCATCTCGGCCAGGCGCTGGTTGGCGTCGATGACCACGCCGTCGATGTGCACCAAGATGCCCTCGAACGACGCTTCGGAGAGCAGCGCGAGCCGCTCTGTGGTGCGCGTGTGCTCCTCTTGTTCGGCGACCCGCAGCAGCGCCAACCGCAGTAGTGACGCCACGCTGGTCGATAGCTCGTTCAGCCCTCGGCTGAGCGCGAGCGTTCGACCTTTGGCCTCGACCTTGAGCCCGGCTGCGTCGTCTTCCGCCGCGAGCTGGTGAATCCCAAGCTCGGCCATACGCGCCAACGCTTGCTCTAGGCCTTGCTTGGCATCGTCGCTCGCGAGCAGCTCCGCGAGGTCTTTTGACAGGCTTTCTAGTGGCAGCGACATAACAATCCGCGCGCTGGCCCCCTAGGTCGCGGCAGCTTAACCCGCTCCCAGCTGGTGCGGAAGCCGCATATACTGGCCGCGTGCAAGGCCGTCCGCTTCGTCAATCTGCGCTGTTTTTGGCTGGCTTTTCGTGGCGCGCGCTCGGACTGTTGGCAACGCTGACGCTCGCGGCGACGAACGCCGGTTGCAGCAGTGATGACGACTCAAAGGCAGACAACGGTTCGAACCCGACCGGCTCCGATTTTGCGGACGCGCAAATCTACGTCGATGCGCACAACGCCGTGCGCGCGGCGGTTGCAAAGCCGGACGGCTACGCCGGCAGCTGGCAGGCGTTGCCGCCCGTGGCGTGGTCGGACGAAGTCGCGACGACGGCGCAAGCGTGGGCAAACCACCTGCGCGACACCGCGTCGTGCGGGCTGATGCACGCCTCGAATACCGGCTACGGCGAGAACCTCGCCGCCGGCACGCGCCTCGACGCGCAAGGCGCGGTCGACTTGTGGGCAGCCGAAAAGCAGAACTACACCTACTCGCCCAAATACGTATTTTCGAGCGACACCGGTCACTACACGCAGATTGCCTGGCGCAAGACCACGCACATCGGCTGCGGCAGCGCGCAGTGCGCGAGCGGCACCGTGATTGCCTGTCGTTACGATCCGCCCGGCAACTACCTCGGTGAACAGATTTTCTAAGCGCCGGCGGCTGGAGCGATGTCGGCCATGAACTGGGCGTAGCTCTCGAGGTGCTTCAGGCGCTCGCGCGCGGTGTGGCAAGCGAGCGCCGTCGATTGGCCGGTGGTCTCGGCCAAAAAGCACAGGTAAAGCGCGACATTCTTGGCGTAGAGCAGCTGGCCTTCGGCGCTGATTGCGTAGAAGCGCGCGCGTTGCTGATAGCCGGCTGGGGTGTGGTCGCCGAGCGAGGCTTTGTCGGAGCGGCCGCCGGCTGCGAGCACGAACAAGAAATTGTATTCGAACCAGAACATGTGGTCCGGGCTCGGCGTCAGCGCTGCGAGCGCTGCGCTGCAGGCGGCGGCGGTCGCGAAGACCTCGCTGGGACGGCCTTCGCTCTCGAGCGCGTGGCTGATGAAAGTGCGCGCCATCGTGCGTTCTTGTTGGTTTTCGGCGAACGCGCTGTTGACGGCCAGCTCGCGCGTGAAGCGGTACCAATCGCGCCACAGCGCTTGGTCGGCGGCGTTGGACGAGGCCGCAAGCGCGCGGCCCATTTCGTACGTGTAGCGGCCCGACGTCTTGATCTCGAGCCGGCTACCGGTGACGCGGCCGCACAGACGGTAGTTTTCGTCGGACTTGCCCGAGCCGCTGTGAAAGCCGATCGAGGTGCCAAACGCCTCGCAGATGCGCCAAGCGCTTTGCACGCGCCGCAACAGCTCGGTGTTGTCGGCGAAGGGGAAATTTTTCTGGAAGCCGAACGCCGGCGCCACGTAGTGAATACGTAAATCGAGCGCCTCGCATAGCGCCAGCATGGTGGCGAGCGTTTCCGGAGTCGTCAGGCCGGGCAACTCGTCGATCGACAGCTCGCGAAAGTAGGCTTGGCCGACCGAGGTCGTGAAGGCACGTTTGCGGGCTTCGGCGTAGGCGCGGTCGCGCCGTTGTAGCTTTTGCACAGACGGCCACACCGCACACAATAGCTCCGCCAAGCCTTGCGCGTCGAGCGAAAGCCCGAGGCCGGCGGCGCGCGTTTGTACATGCTCGACCACCTGCGAGGGTACGTTTTGGCTGCACCAAGCCAGCGGATCGGCCTGTTTTGGCGTGAGCGTGAGCTCGGGCGAAAGATCGAACGTGATGAAGCTGGCCAGCACGCAGCCGGCGACCAGCTCGTCTTCGCGCGCGTCGTATTTGCCGCCCACCGGCTGATGGTCGGCGTTGAAGCCCCAGGCAATGCGCCGCGTGTGAAAGCCGGTCTTGAGCTTCGACAAAACAGCGCCGTGGCTCATGCCTTCGACGCTTTGCCCCTGATGGCCTTCCGGTACGTCGGCGCCGATGAACGGAAACGGCACGCCTTCCAGCCGCCCGTCGAGCATGGCGTCGACGTCGTAGACCAACTCGCGCGGGATGCTGTTTTGGTTCGCGGTCATGCTCAGGCTGAGCGCGGCCATCGTCCATTCGACGGCTGGCCAGTGCAGCGTGGTGAGCCGTGCGCCGACGCCGAGGCTCGAGTGCTGCAGCGAGCCGGTGGCAGTGGGAAAGATGGTGCTGCCCGGGTCGTGCTCCTGGATCAGATTCTTGAGTCGGAGCAGGTTTTGCCACGAGGCCGGAAACGCCGACGTGTCGGTTGCCAATGCCACGCCGTCGGACAGGGTCGTGAGGGCATCGGAGCGGTTGCTCTTCAAGATCCAGGCGCAGTCGCCGTCGGCGTCTTCGGTCAAGGTGAACGTGCCGGCCGCCACGCCGAAGCGGCTTTTCGCGAAGTGCGTGATGCCTTCGTTGCGTTGCAGTCGTTGACTCAATCTTGAAAAATCGCGGCAAAAATCCGGAGAAATGCACGGGTTTTCGCGGATGCTGAGGCCGGCTTGGGTCAGGAATTGGTTGATGCGGGACATGATTCTTAGTGGGCGCGAGGTCCAAAGAGGAGGAGAAAGCGGACGCGGCTTCGCCGCGGACGCCGCGACGACGTCAACCGACCTTGGAAGACCAGATCGCGATCGGAGGTGAGAGCGCAGTCGGAAACCCGGCGAGGCCTGGCGCAAACCCCGTGGTTCTGAGCGCGAGGGCCGCAGGACGTTGGGGCCACCGAGGTGAGATCAAGACCCTGCGGGACATCTTCACTTCACCACCACCGGCGGTTTCGGATCTTCTTTCGTGTTCATCACGCAGCTCGACAGATCGAAGAGCAGGAACTCGAGGGCTTTTTCTTGGGCCGTGAGCGCTTGTGATTTGCAGCCGCTGGGGAACGGTCCTTCTTTGTCGCCGGTCAGCGCTTCGACGCCGACGTGAATACCGGTGTGCACCAGGCGCCCGCATTGCGCTTCGGGGGCGGCGGCCAGCGGCGTGTTGAACGAGAAGTACGGCACGCCGGTGGCGTCGGAGATCCACTGCTGCGACGGTGGCAGCACGGCCATCGCTGGATGCTTGACGTCGAATAGGTTGATCTGACCGTGACCCGCGGGTGATGCGCCGACGAACTCCAGCCAGTCGGCGAAGTCTGCGCCTTTCGGAAAGCTGGTGTCGATCGTGTACGGCGCTTCTTGGCCGGCGTGACCGCCGTCGAAGTTGGGATCGGTCGGCGGCACCCAAGTTGCCACGGGCGGGAACGGCGTGACCTCGTACTTGCGCGCTTTTTCGATTTCCGGCGACTCGGTGCCGCCGCGCAACCAAGCGTGGTGGTAATGCTCCAGAAAGACGCGCCCGCCGCCGTCGAGGTACGCCTGCAAATCGGTCTTGTTTTGTGCGGTGACGAGCCGTCCATCGGATTGACTACCGACGCACGACATCAGCACGATGTCGTAACCCATCAAGGTATCGAGCGACCCGCGCAGCGTGCTGACCGGCGGATAGCTGCCGCCAGCTTGGTAGGAGGCGCCACCCGACGTGTCGTGGAACAGATTGATGCGGCCTTTGCCGTCGGGGTTGGTGAACTCGGCGTCGTCCACGCCCATGCGTCGCAAGAAGCACTCGAGCGCGTCGGCCTCACCGGTGGTGAGCGCGATTTTGGGCAGATGGCCTTCGCTTTGATTGCGCGGCAGGCGGAACAGAGCCTTGTCGTCGAAGACGTTTTCTTCGCAGGCTTTGACTTCGGGCAGCTTGATGACCCGGCGCCATTTGCCGATCTGCAAAACGAGCGGCACGTCGGTGCCGGCCGGCACGCCTTCGTTCATCACGAACTCGCCGTGCGAGTTGGTCAGCGCCGACGCGATTGGGTCGCCGGACACCGGCGTAGCGCAGGTTTCGCACGCGGCGCCGGTCGCGATGTCGGTAACGTCCGAATTGGGGACGTAGGCGGCGACGTCGTAAAGCGGGGTGACGCCGGCAGGATCGTAGACGGTGGCGCGAATCGACGTGGGAGCCTGGCCAGTGCAGTCGGGGACTTTGCAGCGCCAGCCGCCGCCGTCGCAGGGACCCGCGGGTGTGCCCACGCTGTCGTTGCCGCCCATCGTGATCATCAGGCTGCCGCCGGTGTTCTTGCTGCCGCCGTTGCCGGTGCCGCCGCCCAAGCTGAGGCCGCCGGTGCCGGTCGGAGCGGTGCCGCCATGCTTGTCGGCGCCCCCGGCCGAACAGCCCAACGTCAACAGCGCCAACGAGAACGCGAACGGCAATAAGCCGAACGAGCAGTGAGAGTGAGCGCTGGCCGAGATTCGGTGACGAGCGATGTTTGCGGCGCGCATTCATTGCCCCTTTCGGTGTTTAATGCCGGCCGGCCGTGAAACGATCACAGCGTCATCGAGCTGCGTGCGCCCTGG
>FSUE01000390.1_pt1 | contig 44387 bp, 41 predicted proteins | sample 1637031 | NCBI WGS metagenome assembly FSUE01 (sample SAMEA3914819, study PRJEB12502) | metagenome | biome: forest; material: soil | place: Canada | collected 2010-06-26 | depth 0.3 m | reverse complement strand
AGCTGACTCAGCTTTCGGCGGCTGAAGGAGAACGGCAGGCGTCGCTCTTCGGTGCAGGCGTGCAACGCGCCGTCGAGCAAGCTGTTGGCATGAGGCGTGAACTCGAGCTCATGCCGCTGCGCGACATGCGGGACGTGCAGCTTATGGGCGCTCTCGACAACGAAGCGGTCGCCGAACTGACTGACGCGAGGTGCATCGCAGATGCGATGGTCGGGATATTCCTCGAGACGAGTGGTGCGAGAAAGGTTCAAACGGCTCTGTCCGACTTGGCATTGGATGCCGCGCGTATTGCGGCAGGTGACGAAGCGGCGAAAGACCGTTGTCGTCGCCAGACACGCGAGCGCCTTTCGCTGGATACCAGCGACGGCCGTCCGCGCCTGCCCATGCATTGGCCGTTGGCGTTCCCCGAAGCTCTCGCCGCCGGAGGGTTCGACGCCGTTCTCGGAAATCCGCCCTGGGTTTCGTACGCCGGCCGAGCCGCGCAACCGCTAGCGGATAGCGTGCGCCGCTACTACTCGAACCGGTACGAGTCTTTCGCTGGCTACCGCAATCTCCAAGGTCTCTTCATCGAGCGGCTCGGGAGTCTGGTGCGAGCAAAAGGGCGTCTTGGCCTAGTCATACCGAGTTCGATGGCCGAGCTGGATGGGTACGCTCCCGTGCGCGCCGTGCATGATCGATTTGGAGTGTGCGATCCGGCACTGCCGAATCTCCCGGAGAATACTTTTCGAAAGGTGAATCAGCCGTCGATGATTCTCTACTCGACGGTGCGCGGGACGCGACTCGATAAAGGTAGCGCCGCGCCATGGCCCATGGACCGGCCGGATCTTGACGACGTGGCTCTCACCGCGCTCAAGAAGCTCGACGGGCATCCGTTCCCTGCGAGTCTGTTTGGCGAACGAGGATTGCAGACGAGCGGTCAGGACACAGATCACCTAGCTGCAGAGCCAGATAAGGTTCATCAGATGCCTTTGCGGGTTGGTGGTGACATTCAAGCGTTTCGCTTGGGCCCTCCGTCGCAGTACGCGGCCGTTCACTGGTTTGCCGATCGGCTTCGTAAGCCGGAGGAGTGGAAGGCTGTCGATGTGCTAGTTCGGCAGACTGCGCGAGTCCCCATTGCTGCATGCTCCGACGGCCTCGGCTTTAGGAATAGTCTCTTGGCTGCGTTTGGGTCATCAGACTATCCGCCAGGTTTTCTCGTCGCGTACCTTAACTCGACTCCGATTCGCTGGCGCCACTACTTCCGTAACCGTGATGCCCGACTCGGTATGCCGCAGATGAAGATAGGGCATCTCCGAGCCATTCCCGCACCTCCTGCGCACGTCGTCATCAAACTCGATCGCATCGGGCGTATCTTGTCCGAGCAAAACGACGGGATCTCGGCCGCACAACAGGCGGAGATCGACGAAGCAGTAGCACTTGGTTTCGGCCTCACTGCGTTGGAGCTTTCGCGAATGAAACAGGACTCGGTGAGATGGTCGAAAAAGAGCGAAGCCGCATCAAGGAGTGATGCTGACCCACAGAGGACGAAGACACGGAGCACCCGATGAGGAAACAGTTCGGGCATTTGCTGCCGCTGACCAAGACAGAGACCGAAGAAATTTGGGAGAAAGGCACTCTCACAGTCGACGCCAACGTCCTTCTCGACCTCTATCGCTACCACCCGGAGATTCGCGATGCGTTGATTGGAGCACTGCGTGCTTTTGAAGGACGGCGGTGGCTCTCGCATCAAGCAGCGTCGGAGTTCGTTCGGAACCGCGCGCGTGCAGCCGCCGTCGTCAGCAAGGAGTTGTCCGACGCCGATGGGGATCTGAACTCCCTACAGGCAGCGACCACGAAAGCTACAGACGATCTTCGTGGTCGCCGCCCACTGTCGCGCCACGTAGGGCAGAGACTGAAGGAAGATGTCGAAGCAGCGATTCGCATCGCGAGGACAGCAATTGAAGAGCAACGCGCGCGCGATGCGGATGGCGCGTCGTCGGATGCAGTTCTCCATGAAGTGCTTTCCCTCTTCGACGGCTGCGTCGGCTCGATGCCGGCTGAAGTCGAGCTGGCCGAGCGCCACAAGGAGGCGGAGCGCCGCATCAAGGAGAAGGTGCCCCCAGGCTTCGCAGACGTGAAGAAGGACGATGCCGGCGCGCACGGCGACTACCTCATGTGGCACCAGGTTCTTCAGCAGGCGAAGAGCAGCGCGAAGCCGATGATCTTCGTGACTTCGGAGCGGAAGGAGGATTGGTGGGAACGCGCTCATGGCAAAACGGTCGGGCCGCGACACGAGCTGCTTGAAGAGGCTCACCGGATCGCAGGGGTACCTGTTCTTCTTTACAGGACGAACGCCTTCATCGCACAGACGGTAGGGCCCCTAGACGGGTGGTTGGCCGCGTTGCTTCTCGGCGACATTCGAAGTCAGGACCGTGATGACGCCGTTGAATTCGCACACGACGAGCTGAATGAGGTAATGGATGACCTTGTCGGAAGTCTCGGCATCGAACTCGTCGCTTCTGATGCTTCAGTCCAGCAACTACTCGCCGAGACCAAAGGGGCCACCTGGAGCGTCAGCATCGTCGAGGTGCCTACTGTTGAGCCTGTAGATGGCGCGGCTCAGCTCAGGTTCACGGCAATGGTCCAGTACACATGTGCGCCGCCTCAAAAAGGAATGCGCGCCGATCCGCAGATCCGAGCACAGATTCAGGGAACCATCACGTTCAAGGACGGTGCGTGGCTGATCAGTCAACACACGGTCGAGAGCGTAGAGATCGATCGAAATGACCTTGACGACCCGGGTGTCAATGGGTCCGTCCCGCAGCCTGCGCCGTCAGGGCCCACATTGAGGACCAGCCGATGAAACTCAGCAATGACACGGCGAAGGCCGTACCGACAAAACAGTTCTTCGTGTCGATGCTCACGAGAGACATCACTCTCGATGATGCAATTCTGGATCTGATCGACAACTGCCTTGACGGGGCCCTGCGCCTAGCTGACGGCGAAGACGTCGAGTACGAGAAGCATTTTGTTAAAATCAAGCTCTCGAAGGATCAGTTCTCCATCGAGGACAACTGCGGGGGTATCCCTCGCGATATCGCCATCGACTACGCCTTCAAGATGGGGCGCGACGTCGACGACGAGCGTGATGCTGACACCGAAACGATCGGCATGTACGGCGTCGGCATGAAACGCGCGATCTTCAAGATGGGTAAGGATGCTGTCGTGAAAACGCGGCACGGTAGCGACACGTTCGAGGTGCCAATCACCGAGGATTGGCTCGACGACAAGGATTGGAGCGAGTTGCCGATCAAGGTGCCGAGTAGTGCCGGCGAAAAGCTCGCGAAGCCTGGCACGACAATCGTCGTCAAGCACCTGTACCCTGGGGTCTCTAAGCATTTCACGAACGCCGCGTTTGTGAACGAAGTAGTGACCGCGATCTCGCACCACTTCACGATGTTCCTGCAGCGAGGGCTCAAGATCGAGATCAACGGCAAGTCGGTGAAACCCGTCCATGTCGAGGTGCTGGTCTCTAAGCGCAAGGACGGGCCCGCCCCCTACGTCTACCGAAAGACCATCGAGGGGGTCCTCGTCTCGATCACCGTCGGCTTGAATACGAGCCGCCAGTACGATTCGGACGACGATGATGATGATGAGAGCGGCGATTTCACAGGACAGCGAAGTTCTGCCACTGCCGGTTGGACAGTGCTCTGCAACGACCGCGCCGTCATCGTCGGCGATAAGGGCAGGCTGACCGGCTGGGGCGACGGCATTCCGCTATACCACGATCAGTTCATCGTCATCACCGGCATCATTGAGTTCCGCGCGAAGGACGCGAAGAAGCTTCCGGTCACGACCACCAAGCGCGCTCTCGACACGTCGTCCGACATCTGGCTTGAGGCCCTCGTCAAGATGAAGGAGGGGATGCGGGTTTGGATCTCCTACACGAATCAGTGGAAGAATCATCCGCGCGAGGATCAGGCGAGCCACTGGGCTGATGCTCGCCCTATGTCGTTGAGCAAGGCCATTGCGACAATCGCACCGCGCGCGTCCATAAAGAAGAGCAGCGGTGTGCTGGAGTTCGATCCTCGGAAGGTAAAGGGTGCCTTGCCTCAGCCGAAGGCGAGCACGCCGTCGTCTCGGCGCATTGTCTTCTCTCGTTCGGTCGAGGAGGTGAGAGCCGTGTCGCGTATGCTCTTCGACGACCCCCACGAGAAGCCTGGCGTCGTCGGAGAAAAATGTTTCGAGATTCAGCTCATAAAGGCCAATAAGAAGGGGGCCTGAGCTATGAGTGGTTCTTCCCTTCCATATCGCTTGCGGCCGAATAAGGCCGTCGACCGAGAGCTGTTTCTTTCGCTGCTGATGCGTCTTGCCCCAAGGCTCGGGCTTGAGAACTACCATTACGTGAGCCTGGGTGGCCCCTTCCTCGAAGACTTCCGCCTCGTGCATTCTCGCCTCGGCATCGGTCGCAGGCGAAACGCTCGCACCGTGGGCAAGCTAACCTGCATCGAGGCTGAGCTGGAGGTTCACAAGCGGCAGCGGTTCAACCGGCCAGTGGCTGCCATCAAGTGTGTCCACTCGACACTCGAGACGTTCCTCGATCAGACGACGTTCACCACGCCAGTCATCATCTGGTTCGACTACACCGCGCCAAGGGGGATAGCATCCCAGATTCGGCGCTTCTCAACGACGATCGGAACCGTGCCCATTGGAAGCGTCCTGCGCGTGACGCTTAACGCCAATCCGACGTCACTCGGCGGCGGCGAGGAACCATCTGGGAAGGACTTGTCTGTCGAAGTCGATGGGGAGGTCTCGGCCAATCGCGAGCAAAAGCCAACCAAGGCTGAGTGGCGCCTTGAGCAGTTTAGGCAGCGTCTAGGGACGCTCGTTCCGAGCGGACTCGCAGCCGACGCCATGACCTTCAAGAAGTACGGGCCGACGCTACTCCATGTCCTTGCGCTGGCTGTGGAGAAGGAAGCGCTGAGCTTTACGGACCGCCGGATCGTGTGGGCGCTTGCGACGCACTATGCCGACGACCAACCAATGGTGACAGGAGCTCTGACAGTACTTCCGCGCGATGACGAAGTGACTGAATCGCTCATCGAGGGCTGGGAATTCTACTCGACACCTGACGATCCGCATCGAATTGAGCTACCCGCGCTCTCCTCGTTGGAGCGACTCACGATGGAGTCGAACAACAGCGCCCAAAGGAAGCTCGGGTTCGACATGGCGAAGGTCATGGAGTCAAAGCTCGGCGTCGACCCACTGGACGTGTTCAAGAAATTCTACCGACTCTACCCGCACTTCTCACGGGTAGAGCTCTAGTCCGGGGGCCACGGATGACGACAATGACCACTTCACTTAACACGCAAGCATGGCTCGCGATGGACACGAGCTGGAGCGGCCCGTTCGACCTTCAACTCCGAGGCGAACGCAGCGGCTTCAGAGTCCTCGCCATCGGTGACTGGGTGGTCGTCGTGAGCACGACGGGAGGACTGAAGCGTGTGGGACGGATCTTGCGCACGCGTGCCGACCTCGAATCGACCACGCTCTACTTCGACAAGCTCCACGCTGTTACGAAGGCGGCCTCGCTCGCGGAGTTCGGACTCACTATGCCGAGCGGAGCGGTGGCGCGACTGCGCGCCGAAGACGTGACCGCCCTGCTCGCGCGCGACGGCATCTTGTCGCAAGCGGATGTTCCCCTCATTCAAGACGCCGCATACGTCCGCCAGCTGCTGGAGCTGGCGACGCGTGACGACTTGCTCGGCCCGGCCAACGGCCCCGAAGAGCTGGTCGTCGACATGAGTGTTCGCGACCGCTACCTCGTCGGCAAGCTCGCTCCACGCGCACCAAGCCCTGTGACGACAGGCCCGCAGGTCGAGCGCGCGACAGCCGCGGACGAAGAGGACGATTCGGCTCAAGAGAGCGATGCGCTGCTTCATGAACCCGGCGCCGAGTTCAATCGCGCGAGCGGGCGCGTCGAGCCCGAAGAGGACGCGCTCGACGAGATCGACACGACCAACAACCAGTCTCTTGTACCTTCAAGCATGGGACTCACGTTCTGCGTCGGTCCCGACGTGAAGTCGCTCGACATCTCTGCGCGCTGGGGGAGCTACGCTCGCGTTCCGAAAGACGAGCACGAGTACGTGCGCCCGAGCAAGAACCGGGAGACCGGCGAGGTCGGAGAGACGAAGGTGAAGGTCTGGCGTCGGTCTCCTCGCGGTGGGCGGGTGACGCTTGCGCTGAACGATGGCCCCATCGCCCCGCTGACGCCTGACAGCGACCAGCAGGAGGTGCGCATCCAGGGCGCAGTGCGCACCAATGCTAAGGGAGAGCGCCTGGTCACGCTCTTCCTAGTCAATGACCAACGCGAACCCGAGACCAATCGCGATAGCGCCTGGATCTTCCAGCCGGAGTTGAGCGCCCGGGGCTCAGGAGAACGTGCCAGGACGCCCGTGTTTCTGCGCCGACCGAGCAATGACGTCGTGGTGGACGACGCCGAGCGGGACCACCTTGGTCTCATCTACCGGCGACGCGTGGAGTTTGCGGTGGGGCATGGCGTAGCGGTCCACGCCGAGACGGCCGATGACGATCCGACACGCGCCCTTGAGGTCCGCACCGAAATTGTCCCGAGCTTCGAGGTGCCCATAACCGAAACGCCGGGTCTCGACCCCGACGACCGGCCAGCAATGAAGGGGATGGTAGAACGCGGCTGGCTCGATATGCTGTCGCTCGCCGAGTTCGACAAGGCTCAGCTTGAGGAGGCGCTGAAGACGCTCGTAGAGGACTATGCGGCGTGGATCGGCGACCAGCGCGCCCGCGTCGGCGTCGAGGTCACGGGCTACGATGCTCCAGCCAACGCCGCACTTGAGCGCTGCAAGCTCACCCTCGAGCGGCTTCGCGCAGGACTGAAGGTGCTGCTCTTCGACCCGAACGCGCTCGAGGCCTTCCGGTTCGCCAACCGCGCCATGGCGTACCAGCGCGTCCGCGGGATCTACGCACTCAGACGCCGTCGTGGCGAGGAGGTGACCTTTGACTCCGTCGACGTGCGGAAGAATCGCTCGTGGCGCCCGTTTCAGCTCGCGTTCTTGCTACTGTCGATACCGTCGCTCGCTGACCCAAAGCATCCCGATCGCACGAGCCCGGCCGCAGCCTTCGCTGACCTGCTCTGGTTCCCCACGGGTGGTGGCAAGACTGAGGCGTACCTAGGGGTGGCCGCATTCGCGATGGGAATTCGGCGCCTGCAGGGCGTTGTGGAGAACCTTGAGGGAGGTTGCGGGCTCACCGTGATCATGCGCTACACGCTGCGCCTGTTGACGTTGCAGCAGTTCCAGCGCGCCGCGACGCTCGTCTGCGCGATGGAGATCATTCGCGCCAGTACTGTCGCCAAGTGGGGCGCTGAGCCGTTTACCCTTGGTCTGTGGGTCGGCAACAAGGTGACGCCGGGAACAACCGAGGCTTCTCACCAAGCCATCGAGGCCATCCGGGATAGGGACAGAAACCGCGCCGGCATTGCATCGCCTGCCCAGCTCACGAGCTGCCCATGGTGCGGCAATGAGATTCAACCGGGGCGAGACATCGAGGTGGACAGGACCGCTAAACGTACGGCCATCTATTGCGGCGACAAGCTCTCGCAGTGCGAGTTCAGCAAGGCAAAGTCGAACTCCAACGCGCACCCCGGCGTGCCCGTTAGAGTCGTCGATGAGGAGATATACCACCGGCCGCCAACGATGATGATTGCGACCGTCGATAAGTTTGCGATGATGGCCTGGCGCGCTGAGGTGCGCACGCTCTTCGGCAATGTCCGTGAGGAATGTGAGCGTCATGGCTTCGTGTGGCCGGGCCACGATTGCGGCGGCGGCCACAAAGCGAAGAAGCCTCACCCCGCGGCGAAGGTGAAAACGGTACGCGGCATGCGCCCCCCCGACCTCATCATCCAGGACGAGTTTCACCTCATTAGTGGTCCGTTGGGGACGATGGTCGGTCTCTACGAAACTGCCGTAGACGAACTCTGTTCTTGGAGGATCGGCAAGACCAAGGTGCGTCCCAAGGTCATCGCATCGACAGCGACGGTGCGACGCGCGGTCGATCAAGTCCGCAACGTCTTCATGCGGCGCCTCGCGATCTTCCCCCCGAAGGCACTCGACGTCGAAGACGACTTCTTTTCCGTGCAGCGCCCGGTCGAGAATAGACCCGGGCGTCGGTACATGGGCATCTGCGCGCCAGGCAGTTCACGCCCCGCGGTGCTCATCCGCACCTACACGGCGTTCCTCACTGCGGCGCAGGGGCTCTTCGACGCATTCGGTCCAGTCGCGGATCCCTATATGACGATGGTGGGGTACTTCAACTCCCTGCGTGAACTCGGCGGGATGAAGCGCCTAGCAGAAGACGACGTGCAGACGCGATCGTTCCGCGTGAAGATGAGTCTCGTGGAACGCCCTGGCCTTGAGCAGCGGCGCGTCTCGATCATCGCCGAGTTGACCTCGCGGGTGAGCAATGCCGAGATCCCGAAGTATCTCGACCAGCTTGAGATCCCGTTCGAGGGCACGTTTGACGTCAACGCCGGCAAGTTTTTGCGGCCGTCGGCAGCACCACCATCCGGGCCGGGCAACCGAGCGGCCGCCGCTCGACCGATTGATATCGTGCTCGCCACGAACATGCTCTCCGTAGGCGTCGATGTGAATCGCCTCGGCGTCATGGTGGTGAATGGGCAACCCAAAGGGACTGCCGAGTACATCCAGGCAACCAGTCGCGTCGGTCGCGCGTTCCCAGGACTCGTCGCTGCCGTACTCACATGGGCGAGGCCTCGCGACCTTTCGCACTACGAAACTTTCGAGCACTACCACGCGACCTTCTACCAGCACGTCGAGGCGCAATCGGTCACGCCATTCTCACCGCGGGCGATGGACCGCGGGCTCACAGGCGCGATGCTCGCCGTGATGCGGAACCGCTTCGAGCTGTTTGCGCCCAACCCTGGCGCCGGAGCGCTCAACAGCCCGAGTCGTGCGGAGATGGTCTCAACCGTCGATTCCGTTACGGAACGGACCTGGGAGGTTACCGAGGACTCGACGAAGAAAAATCGGGCGAACGCCGAAATGAAGAGCCGCGCTGACGAGTGGACGAAGGAGGCGGCGGTGCCTGGGCGCATGCTCGTCTATCAGAAGCACGGGGCGGGCCCCACTGCATACGCCCTGCTCGACGCACCGGGCATAAGGCCGTGGTCGATGTGGACGGTGCCCATGTCCATGCGCGAGGTTGAGCCTGGGGTGAACCTCGTGATGGAGGACGACAAATCGAACCAAGATCCGGCCTGGCGCGCGCGCCCCACGCCCAACGATGAAACGACGGCTGAAGACGGGGAGGACTCACCATGAGCAAAACGCCCGTGGGCGAAGTCCGTCCTAGCCAGCTCCTGTGGACCTATGGTCCGGGCGCGCTTATCGACCTGCCGAATCTCTCCGTGATCACCATGGGTATCGATCGCTGGGAACTCGGACGCTGTCAGCCAATTCAAGAGGCGCGGCTGCTGACCAACGTGCGCCGCGTACTTGGAGCCCAGGTCGAGTCACTCCGCATGCCGCCACTCACCGAGAGCGACGTCGTCGATCCCTTCTCGGCGGAGGCGATCGTCGGCGTCCCCGTCAAGCCTTTCCCACGGTGGATGCGCTGCGTGAAGTGTGGGTTGCTGTCGCCGTTCGACTCGGGCCTCTTCGAGCTGAAGGCGAATCGCTATCGGCCGGAGAAGACGTGCTTTGTCCACAAGGGTTGCACCGGTTCGCGAGGCGACCAGAAGCCTCGCGACGCAGACGCGGTCCCCGCGCGCTTCCTCCTCGCATGCCGCGACGGGCACCTCGACGACTTCCCGTGGCACTGGTTCGTTCACAAGGGGCCGAGCGGTTGCAAAGGAACCCTCCGCTTCTTCGAGAGCGGCGCCTCGCTTCAAACCGAAAATCTGTGGGTGCGTTGTGACTCATGTAGCGCCGCCAAGAGCATGGCGCAGGCCTTTGGCCAGGCCGGAAAGGAAAACCTACCCGGTTGCCGCGGGCGTCATCCTCACCTGAACAAATTCGACGACGGCTGCGCCGAGGTCCCCCGCGCCATCCTCCTCGGCGCGACTAACGGATGGTTTCCTGTGACTCTCTCGGTGCTTGCGATCCCACAGACGGCCAGCCCCCTCGCGCAGCTCGTCTCTGACGGTTGGACGTTTTTCGAAGACGTCCAGACAGTTCTAGAAGCCGCAACGGTGGTCAAGACGCTGAAGAAGTCGGCGCAACTCCCTGGCATCGACGCTTTCTCAGGCGACCAGGTTTTGGAGGCGATCGGGGCGCATCGCAGCGGCGCCGTGGGCGACCAAGACCTCGACCTGAAGGGGCCAGAATGGGAAGTGCTCACCTCACCGACACCACCGACGGACTACCCGCATTTCATGAGTAAGGAAGCGGACGTGCCCGAGGGCTTCGAGCCCTACATCTCGCGCGTGTTGCTGCTGGAGCGCCTACGCGAGGTGAACGCGCTGCTCGGTTTCACGCGCGTCGAGTCGCCAAACGAGGGCACTGGAGCAGCCCGTGCACCGCGGGCCCCCATCGGCCGCGCTGCGCCAAGCTGGGTGCCAGCCACGCAAGTCCACGGTGAGGGCATTTTCCTGCAGTTCTCTGAGGAAGCACTCGCGAGCTGGGCGAAATGGCCAGGCGTTTCGAGGCAAGAAGCCGTGCTGCGCAAGGGGCACCAAGGATGGCGTACGCGACGCGGGCTCGATCCGGCCGCCGCCTTCCCGGGCATGCGGTTCGCCCTGCTGCACACCGCCGCGCATTTGCTCATCCGGGAGCTGGCCCTTGACTGCGGTTACAATGCAGCAAGCATCCGCGAGCGCGTCTATGCCGAAGCTGAGGACGGCAAGTCGCAGGCAGGCATCTTGATATACACGGCAGCCGCCGACTCGGACGGTACACTCGGTGGTCTCGTCGATCTTGGGAAACCCGAAAATCTTGGGCGCTTGCTACGGCAGGCGCTCGACCGAGCCAAGGTCTGCGCGTCCGATCCCCTTTGCGCCGAGCACAGCGCGAAGACTGACTCGTCGCTGCACGCCGCAGCGTGCCACGCATGCTCCTTCGTCTCGGAGACCTCCTGCGAGTGCGGCAACCGCTATCTCGATCGCTCTCTCGTCATCCCGACGCTGCAGATCACGGACTCCGCCTTCTTCGCTGAGCTCTGATGCGGGCGCTTGTCGACGCGATCGTGGATGTCGTAGCTCTCGTTTCTCCGGCGAGGGCAAGCACCATCGCTTCATCATTGCGAGGGCTCACGAATTCCGACGCCGCGCCGGACGTGAGCACGCTTGCCGACACGCCAGCTGCCCGCGCCGCCCTCGGGCGTGTCGTTGCTGCATGGGGCCAAGTCCAGGCAAGCGGCGACGAAATCGCTGGGATGCTCGTCGGCGCGTCCGAGTCGCGTCTACGGACCGAACGCGAGCTCAACGTCGAGCTCGTGTGGACAGGACCAACGACCCGCTTCGTGCCGACGCGCAGAACGGAGCAGGTATTGCTCGACCTGATCGCGAGCGCGAGCATCGAGATTTTCCTCGTGAGCTTCGTTGCGTATGACGTGCGCAGCATCGTCAGAGCCATGAACGAGGCCGCGAGCCGTGGCGTTCGCCTGCGTGTCCTGCTTGAGGCGTCGACAAGTCACGGTGGCAGCTTGAACGTCGACCCTACCGCGACGATGCGCGCCAGCGTGCCGACGGCAGAACTGTTCACTTGGAAGGCGAAGGCTGAGCCTTTCGTCGACGGCAAGGTGCACGCGAAGGTGGCGGTAGTGGACGGTGCACGAGCATTCATCACGAGCGCGAACCTTACGGGGCATGCGCTCGAGCGGAACATGGAAGCGGGCGTGCTCATCGAGGGAGGGTCGGTACCCAAGACGCTTGGTGGCCACCTTCAGGCACTCATAGACGTGGGCATAGTAGCCAATGTCTGAGACCTATTCATGAGGCAGCTGCGACCCTTTGGCGATGACAGGGTCCTCTCGGGCTGCATCTACTGCGGCGACTCGCCCGATACTCGCGATCACGTTCCATCACGAGTCCTACTAGACGAACCGTTTCCGGAAAACCTTCCGGTCGTTCCGAGTTGTCGGGCCTGCAACGTGTCGTTTTCGCTCGACGAGGAATATCTGGCGGCCTTGATCGATTGCGCCGCGTTGGGCTCAGCCGAGCCGAATAGTTACCACCGAACGAAAGTGCGTCGCATTCTCGAAAGGCAACCCGCCTTAGCAGCATCTCTCGAGGCGGCCCGTACTATCGATGCCGCTGGCGTCACGACATTCACCCCTGATGTTCAGAGGGTCGAGCGAGTCTTCCTGAAGTTGGCCAGAGGCCACGCAGCATTCGAGATGCACTCAGTGGAGGACGACGAACCCACGAGCCTCGTCGTTCTGCCGTTGCCCCTGTTGAATGACGCCGCTCGAACCACATTTGAGTTGCCACCGGCCGCCTCACTGCTTCCCGAGTTCGGTTCACGCGCACTGCAGCGGATGGTGAAGCACGGCGTGCCTTCTCCGAGTTGGATTGTTGTTCAACCGGACCGGTATCGATTTCTTGCCTCCCCCGGTCCGTCTCGCGTGGTCAGAATCGTCGTCGGTGAGTATCTCGCGGCTGAGGTGGTGTGGGACTAGGCGGATAGGGTCGCGCGCTGGCAATCGGCGTGAGAGCATCGCCCGCGCATGAAGCGCGCGTTTCTCGATGCTCAGTTCTACGGGACCTATCGCTTCGCGAGTGTCGTTCACGACATTCTTCGCGACACCTTTCCCCACCTGCGCGACCTTGAAGCGTTCTACTGCGACGAAGGCTATCTCGCGTACGTCAGGCCGTTTCCGCGAGAGTCGTTGCTCCACTGCTTCATCGAGTTCATTGTGGACTCGGTCGTCTTCGAGGAAACAACCGACGTCGATCTCGATGAGCGAAAGCAAATGCTGAAACGCCTGCAGGATCTCCCTCAGGTTCTTGACGAACTTCGCCCGATGGAATTGCCGGTCGACAGAGCCTTCGCTGCGTATGGAATCACGAACGAGAGTTTTGCGGATTGGCTGCGCGACGGAGGGAAAAGCTTCGAAGACGCGCACGAGGACGATATCTACGACTACTACCAGGAGCTTCGACTGTCTGCCGACTATGGGGCCCTTCTCGACCGCTGGAAAGCCGAGGTGTTCTTCCTCACGTTTCAGAATCGGCAACTCCTCCTCGGTCTCAACGAGATGATGGCGGACCAACTGCAGCGCGGCGCCTCCGATACCATTCCAAACGAATTGAAAGCGTACTTTGCTAGCCCCGGCGTACTGATACGGGTAGCGATACCGAGCTGGGTGCAGCGTGCGGTGTTTTACCGCGACCGAGGCCTCTGTACGCTCTGCCAGCGCGATCTCTCGGGGCTTCTCGCCGTAGGAAACACGGAGAACTACGATCACATCGTTCCGCTGGCTCGAGGTGGGCTCAACGACGTCACCAACATCCAACTGCTCTGTCGGGCATGCAACGCGAAGAAGCGCGATGGCGTACCGGTCACGTCCGGCCTCTACGAGCAGTGGTACGCGCTCGAGCCGGATCAATAGGCGAGAGCCCAGCGAAGCCGGACCTGCTCCGCGAGCTGCAGAGGGTGATCGAGGCAACGTCGTTGGAGGTGTGAGCATCCAAGCACCGATGGAACGAGGCTAGCGCCAATCGCGCGATTGAGAGCCAACTCTGCGAGATTTCGGAAGCGACACGCTGTCAACGATCGCTCGTGGAGCGTCGCCCAATCTGGCCCAAAACCTCCCCGCATCGACGAGCGCGCGCATCCACCAATTGACGAGCACCTTTTCCATCAATCAGCGGCAGCCATCATCCGGCTTGGGAGGAAGCCCGTCCTCCATTTGGTTCGGACATTTGTCGAGCCCATCACGGACACCGTCGCCGTCAGAGTCGCTGCAGCCATCCTCGGGGAACGGGCCCTTGCCATCCTCGAATTGGCTGATCGCGCAGGCGTCGACGTTGTCGGGAATGGCATCATCGTCGGTGTCGTCGCAAGGGCCGCCACACTTGAGGTGACGGATAGTTCGGGTCGGACACTTGTTTTGGCACCGAAAGTTGAAACCATTTTCGGTCATGCAGCAGGCCTGCGAGGCGGGGCAGTCTTCGGCGCCATCGCAGACGCTGAGAGGGGCCCCGTGGCACTCGCTCGCGTTGGAGACACAGCCTTCTAGTTCGCAGCACTGCTGCGGGGCTCGGCAGACAATCACCGCGGACTTGCCTTGGCAGCGCACGAAGCCTGGTCGCTCATCGCCAAGCGTTGTCGGGTCGTCGACGATTGGCGCTCCGCCGGCTCCTATTGGCACCCCTCCGGTTCCGCCCGCGGGTGGCGCCCCGGCACGGGCGCCAGTGCCGCCGATCGCCGGAGCCCCTCCCGCGGCACTTCCGGCGAAACCAGGCTTCCCGCCGAGACCAGCAATGTCCCCTGCCGTCGCGCCCGTCGAGAAAGCCCCGGCCTGGACACCCAAGATCGGCGTTCCGCCGGAACCGAGGCCGGGGCCGGGATCGTCCGATGAGGACCACAAGCCGAGCCCGCTCCGCGAGCCACAATTGGTGACGACAAGGAACAAGACCCCGAGCGCAGCGCGGCGGCAGACGACCATTTCCGAATTCAACCTTCTTGGACGAGCCTCTGCGAACGCCTCGTCTTCAAAACACCCAGGCCGAGCATACCAGCACCGAGCAGGAGGAGCATCATCGTCGGCGCGGCAGGTGCTGCCGCCGCCGTGACGGGACGAGGGCAACCATCGTACGGTTTAGGTGGGTACCAATCCTCGAGGGTCGTCGGGCACAGGTCCAGCCCGTCACGAATGCCATCTGCGTCGTGGTCGCTACAACCGTCAGCTGGAAACGGACCCAAGCCATCCTCGATTTGCGAGATGGCGCAAGAGTCCATGCTATCGGGGATCTGATCGCCGTCGAGGTCTGAGCACATCCCGAACGGGCAGAAGTCTCGGAAGTCCGGTACGCCGTCGCCGTCGGTATCCGTTGTGGATGCTGTGTTCGAGGTCGGAGCGATGCGCACGTCGTCCGGCACCACGGTCAGGCTTCCGTGTGTCTGGTTTGCCAATGTCTGGAAGAAGGTTTGATCGCTCGTCGTGACCGCGAGCGCGGCGGCCTTGCCGACTGGAAAGAACTGCCCTGCGAGTGGTTCGACTGCCCGTTTTGCGGCGCGGGCCGCCAGGCCTTGCGCGCCTTCCATGAAGAGAAAGCCGTGGCCCTCAACACCATGCGCCATCAGCGTGGCGGTGACGCGGTCGCCCCAGCCCCCCGAGCCTTGGGCGCCGGGGTCGACCGGATCGACGTTCACATCGCGGCAACCGGGGAGCTGGCTCACATTCTCTCCGCCGTCGGTGAGGAACATGGCTTGCCGCAGGTTTCCGGGCGCGGGCAAACCAACCGGAAAGTCGCCCGCCGTGATGCACATGGCTTGCGCCAACGGGGTCAGGTCGTTCACGTCGCACTCGGCCGGGGCTTTCTTCGCCTTGTCCCAGTAGGGGGACGCCTTCCAAGCCTTGAACGCGTCGCCCACCGGGAGGAACCCGTCTGAGCTCGGGAAATCCGGCGTCTGGGTGACCTGATCGAACACTCCGGTGACTGAAACGTTAGTCACCACGACGGACTTGAACACGCGGATGCTGACCTTGCGGTCGCTCAAATTCGGACAGGTTGTGTCGTAAACGTCGGGCGGAACACCGCGCGGCGGATCTGGCGCGACTACGACGCCGCTGTCGTCAATCTTCTTGATGTCGTAGACGTCACCCTGCAACTGCGCTTGCAGCAGTTCCTGAACCGCCAAACCTGCTGCGTAGCAACGACTTGGAACAGTGCCGTCGTTCAACGTGACGCCGTCCGTGCGCGGCGTTGTCATCGATCCGGAGCGGTCCACAAGGATTTCCATGCGGCAGGTGGCGGCCACGGCTTGCGTTGGTAACGCCGCAAAGGCAATCAGAGCAAACACCATGATGAGGGAACGCTTCGCGGCCACGCGGACGCTGAATTCGCGGGTAATCGCCTCGGCCCGCCTCGACGCCACGCGGATGGCTGCGGCCACGAGAGGCCCGAAATACTTGAGAGCTTGGTTCATCGCTTTTCTCCCGACCCAAATTTGTCAAAGCGCCCGTCGCCACCAGCGTCGACGGCGCGGCGGCTCTGCACTACGAGCGGCCGTTTCTTCGCACGTCCAGATGATTAGTGATCATCCGTTTTTCGACGCGACATCGTCATCGGTTGCCCGCGCTGATGTCTCAAACAAATACCCAAGCGTGCGGTGTCCGCGTAGCCGCCACGCCTCATGCTGCAGCTTCTTGCGGATCGAATAGGCTCGAGCTGCGACGCGCATCTTGCCGGCCCGCGGTTTGCCCGGTGACCCTTGCAGCAGAGCTTTGCTGCTGACCCATTGGCCCGGCGAATCGAGAAGCTGCCGGAGCAGGCCGAATTCACCGGGCGTCAGCCGCATCTGAACTCGGTTGCAACGAATCGTCAGCTGATCGGCATCAATGGCAATCGAAGCCAGCTCTCTGGAGCTCAGCGACTCGATCCGGGCGTGTGCGCGCGCAATGAGCTCGGCGGCATCGAACGGCGCGCGCAAGCAGTCCACAAAACCGGCGGCGAACAGCGGCGCGAGCGGGCGAGCATCGCTCACTATCGCGATCGCGGGTGCCGCAGCGAACCGCTGAGAGATGGCTGCCCCAGCTTCTTCCAGCGTCAGGCGACCCCAGCCATCCACTGCCACGACCAGGTCCGGTGTCGAGGCGACTGCCCCAAGCTCCTCATCGAGCGTGACGACAAAGCCGGCCTCGGCCAGAGCATTCCCGGCCTGCGAAAGCGCGGCTGTGCTGGCTGCCGCGGACGCGCCCACCAGCAGGGCGGCAAACCCCGCAGGCGCGCGAACGCGAAAGCCCGACGGTCGCTTGGTAGACATTCGGTCGGTGAGCTAAACCAGACGCGGTCCGGGATGAGTGATGTTCCAGCCTTCAAGCCCGCGTTGGATTTCGGAAAGGGCTTTGGCTTGGAGCTCGGCGACTCCGCTCGCTTTGCTGGCGACCTTCGCAACTTCTTGAAGACGTTCGCGCGATGTCGGCTCGGCCTCGCCGGCAAACCGACCCATCTCTTCCGCGACCTCCGCCGTCACCGCGGAGAGCACCTGTGCGTTCAGCACCAGTTCGCCCAGGGCGATGTGCAGCTCGAAGAGTTCCAGCAGTGCTTCCGCAGCGCCTGCACGCAGTTGCGCCACAACCTCCCGCATAGTTTTGCCTTCGACGTGATTCATGGATCCCTCGCGGTCATCTTAAAATGTCCCCAAACGCTCTCGTCGACCCGTAGCCGCTTGCCCAGCTCAACGAGTAGCTGGGCTGCCTCGGTGGGGATGACCCCGCCCTTTTCTCTCAGGTTCGAGCACAATGCTCGGAAGGTGGTGCGGTGTTCGCCCGCGTCGATAGAGATCTGGAACTGCCACTGCTCGGCGGGAGTGAGCACGTCTTCAAGCAAAGCCAAAATTGCAGCAAAGTAGATCGATAGTTTCTCGTGTTGGCGAGCCATGTAAGGTGCCGCATCCGCCCGGAGAAGTGTGCAGTGAGTGCCGACTAACGTTGCACATCCCCTACTGGTTCTCCTAAAGCCTCGGGGTCGATCGGCAACGCCGACGCGTGGAGCGAGATGCGCTCGCTGCGCGCGACGAGATCATGGAGCATGAGCGCCATCTGCGCGGCCGACGCCTTGACGAGGTGAGCCGTCTCGACCACAGCCGAATCGGGTGTCTCCGCGCAGAGGGTCGAGACTCTGCTCTCGATCGCTTGCGCAGCGAGTAGCAGGGTCTGCGCGGCGAGGGCGGCCGCCTGGAGCTCGAAGGCGAGTGGCACGCGGCGTAGAACCCTTGTCGTGTTGGTGAGCTGCGGCATGATGGGAGTTCGGTCTCGTTCAGGAGCGGCATTGGCGGCGAAGGGTCTGCCGTTGGAGCTCGAGCGCGTCGTGCGGAGCGACGGCTTGCGCGGCGACCAAGGCGTCATCGAGCGAACCGAAGATTTGCGGCACCGATTTCGCCGCACTGCCACCCCGGCCCGCGAACTGTGCGCGAATGGCCAGGGCATATGGATCCCGATTCTCAACGACGAGAAAGAGACCGGAGCAGCAATCCAGCAGGGCGGGTAGAGCGGCTGGGACGGCGTCGAACGGTCCCCCTCTGGTCAAAACGCCGGGACGGACGGCGAGCACCAAGAGCGGCGGCGTGCGCAGCCCTTGGCGTGCCTCCCGCAAGTCGATCAGTAAGTTCACCACATGCTCGATGCCCAGCGGCTCCGTCCACTCGGCCAGCCACACTTGACCCCTCGCAAGAAGAGCAAAGGTCATGGACGGTGTCCCGTGGGGACCTGAGGGTTGCGGCTCGAGCTGGTCACAAGAACTACTCGGTCGCACGGCGCGAGTTGTTGCGTGCAACACGCACGTCCAGCGTCGTTTGCCCCGGTCCCCTTTGCCGGGCGGCCGGTATTCGAGCTAAGCTTCTCGGGATGCCGGCGCCCGGTGGTTCCTCAGCTGCAGCCCCGAACGCGGGCCGTCCCGCCAGTCCCGAGCTGGCGAAGCTGAAGCGCGGCGACTGGTCGCTGGAGGAATACCTAGACGACCGAGTGAACCGAGCCCTCGCCAAACTGCCCCGCTGGGTCAGCAGCGAGCAGCGAGAAACCGTCCGCGAGACGCTGCGGTTTCAGATGGCGACCGACCCGGCACTCGCAGAGATTGTGGCCACGCTCAAACACAACCGGCAGCCGCCGGGCCCAGGCTAACGGGGTCGCATGGGAGGGTTGGTCAGGTTTGATTGATGGGCTCGTTTCCGCGACGGCCGAGGGAGCAGCGCCGCCAGTGATGGCGCCTGACTCCCCCGAAGTGCTCGCTCGCTTCAATGCGGAGCTCGGCCTCGCGGAGACTATTGCTCGGCAAATTTGGACCACGCTGGGCAAAACGCTCGAGCTCGACGACCTCGTGAGCTCCGCCCGTGAAGGGCTCTTCGATGCAGCGCGCCGCTTCGATGCCACGCGCGGCGTGCCCTTTCGCGTCTATGCCAATTTCCGCGTGAAAGGTGCGGTCATGGACGGGGTACGCCAAATCTCCACCCTGCCGCGGCGGGCGCACGAGCGGATCGCGGCCATGGAAGCGGCCATGGCGGTGAGCGCTGGCGATACGCAAGTCCTGTTTGCCCGCCCCACGCAGTCGTTGAGCGACGACGAAGCGGAAGAGTACCTGGACGACCAACTCGGCGCCATGGCCACGGCGGCAGCCATCAGCCTCGTGAGCGATGCCATGCGGGAAGGCGACGGGGCCGAAGCTCAGCTCCAACTGAATCCGGAGGCGGCTTTCCTTCAGGCTGAGGCCGCCGAGCAAGTCCGCGAGGCGATCGCCGAGCTATCAACCGCAGAAAGAACCGTCGTCGAGCGCTACTACCTCAGGTCAGAGCGCATGGACCAAATTGCCCGCGAGATGAATGTCAACAAGTCGTGGGTGAGCCGCCTGCACGCGCGCGCGATTGCTCGACTTTCGCGACGACTGCTTGGTGAAGCTCCGGACGGCTAGTCTGCGAGCGCTCCCAATCGGTCAAGCCGGGTAATTTGTTTCCCAGGAAGTGACGCCGCCTCGCTTTTTCCTCGCGGTCGCCACCTCGGTCTGCGGCAACCAATCGAACGCTGGCCTTGCCCGCGCTGACGTTTGCTCGCCTTTGCCGCCTGCGATACGGTTCGGGCCACGAGGGACATGGCGTCGAGTATCCGGGTTTGCATGACTCCGCTGGAGTCGTCGTTGGGCGATGGCGGGCAATTCATCTCGGACGGTCCATTCGTCTCGCTGACCTTGGCCGGCGCGCCTAGTTCCAAACTCGAGTTCGAAGGGTCCAAGCCTGCGAAGCTGACGTTCGAGGGACGCTTCGTTCGCAAGACGCTGGGAGACGGCGAAGGAGATGAAACGCGAACGCTGGCGTGGATCGAGGGTGAGCTATCGCGAGGAACGCGTGCGTCGGGGTCGTTGACGTTCAAGGGCAAACTGGGCGACGACGGAAAGCCGGTCGGTCTGGTGCCGCAGCAGGATTTGAATGCCGACGACGGCGGCGATGACGCCGACGACGCGCCTGAAAACGACCCCACGAAAGATGTGCGCGTCTTCCGCTTCCGCTTCGACGAACGCCAATTCAAGGACGTCGTCGGCGAACCTCACGAGGGAGATCTGCATGTGCTGGTCGATCCCGCTCGGTTTCACTATTGCGAGGTTTTGCCGAAGCTAGAGCTCGGTGCGGAGGAGGAGGCAGCGGCCACCAACGATGTGCTCGATGTCCTGATCACGAAGCGCAATCCGGCTGCGCCGCCCGTTCGTCGCGTGCGCCTGGTCGGCATGCTGTTCGACGCGAACAAGTCCTTCCTGCTGCCGCAGGCACTCCCAGGCATCAACACCGTTGTCGAGATGCATCGAGAGTACCCCGAGGACCGAGTGCTCATCGTCGGGCACGCAGATGCCAATGAAGAGGCCTCGGGCAACGACATCGCGCTTGCGCGAGCGAAGATCTTGGGTGGCTACCTCACGAGCAAGCCCGATGAGTGGGTGAAGTGGTTCGGCAAGGACAAGCCGGCCCGCTCTCGCTGGGGCACGCGCGAGGTGCAACTCATGCTCTCCGTCCTACCCACCAGCGAGGAGGCGTTCTACGCGGGCTACGCGTCGGGGGTGACCGACGACAAGACGACGGCGGCGATCAAGTCGTTCCAAGAGTCGAAGCAGTTGCCTCCCGATGGCAGGGCCGACGGCAAGACGATCAAGGCAATCATCGAAGCCTACATGGATTTAGAGGATACCTCGTTGAGCGAGGACATCGTGCCGGTCGTCCATGGGTGTGAAGGGCGCTTCGATGACGACGCAACCGATGACGGCCTTCCGCCAGACGATCGGCGCGTGGACGTCTTCTTCTTCGACGGCAAGATCCGGCCGAAGCCGCCAGGTGAGACGTCGGCACCGGGCAGTGCGCAGTATCCCGCGTGGCGTCGCCGTTTGGTCGAAACGCGCGATTTCGAGCACCACGGAATCCACGTGCAAATCATCGACTCGAAGAAGCAACCGGTGCCGTTCGCGGAAGTGCATCTGGAGGGCCCGGTGACGGACGACGCCGTGGCTGATGACCATGGCTTCGTCTCCTTCTTTGGTCTGGTCGCGGGTGACTACGTGCTCAGCGCAAAGTCGCATGGCATCAAGATCGGAAAGTTTCCGCTCACGTATCCCACGACCCAGACCGTGCCCGGCCACCAAAAAACGGAAGCCGCCGCTCAAGCGGACGCGGCGCCTTGATGTTACGATTTATGGTGAAGAGGAACTGAGCCATGGGATTTGGTGATTCGCTCCAGAAAGCCATCGACACCATCCTGGGCAACGACGATAAGGCGCCCGCCGGCTCGGACGGGTCCGACGGAGGCGGGATCAGCATCAGCAAATCGCTCTTCGGCGGCGATGACGAGCCGTCCGACGCCGATGCATTGCCCGAACCTGCCGAAGACATCCCGATGGAGCCGCATGCCATCCTTGAGGGCGCTCACGACACGCTGGTGATCTGGGCGCTCGACGAATGGCGACGGCCGATGCCGCGGGCGCCGTACCGGCTCCGCGCCGGTGACGATGTTCGACTCGGCCACGCCGATGAAGCTGGCCGTATCGAGGAGCTTGAGGTGCCGGTTTCGGAGATGTGCGTGCTCTCCTGGGGCGAGCCCACGGACGACTCCGACGGGTTCACCTACGCTCGCGAGCTCTACGTTGATATGGAAGACGTCGACGATCCCGAGGATCGTCAGCTCTACAACCTGGCGTACTTCGGTTCTTCCACGAGCGAGCGGCTCGCCCAATTTCAGGCCGACTACGACGGTTCGCTGGAGGAGGTGCACGAGAACGGCGGCGACGGCGGTCCTATGCCCAGCGATTCTGACGAGGCTATAGTTTGACGTCCGATCACCAGATCACGTCCTGCGGTGTATCCCATCGCGACTCCACGGCGTAGGTGACTTGCGGGCAACTGTGCGGCGGGCGGATCTCATCGCGAGTTACCTTTGCGTCGAGCCCCAGTTGGCCGAATTCGTTGGAGCCCCAGCAACGCACGTTCCCGTCGGCGTTGCGAACGCAGCCGTGGTCGTCGCCGACCGCCACCTCGACGCTGCCTTCGGTACCTGGCACTGGCGTAGGGATCGCCTGGTAGCCGCGCCAGCAAGCAACGGTCCGATCGGAAAGGAGCGCGCAGACGCGATCGCCACCCGCGGCGAGTTGAAGCGCGGGGGTCTGAAACCCGACGACCTGGTACGCTTGCCGCGGGACTTGAGCGCGATCTAGTGCTCCCCAGCAGAAGACTGTCCCCGCCGCGGTCAGCGCGCATGTATCCACGAGGGCGGCGACAACCTTCGTGGGAGCTGGCGAGATACCGGAAACCGAGACCATTCCGGCCGCATCCGTGGGCGTCCCAGGGCCGAGCTGCCCCAAATGGTTGTCACCAAAGCACACCACGCCCCGATCCCGAACCACGGCGCAGGTGTGCCGCAGACCCACCGCTACGTCAGCGACCCCAGACAACACGAGCGCTGGCGAACTGACCCAGCCAGGGTCGGCCTTTCCCGCTGCCTGCCCCGATTCATTGGCGCCCCAACACCTGAGCGAGTCGTCGTTGCCCACCGCGCACGCGTGCGCGCTGCCGACCGCCACTTGACGCGCGTCGGGCAGAGAAGTCGGGGTTCGTAACGCACCCTCGGGCGTGCGGGCAAAGCAAGTTGCTTTAGATTGTGCGTCCTTGAAGCACATCGCGAAGCGGTTCACGGCGACCGCCGTCGCCCCGGTTGCTTCTGCAACACTGCGCGGGGGACTCGGCAATTGCCAAGCCGAGCTCAGCTGCGCGATCGCTTGACCCTCGTTCAGGGTAGGCCAGCAGCCCCAGTCTTTGTCACGCCGCTTCACGCAGACTTCACCAGAGTCGGTGAAGACGTCGACGGCATCCGTTACGCCGGCAAGGTGATGGGCGGGCGCGTTGCGAACGACAAGTCCATTTCCCTCCGGAACGAACGAGCTCTCGCAGAGCACCGTGCCTGAGGCCTGGACGACGCATGGCGTACTGCGATTTGCGCTTCCACGGTCCGGGGCCCCGAGCAGTTCGTCACAGCTCGCGCACTTCGGTTCATCGGGACGACCCCGCGCGCACAGCTTTCCGTCCGACACGCTGAACGAGAGCGCAATACCCAACTGCGCCTGCACTCTGAGTGAATGCGAAGCCTCGGACCAACACGCGATGGGCCCATCGGTGTCGACCGTGAGCCGCGCGCAGCGCGCCTTGCCGCACTGGACGACCTCGGACGACTGAAAACCCGAGTGAGCTGAGTCCGTCGGTGCCGCACGCAGCGCATCGAGCTCACGGCGAAGCTGGAATCGCGCGACGGTCTGCCGGCGTCGGACCCAAACTTCGCTTTCGCGAATGATCATGTCATCAGCGTCCTGGAGGCCTTGGTAGCGTATCGGGGCCAAGCTCTCGCCATCGTCAGTCCAGGGCTTGCCGCCCCAACACTCGACGGCGCCGCCACCGTGCTTGGCGCAGGCTGAACGCGGCCCAACCCAAAGCTCAGCGAAATCTTTTCCTGGGGGGCTCGGGGTGTCGCCAGAGCGACGTCCGTCAGTGAGATCCCAGCAACGGACCTCCCTTCTAGAGAGAGCGCAGCCGTAGCGGGATTCCTGCTGGGCCATCGCTTTCGCTTCCTCCGGTGCTCGATTGAGAACGTCGGTCAGGAGCTCGGGATTCGACGACGCGGGGTACTTCCCGTCGTCGCCCCAGCAGTAGACCCGGCCGCCCTTCATCACCGAGCAGCTCTTGTTGCCGCCGAGACCGAGTGCTAGCGCGGCGCCGCCAGGAATTGGATGGGGCTCGCGATGCGGCGGAGGACCCGGCCCACTCTCGACGTGACCGGCCGGGCACTCATCGTGAGCGAACCCTCCAGCCAACCAGATCAGAACGAGCGGCGCTGCGAGCAGGACGAGCCCTCCGCATCCGAGCAAAACATGCGCCCTTCGCATCAATCGCTCATGCTACCGCAGGTTGAAATGATCCAAGTACCTAGTAACGCCTTGCTCGGCGTCCGGGGTGAGCTTCAGCTGATCCCGAGTCTGGTCGGTCCGATCATCACCCTTTCCATCTGGCCAGATCATGGCCAGGCCATAGTTCTTCCTTCGCGCCGCTTTCAATCGCTCGAAGACGCGATTCGATCGGCTGTTGGCGTCTGCCGGGTCCAACTCCGGCCATGGGTCGCCCTGTTCTTCGCTCGCCCCAAACTCACCTAGAATCGGCGGCGCGTTCAGGCCCGTAGTGAGTGCATCCGGGATGCTCTTCGGATCGTCATTGGCAGGATTGATGCTGTCAGGATAGTAGTGAAACTGCGGTATCGAGCCGGTGGGGTATTTCCACAAGTCAGAAAAAAATCTGTGCCCTACTGTCGATTCGAAGCCGCTGAGATGAATCCGCCGAATGCCCTCATTCAGAAAATCTACGACCGGCTGCACCGGCAGCGACGGTGTCGCTGGGAGCCAAGTCGAGGGTGACTTGAGCTCGAACCTGTGAGGCCAATAGCGAGCATTCAGCCAGAACGGCTCGTTCATCACCTCCCAAGCGTAGATGGTCGATCTGTGCGCTTTGGAAATCTCTAACAGCGGCTCAAATATCGTGGGATAAAAGTCACGGTCGTACACGATCGGTGCCCTCTGCACGGTCTTCCAATCCGGGTGACCGATGCCAAAGTCAATCAAGCTCGGGATGAGCTGCACGCCTCCAGACTGAGCGCCCTCCAATATCTTCTTGAAGTGCCAACGAAAGCGCGGATGCAGATACGCTGGCGGTTGGTAGATCCCTGACTGATCGAGCGTGCCGTAGTTGAGGGCATTGCACAGCAAGAAGATCCGAACGACATCGACCTTCAGATTGTTTCGGAGGTACCGCATGTGGCCGGCGAAGGCCTCGACCCAGGTGTCCCATTGAGGCAGGTACTCTTCGTCATGCACCTCGTATTTTTTGCTACGGATCCGCTCGGTGGACCATCCTTCCGGCGGATCCGCCGGATCCCATTCCGGCTCAGGCGGGAGAATTGGGTTGCCGTGATGCGGGCCGAAGTAAGTTCCATAGCGGTTGAACGCCCACATGAAGTTGTAGCCGAGCTTCATCGGCTTCCTACCAACTGCAGAGATAGTTCCCATGAATATTGGACCCTCTAAACGCCGCGGGCGCCGCCGTCGACTTCTGCGCTCACGCCTAGGAGCAGGCCGACTGCGCTCACGATCATGAGCACGGACGCGCCGATGGCGAGCAGGATCTGTCCAGCGGCATCGTCGGCCACCCAGTGCCCGGCCAAGTCCGCGAGCCTTGAGACCAAGACGCCCGAAGAGAACCACCCCGCCAACATGAGCGGAACGAGCCTGCGGGGCGTGAGCAAGGCCGCCACCAGCGCTAGCAGCGGAGCCGCCGCGGCGACCACGCCGCTGCCGAATGATGCCAGCAGAGTGCAGCGGTTGCCGAGCGCGAAGCCTGGCACGAGCGCGGCTCCCAACAGAATGCCCCATGCTGCAAGGCGTGGGGCGCTGGTCGCTGGACGTTTGATACCGAGCCACACCGAGACCGCCAGCAGGCTGCCCTGACCGAGTAGTGCCACGCTATTGTCGAGCCAGAGCCGAGACGTTGCGGTCCCGAGCGGGCCGACGCGACTCAACGCGAGGGCCGAAATGGCTGCCTTCACGGGGAGTGCCAGCGTAAACAGTGCGAAGACCAGCCGCCAACGACTTGGCTTCGCGGGCGACTGCGGTGCCTCGTCTGCACCACGGGTGAAGCAAACGAGCAGCAAGAGTACGCAGACAACGACACCCAGGCCCTGAACGGCAATCGGAGCTCCCAGGACCGAGCGCCGAGCGAGCAGCCCGTAGGCCAGCAGCTGCACCAGCACGGCGACGGCGCAGCTCAGCAAGAACATCGAGTTACGAAGGGCTCGACCCAGCGGGCGAACCTCATCGACCAGAAGCGTCCACGCGCAAACGTTAAGCGCGCCGGCCAGGGCCGAGACGGGCAAGCCAAGGTATCCACCCAACTGTCCAGTCGCGGCCAACGCGCCCAGCGACAAGGCGGCAGCCGCGCTAACAAGTACCCCGAGCGTTCGCACCGAGGCGAAGCAAGCGGCCAAACCGAACCCGAGCTCACCCGCGTGCTCCACCAGCGAGAGCAGCAGGGCTCGATGCTCGACGGCTACACCCAAACCAGACGAGTGCACGGACGCCTGGAGAATCGCTACCAAGGCGAACGCAGCCATGCCGATGAGCAAGGGCCCCGAAACGAAGTCTCTTTGGGTCAGCGTCATGTTGCGACGGTGGTGGTGACGATGGTCGTACTCGTTACGGTTTCGGTGGCGTTAAGGAAAATAGGCGGCAAGACGTCTGTTCCTTCCTCCGGATCAGGCTTCTCGAGTGAAACATCGATGTCTGTGACCGGGTCTAGAGCATCGAGATCCACCCGCCTGAACTTGCTCCCGTGAGTCCGTTTCAGCTGGGCAATTTGGGCTCGAACCGCTACACCGTGCTCGAGCGCGGCCTGCCGATCGCGGAGTACGACCGCCTGGTCCTCGTCCGGCGCCTGAGCCCGGATGGACGGCGGGGCAACCACCTCCGCATCGCCGGGCACCGGCGACACCATTTTCCTCGTAAACATTTGGAACACCGTCACGACCCTATCCACGATGAAGCGGCTGGATTCGGTTTCGCCAACTCGAGTCACTAGCACAGAGACGATCTTTCTCTCGCTCGCCCCCAGTGTGAAATTTGCCGGCCCGCCATCGAACCCGTTCTTCACAATGTCCACTTCGTATTCAGCTGGTTCACGGGGACCGAAGTCGACCTCGCCGTTGGGGCCTTCCCTGACATCTACCTGCCTTCGGCCCGTCGTGATGTCGAACAAGAACGCCTGCATGTTTGCTACAGCTCGGCCATCCACCTGCACGGCACGAACGAAAATGCTGGCGGGGCCGGGCGCGCGTTTGGGGGGCGGCGGAGGTGGTGGTGGCGGCGGCTGTTCGACGCACGGATCGAGTTGCTCCCGCTTGTAGCGGCCCGGCAAATAGATCTCCGAGACGTCGTTCGGCACGCCCAGGTCGGGCAGATCCTTCTCGGGGAAGAACAACAACTCCACTCGACGGTTGGTTGCACTGGCGAGGTTGTCCACGCCCGGCCGATCGACAGGAAAGTTCTCACCAAAGCCGATGGCTCTTTTGGCGTCGTCGACGAACTGCACACCCTTCCTCAGCTCGCCCAACTCCGCGAGCTTTGCGTCGATGCCGACGGCACCCGACGCCTGCGTGGCCAAGAACGCCTCGTAGCAATCGAAGAAGGCACCCCATGTCAGCGGCCCCACGTCGCCGTCCGGGTCGAGCGCTGCCGCATTGGGTACGCCCAGTTCCGTTCGCCTCAGGTTGTACTGCTCTTGAAATTTCCTCGCCGGAGACTTGAGCGTCGAAAGGTTGTCGTCGAACGCGCCGGGATCGCAGTCGAAGCCCAGCTTCTTAGTCACGAATTTTAGGATCTGCTTGCGGTCGGCCACCTTGTGGCGCGCCAAGCTCAGACGCACGAAGCTGTCCCGGTCGCCCAGCAAGCAGGCCAGCGTATTGTCGGCTCGCTCCTCGGAGAGCGGTTGATTGTAGGAATCGCGCGCGCGCCTGTCGGTATGACCTGCGATCACCAGCCGATCGCGGCGCCTCTCCCTGGCAAACACCAGCGCCAGCGCGAAAACGCTGGGGCAGACCAGGTTCTGGTGCACGACCGCGCTGTCGGTTCTGAAGAAAATGTCCTTCACCTCGATCAGTGTGATCGGTGTTGGTGCGAGTGCACCGGCGACCAGATCTTCGTTCTCGACCGCGCGCTTGCGCCACTCCAGGTACTCGGGCCCGTCAGGGGCGCCCGGCGCGGGCACTACGCCGAATTCGTCATCGAAAAAGAAGAACTCCACGCGCCGGTTGAAGACGTCATCGACTTCGTCGATGGCAATCTGATCGAGCTCGAGCCCGGTCTCGTCCAGTGGAAAATTCTCGCCGGCGCCATGACTCTCGATGATGAGATTGAGCTCGGGATCGGCGATCAAGTTCACCCCATCCAGCTGCATGTACTCCGTGATCAGCTGCCGGCGTGTTTCGGAGCCAATGATGCCATCGACCTTGAGGTCGCGCGTGCGTTGGAACCACTCGACGATATCCTCGTCTTTTTCACGCTCGGTGAAGCCGTCGGCTGCCGTGATCATGAGACGATCCTCACGGGGGCCCCACTTCTCGCTGCCGTCTAGCCCGTAGTTCTTCAGCCAAGTGTCGACATCGTCCTGCAGGTACGCGCGCATGCTGCGGGCGCGATCGCGCGAGAGCGGATCATTGATGCTGGGCTCGCCGGTCGTGTCTGCGTGCCCCACGATCAGGAGCTCGCTGTGGAGATTCTCCTCGTAGACCTGTCGCATCCGCTTTAGGGATGGCACTGCAGTGGGCAGGAGGAAGGTCTTGTTCGTGTCGAACACCATGCCGCGCATCCGCGCCATGATCACGCGCGGCACCGCGCCGATTTGGCGCACCTGCGGAGGCGAATCCTCGCTCAATACCAGTAGCGGGCACTCTAGGATGTCGACGCGCTCGTCCTTCGTACCTTCGAACGCACTGACCGCTAGGCTCAGGGTGTAGTCGCCGGGAAATACGCCCTCGTGCCGCAGTCGTCCAAGGGCGTCGGTCTTGCCACTGAACGCCATCGTGCCGGCTATCGTGTAATCCGCGTTCACGTGGCGCACGCGTCCGGTCTTGTCCCGCAGCTCCGCGAAGAGGATGCCGAGCTGCGGCTTGATGACCACGGTGTTTGGGACCGCCGACTTGAGCGAGAAGGGACCGAGCGGCAACCCGCGGAACACCACCTCGCGCGTGTTCGATTCCTTGGGCGGTACGCCAGCTCGAAAATTCTCCCAACGCGGATCGAGCACCTTTGCCAGCGCGTCGACATCCAAGATCCGCACGGTGGCACTCGTGGCCTGCACATTGTCGAGCAGCGCTACTCCGGCAGCGTTCGTCGGCCGAGTCTGCGCCCCATCGGCCGTGAACTCGGCGTCGATACCGGGGATCCCCTTACCAACCTCGTCAACGAAGCGGACTTCGAAAGTCTGAGTATTAGGCTGTCGTCGCGCAGGCGGCAGGGGCGGCAAGTCCGGCACCGAAATATCGCGTCGCTCGGTGAGAGGCGATACCTGCTCGCGCTCGACGACCAGCCGCCCGCGTTCAAACTCGCCCTCCAAGCGCCGCAAGAGGTCCGCTTCGAAGCTGGCATCGCCGAGGGATGCGCCGAGGCTCCGTGGCAAGAACGCAGCGCCGCCGTCGAGTGCGTTGACGATCTGCTGCGCAACCTCGACCAGCCTGGGCTCGCGCCCTTCCAGGCCGAAGCGCAGCTCCGAAAAAGCGCGCCGGGCCAGCGCGCGCTGGTCTGCGTTCGGTGGACCGGCAAAGCGCTCGATCCTTACGAGAAAGTCCTCGAAGGGAGTGCGCAAGCGGAAGGTGTCCAGCCCCAGCACGTCTCTTCATCCCCCCGGGTGCAGCCTTTCCGTGCCGTTCAATGGCAGTACGGATCGTCCACCGTGCAGGTCTTTCCGGTTGGACAGTCGCCGGCCGTTCCACACGTGTACGTACAACGCTTAGCGTTGACGCCGACCGTCTTGCAGAGACCACCCTTCCCAGCCTCGGTGCATTTCTGGTCTCCGTCTCTGGAGCAGCCGCAAGAAGTGTCTTGGCCGTCAGCGCAGGATTGATCGCCGATCAGGTCGAGCACCGCCTCACATCGCGTCGAATCTTGGTCGATGCCGCAATACGGTTCAGACGGCGAACCAGACAGGCTTGCCGTGGTGATGGGTGTCTGGAAGGGCTTGGCACAAGTCTTCGCTACTCGCTTCAAGCAAAAGCCTCCCGCTCTTGCCACGCCCTTGAACAACATTGGAACACAACGAGCGGCCGGGTCAGCTGTCCCGCCGCCAGAGCACTCGCTATCCGCGACGCATGCACTACAGGCACCGACGCTGCCGATAGTCGTGTTCGTGCAGGCCTTTGTTGCGGGGTTGCATGACTTGCCGCCACACGCCGTTTCGTCGGCGGCCGTGCATTGCACGCAAGCACCGGCGTTCGTGTCGCACAGCGTCTTGCCGGCGATGTGTGAGCAATCGTCGTTGGTCGTGCATTTGACGCAAGCACCGGTGCCATCGCATTTCGCCGCCGCTGCGGTCGCGCAGTCAGTTGGCGCCAGGCATTCGACGCAAGCATTGGCGGCCGTGTCGCACTTCTTTTTCGAGCCCGTGCAGTCGGTTCCCTGAAGGCACTCGACGCAAGTGTTGTTGGGCTCGTCGCAGACTGCCTTGGGCGTCGTGCACGCGCCGTTGCATGGCAGCTGCACTGGGCTGCCGCCGGCACCGCCTTCGGCGCCAGCCGAGCCCGCCGCGCCGGCTTCCCCCGTGGCGCCACCTTGCATGCCGCTGCCGCCTGAGGTGTTGCCCGCTTTGCCACCAGTCGTGGTGGCTTTGCCGCCGTTTCCACTCGAAGCGCCGCCATCTGCGCCGCTGCTGCCGGAGGTACCCGACGTTCCGTCGGGTGGTTGGTAGGTGCCGCAGCTGTGCTCGTCGCTGCAAGTGGAGGAGCAACTCGTGAGCGAAGGCCCGATGAGCAATAGCCCACCCGCACCGAAAACCAACGGAAATGCCCAGGTGAATTTTCGCGTCTTCATGTTCTATCGTCCCCTCAGCTAGCCCTAGAAGCGCCCAACGGCGCCGATTTGGAAAGAATGATCGAATGCGGAGTAGTTAGGAAGGACCGTGATTGCACGTTCATCCGACTTCTTGGCATCCGGCCACAAAAAGTACGTCAGCACTCCCGCTGCGGCGGCACCGACGAAGGAGCCAATCGCCAGGCTCTTGAATGTTGCCGCGCTCTTTGAAAGATCCTGTATCTCATTGCACTTGTCGCTCGTGGGGTTTCCGGCGCCGCATTCAGTGCCGTTCCTTGCCGACAGGCCGTCGAGCAACTCAGACTTTTTCGAATCCTTCGACGCCGCGACGGCGACCAGCACGATCCCGGTGACCAGAAACGCCCCACCGGCCACGGCCGAGACAATCGGGGGGGTGTAGTTGGGTTGCGTGTCGCGAGCCGGATTGGTTTCGAGGCCTGAAGCGGGCGTGGGTGTCGGTCCATCAGCACCGTTTGGGACGATAAGCGCAACGTCGTACGTGCTCCCGCGCTCGAACCTGCTGCTTTTCTTGCCGATGCGCTCGTCGAGCCTCGCTTCGACCAAATGCTCGCCAGGCTCAACGAACGCGCTCAGCGGCGCGACGCCCACTTCCCTACCGTCGACGAACACCTTCGCGGTCGCCTCGTTGACGGTAATGCGTAACTCAGCGACGTCGGCCTTCGCGCTCCTGAGATCCTTCTTCACTGTTTCGATGCCTTCCTGACTGCTGGTAGGCGCGGTGTGCTTCAGCGCGAAATCGAAATGCTCAGCGGCGTCGCGGTACATCTTCAGCTCGAGCTCTGCCTCACCCAGCGCGGCGGCCACGTCGTACGACGGGCTTAGCGACCAGGCCTCGAGCAGGAGCGTACGAGCTTGCAAAAACTTGTTGTCGCCAAAAGCGCTTTCGGCCTGCTTGAAGAGCGCTCGCGCGCGGTCCGTGGTGTCTGTCGAGCCGGCGGCCGACTGCGCAAGCAGAGGAGCCGCCGAAAGTGAGCAGACGATAATCGCGGTGAGCGTTGCGAGATGGTGTTGGGAGCGGCTCATGGGGCACTGAATGGGAACTTGCGCTTGGCGCTAGGCGCGGGGGCTGCCGGGGCGGTTTCGGGTTTGGTGGTGCGTTCGACCGCGGCATCAGAAATGCCGCTACTAACGTGCCGAGCGGCGGGCGCAGACGCGGTCGTAGAGGCGTGATTCTTCTTACTTGACGGCACGGGTGCAGGACTGGGAATTGCCGCGCTTTCCGGCGCAGCCGTCGTCGGCGTGATCGGCGTGCCTTCGGCCTCGGGAGCCTTTGCGACCGCTGACAGCGAGACGACGGGCGGCGGCGAAACGACGACAGCCGCCTCGTGCGGCACAGCGTGCCCGGCGGCCTGGTCCTCACCTCTCGTCCAACCGACCGCGATGCCGATCACGACGAACGCCAAAAAGGCGACCGCGGCGATAAGCCGGGTGTGCTTGCGTTTGTGTCGAATGGCCGGGAGGAAGACTGTGTCTTGCGTGCGAGAAGTGTCGACCGGCGGCGCGGAGCTGGGCGCCGGGGGTGTTGATGCCGTTGGTGGTGACGGCGCCTGCTCCGGCACCGGCAGCGCGACGAGTGTCACAGCATCACGATCGACGCCGGCACCGGCTTTCGGCGCGACGAATCCTCCGCGCGGTGTCGTTGCAACCCTATCCGGCTCCGTTACCACCGGCTTCCGATTCGGCGGAACGGTGTCTTGCAGCAACTTCGGATCCAGGCGCGGCTTTTCGGCACGAATCAGTTCTTCGCGGAGGCCGGGCGCGAATTCGTAGACGCCGAAGTGCGACGGGTCGAGCTCCTTTTCGGCGCTGGTGCCGAGCGGCGGCGTCACAGGCGCTTCGCCAGCGGGGTTGGGATCTGGGGGGTGCTTGTCGGCCATGTTTCAGAGTCCCGAGTCGGGCATCGAGCCGCTCTTCTTAGTCGGGGGTGGGGCGTCGCCGAAAGGGAGCGCCGACGGTTGGCGCGGCTTTTCTTGTGGGCGATCTGCTTCGAGGTGGAAGTGCCGCGCGGTGGCTTTCATGTTTTCGAGGACCGGGTCGGCGTCGGCGGACTTTGCGGGCGCAGGTCGTGCAGCAGCTACCGGTGCTACGCGCGCTGCGGGTGCTGCAGGCTTGGGTGCAGGGGCGGTCGCCGCGGCCGCTTGCGACACGGCAGGGGCCGCCGGATCGGGTGCTTGTGTAGGCGCCGGCGCCGGCGGCGGCAGCGGAGCTTCGAGGACCGGAGACGGGGTCGCGAGCGGCGCCACGCTTGGGGGCGCCGCGGACGTTCCCGCGACGGATATGGCCGCGGCGGGGACGGCGGCGTCGGGATGGGCGGCACCCCCGCGAACTGCCAACAGGACTGCGAGACCTAGACCAAGCCCTACGCCAGCGTAGGTCGCTGCGACCACCGCCGTTTTGTAGGGGCCGAGCAGCCTTTTCAGTGCATCAGGTGGGGCCACCGGTGGTGCTGCCTCCGAATCGGGAGGAGCGGTGCGACCCAGTGACGTGGGCGAGGGCGTTGGCGTAGCGCGCGACAGCGGGCGAGATTCAAAGGCGAGACTCCGAACCGGGATCCCAGGCGAGTGCGGCGGTGACGAGCCGCGGGGCGGATTGCCGCCGTGCTGCGCGAGCAGCAGCGTCGGCTTGTCGGCGCTGGTCGGTGCCGCACGTTCCCCGCTGGTAGGTGCTACACGTTCGCCGCTCGTGGGTGCACGTCCAGAGGGCGGTGAGCCGTACTCGACCGTCCGAGGTGCGGCGAGCTGTGCCGCATAGGCTCCAAACACCTGCTCCTGCACCGCGATCAAGCTGTCCGTTGCGGTCGCCGTGTCGGGACGGCCGCCGGCGAGCGACACTTGGAAGTCGCCGCCGAAATCGTAATTGGAGAGATCGCGGGTTTGAAGCGCCTGACCGGTTTGACGAGTGTCACCTACGTAACGCTCGAGCTGCGCGCGGATCATCGTCGCGAATTCGCTCATGGAACGGATGCGTTCTTCGGGCACCTTGGCCAGTGATTTTGCAACGAGGCGCGCGACGTAGCGCGGGATGTGGGGCGCTATTTCGTCGAGCTGTGGGGGCACCCGCATGACTTGAAGGCGCGCAAGCTCGGCATTCGAGACCGACTCGAGGTCCAGCAGGCACGGGTGCCGCCCGAAGAGCAGCGTGAACATGATCAGGCCCAACGAGTACACGTCGGTCTCGGGTCCGAGTTTCATGCCCTGCACCTGCTCGGGGCTCATGTACAAGATGGTGCCGACGACGATGTTCCGCTGCGTCGTCCAGCCGCCCTGATCCACCAGCTTGGCGATGCCGAAGTCGAGCACCTTGGCGCGATTTTCGCGGCAGACGAAGACGTTGTCGGGCTTGAGATCGCGATGGATGGCCTTGTGCTCGTGGGCGTAGGCCACGGCCTCGGCGACCTGCGCCGAGAGCGCGAGCACTTCCTCGACCTCCAGCCGTCCTGCCTGTTGCTGCACGAGGCGAAGCGCGCGGCCCTCGAGCAGCTCCATCACGATGAAGAGCAGGCCGTTCTCAATGCCGGCGCGGATCACCTCGACGATGTAAGGGTGACGGACGCTGCTGAGAAATTGCGCCTCGGCTTGGCCGCGCTTCATCATTTCCGGCGTCACGCCGCCCGCCCGATACAGGACCTTCAGGGCGAAATACTTGTCGAGAAACTCGTCGTGCACGCGGAAGACGCAGGCATGCCCGCCCTGGCCGATGAGCGCGAGGACACGGTAACCAGCGAAGTAGCTACCGATCTCCAGTGGCGGCTTGGGCAGGCCTTGGTCCATCCCGTGCGGCGGCATCTTACACGGCCCTGGCGCGGCACAAGACGACGACAAGCGCGCGCCAGCCACGCCGGAAAATCGGCTGAAAATGTCTCACTTGAAACCCCTAAACAGGGCGGTGAAAGCTAAGCCGACAAGGAGGGCCACGACGAGCGCCGTCAGAGCGGCAATAGCGATGACACGCCCGATATGTGGCGGCGCCGTGGCGGCTGGCGAGCGAGCCGTTGTGGCTGGCTGTGAACCAGGCGTCAGTCTCGAGCTAGGCGGAGGAGGCACTGCTGCTGGCGCGGGTTCGGACACGGCCGCCGGTAACGTGACCGGTACTGGACCTGGCTCCGCGTGGGTCGCAGTCACCTCGAAAGCGGCGGGCGCGCGGAAAGCCTCCGCGGCGATGCGCTCGAGCTCCGCTCTGAAGTCGAGAGCGCTCTGGAAACGGTGCTCTGGGTTCTTGCTCAGAGCTTTCTGCACGGCAACGTCGAGTGAAGCCGGAAGACGCGCCTTGGCGTAATGGGAAGGAGGCTCTGGCTGGCGCAGCGCGTGCGCGCCCAATAGTGCATCGCCGTGCAAATGATCGAACGGGCCCCGCCCTGCTAGCATGTTGTACAGCACGAGCCCCGCACCGTAGATGTCAGCACGGGCGTCGACGCGCTTGCCCATCGCGCCCTCGGGGCTCACGTAGCGCGGCGTGCCGACGACCATGCCCGTGCCGGTCGGGACGACAAGCGGGTCAGGCGCCCCTTCCGGCGCGTCGGGAAGCACGCGCGCCATACCGAAGTCTAGGACCTTGAGCCTGCGCTCGCCGGTCGGCTCCTCGCAGAGGAACAGATTCTCCGGCTTAATATCGCGGTGCACCAGTCCAACGGCGTGGGCGGCTGAGAGCGCAGCGAGCATCTGCGCAGCCAGCTCGAGCGCTTCGCGTGCCGGGAGCTGCCCTCGCACCTCGAGCTCGTCGGACAGCGTGTGACCCCGCAGCCACTCCATCACCAAAAAAGGGCGCGCGTCGTGTGTGGTGCCGAAACCGGTGATCTGAACGATGTTCGGGTGGTGCAACCGCCCCAGCGACTGTGCTTCGATGCGCATGCGATCGATCAGGTTCGCGTCACCCGCCAGACGCGCGTGCAGCACCTTGGCAACGCACTGGCGCCCGAGGTCGACATGCTCGACCAAAAACACCGCGCCCATGCCGCCCTCGCCGAGCGGTCGGATGAGCCGGTAAGGAGTGCCGTAGAACAAGCCGCGAACCTGTTCGGTGGCCTGACGCTGGTCTGGATTCATGGGCCGGAGGGGGAGCAAGCCACCTATGGACTTATCGGCCCCGGTTCTCAAGTCGTTGCCGAAAATCGACCTCGCGTAGTAGAAAATTTAGTGCAACGCCCGCCGGCCGCTGGCCGATAGGATGGTGAGGGTGACCAATGAGCCAGCGCCCCAGCGGATTTTCGCCTGACGAGGTCGCGGCCGTGTTGGCCGGTCGCCCCTACGTCGCCCGCCGAGTGATCGGGCGCGGAGGCGCGGGCACGGTCTGCGAGGTGGAGCATACCTTCCTCGGGCGCCGTTTCGCATGCAAAGTGCTGCACCCTCAGGCCGCCGACCAACCGGGTCTGGCTGATCGCCTTCGGGTCGAGGCACAGGTGATGGGCCGACTCCGCCACTCGAACATCGTCGACGTGGTCGACTTTTGGTTGAGCCCGGAAGGAGCGCCATGCGTCGTCATGGAGCTTTTACACGGTCGCAACTTGCACCAAGAAATGCGGGCGCGACGGCGCGTGCCTGCCGTGGAGGCCATCGAGCTCGCAGCGCAAGCGCTCTCCGGCCTCGCAGCAGCCCACGCGCTCGGAATCGTGCACCGCGACATCAAGCCTGAAAATCTATTCTTGCATGAGCGGCCCGGCTTCGAGCGCGTGCTCAAGATCCTCGACTTTGGCTGGGCTCGCATCTTGCCCGACGACGCTCCGCAGTCGCTGGCGGCACCTCTGTTGCCGACCAAGACGGGAGACGCCGTCGGCTCGCCACTGTTCCAGAGTCCCGAAGGAGCGCGAGGTGAAAAGGTCGACGCTCGCGCGGACATCTTCTCGCTCGGCCTGGTGCTCTACGCCGTGCTGGGCGGCTTCGTACCCGATTTTCATGCGGGACACGTGCCTCCACCCTCGGAGTACGCCGAAGGCGATTGGTATCCGCTCGCGCTCGACGACATCCTACTCCGCGCCATTCAAGTGCGACCTGAGGCACGTTTCCAAACCGCTACGGAGTTCCTGCAGGCCATTCAATCGCTGCGCCGTGCCTCGTCCCCGAGCAGACCCCCTTCAAAGTGCTAGACTCGCAATCGCCGCTGCCATGACCTCGCGATCATCCGCTGCCACCAACGACGCTCCTGCGACGCTAAACCTGTTGTGCGTCAAAGAGGCGGCCGGAGACGCCGAGGCGTTTCGCGTGCACGTCAGCCCGCTTTTCATCCCGTCCTACCTGTCGAGCTGCTTCGATCGCCACCGCGAAGCGTATCCCGTCTTCCTCGATTTCGAGGATCTCGAACGCCAAATGGCGCGCCACAGCGCCTCGTACGACAAGCGCGTCTCCGTCCACGGCGACGTCGAGCTCACCGCCGTCGGCCGCTCCGCGCACGTTCTCGGCGAATGGCTCGCCACGGCTTTCGCGAGCGGTATGCGGCCGACGGGGGTTTGAGCCGCTCGGCGCCAGCTGAGACTGGGGAACAAAACAAGGGGTACGTTCTGCACCATCAATGACAGACCCAATGGCAGCCTTTGAAGCCCAAGTGCGAGGCGGATGCGAAGGGCTTCGAATCAATGGGGATGGCGTGTGCCCCGTGCAAATGTGCCGACGAGGTTGAGGGTGCGATCATCAAGGAGCGTGCTAGAGCCACACGCCGTGCCGGACCACGTCTTCTGCCCCGCCTGCGGTTGGCCCGTGCCGGCGAGCTTGATGCGGGCGATTCCGCCTGATGGCAACCAGGGGCCTGACCCCGAGGGCGTGTGCGCCGACTGTCTGGGTGACCGCCCTCGAAAGACTAGTCCAGCGGTTGGTGTAGGAAGGGACTCATGCCGGTCTATTCGCACAAGAACTACGCTTGGTGGGTCATCACGCAACTTCGGGGAGAGGACCTGAGGGTGACGCCTGGCGAGATGGTCCGCCGTCATGCAGCGGGATGGCGGAACGTGTTCGCCGGAATCGTCGCTGCAAGTGCTGTACTTGAGCTGCCGGCGCTGGTCGTCTCCCGCTGGGAATACCTGGGGTCGTTGTACAGAGGGAACATCAACGACGTGACGAACTACACAGACGCCATGGCGTTCTCGGATCGTTTTCTGGCCGAAGTGAACGGGCTGTATCGACAGGTGCACACGGTTTCGGGTAGGCAGCCTTCCGACGTTTTCACCATGATCCGCAACAAGCCGTTGCACGGTGCGAACCCGGCGGCGATTGAAGCTGCGGACGGTAGCGGTGTGATTGGCTGGTGGATCGCACCTGGAGACACTGGTGGCACTCATCTAGCGGTGGACCCCCTCGGCAAGCTCCACATCAACGGAACGCAGCTCTATGAAGAGCTGTTGAGCGCTATGGGCTTGCTTGCTGACTACCTCGACGCAAACACAGAGCGAGGCGGTCCGGGGACGCTGAGTCAGCACCTCCCGCAAGAGCGCTGGCTACGTGCGGCGTGGGCCCGCTTCAAACCCCACGGCCAAGCTTGGGCGGATTGGCTTGTTCATGGCCAGCCTTATGGGATTCTTGCCTAGCTGCTGAGGGCGCGCTTCTTGCCGCAGCTGATGTCTATTCATGGGCAGGGGGACTATCGTGGGCAAGGCCAAAACAAGGGAACAACGCGCCACCGCTGACCGATAGGAGGGTGTGGCATCCACGATCCCTCTTCGACCACGCCTTCGGTGCTTCCCGCTACGCATTTGCACCGCCGCCCTAGTGGTGGCCGTTCTGGCGGGGACCGTCCCCGCGAGCGCCGCTGACCAGACCGCGCGGCCGGCAGCCGATCAAAAGCAAATCAAGGACGTTGCGAAACTGCTCGACAGAGGCGTCGAACGGTTTGCAGCCGGAGACTTGGAAGCTGCTCGCGAATCCTTCAACGCAGCGTGGCAACTTCAGAAGGACGTGACGATCGCTTCGAGCCTCGCCGACGTCGAAATCAAGCTCGGTCGTTACCGCGACGCGGCAGAGCACCTCAGCTACTGCATCCATCACTCGACCGACGAAAGCGCGCGCCGGGAGGCAGAGCGCCGCCTCATTGCATGCCGTCGCTTCGTTGGCTCCGTGAGCGTCACGGTAGACACGCCCGCGGCCTCGGTAGCCGTCGACGGGGTGGCCGTCGGCCAGGTTCCGCTCGACGGTGAGCTTTGGCTCGACCCCGGCACTCACACGCTGAAGGCCCAGCGCCGCGGACATTTGCCGGCAGAAAAGACGCTAGAAATCGCTGCTGGCGACGAGCTCATGGTCGAGCTCAAGCTCGGTCCGGGCACTGCACCCAAGGTTGCGCCGAGTGCGAGCGCGCCCTTGACGTTGCAGCCAAAGAGGATCGAGAGCGCCGGATATCGCGTGGACACTTCGGTCTCCGCGAACGACAACCTGAAGTTCTATTCAATCATCGGTGGCTCTGTGCTCGGCGCAGCGGCGCTTGGACTGGGAGTGCTGTGGACGCTCGGCGCGAGCTCCGACGAAGACTCAGCCAACACCCTGCTCGCCCAAGTGAAGGCTGAGGGTGATCCGGAACTGGCCAACACCAACAGTAGCTGCACGGGGGCCGCGGGCCCGCCGCCAGCCAAGTGCGACGACCTCAAGCACGCGAGGGAGTCGGCCGATCGATCGAGAAACCTGGCGACCGGTGCGTTCATCACGGGCGGCGTATTGCTCGCCGGTACCGTCAGCGCCTATTTCTTGTGGCCAGAGCAGCAAGAGCCAACGAGGAAGTCCGCCCTGCATTTCGCGCCCTGGAGCGAGGGCAAAGCGAACGGCGTGCAATTGAGCGGGACTTTCTGAAGATTCCTCGGCGGCCGCACGCGAGCGAAGTTTGTTGGGGAACGCGGCGAGGGCACCGACCGATGAGTCACCAGGAGCGTGGTCTGAGGACTGCGAAAGATGCCATGCGACTCTCATTGTTTCTCGTCGTCGGGCTGCTAGGTGGCACGCCCAGTTGCTCTCATGGCGTGGTCCCGGCGCAAGTCGCGCCAGCCTCACCACTGCCCGTCACGTGCGCAGAAGCGACGCGGCACGCGGACGCAGAGGAGCACGGTGAGCTCCCGTTCGCGGAGATGGAGCCCGAAGATCGCTCGCTCTTCGACGAACGTGGGCCGCGCAACGCTGAACCGACGGAGGCTCACTCTTCGCACCAGTAGCGAGCTTGCTCGCTTGCTCGTCCCCGAAGGACGTTCGCGAACTGCTCGTCAACGGGCCAATCGAGCTCATGCGGCGTTCAGATCCAATGCTGCCTAGCCCGTTCGATGGCCAATCCGAAATACCAAGACGTGCTCCTGCAGTTGCTTTCGCTGTGGGAACTGCAGCTCGCCAAGCTCGAAGGGCGCCGTCCACGAACACTTCGTCGCTCTCCAGCGCGCTCCCGCACGGCGGCAAACATGCCAAACGCGCACGCCATGACCGGTGAGCTCACCAAGAGCCAATACCTGAGTCAGCGCATCGAGCGCGCAGTCGAGCCCATCGCTGCCCTCCTTCACGAAACCGACCTGCGATTCATCAAGCTCATGCTCGAGGAGCGGCTCCGAACCGATCCGCACCTTTCGCGGCTCGTCGAACGCGCCATGCGACGGCTCCTGTAGCGCGGGCCATCCCCGGTTGCACCGGGTTGTACACTGTGATACCCGTAGGCCTCCATGGTACGAAGCCCGCTCGTTGGTTTGCGCCTAAGCCTTGATGAGCTCGCGTTGCTCGACGCGCTGGCCGCACAGGAGGAGCGCTCGCGCTCCGACGTTGTGCGGCGGGCGATTCGAGCCTACGCGGAAAAGCTCGGGGTGAAGACGAAGCCCGCGAAACGGCCGAAGAAGTAAACCAACCCACAGACGGACCCGCGACCGGCGCTAACCGATCGCGAGCCCTGAGCACCACGAAAGGTAGGCTTTCATGGCACCTAAGAGCGGAAGTGTACTCAACGAGCCGCGCAGCGCGGTAGAAATCGCAGAATCGATCAGGAACTGCCGCGACCTCGTCAGGATCGCGGACGTGCAGATCGAAAAGGCCCGCAACGACCTCGGCGTCGCGAGGCTTGGGTTGGCAGAGCTCGAGGAGGAGCTGTCCACGCGGGGAATGGCGTCCGACGAGGAGGGGGGACCCTCCGAATGAACCTCGAAGACGCCATGCTGACCTCGCACGTTCGACTCACCATGGGCGAGTTGCTGACCGCCGCCGACCAGCTGAAAGGCCTGTCGCAGACGATGGACGGCTTCTGCGAGCTCTCAGGCCACGCCGACGTCGAGGAAATGAGGCAGGTCGCCGTTGGCATCAAAGCAACTGCGCTACACGCTCTCCTGACCGCGGCGATGGTCGTCGGACTATCGGAACGGCTGAACACGGTCGCAGCCGTGCTCGAGAGCGCCATCCCGCCCGACGACGGGGCCAACGACGGCGAGGAGGAGACCTGATCTGAACGGCGGGCTCGGTTCGAACCGGGCCCGCCGTTGCGCCACGAGCCTCCCACCGTAGTGGCTTGAGCATCGGGCGACGGATCCTGATGACCGCGTCGAAGTGCCGGCGCCCACGGAGGGGGGGACAACCGCAGACGCCAGCGGCATGCTGGTTACACGAATCGAGACGCAACGACAACGGCCGGGTCGAATTAGTCGATGGGGTCCACTTCACTGAGCAGTGGGACGCGCAGCGCTGACCTCGACGTCGACCATTCGGCGAAGATGCCAACGAGGGGCGATCGAGGCGAGCCAATGAGACGTTTTTCGCGATTCCTGCCGTGACTTGCAGACCAGTTGCAGGTCGATCACTCCATCACTCAATCCGCGTCTGCCGGCGTCGCAGCGGTCCGGCTTTTTCGCCTAGCTACCCTGACACCGCCGGTGGCCCATACCAGCTAGGCGTGATAACGAACGAGATGTGCGGTACGTGTAACGAGCCTGGTATCCCTGCAAACGACAAGACGATCCAGCGATGTCGCGATCAGTACGTTGCCAATCGGCGCGCCGGGCCCGTTCCGCTGACTAGTCAGAATGGCACCTCCGCCAGTAGCTCCTTGAGCGCCTCTGGCGAGCGCGCGTAGCGCCGTCCGCTCCGAACCGAGCGCCCGAGCTCGCGCTCTTGCTTCAGCAGTTCTCGGAGCGCGCGATCGGCCTCGGCTTGTTGCAGTTCCAGGACTTCGTCTGGATTCTCTTCAGCCCATTCAAGAAACGCCTCGGTCCGACTTCGCTTGGCTGAGCCTTTGAACGACTTGCGATGTTTCTCGAACACGCCCAAGAGCTCGGCCGGGAGATTGTTTCGCACCGCGTCGTCGTCTTCCTGGCTGCGTTCCCGACCGGTGGACCGTTCGCGCGGCGGTTTGCCCGCGCGTTGGATCTGGCGCTGGAAGGTGCGCTCTTCCTTGTACTCCTGCTCTGCTGCGCGCTCGAGCCCAAAGCCCTCTTCCTTGGCGCGCTCCTTACCTGTGAGGCAGACCGTGCGGCCTTCCGCGCGTTCTGCCTGGTGCTCGAGCGTGACGCGCTGTCGTTCTTCGCGCTGGCGCTGCCGGAGCGAAAGCAGGGCGCCGTGGCACGCCTGGCGGGCCGAGTGGAGTCTGTGCCGGCGCTCGACGCGAGCCGCAACGATCTTGGCGCGAAGAAGCCCCAGCGCTGCTCGGTCCTTTTCGCGTAAATGTTCGGCGAGCTCGCGCTGGAGCTTCTTTCGGTTGGCGGTCGTCGCTTGCACAGGCATTCGGCGGGGTTCGGAGTTACGGGTCGATGGTGAGCGAGATGGCGGTGAGCTTGAGGCGGCGGCTACGCGCGTCCGCTCCGGACTCACCCCTGATGCGAATCCAGTAGGTAGCGTCGGTCGTGATGGGCAGCGGATTCCCGCCGAAGTTGTCGGTCGTGAGTGCGATGACGTGGGGGTCGCCGTATGCGTCGATATCGCTCGTTAGGTCGACTTGCTCGAAGATTTGGTAGTTGCTGAACGCGACCGGCATCTGAACGAGAGCGAGTGAGGGCATGAAAGCCGGTAAGGGAAAGACCTTTTGGCCGAGCACGTGCGCCGTGATGCGCCGGATGGCGCCGCTCTCCGGGAGCGGCACGGGGAACCAAATCTCCGGATCCAGCGTGACGTCGAACTGGTGCAGCCAGAGCAGGAACGTGCCGGGCGCACGTACGTCTTCGAGCGACCAGCCAGAGCCAGGGCCCGGGTCGCCGCCACTTTCGGCGGTCTGCGGCACGAGCGGCACTCGCAGAAAGCGGACGACGCCGACCGGACCCGGGTCGCCCTGCGGTCCTGGTTCGCCTCGCGGCCCGGCAGGTCCGGTGTCGCCTTTGGGTCCCGCGGGGCCCGTGCAAGTCGGCCCGCTCGCGCCCTTTCGGCATTTGGCTTCGCGACTGGTCATGCGGCTCCTCGAGCGTGCCCGCTAGTGCGCGCCGTTCTGCGGCTGGTTCTTGTCCGGGGCGACGCTGTGCAGAGCGGAGCGCAGCACCGAGCCAAGCATCCGCGTCGGCTGGGCGCGAAGGTTGTAGACGGCTGCTTCGACTCGAGCCGAAACGACGCGATCCACGTCGTCGAGAGGAATGCCGAGCACTTTGCCGAGCTCGACGAGACCGCGTGCGCCAAGGTAGGAGCGAGCTGCGGCGACGGCGGCATCTTTCGCGTCCTTGCGCTCGTCAGGCGTTAGCGCGCCGTCGGCGCTGGCATTCTTTAGCCGTGAGACGTAGAGCTGTTCGATCTCGCGAACGGCAACAAGCACAGCGTCGTCGACACGCGCGAGCACACCGCGCATGCGCTCGTTCCGTACGTGCGTATTGATGAACGCGGCAACCTGAAGTGAGAGCCAGCCGAGCGCGGCGAGTAGCAGCGGCGAGAGCGCTTCGGCGGCTCTTGCCAAGTGGGCCCATAGTGTATTGGTCATCGTTATTTCCCTTCTTGTTGTTGGCTGCGGTCAATAGGCGTTCAACGCTTGCTCCGACGAATGCGTTCGAGCCAAAGGCGGTAGCCGGCCTCTTCCTCTGGAGTGCGCGGGTAGTCCGACGCAAGCATTCGCTTGCAGTAGCTCTCGATGCGGGCGGCAACGCTGACCTTCTTGCGACCGGATTGGCTTGGATGCTGAAGATCGAGCCGCGCATCCCAGACGTCACCCGTCGGAACGTGCACCACCTTGTAGAATGTCTTGTCGTAGGCGCCGCCTCGAGGTGCAAGCAACGCGGCCGCTTGAAGATCAGCGTCGAACTCTGCGAGCGAGTCGTACCTTCGCTTGAACTTGAAGGGGCTCTCGGAGAAATCGAAGTCCACCCGATAGGCCGAACGCGGAGCTTTCTGGCGGGCCATGGGAGCTACTTCTCCCTCGTCGGTGGGCGCGCCTTCTTTTTCGAAGCGTCGTAGTCGATGGCGTACCAGTCGAGGAATTCTTCGGCGTAGTGGCTGGCGGCCTGCCGGCGATCGATGGGCGAGAAGATGATGTTCCAGCGATCGCCCGGGCCGCCGAACTCGCGTACGTACTTCTTGGCTGCCGCCGTCATGAGCGCCGCGAAGGCCTTCGGCGCGAGCGCTGAGTTGTACTTGCCGCGGTCCTTCTTCTTGGCGAGCGCGCGGAAGATGTACATCTTCTGGCGATAGAGCGGCTCTTCGTT
>FSUE01000471.1_pt1 | contig 46212 bp, 40 predicted proteins | sample 1637031 | NCBI WGS metagenome assembly FSUE01 (sample SAMEA3914819, study PRJEB12502) | metagenome | biome: forest; material: soil | place: Canada | collected 2010-06-26 | depth 0.3 m | reverse complement strand
CGACTTCCCAGTCAGCTAGGTCGATCCAGCGGATCGAACGGATGGCTCGAATTGGAGTGCGCTACTTGTTCCGATGTCTTGCCGAAGCGGCGCTCTTTGTTGCCGAAGTCGGCGACTGCTGCGGTCAGCGTATCGGGTCGGAAATCCGGCCACATGATTGGCAGGAAGACGAGCTCGGCGTAGGCGGACTCGAAGAGGAGAAAATCGCTGACGCGGGTTTCGCCGCCGGTGCGGATCAGCAAATCGACGTCGGGCAGAGAGTGCGTCGTCATTTGACGGTGGAAGAAGGCTTCGTCGATTTCTTCCGGCAGCACCAAGCCGGCGCGGGCGCGGACCGCCAGTGACCGCGCGGCTTCGACGATGTCCTGGCGGCCGCCGTACGACAGCGCCAGCGTCAGCGTCATGCGCTCGCCGTCGGCCGTGTACTCGATCAAGTCTTCGACGGCGTGGCGCGTATCGGTCGGCAGATCTTCGAGGTTGCCGATCACGTTTACGCGGATGCCGTTTTGTCGGAGATCGGCGCGCTCTTGTTTGGCGAACTCGATCAGCAAGCGCATCAGCGCCTCGACCTCGCCGCGCGGGCGCGCCCAGTTGGCGACGCTGAACGCGTACAGCGTGAGGTACTTGATGCCGAGCCGAGTCGACGTCTCGACGGCTTCGCGCACCGCGCGCGCACCCTCGGCGTGACCTTCGGCGCGGTCCAAGCCGCGCGCCTGCGCCCAGCGGCCGTTGCCGTCCATGATGATGGCGACGTGGCGCGGGACTTTCGAGCTGCCGTTACCGTTGCCGTTACCGTTGCCGTTACCGTTGTGTGCCAAGTGCTGAAGCCTCAGTTTGAAGGATACGGTCCGGTGCCCTGGATTCCGCCTTGGGGGCGGGCCTTGGGGCCAAAGTCTGCCTCACAAGCTCCCACATCCTGAGCCGGCCGTTGATGGAGGTTTGGTGGAGAATCGCGGAGTTACAGCCGGGTTTCGGGGCCTCGGTCTGGTGCATGAACCGGCCAGTGATTCAAGCCTAAACCATTGAAAATATTAATTATTCTTCAGTGGCTTCGGCCAGCGTCGCGCGTAACCGCGCCGCCGGCAGCTTGAGCCGAAACACGACGTCGGGCGGGCCAGCCCGTTCAAGGTCGGCGAGGCCACCGTGCGCCTCTGCCACCGCCTGCACGATCGCCAGCCCAAGGCCGGTGCCGCCTTGCTCGCGGCGCGTGGTGACGAAGCGCCGGAACAGCCGATCTTGCACGTGGCGTTCGACCGCGCCATGGCTGCGCACTGCCAGCACTACGTGCTCGCCGCGTCGCACGACCTCGACGAACACGGGCGACGCCGCCTCCGAGTGAACGAGCGCGTTGTCGATCAAGTTGGCGAGCGCACGCGTCAGCCACAGCTCGTCGCCGCTGACGCGCGCGTCGCCTTCCGAGACCACGCTGACGCGCGGTCGGTCGTCGCCTAGCGTTTCCAGCGTGCGCCGCGCCAGCCGCGCCAAGTCGACGGGTTCGAAGGTTTCGGCGCCGCGCGCCTCGATGTGCGCCAAGCCGAGCAGCTCGCTGAGCAGCCGTTCGATGCGCTCGCTGGCTTCGCGGATGCGCTGCACGAAATGCCGCGCCTGTTGCGGCTCTTCCAGCGCGCTTTCCTCCAGCACCTCGGCGCTGGCGCGAATGGCTGCGACCGGGTTTTTCAGCTCGTGCGATAGATCCGCCGCGAAAGTTTCGACGAACGGACGGCCTGAAAGCTCGCGCCGCATCGTGTCGAGCGCGCGCGACAGGCGCGTGACCTCGCGCCCGAACTCGGGCGGTGGCGGCGCGGTGCGCTCGCCGCGGCTGACGCGCTCGCCAAACACGCTCAGTCGCTCGATCGGCTCGGCGATGGCGCGGCCGATCATCGCGGCGGCGGCGGCCGCCGCGGCGCCCAGCACCAGGCTGATGACCAGCACCGTCGGCGCCATGTCGGCCAGCAGGTTCTTCATCACCACGGTTGGTTTGATCACGCGCACCGCGCCGATTTTTTCGCCGTGCACCACGACCGAATGGTCGACGTGGACTAGGCCCTCTTCGTCGCGCGGTGGCGGCGCGCGCGGAAAAATCACCTGGCCGGACGCGTCGACCAGCAACAATCGCAGATCGGCGCCGCGCTCGCGCTCGTGCTCGAAGCGGCTCGCCACGTCGATCAGCCTGCCGCCGGTGCGGTCGAGCTCGCCCGCCACCATGCCGGCGATCGAGGCGGCTTCGTCGTCGGCGGCCTGCCGCGCGATGCGCACGGCGCGCGCTTCGATCCGGTCGACGACCATCAAGCCCAGGCCGAACGCGAACGCGCCGACGATGAACGCCAGCGCCAGGAACACCTGCATGCGGATCGACATGCCGCGCGTACGCGTGCGCAACAGGCGCGACACGACGAACGCCACGAACAAGATCAGGCCAATACCGGCGGCGGCGACGATCACCAAGCGCACGAACGCGCTGCTGTCGCTCACGGCGCCTCCGCGTGGCGGCTATTGGTCACGGCACCTCCGCGCGGCTGTTACTGGTCAAGGCGCCTCCGCGCGGCTGTTACTGGTCAAGGCGCCTCCGCGCCTTGCGGATCATCGCTCAGGCGGTAGCCGACGCCGCGCACGGTTTCGATCCACGACGGCTCGGCGCCGGCCTCGCCGATCTTCTTTCTGAGCGCCTTGACGTGCGAGTCAATCGTGCGATCGGTGATGCGGAAGCCGTCACCCCACACCCGGTCGATCAGCTCGGCGCGTGTGAAAACGCGGCCCGGACTGCCGAGCAGCGTCGCCAACAGGTCGAACTCGACGCGGGTGAGATCGAGCGCTCGCCCGCCGGCTTCGGCACGCCGCGTGCGCTGATCGGCGCTGATCGGTGGCGCGGGCTTGGTTTGCGGTCGGGCCTCAGCGGCCGCGCTGCGCCGCAAGACCGCACGCACGCGCGCCACGATTTCACGCGGCGAAAACGGTTTGGTCACGTAATCGTCAGCGCCCGATTCGAGCGCCGCGACGCGGTCGGCTTCGGCGTCACGGCTGGACAGCACGATGATCGGCATCGGCCGGCCCGGCGAGGCGGCGCGCCAACCGCGGATCAGGTCGAAGCCGCTGCCGTCGGGCAGCATCAAGTCGAGCACGACCAAGTCGATCGGGGCGCCAGGCGCACCCACCGCAAGCGCGCTGGCCTCCGCGGCATTTTTTGCCGATATCACAGAAAATCCGTCGCGACCGAGCACGTAAGCCAGCGACTCGAGGATGGCTGGCTCGTCCTCCACCAGCAGGATGCGCGCGGTCATGGGTGGCTCATGCTAATCTATCGCACGCCTGATGAGTCAGTACGTCTTCAGCGGGCCCGCCGTCCCCACTCGATGCGAGAAGTCCTCAGCGGCGGCCACCGCATGAAGACGCTCTATGTGCTGAGACACGGGCACGCCGCGCCGGAAGGTGAAGCGGGCTCCGACCACGAACGCGAGCTCACGCCGCGTGGGCAAGCCGAGGCAAAGCGAGCCGCTCGACACCTGAGTCAACGTAACCCGTTGCCGTCGTTGATCCTCACGTCCAGCGCGACGCGCGCCCGCGAGACGGCCGAGCAGTGTGTGACAGTCTTGGCTCACGCCCAGCTGATGATCCTGGAAGGCCTGTACTTGGCCGAGCCCCCCAGCTACCTGGCGGCGCTCGCCGCCCGCGCCGAACCCCACGACACCGTGCTGGTGGTGGGGCACAACCCGGGTCTCGAGGCGCTTATCTACGTGCTGACAGATCGCTCTGAACATCTGGCCACGGCGTCCCTCGTCGAGATTGCGCTACCCATTGCAGCTTGGACCGAGCTTTCGGGCGTGGGCCCCGGTTTTGGCCGGTTGGTGAACGCATTTCGCGCGTAATATAGGCAGACCTCAGACTGGCTTTTGGCAGCTCTTGGGGTTATTAACGCCCGTCCAGATGTCCATGACGCGCTTGCCGCCCAAGAAAGACGTGGCCCTCGCTCTACTCGAGCAAGCCACGGTTTTGGTCCATCTGGATCCACGGGGCGAAGCTGTGCAGGTGCCGGCGTGGTTCAAGAGGCAGCCGCAGCTCGTGCTGCAGATTGGGCTGAACATGCCCAAGCCGATCCCCGACCTCAGCGTCGACGACGCGGGCATCTCGTGCACGCTCAGCTTCAGCAACACGCCGTACTTCTGTCAGCTGCCGTGGGCTTCGGTTTACGCACTGATTGGCGCGAGCGGTCGCGGCATGGTCTGGCCGGATGACGTGCCGAAAGAAGTGGCAGGTCAGTACGTGGTGACCACGCCCAAAGAAGAACCCAAGCCGCGCGCCGCGCTGCGCGCCGTCGACCCCGAGCCGTCGCCTGTCGAGCAAGCCGCCAAGGCCGACGCCAAGAAGAAGAAGCGCGCCAGCAAGGCCAAGGAGCGCAAAGAGACCGAGAAGGCGACGCGCGCGACCCGTCCGCGCAAGAAGCCGGTCGTCGTCCCCGCGCCCGAGCCGGTGGCCGAGAAATCGCGCGCGCCGCGCGTTGCTGCAGCGCCGGCACCGGCGGTCGCAGCCGCTCCCGGCTCGCCGGCACGCCGCGCATCCGGCGGTACCAACAGCGCCGGTTCCAAGAAAAAGCGCGAGCTTCCTCCTTACTTGCGCGTCGTCAAATAACTCAACCGCCGGCGCCGGCCGTGCTCATGACCGCGGGTGCGCCGCCGTCGGTCGCGTTAGGTTCGCCGCCGGTCCCCGCGCCCGTGGACGCGCCGCCACTTGCCGCTCCTCCGTTGTTGGCCGGACCTTGTGCCAGACATTCCCAGCGCCCGGTGGTGGAGCTGCAGGCGTAGCCGTTCACGCAGCCGACGCTCGAGAAATGGCAGTCGCCGGTCACGCAGGTACCGGATCGGCCGCAAGTTTCATTCTTGCCGCAATCATCCGGACTGTTGCAGGCGTTGGGCGCGACGGTTGGGTCGGCGTAGCAGTTGCCGCTCTGGTCGTCGCACAAGTACCCGGCCGCGCAGTCTTGGTTGCGGAAGCAACCAACGTCGTCGGAGTCGTAAACGGGGCAGCCGGTCACACCGAGACCAACGCCGAACAGCAAGAGCACCGCGGGGAGGGCCGATTTCTTCATGAGCTGCTCGGAAGCCGCGCTTAGGCTAGCAAAAAGCCGCCGTTCCGCCCACCGTCCGCCCGTTGCCCCGCCATCTGCAGCAATATCTTTAATCTTGGCCTTCGGATGGGAAAGGCTCGCGACGTCGGTCGCCTCCCGCTAAGCTTTGCGCGCATCGTTGCGCTCTCTCGCTTCTTCGCGCCGCCCGGCCGGGCGCGTGCCCGACCCGCCCTGCACCCAGCCCTCATTTCATGGACGTCCGCTGTAATCGCTGTGGCACCGAGTACGAGTTCGACGATGCCTTGATCTCGGAGCGGGGGACGACCGTCAAGTGCACGAACTGCGGCCTCCAGTTCAAGGTCTACCCGAGTCATCACAGCGGCGGCCCCGAGCGCTGGGTGGTCCGGACTGCCGAAGGACGCGAGCTGGTCTTCACGTCGCTGCGCGAGCTGCAGCGAGGCATCGCCGATCGCAAGGTGGGTCCGGGCGACATGCTGACGCGCGGGCAGAAGCCGCCGCGTCCGCTCAGCGCCATCGCCGAGCTGGAGCCGTTCTTTCAGAGCAGCCTGGGTAAGGCTGCTGCCACTCCGGCCGGGGTGGATCGCGTTCCACGCACGCTGCATGGGGTGGCCCCGCCAGCCAATTCGATCCCGGGCTCGCAGGTGGCCAGCACCGTCTCGTCGCCGTTTCCTTATACGACTGACTTCGACGTGCCGGAGCCGCCCGAGCCGACGGAGCCGATCAGTACGCCGGCGATGCGCGCCGAGTCATCGATGATGGACGCCTTGTCCGTGACCCTGCCGGCGGCCGAGGCGCCGCCCGAGGCGCGCGCAGCGTTGGCGCGGCTCGATGCCGCTGCGGCCGCGATCTCGGTCGGGATCGCCGGCGTGCCGAGCGGTCCGACGCTGCCGTCGATGGAAATGGCGGCGCCGGCCGCGAAGGCTGCGCCGGTTACCGCACCGCTATCGTTCGATGCCGCGCCGCCTGCGCCGTTGTCGGGCACCATGCCACTCGAGGATTACGACCGCCAGCGGCGCGATCAGCGCGCGGCGTCGCAGAGCAGCGGTCGCGTGCCGCTCGAGACCACGCCGCGCTCGTCGCCCCATGCTGCCCGGGGGCCGCTCGATTCGTCGCCGCGTTCGGCGCCGCGCCCGATGCTGGACTCGACGCCGCGCCCGCCGATCAGCAGTCGTGGCAGCTTTCACTCGTATGACGAGCTGGCGTCGCCGGCTGCCGATCGGGCGTTCGACGCCCGGCGCGCGCGCTCGCGCTGGATTGTGGGCGTGGTCGCGCTCGGCATGGCCGGGTTGATCGGCGCGACCGTCGGCCGTCGCTACTTGGCGGGGGCCACGGTGCCGAGCGCCACGCCGGCCCCGCTCAGCGACAATCGCGTGAAGGATTTTCTGAGCCGCGGCAACCAGATGGCCGACGAGGGCGACTACGAAGGCGCCCAAGAAGAGCTGGTCAAAGCCAGCGCGCTCGCCGAAAAAGACGTGCACGTGTTGGCGGCGCTGGCGCGGCTCGAAACGCTACGCGCCGACGTGTTCTGGCTCAAGCTGCGGCTGCTCGATCCGACGTCGACCGAGCTGGTGGCGGCCACGCATCGCGAGCTTGGGCGGCGCGTCGGCAAAGCGCGCCAAGCTGCCGACCGCGCGTTTGCCGCCGCGCCCGAAGATCCGACGGTGATCCGCGCGCGCGTCGATTCGATGCGTTTGAGCGGCGAGAGCGACAAGGCGCGCGAATGGATCGCGCCGGTCAGCAGCAACGCCAGTCAGCCCGAAAACGCCTTCGTGCTGGCCGCGCTCGATTTGTCCGATCCGGCGCCGGTTTGGGCCAGCGTGATCGATCGCTTGCGCACGGCGGCTGCCGGCGAGCGTGAGCCGGGCCGCGCCCGCGCGGCTTTGATCTACGCGCTGGCTCGCGCCGAGCGCGTCGCTGAAGCGCGCGCCGAGCTGGCCAAGCTCGAGGCGCAACCCAGGCCGCACGCGCTGCTCGACGAGCTGCGTGGCTTCTTGTCGCGCTTCCCGGTCACGGCGGCCGAGGGCGCCGCGGCGACGGCCGCGTCGGCGGCGGCGTTGGCCGTCGTCGATGTTTCGAAGCTGCCCAAGCTCGATACGACGGTCGCCGCCGAAGAAAAGCCGAGCGCTGGCATCCCGACCGATTTTCGCGCTGCGCTCAGCCAAGCCGCCAGCGCGTCGCGCGCCGGAGATTTTGCGCGCGCCGAGACGCTGTACAACGCCGCGCTCGCCAATCAACCCGGCAACGTCGAAGCGCTGTCGGGCCTGGGCGACATCGCGCGCCGCAGGGGGGATGCCGTTCGCGCGGCGCAGCTCTACGATCAGGTGCTGGCACAGAACCCCAGCTATCTGCCAGCCATGATCGCCAGCGCTGACCAAAAATGGGCTTCCGGTAACCGCACCGGCGCGCTGCTTTTGTACCGTCGCATCGTCGACCAAGTAGGCGCCAGCTCCGACTACGGCGCGCGCGCCCAAGCTCGCATCAACGAAAGCGGCAGTGCGCCGGCGGCTGCGGCGCCGGCGCAACCCGCTGCCCCCACCCCGCCGGCAGAGCCTGCGCCCGCCGCGCCCGAGCCACCCAAAGACGTGCCTCATATCGACACGACGGATTTGCAGTGATGCGAGCGGTTACTCGAGCGTTGTGCTTCGTACCACTGGCGCTGGCGGTTGCTTGTCACGGCCGGCCGCGCAGCGGCGGCAGCTCGGGCAGCGGCAGCCATGGCCTCGGCAAAAGCGTGGCCGAGTTCGATCTGACGGGCGGCGTACCCGAGAGCATTGGCGGCGGCTTGTTTCAACCGCCCACCTCGCGCACGTACGTGGCGCTGGCGCGGTCGGTCGAGCGTATCGCCGATGATCCGGACGTCAGCGGCGCGTTCGTCAAGTTCGGCGGCGCTTCGCTGAATTGGGCCCAGACCGAAGAGCTTGGCGCACTGTTCGACAAGCTGAAGAAGAAGGGCAAGCCGGTCGTGTGCCACGCCCACGTCTTCAGCAACTCCAGCGCTGCGTTCGCGCTGCGCGGTTGTTCACGCACCTGGCTGAGCCCGGCCGGTGAAGCGGAGACGGTCGGTATCGCCGCGCAGATCATGTACATGCGCGGCTTGTTCGACAAGCTCAAGGTCGGTGTCGACTTCTTGCATGTCGGCAAGTTCAAGAGCGGCGTCGAGCCGTTCACGCGTGAGGGCCCGAGCGAGCCGGCGCGAGAATCCTTGACCGAAACCTTGCGCGCGATCCGCGGCGCCTGGCTCGACCAAGCTACCCAGGCGGGCAAGCCGGACAGCGTGCGGGCGGCGCTCGAACAGGGGCCGTGGAGCCCCGAAGACGCCAAAAAGCAGGGGCTGATCGACATGGTCGGTTTCGAGTCCGACGCGCTGACTGAAGCCAAGAAACTGGCCAAAACCGAGCAAGTCAGCGGCCAGTACGGCGGCGGTGGCGGCAAAAAGTCGGGCCTCGACGTGGCCGAAATCGTGCGCGTGATCGCCGGCAGCAACGACAGCACCACGACCCGCCCGCACATCGCCGTGTTGCCGGCCGAGGGTGCGATCGCCATGGAAGCGGGCGGCGCGTTGGAAAGTGGCGGCATCACCGCCCGCGCCATCAGCAAGACGATTCGCCGGCTGAAGAACGACGACGCGATCAAAGCCGTCGTACTGCGCATCGATTCGCCTGGTGGCTCGGCGTTGGCCAGCGATTTGATCTGGCACGAGCTGCACGAGCTCAAAAAGAAAAAGCCGCTGATCGTGTCGGTCGGCGGGATGGCGGCCAGCGGCGGCTACTACATGGCGTGCACCGCCGATCGCATCCTCGCGGAGCCGACCAGCATCGTCGGGTCGATCGGCGTGTTCGGCGGCAAGGTCGTGTTCTCGAGCGCGCTCGAAGAATTTGGCGTGCACACCGAGACGTTTCCGGCCAGCCCCGAGCCGGGCGCTGGCGCGCGCGCAGCCGCCGAGTCGCCGTTCAGCACCTGGGACGACGCGACGCGCGAAAAGATTCGCACCGGCATGCAGTCGGTTTACGATTTGTTCATCTCGCGCGTCTCCGACGGGCGCAAGTTGTCGCGCGAAAAGGTCGAAGAGATCGCGCAAGGGCGGATCTGGAGCGGCCAACAAGGGCTGGAGCGCGGCCTCGTCGATCAACTGGGCGGCGTGACCGACGCGATCGCACAAGCTCGCAAGTTAGCCGGGCTGTCGGCTGATGCGCCGGTCACGGTCGAGGGTGATCAGGACAGCTTGCTCGAGATGCTGCTAGTCGGCTCCGATGCCAACGAAGAGCAAGTAAAGCAGGCGCTGGCTGCGTACCAGGCGCGCTCGTTGGTGATTCGCAGCCTGCCGCCGGCGCTGCGGCGCTATGCGTCGGCGCTCGGGCCGTTGGCTTCGGGTGAACGGTTCGTGACCGCGCTGCCGTTCGGCATCTCGCTCGAGTGAGCGTGGCCGTGGCCGTGGCCGTGATGGTGGTGGCTGATCGTGCTGCCCTCCGTAAGCCAACCCGCCAGCCAGCGCCGCACGCCAACGCGCTCCGCGCGCAGCACGATCAGCGCAAGTAAAACCGCCGCCGCGATTCGGCCGACTTGGTCGGGGAAATGCAGCGGGCGGGCGATCGGCGCGACTTGGTTGATGCCGATCGCGAGCCCGGCGGTCAGGCACACCAGCCAGATCAGCACCGGCACCATGCCGCGCGCTCCGAGGGTGCGCCAGCCATCGAGCAACACCTTGGCGCCGAGCGTGCTCGAAAGCGTGGCGGCCAGCAGCGCCGCGCCCGGGGACAGCCCCTTTTCCGTCAACGCCGCTAACCCGACGACGCAGGGCCCGCCGGTGCGGAACAGCGCGCCGAAAACGCTCGACATCAGTAGCTCACTCGGGCGGCCGAGTGAGCCGTAAAGCGCGCCGCCGTTCAACGACAGCGCCAGCACTGCCGCGAGCGCGACGGCCACGACCCAAATCGCCGTGGCGCGATCGAATCGGTGCCAACGATCGGCTTCGGGCGGCGCCGATTCGGCCAGCCGCGCGGCGCTGGCCTTGGCGGCGCTTTCACCGGCGATCGCGATCGCGAGCAGGGCGACCGCGCCCGCCACCAGCGGCACGACCGTGGTGGCGACCACCGCTGCCAGCGTCCACGCGATACCGTAGCAGGCTAGCCCGAGCGCCAAGCCTTCGGCGCCGAGCGCGAAAAAGAGCCGCGTGCCGACCGCTACCGGCAGCGATTGGCCCAGATTTTTTAGCTCTGCGCGCACGCGATCGGCGAGCAGGAACGTGAGCAGCAGCCCGAGCAGCAAGAACGGCGCGCCGTGGACGGCTGTGGCATAGGCGGCGTCGAGCAGCTCGCGCCCGCCGCGTTCGTGGCCCGGCTCGCGACCCCCGAGCAGCACCAACGAAAGCCCCAGCGCCGCCGCGCCCAAATCGAGCAGGCGGGTGCCCTCCGACTGCGGCAAATCCTCGAGCCAATCGTGCGTCACCACGTGCAGCAGCACGCCGCTGACCAGCGCGCCGATCCAGGCCGCGGCCGCGGCGAGCGCCGGGCCCGGCACCGCGAACGACACGCCGACGCCGAGCGCGCTGGCGCCGGCCAAAGCGGCGGCGCGTCGCAGCGCGACCGTGAGGCTGTACTCGCTGCGATACGCCAGCGTGACCACGGCCACCAGCGGCACGGTGTGGGCGATCAACGCCAAGATCACGTCCAGGTGAGCCAGCACGCCACCGGGCAGCGCAGCGTAGGTGCCGATGCCGAGCCCGTCGCCCACGTGATGCACCAGCAAGCCGATGAAGCCGGCTTCGAGCGCCAGCCGCACCGGTGACAAGTCGTGACGGCGCAGCGCCAGTCGCTCGGTCAATGGATGGAGCGCGAGCGGCCCGAGCAGGCCGCCCAAAAACGCCAGCGCACCCCACAGGCCGGCGCCGCTGAGCGCGTCGGGTAAGAGATGCGTCAACACCACGGCCGCAGCAGCCGTCGCGGCGAACGTGCGCAACAGGCCGAGCACGGTCGGGCGCGCACCCGACACAGCCGTCAGGGCTGCGCCGAGCGCGACAGCCAGGACAGCGACAAGCAAGGCGAGCAGCACGGTGGAAAAGGCCCCACCCGACCAGGCAGGGGGCAGCGTGTCTAGCACGCGCCCGGGCGGGCGGCTGAAAGATCAGACCGATGGTTACTTGCAGTCGACGAGCTGAATTTCGTAGGCGATTGGTGTCGCCGTGCCGGTCACGTTGACGGCGTACGTCGAGCCCGCGGCGGCCTTCCATCCGTCGAGCACGATGCGGATCGCCTTGTTGTTGCCGTAGTTGCCGGTCAACTGCTCGACCTTCACCGGCTTGGCGCTGCCGCCGGACGCGACCGTCACCTGCGCCGCCGATAGATCGATGCTCTTGCTCTGGATCGACCAGCCGGTGGTGTCGAGCGAGCGTTTGTACGTGTCGGCGTAGGCTTGGAACGGGAACGCGCCGGGCGGCGGCCACGCCATCCAGGCTTTGGTGGCCTTGCCGGTGCCGCCGATGTTCTGCATGCACGACGAGCCGCCTTTGCCTGCCGAGCCAAGGCCGATCGGCCCAAGCTCGTTCGACAAGATGATACGGCGGTGACCGAACGTCGTTTCGTTGCCGCTGTCGACCATGTAGTCGAGCACGCTCGAAACACCAGGGCCGCCCGAGATGTTGCTGGTGCTGGCGCCCTTTGCGCCGAGATCGCTGTAACACTTCCACGTCATCGGTGGCATGTGTGACAGCATCTTGTTGGCCGTCATCATCAGCGCGCAGGCTTGGGCTTGTTGGTTGCGCGTGTCTTCGGTCACTACCGTCGGCAGATCGGCCAGCCAGCGAATCAAGTTGAAGAAACGCAGCGCGTTCTCGCGACCGTCGGCCGAGATGTCGCCGGCCATGCACGTGTCGACCGAACCGCTCCACGCGCCTTCGGCGAGGTTGGCGGTGTCGGCCTTCCAGCGCGTGCAGGTCGCGGCGGGTGAATGGTCACCGCTGGCTGCGCCGCCCGCGCCACTGCCACCGCTCGCGCCACCATTGCTCGCGCCGCTGCTGCCGGCGGTGCCACTGCCGCCACTGGCCGCGCCAGCCGCTCCGCTCGCCGCCTGACTCGAGCCGCCGGTTGCGGCACTGCCGCTGCTGCTGCCACCGGTCACGGCGCCGGCCGTGGCCGAACCGGCCGTGGCCGAAGCGCTGCCGCCGAGCGCGTTGGCACCGCCCGCGGTGGAGCCGGAGCCCGCCACGCTATCTGAGCCGGAATTTTCCGTGCTCGAACAGCCTGCCAAAAGCCCACCGACGCCCAGGCAACCCATCGAAATCAGGGAGATTTGCCAGACCCGGGACCGGTTTCGACGAGATCGCATCGACTGTGAGGTGTCTTGGGACGCTATCGACGGATCAGTAAGGAACAGGACACTACACCGAGCGCATGACCCGCTCGCTCGCTTTGGGATGCGCGATGGCCTCGGTGTTTGCCCTGCTCGGGGCTTGCAGCTCGACGGCGGAACCTGGCAATTCGGTTGCGACTACCGCTGGCTTGAGCGGCGCTGCGACGGCCGGCACCCCTGGCAGCTCCGGTTCCGCTGCCACCAGCGCGGGAGCGCCTGGCACGGGCGGCTCGTCTGCAGGCGCCACCAGCGCCGGTGCGAGCTCGGCAACTGCCGGCGCGGGCGCTGGAACTGGCGGCGCGACTGCGGGCGGCACGAGCGCCGGTAGTGGCGGCGCGAGCGGTGGCGCGGGCGGCGTCGCCAGCACGCCGATGAACTTCACGTGCACTCAGTTCTTGGGGCTGCTCACCACCAACGAGTGGTACAGCGAGGACTTCGAGAAGGACGGCGTCGACGGTACGAAGTACCAGCTCAAGTACCACCACTTCGGTTACGTGCGCACTTGGGCCGATCCGACGAGCGCGTTCTGGGGCGAGACCGGTAACTCATTCGACCTCGATCAAGGCTCTTCGATTCAGTCGGCGTGCGCCGCCAGCACGACGGCGCCGGACCGCTTGGTGTTTGCGGCGCTGGATTGGGAAATGCTCACTAAAGAGGAGTGGGTCGCGGCGCTCGAGTCGGCGCTCGTCACCATCAAAGGCAAGTACCCGAGCCTGAAGTGGATCGACATCATGACGATGATCCGCTGCCCGATGAACAAGCAGTGCAACCCGGGGGCGAACTACGGCCCGGGCGCGAATCCGGTTGCCGGTCGCCAAGACTGCCGTGTGCCGGATTTCGAGGATGCTGCGATCGCCGCGGTGGCCGCCGCTCACCCCGATTTCGTCGGCGTTGGGCCCAAGGTCGAGTCGCCCGCCTGTCGCAGCCCGGTCGACGGTGCGCACCTTGGCCCCGAGAACAATCGGGCCGCAGCCAAGCTCGTCGCCGCTTACTACGCGATGCATCCCTGAGCTCTGCTCCGCGAAACGCCAGCAGCGGAAGCGGTTGGGGACAATTGCGACCCGTGTCGCTTTTTCGCGCGGAGCTTTTCGTCAAGCCCGCTCCACCAGTGGCCAATCCGCGCCCTCTGCTAGCTGGCATATCGCTTGCTGCTCGGATAGCGGAACATGTCGTCCAGCGCAGATACCGACGGTCCTCCCGACCGCGTAACGCTGCCGGCCGCGAGCTTTAGCCTCGGGCCCGGCGACGTGCTGGGAAGAAAATATCGAATCGAGGCACTGATCGCCCAAGGCGGCATGGGCGTCGTCTTGCGCGCCACGCATCTCGACCTGGCGTGCCAGGTGGCGATCAAGGTGATTCGGCCTGAATGCGCCGCCAACGAAGACTTGGCGTCGCGGTTGTTGGCCGAGGCGCGAATCCTTGCCAGCTTGCGCTCCAAACACGTCAACCGCGTGCTCGACGTGGGGCGCACCGAAGCGGGCATGCCGTATTTGGTGCTGGAGTACATGGAGGGTACCGATCTCGGTAACTACCTCGAGCGCTGCGGCAAGCTGCCGGTCGGCGAGGCCGTTGCCCACGTGCTGTCGGCCTGCGAGGCGCTGGCCGAAGCGCACGCGATCGGCGTCGTGCACCGCGATCTGAAACCGGAGAATCTGTTTTTGAGCGACGACGCCGAGGGCGGGTTCGTGCTCAAGGTGTTCGACTTCGGCATCTCGAAGGCGCCCGCGACGCCAGGCATAGCTCGCACGGTGACAGACCCGGGCGGCCTGATCGGCTCGCCTTGCTACATGTCGCCGGAACAGGTGAGCGGTGCGGCGGTGGATGGTCGCTCGGATATCTGGGCGCTCGGCACCGTGCTGTTCGAGCTTTGTTCGGGGCAGCTGCTGTTCGAAGCCCAGTCGACGACGGCAACGTTCTCGCTGATTCTGGCGCCGGACCGGGTACTGCCAACGCTCGAGGTTGGCTCGTCATCCGAGCACTTGCGTCGTGTGCTTTCCAAATGCCTGCAGCTTGCCCCCGACGCGCGCTACCAGAGCGTCGTCGAGCTAGCGCTCGATCTGGTGCCGCTCGGTGCTGACCCGTTGCAAGCCGCGCGCGTCGTGAAAGTAGCGGCTGCGGCGCGCGCGCGTGTCATTGGCAGGCGTGGCGATGACTCGCCCGTCGGCAGCCCGACGCCATTTGCTCTCAGTGCGTCCCAGCTGGATGCCGAGCTCGCGCCCCAAGCTAGCTTGCGCCGCTCGCGCTGGCTCGCGCCGGCCATCGCACTGGCTGGCGTTGCGGCGTTGGTTTCCGTCTACTTCATCGAAGCGCGCGGGCGACGAAACCAGGCCTTCTGGCCTCCGTTGGCAGCTCCCGCAGCACCGGCCGCGCCGACAGCCTCCGCAGCGCCGACAGCGCTGGCTCGCGCCAGTGAGCGTCCGGTCCCACCGCCCCCCGCGAGCGAGGCGGTCGAAGCCACCGCCGAGACTCGGATTGCTGCTGCAGCGACCGAACCGAAGGCGCCAGCAATCCCGGCACCGTTCAAGGCGCCGCTCCCGCTCCGATCGCGACCGGCTGTCGCACCGCTGGCCGTCGTGCCGCGGGCTGTCGTGCAGCCGGATGTCGCGCCACCGGTTGTCGTGCAGCCGGCTGTTGCGCCACCGGTTGTCGTGCAGCCGGCTGTTGCGCCGTCGGTTGTCGCGCCGCCGGCTGTCGCGCCTTCCGGCGACCCGTCCAAGGTGGTGGCGATTGACGCTTGGGACCCCAAACTTTTCGGCGGCCGTCGGTGACTGACCTGCGACGCTGGGTAGTCGGCTCGCTGATGGCGAGCGTGTTGGGCGCTACGACGCCGGCTGCGGCCGATCCGGCAGCGGCGGAGGTGTTGTTCGACGCCGGTGTGCAGCTGGCGGCGAGCGGCGATCTACCGCGGGCTTGCCAAAAATTCGAAGCCAGTGAGGCCCTCGATATCGCGGTCGGAACCTTGCTGCGACTCGCCGATTGTTACGAGCGCACCGGTCGCCTGGCTTCGGCATGGTCACGCTTTCGCGAAGCGGCTTCGCTCGCTCAAACTCAAGCGATGCCAGATCGCCAACGCATGGCGACCATTCGCGCCGACGCCCTCAGCCCGCGCATGGCGCGGCTCAGCATCCGCGTGCCGTCGACCCCTGCACCGGGCCTTCGGATCGTGCTCGGCGGCGACGAAATCCTACCAGCCAGTTTGGGCTCGCCGCTGCCGGTTGACGCGGGCAGAGTCGTCCTGGAAGCCTCTGCTCCGGGCTACTTGACCTATCGGCGTGACGTCGCGGTTCCCGCGCTCGATGGCGCCCGGCTGGACGTCGTGGTGCCGCCGCTGGAACGGACGCTCGTAGTAGCGAGCTCGGACCCCGCCGAGCGCTCGATTCGCGGTCGCGATGCGATCGGCCGAGGCGCGGCAGAACATCCCGTAGACGTTGATCGCGGTTACGCGCCTCGCGTCGTCGGCGTGACGTTTGCGGTGCTCGGCGGAATGGGTCTAGGGACGAGCGGCGTGTTGGCCGTGATGGCGAAACGCCGCAACGACGCTGCGCTGAGCCGCTGTCCGAACGACAATAGCCGCTGCGCATCGGGCGTCGAAAAGCGTCACGAAGCCGCCAAGCTGGCCCAGGCCGCGACGGTCTCGGCGTCGATCGGCGGTGGCTTGCTGTTGACGGGACTGATCGTGTATTGGGTCGCACCAGCCGCGAGCAGCGAGCGTGTCTCGATGGCGGTTGCGCCGGATCTTCGACTTGGCGGTGCCACACTACGAATCGAGACCGCGTTTTGACAGCTGACACGTCGGACTATTTCGCCAAGTAGCCGCCGGCGACCAGCTGTTGGGCGAGCCAGCGCGAGTAGATGTCGCTGCCGAGCACGTTCATGTGCGCGCGGTCGCGCCAAAAGCTCGGCCGGTCGAGCGCTTCGAGCAGCGGCTTGTCGGGCGCGATGCACGGTTGCGCTGTGGCGGCGCAGAAACGGCGCTCGTGCTCCAGCTCGTTGGGCTGGGGCGAGGGCACACCGAAATAGACCAGGCCGTTGATGTATTGCTTCCACAGCCGCCGCTCGCGGCGCTCGCGAATGTCGAACAGCCACGGCAGATCGACGGCCGCACCGGGCGACTGCTCGAGCGCGCTCAGCTGCTCGCCGAGGCCGCCGAAATCCGGGTGATGGTGGCGGTCGCGCTTGGGCCTGCCGTTGGCTGCGTCGAAGTCCTCACTCGAAATCAGCCGTGAGCCCACGCCGACGTTGAAGCCGTTGACGAACGCGTGCTTCAGCAACGGCGCGAACCACGCGTCCGCGGGCATCACGTTGCGCGAGCGCATCGCCAGTGTCGCGTACCAGGCATTTTCAGGCGTCAGGTAGTGATACGCGCGCGTCGTGCCCTCGTTCCGGAAGAAGGTGGCCAGCGGCTTGACGTCGTACATGTGCTGCACTTCGGCCAGGTATAGCCAACGCTGACGGCGTCGCTGCTTCTTTTCCAGGCGCTGCTCGACGTCTTGCTGCAACCGGTAGCGCTCGAAATGGTTGGCGCCGCTCTGCGTTAGTCGCACCGCGTGGACCGAATAGCCAAGCCGCATCAGCTCCCGATCCAACACGAACACGTCGATGGCGTGATCAGCAAAGCTACCGCCATCGATCAACAGCACGTTTTTCTCGCGCGCTTGTCGCAGCTCCGCGATCGCGTACTTGACCACGCGCGAAGCGTCTGCATTCGGCAGCGCCTGGCTACCGTTCAAAACGTGGGTGAGCCCAGCCGCGCCGCCGAGCAACGCCAACACGTGAACCAGCAGGCCCCACCGCGCAGACCGACCGCTGGCGGCGGGCAGCGAGCCCACGAGCACCAGGAGCAGGGCTCCTGCGACGAGCGTCGGAATCAGTCCCAATCCGCTCCGCAGCTTAGTTCAACCAGCGCGATCGGGCGGGGCCTAACTGCGGCGCCAGTCGCAGCGCAAACTGATGATCGAGGCGGCCGTGGCCGACGGCCGCTGGATGCGCACCAGCTCGCGCCTCTCGAGCCACGCCAGCGCAACTTGCGCGCCCCGCTTCGACAAGCCCGTGGCGTCGGCGATCATGCTGTAGCTGACGACCGTCGGTTTGGCGCCAGCGCGCGTTTTTCGCCACAGGTACATGTAGACGAGAAACGCCGAGGCGCGCCGGTCGTGACCAACCAGATCGGGCATCAGCGCGTCGATCACGTACAGGTCGAGGGGTAGGCGTTCGGTGTGGCTCACTGTAGCAGCTGCAACTATAGCATACAGTGCGCCAGCGGCAGCGCCGACGGAGTTACGCTGCGCGCCCATGATCAAGGGCATCAAGTTCGTGAACATTCCGGTCAGCGACCAAGAGCGCGCGCTCGAGTTCTACACGCAGAAGCTCGGCTTTGCGGTCGCGACGAATCAACCGATGGGGCCGACCGGCCAGCGCTGGATCGAGCTACGCATCCCCGGCGCCGACACGCGCGTGAGCCTGTTCACGCCGCCCGGCCACGAAGACCGCGTGGGCACCTTTGCGCCGCTGTCACTCTGGTCGGACGACGTGGAAGCCACCTACGAAACACTGCGCGCGCGCGGCGTGGAGTTCGTGGCACCGCCCAAGCGTGAGCCCTGGGGCACCTCGGTCATCTTCAAAGATTCCGAAGGCAACCAGCTTCACATCGGCACGCGCTGACGAGCCCCGGGGCGAGCGTCCTGCACGCGCTAGACGTGCACGTCGTAGACGCGGACCTTTTCCCAAGTCGCCGCGAATTGGTCGAGGAACTGCAAGTGCACCGGGTGCTCTTGGTAAGCGTCGTGCCCGCTCAGGCCCTCGAAATGCACGACCAGCGCCCAGTCATAACTCTGATCGATGACGGGCCGAGCTGGCGTTTGCTCGGGCTTGCCGATGTACGCGCGCTGGACTTGCTCGATGCTGATCAATCGGCGCAGTCCAGCTTCGAACTCCGCCACCCGCGCGGGCTCCGCGTCCGCCTTGAACCAAAAGTAAACCGAATGAATCAACACCGCTCGAGCGTAAACGCCGGCAACGCTCGCCGTCAAACCCGCGCCGACCGCGAGCGCGCCGCTTCTACACGGTGACGCGCGTAACTTCCAAGGCTTGGTCGCGAGGGTTACAGAGCGGGGTCGCACCCGGCGGTCATTTGTATTTGGCTCGAATTTCGTCGGCTTGCTGGTTGGCTTTGACCTGCTGCTTCTGAATTTCGAGCAGCTTTGGATAGAAGGCGTCGCTCATCATCGGATCGCGGCAGTAGGCGTTCACCCGCGCGCCTTTTGGCAGCATTTGCTGATCCCAACCGTGCTTCTTCCAATACGCGCAGTCGTCAGCGCCGAGATCGGTGCACATCTTTGCGATCAGATCGTCGCAGCCTTTGCACGCGCCCAATCCCCCCGACGCCAACGCCAGCGCCGCGGTGCCCACCGCGAAAATCCATCGCTTCATTGGGTCAGCCCTCGGGCTCGTGACAGCAGGCTTCGATGTTGTGGCCGTCGGGGTCGTGCACGAAGGCGCCGTAGTAGCCCGGGTGATAGTGAGGGCGGAGACCGGGCGGGCCGTTGTCTTTGCCGCCGGCGGCGATCGCCGCTTTGTAGAAGGCGTCGACTAGCGCGCGGTTCTCGGCGCGGAACGCCACATGGACGCGTGGGGTCTGCGGCGTGCCTTGGTGCAACCAAAAGTCGGGCTTGGGTGGGACCCCCATCCCGAACACGACCGCGCCGCCGGTGAACTCGGTCGGCACTTCCATGATCACCTTGTAGCCAAGCGGAGCCAGCGCGGCCTCGTAGAAGCGACGACTGACGACAGGGTCGCTGATATCGAATCCGGTGTGATCGATCATCACGTCGTCCTAGCAAGCCCGCGCGGCGGACAACTAGCGATTTCGTCCGGCGGCGGGTTGGCCACGCGCAAACGGCCCGGCTTGGTCGTGAGCCGTTCTCGCCTCCAACTTGCATCGAGAGTGGGGCGACATGCGCGCAAACCTTCAAACGAACGCGGTTGTGCTGGCAGCAGCGCTGCTCTTCACGGGTTGCTCGGACGCCACGGGAGCCGCCGGCAGCAGCGGCGCCGCGGGCGCCAATGGGTCGCCCGGCGCAGGCGTCGAAATCGAGAACCTGCGCGTGCTCGACGGTTGCCGCAAGTAACGTCGAGCCGGGCCCGGCTGCTAGCGAGCCGGCTGCAGCTCGCACGCCAGCGTTTGCCGCAAATCGACGCCACGGATCGTGGCCAGGCGCACGGCGCTCGGCTGGGGCGTAAAGCGGGCGACGACGCGTAGCCGCGGCGGCGGATCCATTTGCTGAGCGCCGGCTTCGCCTACCTCGACGGCTTCGACGCAGACGCGCTCGGTTGACCAGCGTACAGCGGCGGTCATGCCCCGATCGCGCGGCGCAAGGCCGTCGCTGCCCAGGTCGAGCCAGCTCTCGTCGATGACGACGATCGCGCGGTAGCCGGCGTCACCAGCGCACGCCGGATCCGTCGCGGCCACGGCGCTGCTCCATGGCGCGAGCGCCAGCGGCGGTTTGCCGGGTCGGTAAGCCAAGGCGGGTTGGGCAGTCGAAGGCACGCCATCGCCGAAGCGCAGCACCGCGACTTCGCCATCGGCGGCGCGGGCTAGCGCGTCGGCCTCGCGAAAGAGATTGAAGCCTGGCGCTTGAAACAACGGCGTCACACGGGTCTTGCTGAGCCTGAACACCGAACCGTCGCCCATCAGCAGCAGCAGCTCGTCGTGCGGCTCGGCCAGCGCGCTCCTTGCGACCTGGATTGACGTGCCAGGCGGCAGCGCCAACGCGTCACCGTCGCGCACCCACGCCAGCGTGCCGCTGAATTGCGCGACGAAGCCGCTGGTCACGCCCGGTTCGCGCGCCAGCACCGGCACGACGCGCAGTGACGAAGAAGGGTCGACCCTCGGCGCGTCAGCGCCGGACACGCGCGCAGCGCGCATCAGCTCTACGGCATCGAGCCTGGCGCGCCGCGGCTTGGCGCCGACGTCGAAGTAATCGAGGAAGCGGAATTCGAAGCCGCCCGTCAACGGCTGTGCAGGGTCGCCCGGGTCTGGGCCGGACATGAAGCCGCGCGAGCTTTCCGAGTCGTAATAGCTGTTGCCGACGGGCATCGGATCGATGTCGGCGAAGAAGCGGTGCGGCTTACCGTCGTAGGCGGGCGTTTCGGGGTGGGCGAGTGGGCTCGGCGCCTGGCTGACGTCGCGTTTGAAAGCGCACACCAAACGCGGCCGTGCTTCGGCCAGGGCCGGGGCGCCCCACACCACGCTCGGCTGTGGTCGTGGTTTCGGAGCGCGCGCCTGCCAGCCCAGCCGCAGCCAGCCGTCGAGCTTGCAGCCAACGGCTGAGCAACGGTCGGATGAGCTCGGCCCGTTCGTCAGCTTCGGTGTGTCGACCTCGACCCAGGTCTTGCCCCAGTCGTCGCTCTGAAATGCGTGGCCGAATTGGTCGAAGGCCAACGCCTGCTCGAGGTGGCTGCCCACCCACGAGAAAGGCGGAGGGTCGAGGGGCTCAGCGGTGGTGTCGCTGCCCGTGCCGATTGCGAACGAAATCGGTCCGTTCGGCGACAGGCAACGCACGCCGCCGTCGCGCTCGACCCGACAAGCGGCGCGCGCGATCTGGTTCCGCAGCGGCTGCGTGGCACGTAACGGTGTGAGCTTGCCCGTGGCAAGGTCGACGTAGCCCTGAACGGCGGGATTCACGCGAGCGCGCTCGTCGAGATTGTCGTCCACGAACGCCACGATGCCTGCGTCGACCTTGAAGCCGTAACTGATGACGCTCGTGAGCGGCGCGGCAGTGGCAGGTGCGCTGACGGTCTGCCACTTGCCATCCGGCTGCCGCACGCAAGCGGTCAGCGGCTTGCGCTGACTCTCGCAGCTGACGTCGGCGAACGCCTGCGCTTTGCTCAACGTGAGCACGGTCGGCATGCTGAAAATCTTCTCGATCGTCGCCGGTCGAGCCGCGAGCTGACTCAGGATCGTGACTTGATTTCCTCTCCGGCACTGCATCAGCAGCTCCGACCCCTGTTCGAAAAGCTCGCACACCGGCTCGCCCGGCAACAGCTGCGGCCCCAAGCTGAGCAGCTTGCCCGAGCGCAAATCGACCTCGCCCACCGCCGAGCCGATCGCCACGACCGCGCGATCGGCGGTGCGGAGCACGCCGGCGGTCACTGCGCGCTCGAGCGGTGAGTCTTGGCCGGGCCAGCTCGGGTCGCGGTCAGGCACGGCTTGGATGCCGTTTTTGACCAAGCGGCCGTCGGCTTTCAGCTCCGCGACGGCGCCGCCATCGAGCACGAAGCCGAGCGGGTCCTCGCTGAGCCGTTGCACCGGCCCGCCGAGCTCCGCCTCTTGTACCTCGCGCGTCGTCCGGTTGTTGTCGAGGCTGACTGCGTAGCGCTCGAACTGCAGCGCCGACACGACGCGACCGTCGCCGGCTGCCGCTACGTCGGTGATCCCGATCGGTTGCGGCGCCACCTTCGCGCCCGTTTTGGCGTCGAAGAACCGACGCGTGTTGCCCAGCTCGATCGCGACCAAGCAGCCCGGCCCGAGCTCGACGCGCTCGACGGGGCTTGGCGTTCCCTGCAGCGGCTGCAGCCTCCCGAGGAACGTCTCGGCGCGGAACATCGCGACGTTACTCCAGAACAAAAAGCCGCCGCCCGCGAAGTCGGGCAGACGGCGCCCATGGGCTATAGCCGGCAGCGCAAATGTGTCCGCGAACGTCGATTGGCCGGCTCGCTCTTCGATGCGCAGGCCGCCGTAGAGTCGCAACGTGTCGTCGCCGAAATCAACCTGCTGTCGCGTCACGGCCGTCAGCGGCAGCAGCCGGTACTGCGAGCTGGGTGCCGCCGGGACGCTGCGCAGCGCGGCTTTCGTCGCTGGTCTAACCGGCGTCGTCGCGCTTTGCGCACACGCCACCAGGACCAACGAGGTGACCAGCCATCGGACCGCACGCATCCGCGCAAGTATGCACCGAATCACGGCACCGTAGCGTCCGCGAGCCACGGCCGAAGTGCCGCGATCGCGGCCGGAAGGCTGACCAGTGTCGAACGCCAGAAGCACACTCCGGGTCGGCGCTTCTTGCAGTCTGCTGGGATCTGGAAGTCGCGCAAACAGGCTTCGGCCAAGGCGCGTCCAATCGTTGCTGGGTCGCCGCCGTCTGCAAGTCGGCACACGGCCCGCCGCTGCGTTTCGTCTTCGTCGACAACGCCTGCGCGGCGCGCAATCACGCTCGTTCCCAAGTTCTCACAGGCTTTCGCTCGGGCTGCGCGCGCTGCTGCGTCGGTCAGCGAGAATTTGAGGCCCGCAACGCGGTGCAGGACCAGCTCGGGGCCAGCCAAATAGCGCGGCACCCAGGGCTGGAAGTCGGCGGCAGGTTCGCAGCCGGTTGCGTTCTCGGTGCTGGCGAAGCTCACGATGGCGTCGAGACGCCCGTCACCGTCGACGTCTTTGAAATCGTCGAACGGCAGACGGCGGTGCTTGCCGCTCGGCTCCACCACGTACGCCTCTTGCCCCTCACTGACACCTTCCGGGTGAGACCAGCCACGGATCAGCAGCGCTTCGTCCACGCCGTCCTCGTCCAGATCATCGGGCTCGAGCCGAACCGTGAACGCCAAGTCGAACTCCTCGAACACTTCACTCACCGGCACCGGCCGACGTTCGGCGTCGTGCGGCACGAACCACAGTCGATAGCTACACATCCCATCCAACTGCTCGACCGGCACGAAGAAGCCGGCGGGCGTCTCGAAGCAAGTGACGCGGCGAGCCGCTTCATCGCTGCACTCGTTGATCGGGTTTTCGCCGAGCGCTCGGCGTTTGGCCAGGCCGGCTGCCAGCTCGATACTGCGAAACTGCGCGCAGCCGAGTCGGTTGCCCAGCGGAACCGTACGCAGCCGCTCGAGGTCCGCGAGGTCGTGGGCCAGCGCCGCTTCCATGGCCGGCGTTCGAGCAATCAGCCACGGCGGCTCGGTTTTGCGCGCGACAGCAGCCGTGGCAGCGGCCGCCAGCGGGCGAGCAGCTGAAACGCTAGGTGTCGCGCCTGCTCGGGAGCTGGCTGCGACGCGCGCTTTGGTGGCGCAACCCACGACCAGCAGGGCCGACAAAGCCACCATCAACCGCCCCTGGCGCGTATCGCCGACATATTCGAGCAACATGTTACCTGTCACTCGGCTTGGGGTGGCTCTATGCGGGTTCCGCTGCAGCGCGCCAGATAGCATCGACATCCAGCTGGCAGCCCAAAGCGGGAACTGCGGCTGTCTCTCCCGCGCTGGCGCTTGCTCGTGACCAAAGCGGCGAGTCCGTCGGACGCGACCAGACGTCGACCTGAGCCTGGCGATGGGAAACGATCACTACCGCCTCGAGAGACGGGATCTGCTTGTAGTGCGTGAGCTTCTCGCCGTGGTCGTAGTCCTCAGTACTATCGCTCGTCACTTCGACGATGACCCGCGGGTTGGTGAAATTCGTTCTCTTGTCAGGATCTCGCTCCGTAGGCCCGCACACGACCGAGGCGTCGGGATAGGTGGCAAGGCCGGTCGCCTTGACGCGAATGCCTAGGTCCGATGTGAATACACGACAGCTGCCGCCGCGGATCTTTTCGCGCAGCTGACCAATGACTTCGGCCGCCATCGCCGCGTGCTCCGGAGTTCCGCCCGCAATCGCGACGATTTCTCCGGACAGGAACTCATGGCGCGTCGAGCTGTCTTCCTCGAGCGAAACGTAATCCTGATACGGATAGCGGTGCAGGGGAAAGGCCGACGTCACCGGCGAAGCCTATCGCGGACCGGCGGTTGCCGCCAACCAGTCGTCGGGCGCGGCCACGGCTGAATAAGCTGGCGGGCGAGCCGTCCAATGGGGACGATTGGGTGTGGCTCGGAGCCTGGCGATGTTGGCATTTGCAGTTTCGGTTCCCATGCGCGTCGTAGCGCTTGGGGCGGCGCTGGCGGTTGCGCTGGGGTGTGCCGCGACTAGGTCTACGCGCTCGCCAGCGCGGGCGGCGAGCCGTCCGCACGCGAACAGCATGTCGGCCGCGCCGACGCTATCCAGCGCAAGCGCGCCCGCAGCCGTTGCGGCCACGGACGAATTGCTTGCCTGTCCATCCTTTACAGATGCACGAGCGCAAGTTTCGACCTCGCACCTGCGCGGCGATCAGCGCATCTGCTGCTTGGGTACGTTCAGTGCGGACCCGCGCTGGCAGAGCACCGACGCGAGGTCGTGCCTGCTCGCAACCGCTCCCGGGCTGGCGCGACCTGCGTTCGCCATCACCGGTGGAACGGGACCTGTCGCCGGCGTGCTGCGCTCAGCTACGGCAAGCTCCAGCATCGAGCGACAGGATGCGGAATTTGGCAGGCTGGTGGATCTCTTGCAGCGCATTCCAGAGCTGACCTTGAACGTCACGGGCGGTGTCGACCCGCGCGAAGGCGTGAACGCCAGCTCGCGCAGCAAGCTGGCGGAGCAGCGCGCAAAAGCGGCGATTGCCGCGTTCACGGCCGCGGGCATCGACCCGACGCGGCTGCGACCGCGAACTGCCGCAGAATTTGCTCAAATCCGTGATGAGTCGCCGGACATCGTGCGACAGCAACTCAGCGTTCCGGGCGTCGTCGTTTACGGCGACGGTGCCTCACGGACAACGATCCAAAAGTACGACGTCGACTGTCAGCCCGGCACGCTGGCGAGTATCCGGTTTTCCGTCGCCGAGCTCGGCCAGAAAGCGGCCGATGATGCTGACCAATCCGTATCGATTCGGTTCTGCGAGGAAGCGCGCTGCGCACAAGCAAGCTTCGCCTACGCTAGCCTGCCCCGTGGTGCCAAAGCCGCGCTGTCGTTGCGTGGCGCGCTAGCGGCCGGTGTGCTGGTCAGCAGCGAAGACGACCAAGTGCACATCGAAGCACGTTCCGTGAGTACGACCGCAGACTTGACGGAGGGACGGCGCTGGTCACTCCGTGTGGCGCAGGCCGGGCGAGAGCTGGCGCGTGTCGAGGCGCAGGCGCACTACCTACCGACGCCTGCCTATCCGGGCGCAGACGCCAGCTGTCCCCAGTTTCAATTTCCTGACGAAACACGCTAAGGTCGTCGGATTTATGGGATTGCGGGCGGCAGGAATGCGACGTCGTCGATCCAGAAATCGAACGGCGTTTGCTCGGTGGTCACGGCGAATTGGACGGCCAAGAGCGAGCGCGGATCGAATGGCAATTCGGGGCCGGTGCCACGCTGGCCGAGCTCCTGCCAGCGAATTTGATAGTGCTGCCAGTCCTTGTCGAGGGCGCGTTCGGTGAGGTGCATGTCGAAGCAGTTTTCGACGCAGCTGCCGCCGTACTCCTCGGCCACGACTTGGGTCATTTCTACCGCGACGCGGAAGCGCCCGTGACCCCGTGCCCAAAACTCGATGCCGGCGTATGCCGAGGCGTCGTAACAACGGCGCGGGCTGAGCTCCGCTGCCAGTACTGCGCCCCACTTGGTGAACTTTCCGCCTTTGGTGTGCAGGCCAAAGCGACTGGCGCCGCGGCCGCCGGGGATGCGATCGGCGGCAAAGCTCGCGCCGGCCTTGGGCGTTTGCGTAGCCGTGCCGTCGTTGAACGTCACCCAGGTGCCGGCGCGCTTTTCGAGCCGCAAGACGCGCGCATCGCCGTCTTCGAAGTCGTCAATCAGCGGCGCTTGGCCGGGCGCGATCGTCACCGGCGAGCAAGGCGCGAGCGGATTGTCCGGTACCGTCGCGCGCTGTTCGACAGGCGCGCGCTTGGCGCTCGTGCTCAGCGTGGGTAGCGGCTCGATCGATAACGCCGGCGGGGCATGCGTGCGCATCGACAGCGTGACCGCGGCGGCAGCCGCCAGTGCTACGACGCCCGCGCCCCACGCCAGCCTCCGCCGGGCGCGGCGCTCGTTTCGGTAACTCGCGATCACGTGCCCGATCGCGCGCTCGCGCACTGCCGCCGATGGCGCGTCTTCGTAAGCGCTCGAGAGCAGCTCACCTTCGGCGCCCGCCTGCTCTCGCCAACGCGTTAGCCGCTTTTCGTCGGCGTCGGTCATGGTTGCTTCCCGGGGAAGGCATCGCGTGCCTGCAGTCGTCGCACGGACGCATGAAACTCCTCGCGGGCGGTGCGCAGCCGTGAGCTGACCGTCCCGATCGGTAAGCCGAGCAGCTCGGCGATTTGCGGCACCGTGAGCTCTTCGAGCTCGAACAGAACGAACGGCGCTCGCAGCTCGAGGCTCATGTCCGCCAGTATCTCGTGCAGTTGTGTGCGCGCGCGCGCCAGCTCGGTCAGACGCTCGGGTCCCGGCGCGCTCTGCTCGTCATGCTCGTCGATCGCGTCTGCTAGCTCTTCGCGGCGACGTCTCAGGCTGCGGCGACGCGTCGATGCCACGCGCAGCGCCGTGCCGAACAGAAACGGGCGCTCGCTGCCCTCGGCGATGCTCGAAAGCTTTCGGCTCGCGATCAGGAACACCTCTTGAGTGGCGTCATCGGCGTCCGGCACGCTCAGCCCCAGTCGACGCAAGCTGCGCCAAACGAAGTCGAAATGCCCAAGCATCAGCCGCCGCAGGCGGTGCTCGCCATCCCCGGCAGACTGCGATCTCGAAAAGCGACTTGGCAAGGACAGCGGCTGCGGAGCTCCGATGGAAGCGAAGTCGAAGGCCGGCACGCGTCTACCATGGCCGCGGCGTTCACAATCGATCGAAAAATGTGCCGTTCTCGCTCAGATTGCGCGTCGAGCGATTTTCAAATCGACCCGCCCGCAGCTGGCCATCAGACAGGCGATGGACCCAAGAAGCCGAGTCACGGCGCACGTTTTCCTCGCTTCAATGGCTGCTGGGCTGGGCTTGCTGGCCGCGGTGGCTTGCGGCGACTCCTCAGCTGACGCTCCGGCAAAGAGCGGAGTTTTTGGCGGCGCGGGTGGCATTCCGCCTGCGGTCGCGCTGGGCGGGCAACTGTCGAAAGGCGGCGCGGGCGCTGGGGCTGACTCGGGCGGCAGCGCGCCCTTGGCAAACAGCTGTGCCGATACGCCGCAGGGCAAACTGGCGTTGGTCGATGATTTCGACGACGGCGACTCGGCTGCTGCGTTGGAACCGAACCGCGAAGGCTATTGGTTCACCATTCACGACGACACGGCCGGGTCGATCACGCCTGCGCCCGACTTCGTGCCGGTGGCGGGAGGTGTCCGCGGAACGCTGGCCGCGCACATCACGGTCGAGAGCTTTTCGGCCTGGGGTGCTGCCCTGATCGTCAACATCAGCCACAAACAAGCGCTGCGCTGTCCGTACAACGCCTCGGCTTTCAAGGGTCTGCGCTTCGTGGCCCGCGGCCACGGCGCGGTGCGCGTGCAGGCGGCGATGCCGGGCGTCATCGACAAGGAGTACGGCGGCACCTGCGACCCTGCCCAGGGTCAAATTTGCAATGACGGACACGGCAGCTTCGTCACGTTGACGGACCAGTACCAGGTGGTCGAGCTGCCGTGGAGCGATTTCCAGCAGCGAAACTATGGCACTCCCGTTGCTTTCGAGCCGAAGACGATCTTGGCCCTGCAGTTCCAGTTCGAAGCTGCAAGGTTGCCGATCGACTTCTGGCTAGACGACGTGGCGTTTTGGGACGGTGTGCCGGCAGCAAGCGGCGCGGGCGGCGCGGGTAGCGGTGGGGCGCCCGATGAATCGGCCAGCGGCGGAGCGAACGCCGGTCAGGGCGGGACGTGAAGCTGCTTCGCGTCGCGTCGTTGTCTGCAATCATGATCGGCGGCGGGTGCTCGCCGAAGGCTGAGCAAAGCCAGCCAGCACCGGAGCCCGCAGTGCTGCTCCAGCCCAGCGTCAGGCGCCTGAGCGTCGCCGAACTCGAACGCGGCGCCGAAGAAGTCCTGGGCCAAAAGGTCGATTGGGGCCGGCTGCTCCCACCCGACGCGCGCCAGAACGATTTTTCACGCAGCCTCACGCAATCCGTCGACGCGCTCACGCTGACGCAGCTGTACGACGCCGTGGCCAGCGCCGCGAGCGTGCTCGAGCTTTCGTCGCAGGCTTTTCCAGCATGCGCCGCGGGCGCCGGCGCCGATGACGGCGCCTGTGCAGACGAAGTCGTGGCGCAGCTCGCGACGCGAGCCTTCCGTCGTTCGCCAGCCGTCGCGGAGCTGGTAAAGTTGCGCGCGTTGTTCGATACGGCCGCGACCACGGGCAGCTTTCGCGACGGCGTGACGTTGGTCGTGCGCGCGCTGCTCGGCTCCCCGCAGTTCCTTTACGACACCGGGCTCGGCGCCGAACATCCCGAAAACACCGAGGAAAATTGGCTGAGCGACGCCGAGCTTGCCAGCCAACTGGCGTGGTTGGTGAGCGGCGCGCCGCCCGACGCCGAGCTGCTGGCCGCGGCCGGCACGCTTCGTTCGGGTGCCGAGCGCGTTGAACAGGCTCGGCGCCTGCTCGGCAAATTCGAGTCGCGCTACCTGTACCGCCGCTTCGTCGAAGAGTGGCTGGGCCTCGAGCAGCTCGGCGGGCTCGCCAAGGCAAGCAGTGTCGTGACGGATTTTCCCACGTTGCGCGGTGCCATGCTTCAAGAAACCGACGCCGTGATCGACGACGTCTCGAGCAACGCCGACGGCTCGCTCGAGGCCTTGCTCGCCGGCAGCTTCAGCCTGGTGCCGCCCGAGCTAGCGCCGTTTTACGGCATCGCGACGCCGAAAGCCGGGCAGCGCGTGTCGCTGGCGCGGCTTGGCCGCGTGGGACTGCTGCAGCACGCCAGCTTTTTGGCCACGTTCGCGCACGAGGACGAGAGCGCACCGGTGCTGCGCGGCAAGGCCGTGCTCGAACGGCTGCTGTGCCGCCATTTGGTCAAGCCGTCCGAGCTGGGTATCAACGTTGTCCTGCCGGCGCCCGATCCAGGCGCCACCACGCGCGAGCGCTTCGCGGTGCACGCTTCCGAGCCAGCTTGCGCAGGGTGTCACGACGCCATCGACGGCATCGGCTTCACGTTCGAGAACTTCGATGCTGCGGGGCGCAAGCGCGACGCCGAATCCGGCAAGCCGGTCGATAGCTCGGGTCACGCCGTAATCGATGGAAATGACCTCAATTTTGCCGATAGCGCCGAGCTGTCGCGCGCGCTCGCCAAATCCGAAGAGCTGGCACAGTGCGCGGCTCGCCACGTCGTGCGCTTCGCGGCCGGCGAGCGTTCCGAGGCGGTCGAGAATGATTTCGTGGTGCGGACGCGGCACTTGCCAGCCACGGAGCGCGGCGCCCTGATCGGGCTGCTCTTGGCCTACGTGCAAGGCGATTGGTTTGCGAAGAGGACAGAACGATGACTGGAGTCGTTCAAGGCCCGCGTTGCAGCCGCCGAAGCGCGCTGGTTGCGCTGGGGGCTGGTGCCGCGCTCGCGCTGACGCTGCGCGGTGCGCGCGCGGTGCGGGCTCAAACTGCGCCCGCTCGCTATTTTGTCGGCGTCTACATGCCGCACGGCTCGGCGCGCGAGCTGTGGCTTCCCGGACCCGACTTCGACATCGGCTACGCAGGCTGTTCGCTTTCGCCGTTCGCCGACGTGCAGACACTCGGCAAGAGTTACAAGAGCAACATCGTCACGCTCGAAGGCTTGGATCTCACCGCCGGCATCGCAGGCGGAACCACGGGCCACGACGGCTCGCGCGCCATCCTCACCGGCAGCGCGCAGACCGGTACCAATGCCTCGATCGATCAGTTTTTGGCGCTCGAGCGTGGGCTCGGCCAAGATACCCCGCTGGCCAGCCTGGTGCTGGGAGTCGGCAACGCCGCGCCCGCGCTCGGCTTCTGTCTGTCGTACGCCAAAGGCGGGAGCGCCCTGCCCAAGCTGATCCGTCCGGCGGACACGTTTTCCCAAGCGTTTGCCAGGTTCGCGGTCGGCGATGATCCAGCAGCTTTGGCGCGCGCCGAGCGAGAGCGAGCTCTGGGCAAGAGCTTGCTCGACTATTGGCGCTCGGATTTGAGCTCACTCGCAGCGCGCGCTCCGGCGCGCGAGAAGGATAAGCTCGAGCAGCATGCGACAGCGCTGCGTGAGCTCGAAAAGCGACTGAGCGGACAATCGCTGACGTGTGCGATCCCGGGTGCACCCGACCCGAACGCATTTCCGGCGGTCAATGCCTACGGCGGAGGCGAGCCGTACTTCGACGCTATCACCGATCTGCAAGTCGATCTGCTGGCGCAAGCCATGGCCTGCGACGTCACGCGCTTCGCTACATTGTTCCTCGGCGACTTGAGCCGCACCCACCACGACCCCGGGCTGCCGGACGACGTGCACATCGACGTCGCGCACCGCTACGCGAGCGGGGGCCGCAATGGCGGCGGCGCGCCCGCTTCCTGGGCGCTGCTGGCGCGCCAGAATCACTACAGCTACTCGAAAGTCGCGCGACTTTTGCAAAAGCTCGACGTCGCCGGCATCCTCGAACAGACCGTGCTCGTGGCGCTCAGCGACATGGGCAATCCGAACAAGCACACCTCACGTCAAGTCCCCGCGCTCCTGGCTGGCGGCTGGGGTGGCGCCTTGCAAGGCGGCCGTCACATCGATCTCGGCCCCGACGGCACACCGAACAACCGCCTGCTCGTCTCCATCCAGCAAGCCTTCGGCGTCGAAAGCGAAGCCTACGGCGAAGCCCCCGATCCCGCGATCGTCACCGGCCAGCTCGATTTGAGCTGACTGGCGAACACGGACGCGCGGCTGCTACCCTCAGCCCAGACGATGAACGGTCGCCTATCAGCTGGCTCAGCGCGGCGGCTCTTGATGGCGCTTCTTTGGAGAACCTTCGTGTACAGCCCGCTGGTGCTCGCCGTGCTGGTGGTGCCCAACGGTGCCAGCGCTGCCGATCCGCAAGGGACGCCGGCGGTCGGGTCGGGGCTGCTAGTCGATGCGTCGGGTGAATACTACTATCCAATACACGCCCCGCGCCGGATTCATTCGGCGTTTCTCAACGCGGCGATAGGTGCGGAGGTCATTCGTCCCGTCCACTTCTGCGCGATGGGTGGACTCACGTTCACCTTTGCGGATGGGAACATCGTTCAGTGGAACGATTCGTTTCAGGACGTGCGCTATCCAACCGTGGCCGCTGGCCTCGGTCCAATGTTCCTCTTGCGCGTCAGGCTCGCGACGCTCGATCGCGTGTCGCTTGCGGCAGAAATGGTCGGCGCCATCGTGCTTTACTCGGGGCGCTTTCCGCCCGGCGGAGATATCTACAACTTCGCATGGCGCTTCGGCGCTGCTGCAGGCTACCGGCTGGCAGATCGCCTGGAGCTGAGCGTGGGTGTGCGCTGGATGCACGTCTCGAACGGCCAAGGCCTGGGGCCGCAGAACCCTTCCTACGAGGCTATCGGGTTCCCGATCGCGCTATCGCTAGCCATGTAGCTGCCAGGGTGAGTGCCGCGCTGGCTCATGGCGTGCCGCTCGAGGGACTGCAAGAACGCGAGCGGCGCGCCGCTCGACGACTTCGGCGACGCCAGCCTACCGCACGGTCACGTCGACGCGATGCTGGCCTGAGCTGCGCGACTGCCAATCGAGCACGAGCGAGGTTTGGGAGGCGCCGAGCCAGGAGAGCCCGCCCAGGGCGCCTTTGATCTCGCGCGCGCCGGCCAGGGTGAGGATGCCTTCGCAGAAGCCGATGGTTTGGTGGCAGGCGGCTTCTTCGGCCGTGGCGGCCATGCCGTAGTTGACGGTGACGACAGCGTGACCGTCGATCAGCGTGGGAACGTCGAAGGCGGGAAAGTCGAACAGGGTGGCGCGCTGAACCTTCAGGCGCATCAGCGTCTCGACCGGGTCATCGGCGGCGATCAGCGTCAGGTGGTCGCGGGCGAACTGTTGGGCCGAGAAATGGCCCCACATGCGCACGGCGTCGAGCCCGGCGCCGCCGAAGTTCGCCAAGATCGCCAGGCCCAAGCGCTCGAAGGACGCCATCGGGTACCAAGCTTCGTGGGCGATACGCTGCTGGACCAGCGCCAGATCTTCGACGCGGAGCGTGCACATCCAATCGACGTCTTTGCGTCGCCGGATCATCCGCACGTATTCGACAAAGAAAGAGCCTCGGACGTGACGCGCCAGCGGAATCCGCCTTTCGCAACAATCCAGCATTTCGCGCCTCGCCGGCCGGGTCAAGCAATCGCCCTTCAAACGCTGCTATCCGGAGCAGCTGCGCAGCACGGGGGGCTCGCCGTTGGGGCGATGTGCCCCGCGCGGCTGTGTGCGTGAGTAGCCGAAGGTGCGCGGCTACCCGCTTTCAATTTGTAAGAATAACTAGCGGTCTGTGAGGGGTCGAGTCGATATGGTTCTACGTTATGATCTTCTCCACTGCTCTGCTCGCTGTCTGTTCGTTCGCTCCGTACGACATCCTATCTGCGGATGTCACTCACCCCGCTCCGTCGCTTGAACGCACGGAGTACGTCGTCGAAGCGGGAGGCGAATCGCTCAATCGCTTCTCGATCACCCACGTCAGCCGCGAGCACGGCAAGAGCGCAGGCCCGGTGCTCCTGCTCAGCCCGTTCGCGCTACCTGGTCAATTCTACGAGATCAGCGAGAGTGGCGGCTACGGCAAGTCGGCGGCGGGCGAGCTGGCCCGAGCCGGCTACGATGTCTGGTTGGTCGACCAGCGCCGCACCTCGCTCGCGGCAGGCGCTTGCGAGTCGGGGGTGGACTGCAGCGCGATGGGCGAATGGAATTTCGACGCCTACTCGCAAGACGCGCTGTTCGCCCTGTCGCTGCTCAAAGCGTTCAATCCCCATCGCAAGCCGGTCGTGGGTGGGTTCTCGGCCGGCGCCAACGCCGCGCTGGCGACGGTCAATCGCGCGCCGTCGGAATTTGCGGGGCTCTTCATCTACGAGGGCACGTTCTTTACGCAGGATCCGCAGATCATCGCCCACAACGACCCGCTGTGTACCAACCTCGAAGCGGCCCTGGCGGGCGGCGCCGTGTTCGATCCCACCCCGGCCGTGCTCGGTCAGGTGCTGCAGCTGGCCCAGGCGAATCCGACGGCGACCTCACCGCTGCCGTTCTTTCCGCCCGGCACCAGCAATCGCCAGGCCATGTTCTACGTCTTTGGTGCGCCGCCGCCGGCCGGCGCGTTGTCGCCGACGGCCGGCTTCATCCGCAACATCGTCGACTTCTCGGCGCAGCGCTTCGTTTACACCAACGAGCAGCGGCTGGAGCTGGCAGGGCCGCTGTTCGACCACTACGGCTCGCTCGCCGCCCTGCGCGATCTTTCGTGCGGCCTCGCGGGTCGCGACGACTCCCACTACTCGAACGTCGATCATTTCCGCGGTGACGTGCTCGTCTTCGTGGAAGGCACCGGCTTCGGTCCAGCTATGTTCGACACGGCTTCGTTGTTCGAAAGTGCGGCGCACGTCACGATCGACTCGAACCCCGAGCTCGGTGAAGCCGACCCGTATTTCGGCTTTCGCTGGCAGCAGACGTTTCTCAAGCCGTTCGAAAAATGGCTCAAAGACGTGCTCTGATCGTCAAACCAACACGATAGTGGTGATATCCACTCACGGGACCAGAACCGCATCACGGTTGCGCGCGCTGCTGCAGCTCGCCGGCGGCGGCCAGCGTGTTCGGCAGACTGCCGCGCGAGCTCGCCCGGGTGGCCGTTCTGCACTGGCTCGTGGCTCGAAGCCGCAGCAATTGAGCTGAATTGCGCGTCGCGACGCTGGTGCGTCGGGCTCGATTGGGCCGCCGGGCGGTGCTAGCTCGCGCTTGCCGCGTCCCTCTGATCTGGAGTGAGGGATTTCACAACTGCAAGGTGCCCTGAGCATAACTCCGTATTTGCGAAATGCGTGCTCGATACACTCGCCGAGCACGGCAGTTGACGCGCGCGAAACATTCAACGTAGTAGGCACGCTTCATAGCATCTGGTGCGTCACGCAACGTGACTGGCCCCACCCGATTTACCCCTAACGCGAAAGCTCTCGATGGCTCATCCGTCTTCGCTTCATGCCGCCGCTCGACCAGATCTCGACGCTGACGCAGATCTGGCGCCGCCGCCGGAATCCTACGTCAATGAGCTGCGGCCCGAGGCCGCGCTCGCCGCGAGCGAGGCGCAGCGCCCGAGCCTGGAGGTGGTCGAGCCGCAGCTGCCTGCCGCGCATCGACTGGTGAAGGCGCTGGTCGACGCCGGCGTCGACACGTTCTTCGGCATCCCGGGCGGCCCCGTGTCGCCGGTGTTCGACGCCATCTTGCAGGTGCAGGGTGCGCGCCTGATCGAGTCTCGGCACGAGACGGCGGCGGCGTTTGCTGCCGCCGACTACCAGCGCGCCTCGGGGCGTACGCCGGCGGTCGTGGTGACCGCGGGGCCGGGCGCGACCAACGTCGTGACCGGCGTGGTCTCGGCGCATCTCGAGCGCGTGCCGATGTTGGTGATCTGTGGCGACGTGGCTTGGGCGGCCGACGGGGCGCGTCTGCTCCAAGATAGCGGCCCGGAGGGCATTGCCGTCGAGAAGCTGCTCGCCAACGTCACGCGCGCCACGGTCCGTGTCTCGCAGGCAAAAACGGCCACGTCGCAGGGGTTGGCCGCGCTCGAGGCTGCTCGAAATCCGGCCAATCCAGGCCCAGCGTTGCTGGTCTTGCCGATTCAGCTCGGGCGCGCCCTGGCCCGCCCGGCCGCCGTCGCCACCGCCCGCTCCGACTTCCAGGCGCGCCCCTCGCGTCAGCTGGTGGAAACCGCGGCGCAGGCATTGCTGCGGGCGAAGCGCCCACTGCTGGTGATCGGTGCCGGTTGTCGCGAGCACGCCGCGGCGGTGCGCCGCTTGGTGGACGCGCTCAACGTTCCGTTCGTCACGACGCCGCAGGCGAAGGGCTTGGTCAGTGAGCTGCACCCGCGCTCGTTGCGTCACGGCGGTCTGGCCGCGTCGCTGTGGGCCAGGCAGTACACGGCGGCGGGGGTCGACGCAGCGCTGGTGCTGGGCACCGACTTGGACGACTGCTCCGTCGGGCCCACGCGCTACGTGTCGGAGACGGGTCGGCTGATTCATGTCGACCTGAATGCCGCTGTCTTCGGCCGCAACTTGCCGACCGAGCTCGGCATCGTCGCCGACGTCGGCGCGTTCGCCGACGAGCTGTACGAGCTGGTCGTGCAAGAGGGTTTGCGTCATCCGAGCGCGAGCGCGAGGTTGCGCGAGATCCACCAAGGCGCGGCGTTCGAGCATGCAGATTTCGCGAGCGACGATAGCCCGCACATCACTCCGCAGCGTGCGATCGCCGACTTGCAGGCCGCCGCCGGCCCCGACGCCGCGTTCATCACCGACATCGGTGAGCACATGCTGTCGGCGTTGCACTATTTGACCGCGCAGGGTCCGGACAGCTTTACGATTCACCTCGGCCTCGGCAGCATGGGGTCGGGCATCAGCGGCGCGATTGGGCTCGCGCTGGCGCGTCCCCAGCGCCCCGTGATCTGCGTGTGCGGCGACGGCGGCATGCAGATGTCGGGCATGGAAGCGCTGGTCGCGCTCAAGTACCGTTTACCGATCGTGTACGCGGTCTTCAACGATGCGCGCTACAACATGGTTTACCACGGCTATCGCCAGGTTTTCGGCCGTGAAGCAGCCTGGGATTCGCCGTGGACCGATTTTGCCAAGTGGGCGCGCTCGATGGGGCTTGCCGGGCTGCGCATCAATCACCCGGGTGAGATCGACGCCGCGACGCTGCGACGCGTACGCGAGACCGGAACGCCGCTCGTTCTGGACATCCGCATCGATCGCGAAAAGCGCGTGACGGGCGGCGGGCGCAACGAAGCCCTACAGCACATGTCTTTGCGCGAAACGGCGGAGGGCTGACATGCACGCGCGCATCGCCGGTCTCGGTCAGTGGTCTCCGGAACGCGTGCGTCGCAACCAGGATTGGCCCGAGGCCTTTCGCGCGGCCAGCCAGCAGCGCCAGGGCGATCGGACGCTGGTCGACGTGCCGACCGAAGGCGAGCCGGATCCGCATCGCGAAATCGTCGCGCGTTGCCTGGCCGGCGAGCGCGACGATCCGTTTCTGGGCGGCCAAGAACGCCGCATCGCCGAGCCGGGCACGAGCTCGGCGGCCGCCGAGGCGTGGGCCGCCGAGGCCGCTCTGCGCGACGCCGCGCTTTTGCCAACCGAGGTCGACGCCATCCTCTCGTGGGCGCTGGTCCCAGATCGCCTGATGCCGTCCAACGCCTGCCGCGTCGCCCATTTGCTGGGAGCTAAGCGCGCCTGGGCCAGCACCGTCGACGCCGCGTGCGCCAGCCCGATCGCTCAGCTGGGCTTGGCGGCGGCGCTGATCGAGTCGGGGCGTGCCCGTGCGGTGCTGCTCACGCAGTCACACCTGGTGAGCCCCACGTTTCCGCTGATGCATCCTGCGTCGCCATGCGTTGGCGACGGCGCGACCGCGCTGGTGGTGGTCGCGTCCGAGCGCCCCGGCGTCTTGCTCACCCACGCCGTGACGCATGGTGAAGACTACGACGCCGTGGTGTGGTGCCGTGACAAGGACCGCACGCAAGATCCGCCCTGGTGGGAGCCGGGTGGTGCGTTCTTCATGGGCAGCCACGATCAGCCGGCCACGCGCCGACTGATGCAAGACACGGTCAAGGTTGGTGCCACGACGGTGCAAGAGTTGGCCGAGCGCGCCCACTTCAAAATCAGCGACATTGAAGTGTTGGCCAGCGTGCAGCCGCGCCGCTGGGTGCCGGGCGCGATCGCAGAAGGCTTGGGACTGCCGCCTCGGGTCGCTCCCGACACCTTCGAGCGCTTTGCTCACCTGGGCGGCGCGGGAGCCGTCGCCAACCTGCTGCGAGCACGCGAATTGGGCTTGCTGCGGCCCGGCTCGCTGGCGGTGATGTACGCGCAAGGCGCGGGCTTCACCCGCGGCGCGGCTGCGATCCGCTGGTAGGGTGAGCCTCGGCCACCTCGTTCAGGGCTGTCAGCAGCGCGCTCGCGCTCACCGGTTTGGTCAGCACCGTGTTCGTCAGCTCGTTCAAGAACCCCTCGTACTGTTGCTGAGTGGTTTCGGACGAAACGAAAACCGTGCGCCGCGCGAGGTCCGGACGTTCGCGCTGCAGCCACTCGAGCAGCGCTTTGCCGTCGATTTCGGGCAAAGCCAGCTCACAGACCACGGCATCCGGCTGCGAACCGGAGCTCAATAGCTCGATCGCCTCGCGTCCGTCGTTCGCCATCAGCACCTCGCACGAGCGACCCAGCGCTCGCGCGTAGGCGCTCAGCACGCGGTCGTCGTCGTCGACCACCAGCACCGTGCGCTTGGGCGAGGGCTGCGAGGACGAGGCGGTGGTCGTGTGTTGACGCAGGTACGCGCGGCGGACGCTGGCATAGTCCGGAATGGGTAACAGCAGGATGAAGGTCGCGCCCGAGCCGTGTACGCTCTCGACGATCAAGTCACCACCCAGGTCGTACATGATCGAGCGTGAAATGCTCAGGCCGAGGCCGGTGCCGTAGCCGGCGCGCTTCGTGGTGAAAAACGGGTCGAAGATGTGCTCGAGGATCTGCGGGGCGATACCCGGCCCGGTGTCGGAAATCGACACCGCGATGCTCTCGCCGTCGGAGCGGGTTGCGATCCGCACGCGATGCGCCGGACGCTCGATCTCGCGAATGGCCTGGGCGGCGTTCGCGATCACGTTGACCAGCACCTGAGTCAGGCGCCCGTGCGGGACCAAGACGCGCGGCAAGTCACGCGTGTAGTCGCGCTCGATGCGCGCCAGCATGTTGAGCTCGCGACCGGCCAAGCGCAGCGCTTGATCGACCACGTCGCTGACGTCGAGCAGCTGCGCTTCTTCGCGCCCGCCGTCCGAACGCGCGAAAATCCGCAGGTCTCTGACGATGTTGGCGATCGACGCGATCGCGCCGAGCATTTCCTCCATCAGCTGCCGGCCTTCCTGGGGCGAGGCGCCGTTGCTGGTCAGCTCGTGCAAGGTTCGGATCTGCTCGGGCGAAGCTCCCCAACCTCGCGCAGCCCAAAGCTCGAGCTCGGTCGCCACCTTGGTCAACGGCGTGAGCAGGTTGGCGCTGGCCTCGATGCCGAGCTGAAGCGCAGTGAGCGGGTTGTTGATTTCGTGCGCGACACCAGCCACCAGCGTGCCGAGCGCGGTGAGCTTCTCGGCATGCGCGAGCGCGGCGTTCGCGCGCTCGCGACCGCGGCGCAGCGTGGCGCGCAGCTTGACGCGATCGAAGAAGCCCTGGATCGCGCCGTCGTCGCGAGGCGGCCAGATCAAGACTTCGTCCGCGCCGGCGGTCAGAGCCTCGAGCGCACTCACCTCGTCCTCGACCACGTAGCCGATTGGGGCGCCGCCCACCTGCTGGCGCGCGGTCGCGGTCACGTCTGCGGGCGGGCCCGAGGCGAGCTCCACGCGAATGTCCTCGGACTCGAAGCGATCGGCGAGGATACGCCGCAGCCGCTCGACGCACGCCAGGTACGGCACCAACAGCAGGACCACGAGTGACAGACTCGGCTCGTCCCGCTTTGCATCCGCTGCTTCGTCGTACTCAACCGATTCTGATGACACGATGACCGTCTTCGGTTCACCAGCTTATCAGTGTCGAACCGTCGAAGCGATTGATTAACTTGGTCTCCAACTCGGCTTCGATTCCGCAAGCTTCGAAGGCGCCGACCGCACCACCGGCGATCGCCGACTCAATCCAGATATATTCCTCTCGGTAGACCATCTCGATGGCGCGTGGCCCGTGCCGCACGATGCTCCAATGACCGTACTGGTAGGTCTGGCGCCGCGCCGCCAAGCCCTGCTCGGTGAGCCGAACCGGATCATTCGAGAGCAGCCGCAGCATCGCTCGACCGATCAGGCTGCTGGCAAATGTCGTCGCGTTCGTTCGCCAAACATCGTGCATGCCACGGTGAACGTTTTCTGGGCCCTGCAGCGCAGCACCTGCGATGGCCAGGCGCACCATGTAATCCCGCAACGGGTACATGCGAACCGCAGACCAAGTTTCGCCTTTGAAGAAACGTTCATACAGCTCGGGGCGGTCGGCGCGTTTCGCGACGTCGCCCAGCGATTTGAGATACAGGCCGCGAACACGAGCCGAGGGCGGTACGACCTGCAGTCGCTCCACGATGTCGCAATAGGGCGCGACCAACTCGACGGCCCGTTCCAAACGGGTCGAGGCGAGGCCGGCAGAGGTAGTCGACGCCATCATTGTGAGCAGCTGCGCTCGCCATGGATGTGGACGAACCGCGGCCAGGTTACGTTTCTAGCACGCTCAGGTGGCGCCTGCGAAGCACGGCGTTTTCGGCTGGCAGCTGCATTTAGCCACAGCTTTGGTAGTAGCTGCTTTAAGCGGTCGGTCGAGAGCCGCAGGCTTCTCGTTGGCTCGTTGGCTCGTTGGCTCGTTGGCTCGTTGGCTCGTTGGCTCGATAGCTCTCAATAGCTACTGGTCAGCCCTGCGCGAGGGCAGCGGCTACGCCCGTTCCTTGCGCGGCCGTTCCCTGTGCGCGCAGTGCGTCCAGTCCTAGCGCGCGCAGGGCAACCTCGTGGAGCTCTTCGAAGGGGAAGGGCTTGCTCAGAACCGCAAAAGCGCCGATGTCTGCCGGGCTCTGATCGGGTGCGAGCTCGAAGACGCCCGAGATGAGCACGACCGGCAGCTCCGGTTGGTGATGCCGCAGCCTTCGCAACAGCTCAATGCCGGTCATGAGCGGCATTTGGACGTCGCTGATCACCAAGTCGAAGCGCTCGGCGCACAGCAGCTGCAGCGCTGCGCGGCCGCTGGCCGCTTCCACCACGTCGAAATCTGCACGTGCGAGAGCGCGACTGAGCAAGCTTCGCAGCAACGGTTCGTCGTCGACCATCAGGACCCGATACCGGCGTTGGGCTCGCGTTGCAGCTAGAGGGACGTCGACCATCGCGCTTGAACGAGGCGCACAAGCTAGCTCGCTTTTTCGCCGATGTCCTCATTTTCGTCGCGCGCCGCTACTGCCGCGCTACCCCGGCGGGTGGAGGCGGGTATGCGCGAGTCTCCGATCGGAAACGCGGCAATCATATCGTGTTGGGCGCCACTACTGACGTGTTGCCGCTCCGACGTTGAGGCGTCTTGCCACGCGCGCGTCGTCTGTCGCCTTGCGCCTTGCGCCTTGTTACTGTGCCGGCGCGAAGAAATCAGGGGCGCCAGCCGTCGATGTGGCGGCCCAGACTTTGACGTTGCGGACCTGGCCGCTGTTGTCGAAGCTGCCGAACCCGACGTAGCCGTCAGTGAAGGTCTTGTCGCTCGCCGTCAAGATCGGCGTAGCCGGCACGTCGAGGTCGAAGACCGACATGGCGCCGCTGGCCACGTCGCGCACGACGCGCAGCTTCTTCCAGACGTCACGGCCCCAGTCGTAGCCGGTCGTGAAGGTGGTGGAGATGGCTTTGCGGTCTGCGTTGTCGACGATCAGAATGTTGTGAGCGACGGCGTCGTGTGCGGTCGAGATGTGCGCATAGTAAAACTGGCTGGGGTTCAGGAAGTTCCAGATGAACACCATATCGCGGTGACCGTCGCCACTCGGGCTGGTCTGCAGCATTTCGGCGTCCATCACGAAGCTGGTCACTTTGATCGACTTGATGATGGCGACGCTGAACGGCGAGCGGAACGGCGGCGCGTACGAGGCGCCGGTGGAAGCGATGAAGCCGGCGGCGTCGTGCTTCCACTGCGTTGGGTTGGCGAACACCAAGTCGCCCATGGAAGCTGCGTCGGCGAACGACTGCGAGTACACCAGCTTGTAGCTTGCCGGCACGCCCGCGGGCGGTTGGTCCGGATTCGTCCCGCCGGCTCCAGCGCTGGCTCCGCCGCCGCCGCCAGCATTGGCGCCACCCGTGGCGTGAGCGCCGGCAGTGCCCGCCGTGGCCGCGCCACCACCGCCGGTTGTCGGGGTGCCGCCCGAGCCAGCCTGCGCCGCGAGCGTACCGCCGTTGCTACCGCCGCCCACGGTTGCGCTCTGTCCGCCGCCGCCCACCGCGCTCGCGCCCGAGCTGGCGCCGCCCACCGTGGACATGGTGTCTGAAGGCGTGGACGAGCCACACGCTGCGCACAGCGAAAGCGCACACCACGCAGCGAGACCTGAAGCGATTCTCATGGGACTGCGAGCCCGTGCCAGTTTCGGGAGCGCCGAACGAGGGTACCTCCACGCCCATCGCGTGCGCAATGCTTAAGCAGGCGCGAGAGATCTGGTGAGGTGTCGAGGTCCGGATCCAGAATCAAGTTCGACGCGTCGCCGGCATGCTTGATCATCGTGCGGATGCCCGTGACGACGCCGGCGTACGCGGCGGCGTTCTCGTCCACGGATCGGTCCTGTCCGCGCGCCAAGCGCTCTGCCCACTTCCGGCGCAGCTCTCGGGCCGTGAACGCGTCGCGCTTCCTGAGCCCGAGCCCCTCGGGCGTGAACTGTAGTGCCTTGCCATGAGCCAGGTCAGCCGCATCCAGCCGGTTCAGCGCCGCCGCTACCTCACGCTCCTCGGCCAGAATCCGAAGCTCGTGCTTCCGCTTCAGAACAGACGCTTCCCAGCCACGGCTGTGGAGCTCCCTGGCCAGTCGAACGGCCCAAAGCTGGGTTTGATTAGAGGCCGCCCCGGCCTTCCGTGGCGGAGGGCCGCCGTTGAGGCTTTCTCGAGGCGTTTCCTGGGATCTTTTTCCACGCCTGCCGTTTTGCGTACTTCTTGCTCAAACAAGACTGAGGCGCGCCGCAAACCAGCCGTTGGTACTAACAATGGGATTTCAATCTGTGGCGCCCCAGGCGTCCCTGCGCCCCAGGCTCAGGTCGACCAAGCCGCCATCGGGGACTGTGCCTCGGCTGCGGACGACCCTTCGCCGCAAGTTCATCCTCACCATGCTCGTCGTCTCGTCGCTGATCGGCGTGACCACGTTGGCGATCGTCTTGCTATTGAGCTCACGTAGCTCGGAGCGAAGGCTGCACGAGGTCGAGCACAACATCGAAGACGCCATCACCAGCAAGGGCAAGGTCCTGACTGAAAACCATGCGCTGGCGCTGCGCAGCATGGTCGTCGACAACGCGTTCGTCGACATGCAGTCGTTGCTCGACTCGGTCGTGCAACAAGACGCGGATCTCGTCTACGGCCTGTTCACCAACGCAGAAGGCGACGCGCTGGCGCTCGCGGTGCGCGGCGTTCGAGGCGAGCCAACCAAGGACAAGGACGGTTGGAAGAGCCTAGGCTTCCAAAAGTCCGAGCTCTCGGTCACCAAGGAATCGATTCACCGCACGCGGCGGTTGGGGCAAGAGGTCGTCGAGGTGGCGGTACCGCTGGTCGGGGAGGAGGGTGCGCTCGGCACGATCCGCTACGGCCTGTCCACGACGCGCATGCGTCAGGCGATCGCGGCAGCCAAGGCAGACGCCAGGGCGCAATTGCTCGAATCGATCAAACTGATCGGCCTGACCGTGACGATCGCCACGCTGATGGGCATCTTGCTCTCGCGCCTGCAGGCGGTCCGCATCACGCGACCCGTGCAAGATCTGACTCAGGCCGCGACCGATCTGGCGCAAGGAGATCGCAGCGTGCGCGTGAAGATCGAGTCGGGTGACGAGCTCGAGATGCTCGGTTTTTCGTTCAACCGCATGGTTTGGGAGCTCGCTACGTCGTACGACAAGCTCGCAGACCTGAACCGAAACTTGGAGCACCGGGTCGAGGAGCGCACGCTAGCGCTAGCGGGTCGTAACCAGGACATGCGCGCGGTGCTCGACAACGTCGACCAGGGGTTGCTCACGTTGGCGCCGGATGGGCGGATGGCGGCAGAACGTTCGGCTGCCGTACATAGGTGGTTCGGGCGCCCCGAAGGTACGCCCACGATTTGGCAATTCTTCGAGCAGGCATCGCCCGCCTTCGCCAGTAATCTCGAAGCGGCTTGGGAGCAGGTTGCCGACGACGTGCTGCCGCTCGAAGCCACGCTCGATCAACTTCCGAAACGCCTCACGACCAGCCACGCCTGCTACGATCTTCGCTATTTGCCGCTGCTGCGCGAGGAAAAGCTACAGAGCGTGTTGGTCGTGATTGCCGACATCACGAGCCAACTGGCATACGAGCGTGAAGAGGCAGAGAGTCGCGAGCTGATGCAGTCGTTTCGTCGCTTGATGAAAGATCGTGCGGGCTTTACGGCATTTTTGGAGGATGGAACCGCCTTGCTTCGGACCATCACCACGCCGGACGTTGCCGACTCCGCGCTCAGGCGCGCGCTGCATACGTTGAAAGGGAACGCCGGGCTGCTCGGCATCTCGGTGGTTGCCAACCTCTGCCATCAGTTGGAGGAAACGCTTGCCGTCGATGGCAAGCTGCCGCCCCGGGAGCTTGCCCAACTGGAGCAGCGCTGGCAGGTGCTGAACGCGCACATCACCGAGCTTGCACCCAGTCAGGCAGGATTACTCGAGGTTCCAGATGCCGAGCTCGCCGGCCTGGTCTCGCTGTTGGAGCGTGCGGGCCAAAGCGACGCGCTGAGCCGCATCTTGGCCTGGAAGCTGGAGCCCGTCGGCCGTTCGCTCGCGCGGCTCGCGGAGCAGGCGCAGGTATTGGCCATGCGGCTGGGGAAGGGCGAGATCGAAGTCGAAGTCGCGCCGACGAGCTTGCGCCTCGAGCGCGAACGATTTGGCCCGGTCTTTTCGGAGCTCGCGCACGTGATCAGGAACGCCGTCGATCACGGCCTCGAGCCGCCTGAAGACCGCCTGGCCAAGGGCAAGAATCGCGGCGGTCGAATCACACTCGCCGCTGCACAGGCCAACGACTCGCTGACGATTCAGATCAGCGACGATGGTCGCGGCATCGATTGGGATAGCGTTCGCGAGCAGGGTGGCGCCTTGCGCCTGCCAACCAGGACGCCGGCCGATTTGCTCGCGATCCTTTGTCACGATGGGTTCTCGACTCGCACCGAGGTCACCGAGATCTCAGGGCGGGGCGTCGGCATGGCGGCGGTCAAGCGCCGCGTCGAAGCCATGGGCGGCCGCATCGAGCTCGAGACAGCGCTCGGGCGCGGCACGACGTGGTCGTTCATCGTGCCTGTGCCGAGCCCGAGCTCCGGCTTGCGGGCATCGAGCCTCGTGCCATCGCCAGCGTCCCTGCTCAGCGCAGGCCGTAGTTCGTAGCCGCTCGGCGCCGGGCCGTCGTGGCGCGGAGCTCGTAGTCGGTGCCGCTCGTCGGTGCACGATTTGCGCTGACGACTGGCGACGCGCAGAACCTGCGCCGCCCGCCAGATTGCTGCCGACGGCGCGCTTCGTGCAGACCAGTCGGACTGCTAACGACCAACACAAGGAGCCGCTACAATGAAGGCACTCGTCTACCGGGGTCCTGGCCAAATGGGCCTGGAAGAGCACCCCAAGCCCGAGCTACTCGCGCCTACTGACGCGATCGTGAAGCTGACCAAAACCACCATCTGCGGCACTGATCTACACATTCTCAAGGGTGACGTCCCGAGCTGTCGTCCGGGCCGTATTCTTGGTCATGAAGGTGTGGGCGTCGTCGAGCACGTCGGCACGGGCGTCACTACGTTCGTGACGGGCGACCGTGTGCTGATCTCTTGCATCAGCGCTTGTGGTCGCTGCAGCTATTGCCGCAAGGGCATGTTCTCGCACTGCAGCACGGGCGGATGGATCCTCGGCAATACCATCGACGGCACGCAGGCAGAATTCGTACGCGTCCCTTACGCAGATACGAGCCTCTACGCTCTGCCGGAAGGCGCGGACGACGAAGCCATGGTCCTGTTGAGCGACATCTTGCCGACTGGCTTCGAGTGCGGCGTGCTCAACGGCAAGGTCGCGCCAGGCAGCAGCGTGGCGATCGTGGGTGCTGGGCCGATTGGTCTCGCTGCGTTGCTCACCTCGCAGCTCTACTCACCCTCGGAAGTGATCATGATTGATCTCGATGATAGCCGTCTGGAACGCGCCAAAGGCTTGGGCGCGACAGCGGTCGTGAGTAGTGCCGACGGAAAGGCGGCTGAGGCCGTGCTCAAGCTCACCGGCAATCGCGGCGTGGACACGGCCATCGAGGCGGTCGGCATCGCGGCCACCTTCGAGCTCTGCCAAGCGATCATTGCTCCCGGCGGCACGATTGCCAACATTGGTGTGCACGGGGCCAAGGCGGATCTGCACCTGGAGAAGCTCTGGGATCGCAACATCACGATCACCACGCGCTTGGTCGACACCGTGAGCACGCCGACGCTGCTCAACATGGTGCGGTCTCGCAAGCTCGACCCCAAGTTGCTGATCACGCACCGGTTCAAGCTCGACGATATTCTGAAGGCGTATGACACCTTTGGGCACGCCGGCAAAGCCAACGCGCTCAAGGTGCTGATCGAAGCCTAGAGCTTCTGAGTGTCGGCCAGCCCAAGCGTCGTCGAGCCGAGCTCGACGACGTCGGAAATCGCAGCCTTTGCGAGCGGCACTTGTGCTGGCGGGGCTGGCAGACCGCGGTAGCCCGTAACGCGGTCGACGACGATGCGATAGAACACGGGGGCATACCCCGAGCGGTTGTGTTCGCTCGTGGGCGAGCTGGTTCCCGGTTCCCACCACATCGGTCGGGTCTGCAACAGCGCGAGCGCTTGCAGGCGTTCATTGTAGTGCTCGGGCGTGTCCGTCAACTCTTCGTAGCGTCCGATGACGACGACACTGCTCCAGTCGTTGCTGCCGTTCATCCAGTCCGCTTCCAGACAAACCCGGGGATTTTCGCGCATCCAGTCGATCTTCTGACCGGGCAGCGAGAAGGCATAGATCGTCTCACCCGCGACCGCGAAATAGATCGGCACCACGTACGGCTGGTTGTCCCGGGCGCATGCCAACCTGCCAAAGCCGGTGCTGGCCAGCTTCGCGTAGCATTCGGTAGCGGTGATTTCTTGGACGTTCATGCGAATGCCCTCCGACTCGGCTGCATGAAACATGCCGACCACAGCGCTGCTG
>FSUE01000582.1_pt1 | contig 47096 bp, 26 predicted proteins | sample 1637031 | NCBI WGS metagenome assembly FSUE01 (sample SAMEA3914819, study PRJEB12502) | metagenome | biome: forest; material: soil | place: Canada | collected 2010-06-26 | depth 0.3 m | reverse complement strand
GAGGAGTCTTGGTGCAGCGTGAGTGGTTGGCGAAACCTTACTGCCAGCGGAACGCGCGGATCGCGATCGCGAAGCCAAAAATTGCCCATGCCGCCAATACCGCCAGCTCGAAGCTGATCGACGAAAGGCTGCCGGCTTCGTTGTAGACGCGGCGCAGGGCGTCGTTGACAGCGGTCAATGGCAAGAAACGGATCGGCAGCTGCACGAAGTTCATCCAGCCGCCCGCGACCTCGGTGCTCGAAAGCCGCGCGCCGATCAAAAAGCCGATCGCGGCGAAAGCGGCCGCGCCGAGCACGGACGCCGCCAAAAAACCGGCAATGCTGCCCTGAATCTGCGTGCCGAAGATCAGTCGGCCAAAGCTGACCAGGACCACCAATTCCAGCACCAAAAACATCGAGCGCGAGAAGAAGTACGACAGCAGAAAATGACTGCGCCGCATCGGCGTCACCGCGTAACGGCGCAGCAACTTGCGCTTGCGCGCCAACACCAAGTTGAAACCGATGCCCCACATGCTGCTGCCCATCAGGTTCAAGCCGATCAGCCCCGGCAACAGAAAGTCGACGTAGCGCGAGCCCTTTTTGCTGACCCGCTGCTCGTCGATTCTGACCACGTCCGCCCGACCCGCGGCGCGCTGCAACACGTCTTCGGTGATCGAGCGCGCGAGCAGGCTCTTCTCCTGCGCGACGTCGAGCATGAAAACCAGCGGCTGGTGCGGAGCCGGCTGGTCGACGACCAAATCGACCTTGGTGCGCGCCAGCTGGCGTTCGGCCTCGTGGCGCGCCAGCCGTTCGGCGTGGACGCGCGTGCTCTTCAGGAGCGCGGTCGTCGTCTCGGCCGACACGGCGTCAGTGACGGCGATCCGCGGCGGCTCCGGCGCCTTGGACCGAAACGCCAGGCCCAGGCCGATCGCCATCAACAGCGGGAAGCCGAAGACCCAGAAAACGTAGCCTGGCTCGCGCAAGAACTCGCGAATGCGCGACTTGATCAGCTCTTTGAGCGGGTTGGGGTTTTCGACGTCGTCGCTCACGGGGCGGCCCCTGCGGCGTGGGGCGCGGCTTCGCCGTTTTTGAGCGCGCGGCCCGTCAGGTGCAAAAACACGTCGTCGAGCGTGGCTTGGTGCGTGCTCAAGCCAATTGGTATGACCCTTTGCCGTTCCAGCTCGCCGAGCACCGCGCTGAGCGCGCTCAAGCTGCGATCGATGCGCAGCCGGTAGCCTTCGCCACGCCGGTCGACGACTTCGACCGGCGCCAGCGCCGACATGGCGGCCTCGTCGAGCGGCTGCTTGGCCTCGAACTCGACGAACTGCACGAGTCCCAGTCCGTCGACCAGCGAGCGCGGCGTGCCGAGCGCGATGATTTTTCCGTGATCCATCACGGCGATGCGGTCGCAGAGCGCGGCGGCCTCTTCCATGTAGTGGGTCGTGATCAACACGCTGCGGCCACGCTTCTGAAAGCCCTGGACGATTCTCCACAGCTGCTGGCGCGCGCGCGGATCGAGCCCGGTCGTTGGCTCGTCGAGAAATAGAAGCTCGGGATCGCCGGCCAGCGCCGTGCCGAGCGCGACGCGTTGTTGCTGACCGCCGGAGAGCTTGTGGTACTGCTGCTTCCGCTCGGCTTCCAGATCCAGCTCGCGCACCAACTCGTCGACGCTGCGGCCCTTGCGATAGAACGAGCGAAACAGCCGCAGCACCTCCTCGACCATCAGCTTGTCGGCGAGCTGCGTGTCCTGCAGCTGGACGCCCAGCCGCTCTTGCAGCTCGCGGTCTTGACCCAAGCCCCAGGCCAAGCCGAACAACTCGACCGTGCCTGAATCAGGCTTGGTCAGGCCCTCCAGCATCTCGACGGTGGTGGTCTTGCCAGCGCCGTTCGGCCCGAGCAGACCGAAGCATTCGCCGACCTCGACCGTGAGCTCGATGCCTGCGACGGCCAGCTTGTCGCCGTAGCATTTGACCAAAGATTGGCAGCGAATCGCCGGAGCTGACATGTGCGGGCGCCGAGCCTAGCCGTGGAACGGCGGTCCGGGGTAGGCGCTTGGCGCGAGCCGTGGCAGATTTCGGGGCATGGGCATCTTCGACCGCATGGGCAAGGTCATCTCGTCGAACTTCAACGGCTTGGTCGACAGCCTGCAGGATCCGCGAAAGTCCGTCGAGCAGACGCTGCTCGACATGCAAGAGCAGATCCGCGCGGCGCGCCGCGAAGTGGTCAGCGCGGTGGCGGCCGAGAAGCAGCTACGCGGCAAGCTCGACGAGCTCAACGCCCAAGCCGAAAAATGGGCGAGTCGCGCCGAGCTGGCCGTCAAAACCGGCGATGATGAGCTGGCCCGCGAAGCCTTGATGCAAAAAAAGCGGGTGACCGGCGAGCGCGATCGCGCGGAGGCGTTGCGCGGCGAGCAGCGTGCGGCCGCTCACGAAATGAAGGACGAGCTCGAGCGCATGGAGGCCAAGGTGACCGAGCTTACGCACCGCAAGGGCACCTTGGCTGCGCAAGCGGCGCAAGCCAAGGCCGGCGGCAGCGCCGACGGTTTGGGTCAAAAGCGCGTCGGCGGCACGGCGTTCGCCGAGTTTCGCCGCATGGAGGATCAGATCGAAGCCGTCGAAACTACCGTGCAGGCGCAGCGCGAGCTCGACGGAGTGCTGAATGAGCCCGGACCAGGCGGCATGACGCGTGACGAAGTCGAGGCCAAGTTCCGTGCTCTCGAAGCCGGTGTCGGTCCGGTCGCCGAAAAGCTCAAGCACAGCGAAGTCGACGAAGAGCTGCAAGCCATCAAAAAGCGCGTCCGCGTCGAGTGATCTTTCTCGACCCCTACCACCCTCGTCCCTCCGCCGACTAACCCCCAAACCCTCACTCCTCATCCCTCCGCGTCGCTGGTCAGCAGCTCGCGCAGCACTTCAGCCACGGCTTCGTAAAGCGTCTCGGGGATCTGCTCGCCCAGCCCGAGCTCGCGTAAGGCGTGGGCGATCGGCACGTCGCGCACGACGGGCACGTTGTAGGCATGCGCGGCTTCGATCATGCGTTGCGCCAGCTCGCCCTCACCCTGTGAAAGCACGCTGGGGGCTTCGTCTTCGTTTTCTTGGTAGCGCAGGGCAGTCGCCAAATGAGTGGGGTTCACGATCAACACCGTGGCGTCTTTCACGGCCGCGATCATCGAGCCGGCCAGGGCTTCTTGGTGCGCGCGTTTTCGCGCCGCTCTGACTTCCGGGTCGCCTTCGGATTCGCGGTGCTCGCGCTTGACCTCGTCCTTCGACATGCGGTGGCGCTTCAGCCAGGCGCGACGGACGAAGAAATAGTCGAGCGCGCCCAACACCAAGCCGATGACTGCCGAACCCCACAACAACCGCCGACCCAGCAGCCAGGCGGTCGCCGCGACTGCTTCGCCGCGGCCGACCGTGCTGGCTACGTCGGCCAAGTGGTCGCGAAAGACACCCCACGCCAGCCAGCCGACGGCCAACGCTGCCACGAGCGAGCGCGTGAGCGAGAACAGGCGCTCGAGCGAGAACAGGCCCTTGATGCCGTTGAACGGATCGATGCGCGAGAAATCAGGCGCAAAGCGTGAGGCCGTGAAGCCGCCGCCCGTTTGCACGAAGCCCAGCACCGCCGACACCACCGCCGAAGCCCCCAATACCGGCACGCTGAGCGAGACCCACAACCACGCTGCCGCGGCGGTATCGGCGCGACCGCTGGCGATGGCAGCGCGTAGCGCCGCGCCGGCTCCGACCGTGAGCGCCAGCAACAGCGCCGGCAGCAGGGCCACCACCATCAAGAAGCCGACGCTTTGACCCAGCGTCGACGATACGGCGCTATCACCTTGTTCGCGGGCCTTCTTCAGACGCCGTGGCGTGGGCTGTTCGGTCTTGTCGGACATCGTTCAGCGGTCGTGGCCTTGGAGGGTGCGGGCGGGGCGCCCGGCCTCAGAACGTGAATATCGGCAAGCCGACGCCGCCAGTTGCGCGCCAAGTGTTGGCGGTCTGCTGAATGATCGGCGTGCGCAGCTGGGGGGCGGGGTGATCGCGCTCGAAACCGAACAAAATGTCCTGTGGCGTCAGCTGATCGAGCCCGGCGAAAAATTGCATCGTCAGCAAGGCCCCGCCTTCGGTCAGGTGGTAGTCGGTGCGGCGCGAGCCCATCGTGAGCGTGTTGTTGATGCCGACCATGTCGGCGGCGACTTCGTTCGGCTGGTTGAAGGCCGGGATGGCGTTCGACAACACACCGCTGATTTGGCCCAGAGTTAGCGCCCCGGCGGCCGTGCAGGGCAGGTGGCCCAGGTAGTGGTGACCCAGCTCATGGCCCATCACGAACGCCAGCTCCTCGTCCAAGAGCTGATACTGCCGCGTCACTTTGCGCGGATCGAGGTCGAGGCGAGGATCGGCGAAACCGGCTGGCACGTCAGGGACCGGTTGTTTGGCGCGCGTGCCACGCGCAATGACACCCACGTACTCGCCGACCTTGTTGGTGCCGGCAAGCTCGTCGTAGGCGCGAAAGCGCGCCAGCTGCGATTGGATCTGCAACAGGCCGTCGGTGATCGCCATCGCGGCGCTCGAGCCGCTGCAGGTGGCGAACGCGTTCACTTCGCCCGGCGTCGAATCGACGACGAGCGGAATGCCGTTGACGCGCGCTTGCTGCGGCGCTGGCAGGGCCGCCACCAACGCGTTCAAAATCTCGGTCGCGCGCTGGCGTAGAAATACCAGATCGTGATTGTTGATGGGGTCGTTCGGGCTCACCGGCGAGAGCGATGGCGCCGCCTGGCTGATCGCGCCGGGCGTCGCGACGACCTGTCCCGGTTGCGTCGGCACCGTCGCGCCAGCCGTGCCGCCTGCCGGCTGCGGATACGCAGGGCCCCAGGTGTAGACCGGTTGCGGCGGCGGATCGTGCGCGCAAGCAACCGAGACCAATCCAGCCAACAGCCAGGCGGCCCCGGCGCCGGCTCGGAAACACTGAAACCCAGACATGACCCAAACATAGCGCTGCCGAGCGGCCGCTTGCCATGGCTCAGCATTGCCCCCATCTTCTCGGCTGAAGGTGATGGCGACGCAGCGCGTACCGCTCCGGTTTCGCAAGGTCCACGGCCGTTTCGTGCCGGGCAATGCGGTGCGGCTGCTGCACGACGGCCGGCAAGCCTTTCCGGCCATGCTCGACGCGATCGCGCAGGCCCGCCGGCAGGTACTGCTCGAAATGTATTGGTTCGACTCCGACGCGGTCGGACGGCGCTTTGCCGAAGCCCTGACGCAGGCACGTCGGCGCGGCGTCGAAGTAGCGCTCATTTACGACTCGATCGGCTCGATTGGCGCAGATCGCGCCATGTTCGCGGCGCTCGAGGCCGAAGGCGTGCACGTGTTGGAGTACAACCCCGTGGCGCCGTGGCGGCGGCGGTTTCGGTTTTCCTTCACCCGGTTGTCGCGGCGTGATCACCGAAAGATTCTTGTAGTCGACGGTAACGTTGGCTTCACCGGCGGCATCAACCTGGCGCGGCAATGGGCGCCGCTCGAAGAAGAGGGCGGCAACTGGCGCGACGACATGATGCGCATCGAAGGGCCAGCCGTGAACGGCCTTTCGCACTGTTTTCACCGCGTCTGGCGCCGGCACGACGTACCGTCGATCCAGCACTTGCACGCCGAGCCTGCAGCGCCCGCCCCCGGCGTCCGCCTGCTACCCGTGCGCATCCTGGGCGAGCGTTACTTCCGCCACCGTCACGAGATCGCTCGCGACTACGCCTCGCGCGTGTACGCGGCGAAGAAAACCGTCTACATCTCCAACTCGTACTTCGTGCCTGACGCCTCGGTTCGGCGCGCGCTGGTGCGCGCTGCCAAGCGTGGCGTCGACGTGCGGGTGATTGTGCCGGCCCACAGTGACGTCGAGGCGGTGAAGTTCGCCGGCCGCGCGCAATACCAAAAACTGCTAGCAGCCGGCGTGCGCATCTACGAATGGCAAGACGGCATGTTCCACGCCAAAACCGCGGTCATCGACACCGAATGGTGCACGACCGGCACCTTCAACTTCGACTACCTGTCGCTGCACTACAATCTGGAAGTCAACGCCAGCGTGCTCGATGCCGAGCTGGCGGCCGAAGTGGAGCGGTCTTTTTGCGACGACATCGCTGGCTCGCGTGAGGTCGAGCTGCGCGAGGTCGAGCTGCGGTCGCCCTACGATCGACTGGTCGAAAACGGCTTTTATCGGCTGCGAAAGTTCCTGTGAAGAGCGCACCGCCCAGCTTCGAGCTCCGCACCCATGGCTCCATCCGCGATTTGGGGCAGGCCAACTACGAGCGGCTGCTGCCGCCCGGACGACCGCCGTTTTTGTCGTTTGCCTGGCTCGACGCGCTGGAGCGCACGGGCTGCGTCGGCGAAGATCGCGGCTGGTTGCCACAGCACGTCTCCTTGCACGAGAACGGCGAGTGCGTGGCGGCTGCGCCTGCTTACGTCAAGACGAACAGCGAAGGTGAGTTCGTGTTCGACTACGCGTGGGCGCGTCACTCCGAAGGCGTGCTGCGCGCACCCTACTATCCGAAGTTGCTGTTGGCCGTGCCGTTCACGCCCGCCACCGGCTCGCGGATTTTGATCCGACCCGACCAAGATCGCCCGCGGATCTTGGCGGCGTTCGCGCGCGCCATCCCGCAGCTCTGCCAAGCGCTACCCGTTTCGGGGGCGCATGTCTTGTTCTTGCCCGAAGCCGACAGCGCGGCGCTCAGCCAGCACGGCTTTGCCGAGCGCCGCGGCGTGCAATTTCATTGGGAAAACCCCGGCTACTCCAGCTTCGATGATTTCTTGTCGCGCATGAACAGCAAGAAGCGCAATCAGCTGAAGCGCGAGCGGCGCGAGATGCTCGATCGCAAAGTCGATATCGTCGCGCTCTCCGGGCACGACCTGACGCCGGAGCTCGTCGACTTCGTTTACGCCTTCTACCTGAGCACGGTCGAGAAGTTCGCGTGGGGGCGTCAGTACCTGTGCCGCGAGCTGTTCGAAGAAATCGCCAAGACCATGCCCGACGAGCTGCACATCGTTGCGGCCCGCCAAGCCGGCAAGCTCGTCGGCGGCGCGTTCAACTTCTTGGGCCAAGACGCGCTGTACGGCCGCTACTGGGGAGCCACCCATGAGGTGCCGTTTTTGCACTTCAACGTCTGCTTCTACTTCGGCATCGAAGAGTGCATCCGGCGCGGCCTCAAGAAATTCGAGCCCGGTGCGGGCGGCGAGCACAAGGTCGCGCGCGGCTTCGAGCCAACCGTCACGTACAGCTCGCATTTTCTGCGCCACAAACAGCTCGACGGCGCGGTGCGCGAGTTCCTGGCGCGCGAACGCGAAGCCGTCAACGAGCACGTCGCCGCCGCCCGCGCCGACGGCGTCCTCAAACCTTTCGACCACGCCGATTCGCTGTAGCGTCGGAGTAGTGAAACCGAGCTTGGGCCGCAGAGTTGCAGCTCGATTGCAGAAGCTCACGTATTGGCCGCTCGTCGCCGCCTGATACCCTCACTCGGGCGTGATTCGGAGCAGCTCGAGGACTTCGCTCAAAAGAGCTGGTTCGAGCTCAGTTGGCTGACCGCGCCACGAACGTGAGCGACCGCAGCGGTGCGGCTTCTCACGCCCAGTGCTTCGTACAGGTGGTGCAGGTAGGTCTTGACCGTCGCTTCGCGCAACCTCAGTTCGGCGGCAATCTCCCGATTGCTCAAGCCCTCTGCCAACAGCTTCAGCAACTGCTGAGCTCGATTGCCCAGACCATACTGTTCGCGAAGAATACGCGACGTGTCCAAGCGTGGGTCGTCGGCGTCATCGCGTCGCAACCAAACAAGAACCCGATGCCCTGGCGCCTGCTCCACTTCCACCGCGCGAAGCCGGCGACCGTCGCCGATTTCAACGTTGCCGTCGCCGCGACCGGCTCCGGCTTGCGAGAGCAGCCGGGCAAGCTCGGGCACGAGATCGCCCACGCGCACGACTGAATGCGTGCCATGGACTTCGAGCACACGCCAGAGCGTGTCACAGACGACGAGTGTGAGCGCAGCAAGGTTGAGGGTGCGCGCCAGGGCAACCCGATAGGTCTCGGCGTCGGGCGACTTGGGGGGCGGCAGAGCCATTGCCAGTTCCATGTTGCCCCACCGGAGCAACTAGCGTGCCGCTGCAGGCCTGGTGCAAGCCCACGAAAGCATGACGGAAATCGACCCATTTCGTGCGCGCGCGCCGCGCGGCTTTGCGCGCGCGCACGTGGCGTCCAACTCAGGGTTCCGCGTCGGCCTCCACGCCGAGTTTCTTCATCAAGCGATGCAAGGCGTGGCGACTGCTCAGGCCAAGCTCACGCCAAACCTTGTCCCGGACACCGTCGTGCCGCTTCAGACTTTCGGTAAGCGCCGCAACGCTGATTTCGCTGGCCTGGCGGGGCGGAGCTCGCTCGTGTAGCTGCGCGCGCATCTCCGAGGGGAGTTGCAGCACATCACCCTGGCTGGCCTGCAAGCTGCGCCACAACATGGCTTCGAGCTCGCGCACGTTCGACGTGTAGTTAGTCAGCAGCAAAGCCTGCACCAGTTCGGCAGAGAAGCGCGGCTCACCCTCGTGCCCATTCCATCCTCGCAAGAAACGCTTGCCGATGTTCGCGTCGCCTGCGGCGATATGCTGAACGATGTGTCGAGCCAGCAGCGGCACGTCCTCGAGCCGCTCGTTGAGATCAGCCACCTCCACGCGCAGCGCAAAGCGCGCGCACAGGTCCTGCTTCAGGTCCGCGGCGTTCCGATTGGTGGCGGCCACTAGACGCAAGTCGACGAAACGTGGGCGCGCATCGCCCAAGCGCTGGTATTCTCCATCGTCTAGCACCCGCAGCAGGTGGGCTTGCAGCTCAGGGGCAAGCTCTCCAATCTCGTCCAAGAACAGCGTCGAACCGCTGGCTTGGCCGATCAATCCGGGGCGTTCCGGCATGCCCACGTTCGGGTAATTTGCGATGTTGCCAAACAACTCCGCATCGATCAAACCGGACGGCAAGGTGGCAGCGTTGCGCGCGACGATCTCGCGGCCACTGCGCGTCGAGCCGGCGTGAATCCCGCGTGCCACCAGTTCTTTGCCCGTGCCGCTGGCGCCGGTGATGAGGACGTGTGCGGTTCGCTGCGCAGCGAACGCAATTTGACGCCGCAGCTCCCAGCAAGCGGGGCTTTCGCCAACCACACCGTTGTCGTCGGCTTGCCCGAACTGGGCGGCCTCCGGCCCGGCGGGTTGGCGCCTGGGTCGGAGCACACAAACGAACAGGTACAATCCCCTCAGCTCCACCACGTCTCCGGGCCGAAGGACGGCGCGCTGCACTGTCGAGCCTCTCGCGATCAGCGGTCGCTTCCCCAGACACTCCACCGAGATAGCGTCGTCTTCCACCCAAGAGAGCTTGAGCTGACGCCGGGACAAGAACGGGTTGGTGACGGGCGCCGCTCGCTCATTGAACCCAGGACGTTGCCGGACGAGATGGATGGGATTTTCCTGGCCTTCCGAAGCGCGACCGAAGTAGGTCGATTCTCGACCAACCAATAGCAACTCGCCGATCCGGGCGGGCTCGCTCGCGGACCAAGCAAGGACCAGCGCCGGTTGCAGGGTCTCCGACTCGGGCGGCGGGCTGATGAGGTCGCCGCCGTCCAACGTCGTGGTGGACAAGCTCCGTGCCATGCGGGTGCAATCTTATCCGAACCGCTCGGCCCGGGCATCCCGGCAATACCCCCCACCGATCGTTGACTGGGAATTGCCCGCGCGTCGGAGTAGGGAGATCGCTCGTGCGATCCCTGGGCCAGGCCGTGTGGGTAGTGGTCAGCTGCGGGGTCGCGTCGCAGGCAAGCGCGGCTCCGGCCGAGATCACGGCTTTACCGGTCGTGGATGGCAACAGCGACATCGGCTTCGGCGGTGGCTACATCGCCTCCTACGCCCAGGTGCCGCCGAGCTACGAACCCTACCAATGGCGTCTGGAGTCGGCCGGCTTCGTCACCTTCAAGACTGGCGACACGGGCCTGCGAGTTCCCTTGCTCCACGACTATCTGTGGCTCCACCTGCCCCACGTACTCAAGAACAAGCTCGAGTTTCGACTGCGACTTGCCTACACGCGCGAGACGAATCTGAAGTTCGCGGGGCTGGGCAATGCTTCCAAGCTCGTTGCTGAGCTCGAGCCCTCCGACAGCTACTACGAGCACTCGCGAGATCGCCCCGCGCTGCAGTGGACCGCGCTCTACCATGCGAACGCGGCGATCGACTTCATTTGGGGTGCTGGCTATACCTATAACTGGATCAGCGTCCCCGCCAACACGCTGCTTTTCGAAACGATGCGAGCAGGCAGCGCCTACGAGCGTTCGTTGCTCGGCAACGCCGCTGATCACGGCTCGGTGCAGTTCTCGTTCGGTGCGGCCTACGACACGCGCGATAGCATCGTAAATACCCGACGCGGCGCGTACTTGCTGGTGCGAGCTGACCTGGCGCCCGGCAACGTGCGCGAAATGCCGCACGATTTTGCGCGCGTCACTTCGGCAGCGAGCTTTTTCTTTCCGCTGCTGCCCCGGCGTTTGGTATTCGCGACGCACTTGGTCGTGGACTTTCTGTTCGGTGACGTGCCGTTCTACGAGCTGCCGCGTTACGATGACGTGTACTTCGGCGGAGCGTTCGGCATTCGTGGCGTGCCGAGCCAGCGCTATTGGGGCAAGCTCAAGGCACTGGCGAATTTCGAGCTGCGTAGCGAGCTGTTTTCGTTTCATTTCTGGGACAAGCTCAACGTCGTCGGCATCACGGGTTTTCTCGATACCGGCCGCGTCTGGGCTGGCTACACCGCTCACCCCGAGCTCGATGGAACGTCGCTCGGGCTCAAGTTGGGCACGGGCGCGGGCCTACGGCTGCTCGCCGGCAGCTCCTTCGTCCTACGCCTCGATGTTGCCTATTCGCCCGACGCTTCTCCCTATGGCCTCTACCTCACCTCCGGGCACAGCTTTTGATGAGCGGGCAAGTCAACGTTTGGATCGCGCAGCCGGCAGAGCTCGACGACGCGGACCTGCTGGCTGCGTACGAGCGGCTGATGTCCGACGACGAGCGCGTCAAACAACGCAGCTTCGTCTTCGAGCGCAACCGTCGAGAGTACTTGGTCTCGCGCGCCTTATTGCGATCGACCCTGTCCAAGTACGACGCGATCGAGCCCGAGGCGTGGCGCTTCGTGAGAGACGAGCACGGGCGTCCAGCAATCGCCTGGCCGTCGCCGCTGCGTTTCAATCTCGCCCATCATCCGACCATGGTGGTGTGCGCCGTCACTACCGGCGCCGCCCTGGGCATCGACGTGGAACCCATCGATCGCGGACGCGAGATTCTCCGCATCGCAGCTAAGACGTTCGCCAAACCCGAGCTCGACGCGCTTGGGGCGCTGCCCCCCGAGGCTGCAGCTGAGCGCGCGGTCACGCTCTGGACGCTGAAGGAGGCCTACATCAAGGCTCGTGGCTTGGGCCTCTCGCTGCCGCTCGACGACTTTGCATTTTCGTTCGACGACTCGGCCGACCCGCGCATCGCCTTCGCGGCGACTATGGACGATCGACCCGAACGCTGGGCGTTCCGCACACGCGACGTGAACGGCCACCGCATTGCACTCGCCGTCGAGCTCGGTTCGTGCGCACTGGAGATCCGCTTTCACTTGAATGTCCCTCTTTGCGATTCAGTGCGACTTCCCCTTTGACGTCACTCGCGCAGGCTGACGGTGGTAAGGTCAGCGCAATGTCTTCGCAGGACGAAGATTCCAGCACTTATACGGTGGTGTTGAATCAAGAGGGCCACTACTCGATTTGGCTCGCTGACTGCCCCATCCCCGAGGGTTGGTCCACGATCGGCAAGACTGGAACCAAGGCCGAGTGTCTCGCGCACATCGCCACGGTGTGGCCCGACATGCGCCCTATCAACTTTCGTCAGTCCCCGCGCTGAGCGCGACGTAAAGGCCACACAGGTGGCTCGGCGACCCGATGCGAAATCGAGGCAAGGCGCGGCGCGCGGAGCGGAGACAGAGCTCACTTCTACCAGGCGTTCTTAGTTGCTCGGCTAGGCCAGGCGAAGTTAATCTCCTGCACTCAGTGCTCGGCTCGTCTCGCTTTTTCGAGCCGGAGTCATAGGGAGCATGCATGTACTCATACCGTCGCCTCGTTGGTCGTGCGCTGCTTGGAAACGTCACTGCCACCACGCTGCTTTCGCTGTCGGTTCTGTCTTCATGGTCGAAGGCAGCCTTGGCTGACGAGCCGCCCGCCACGAACAGCGCGGCTGAGCCAGCGCAATCCCCCAAGGTCAAAGAAGCCAACACGCGTTTCGAGCGCGGCCTGGCATTGTTCGATGACAGCGATTTCGACGCGGCTCTAGTCGAGTTCAACCGCGCCTACGACTTGTCGCCGACTTACAAGATTCTCTACAACATCGGCAAGATCGAGCGCGTCAAGAACGACTATTCAGGAGCGTTGATGCACTTCGAGCGCTACCTGCAGCAGGGCGGTGCGGACGTTCCGGCTGACCGTCGCGAGGAGGTCGAGAAGGAGATAGGCGTGCTCAAGGACCGCGTCGCCGAGGTCAGCATCAAGGCAAATGTGGAAGGGGCCAACGTCTACGTCGACGACGTGCCGGTTTGCGGCGCGCGCCTGGTGGATCCCAGCTGTGTCGGCATCACACCGCTGCGCGGGCCCGTGATCGTCAATCCGGGCACCCGCAAGATCACCGCCACCAAGCGCGGCTACCAGAACGCCGACGCGCAGTTGACTGTCGCCGGCGGCGACAAGAACCTCGTCAAGCTCGACTTGTTCGATCTGAAGCCTCGTACGGAGGACACAGGGCCGCGCACCCGGGCCATCGTCGGCTGGAGCGCGACCGGGGCGCTGGCCATCGGAGCCGGCGTGATGGGCTTACTCACCGTCAACAAGAAGAGCCAATATGACGACGATCGTAACAAGCCGCAGTGCGAGAACCAGCAGCTCAATTCAAATGACTGCAATCGTGACACGCCTGCCACGCTCAACTCGGATCGCAAGAACACCAAGACGTTCGCGCTCGTCACCGACATTCTAACCGGAGCGGCGGTCGTCGCCGGCAGCGTGTCGATCTACCTGACGGTAAAGGCCGCCAACAAGACGACCGAGCCCGAACAGCAAGCAGAGCTACGGCTGCACAGCCTACAGCTGAGCGCGCTTCCCGGTGGCGCCGTCCTCAGGGGCGCGTTCTAACCGTCGCGCTCGCGGCGCTCACTTGCCGAACGGGCTAGTTCGATCGAGGATGGGCGGCGGCTTGTGGGCGGTGCCCGTGCTGGCGGGCGACGGGGGCGTTGGCGGAAGGGGCGTTGGCGCCGGAGCCGGTTGAGCTACGGATCCCTCGTTGCCTGGCGCAGCGGCTCCGTCGGCCGATGGCTTGGCGCCGGCGTGGGCTGGTTTCCGAAGCGGCTTCGTGCTGCCGGCGGCTGGGCGCAGCGGTGTCACGCTGGTCACCCGCGCGGGTTCGATGGGGCGGCTAGCCGTCTCGAGCGAAACAGGCTCGGCCGCCGGAGATGACGCGGGGGCGGGCGGCGTTGCCACAGGCGTTGGGGTGTTGAGCGGCGTCGCGGTGATAGTCGTCGGTTGGGTTTCGCTCGGAGCGCTGCCGAAGAATCGGATCGCCAAGATGGCTCCCGCCACGGCCAGCGCCGCGGCGAAGAGCCCGCCGATCAACGCTCGTGACTTGGGCCGAAAAGACGGCGCCGCCGTCGTGGAGGCGAGAGAGCGCGCGCTGGAGTCCTTCAGATCCAGCGAAGCTGGCGCGGAGGACGACGCACTGTAGCCGAGCGCGCTGCGTTTCGTGGCGTTCATCTCTGGTAGCGCGCTTGCCACCACTGCGCCGTACGCCGGCGATTGGGGACCCGACCCGGGACCCCGCGGAAAGGGCAAGGTGTTGCCCGGGCCGGGGCCGCTGTTCGTCGAGGGCGTGATCGGCGTCGACTGCACGTCCGCGTTCGACGAACCTGGCAGGGTGGCGCGCACGATTTCCCCCAGAAAATCACGCCCAACCGTGATGCCCAGGCTGGCTTGCGCCGCGAGAATGGCGGCACGCATCGTCATGGCGGAGTCCCACCTATCCTCGTTGTGAAAGGCCAACGCCTTGTCGATGATGGCAACGACCTCACGAGGGGCGTCCGGCACCACCTGCGCGAGCGAGCGCGACGGGGTGGTTGCGACGGCGATCAAGACCTGAGCGGCGTTCTCGCCGTCGTGCACGAACTGGCCGGACAGCAAGCTGAATAGGGTCGCGCCCACCGCCCAAAGATCGGTGCGAGCGTCCACGTCGCGCGAGCGGCCCGAGGCTTGCTCCGGTGGCATGAACAGGGGAGTACCAAGCGTCGTACCGGATTCGGTTTTGGACCCGTCCCCTTCACGCAAGCGCGCGATTCCGAAATCGAGGATTTTTACCACACCGTGGCGCGTGAGGAAGACGTTAGCTGGCTTCAGATCACGATGGACGATGTCTTGAGCATGGGCAGCAGCCAGCACGTGCAGCAATTGCTCGGCAATGGCCAGGACACATCCAAGGGTCAACCGGCCGCCATTGGCTTCCCAGAGGCGTTCCAGCGTCACGCCATGGAGCAACTCCATGACCAAAAATGCCGAGCCGTCGTCGGTGATGTCGTCGTCGATGACCGCGACCGCACCTTCGTGCTCGACGCGATTCGCGACATAGCCCTCCCGGACGAAGCGCTGGCGGATGAGCGGATTGAGCGACAGCTCCCGATGCAACATCTTGAGGGCGAAGCGCTTGCCGTTGCGGTGCTTGACGGCGTATACCACCGCCATACCGCCACTTCCCACCACGTCTTGCACGACGTACTTGCTGTTGATGGTCCTCCCCAGCCATCGCGAGGCAAGCTCCGCGTCGTCCGCCAGTTGTTCCACGTTCATTGGGGAGCGACGAAGGTACCAGAAAACCGGGGGGCGTAAAGAAGTTGGCGCCCCTAGCACGGTCTGCTTTTGGCTTAAACCGAGCTAGAAACCGGCGCTTCGGTCGGCTAAGCAAGCCTTTATTGTAGGTCCTGCTACCGGCGCTGAAACTGCGCGCGGGGGACCCACCGGCCTCCTTCAACTGGGGACTTGCCGGCGCGATCACTGCCACCAAAAGATGATGGTCAGGATGACCCATCATCGCCTGATAGTCGGAAAACCCATTCGATCGGAGTAGGTAGCTACAAGGCACCGAGCACGGGTTCTTCGATAAGCATGGGTCCATTGCCTCCGAGCAGCGATGCATCGGGAAAAGCGCTGCCGAGAGCGTTCAGTGTGTTCTGGGCCGGGCAGGGTTTGTCCGCGCTGGGCGACGCGATGACCGTCGTAGCGCTGCCGCTCGTAGTGCTGGCCCAGACCGGCTCCGTCGCCGACATGGGGCGCCTCACGGCTTTCGCTCGTACCGGCGGGCTGTTGGCAACCGCGCTTGCCGGATTCGTCGTCGATCGCCTGCGGCCTCGTCGCGTCATGTTGGCTTGCGATCTGTTCCGTTGCGCGTTGATGGGGCTCATCCCACTCGCGCTGCTGGTCGAGCTGCGCGCGCCCTGGCTCGTGTTCGTGGTGGGAGTGGGCGCCGCGCTCGCGCAAGGGATCTTTTACGTAGGCCACGTCTCGCTGGTCGCCGAGATCGTCGGACGCGTGCGCGTCAGCCTGGCGAACAGTCGTATCGAAGGCACGATCGCGCTTTCCTTCGTTTTTGGGCCGCTTGCTGCCGGCGCGCTCTCCGCGCGCTTTGGACCCGCCACCGTGCTGGGCGTGGATGCTGCGACCTTCTTCGTCTCGGCGCTGACGCTGCTCAGCATGGGCAGTGGCGACGCGCCTGCGCTCGAGACTCCGGCGCCCCAGCCCCGCGCGACTTGGACGACTGGATTCGAGTTCATCCGTGGGCAGCCAGAGCTCGCCCGCCTGAGCATACTGGTGGCGCTGTATCAATTGTGCACCGCCGCTGTCGTCGACTTGTTCATTTTTCGCCTCAAGCACCAACTCGGGCAGGGCGACAGCGGTGTGGGGCTTACGTTTGCCGTCGCCAGCGCCGCCGCTGTCGCAGCAGCCACGTTGACGCCGCGGCTGCGCGCCAAGCTGTCGTTTCATCGCTTGTGGAGCGGGGCCCTCGTGCTGCAAGGGCTGGCCCTTGCGGCGACTGCCGCTTCACACTCGTGGGTCAGCCTGGCCGCAGCGGCCGCGATCTACATGTCGGTCATGACCACGCTGACAATTTGCCATGCGTCGGTGCGGCAAGAGCTCACGCCCCAGCACCTGCTCGGTCGCGTCACGTCCGCCTTCGTGGTTCTGGTCACGCTGCCCGCACCGATGGGTGCCCTGGCAGCGACGGCGCTTGCCGAACGCTTCGGCCCCGGTCCGGTTCAGGCCGGCACGGGGGTGGGACTCTTGATGACCGCAGCTTGCGCCGCCTTTATTTGGTCGCGCTCGCGCTCGCGCTCGCCGACGACGGGCAGCTCCTAGCTACCGCCTTCGACCTCCAGCCAGGTCGCGCCTACTTGGTAACGCAGGTCGAAAGCGAGACCGTACCGGTGAGCGTGCCGGTGGTCTCGAAGATGCCGCCAGTCGCCGTTAGATCGCCAACCGTTGGCATATTGGTCATGGGATCCGTATCCGGCTTCAGGCAAGCCACGTCGTCAGCGAACTCGTATTTGGCGAAGCCGCCGTCGTCGAAGCCAATCCAGCCCTGGAAGTTTTCGAGCAAGAATGGTCGCTTCGTCGACGCGATCGCGGTGAGGGCGGGAAAGATGTCCGCTCGGCCCACCGTGAACTTACCGGGATATTGCGAGCCGAACGAGTGCGCTGCTTTGGCGAGGTTCGTTCCCGTCAGCTCAAGGCCCTGAGCCGCGAGGAGCGCGATGCTGTAAGCGGTCAGGTAGGCGCCCTCGCGCATGAACTCGTTGTAGGGGCTCGTGCCTTCGGTAGCGATCACGTCGTTGGGATCCTCGCCGACGATGTTCATCAGCTGCTGGATGTAGTTCTGGAAGTAAGCGCCCTCGAAGTCGTAATGCTGTTGGATGTAGAGCGACCGCGAGCCCCAGTCGAGCTGCGACGCCGCGTCTGGCAGGGTGCGGATGTCCTTGGGCAATTGACCCACCGAGCCCAAGATACCGAGCCACTGCGGCTTGGGCTGTCCCGGAACGGCGGTTGCCCCCTGTGCCTCGATCGGCACGTCGATGCCTTCCGAGATGAGGTTGCCCGTGTCATCGGCTGCGGGTCCGATTTCGTCGTCGCCGAGAATGATGATGACGTGCGGCTTGTATTCGAGAACTTTGGCTACGACGCTGGCATAGGCGGCAGGGTTGCCGCTCGGTTCGTCGTCGTTGCCGTAGAGGAAGGACTGAGGATTGCTGGCTGTGCCCGACGCCCCTAGCGTCGTGACGATGCTGGCCGCCGTGGTTTGGGCCGTCGGGGTAAATGACGAGATGACCGCGACGCGCGGGAGCTCCGTCGGCATGAGCGGCCCGCCCGGCTGACGTAACAGGGGCAGGTAGTGAGTCTTGACCAGCTCAGTGGTCTCCTTGTGATAATTCTCGTTGATCAGCACGAGGTCGAGGAGCAGCCCCTTGTTGTCGACCGACTTCAGAATCGGCCCGCCCGCTGACGTGGAAAGCTGAAACACGTTGTGCGGAATCGAGTAAGTGTTCAGCACGTCGATCTCAGCCGAGGTGCCGACGGAAGTGATGACTGCGGGCAGCTCCAAGTCATTCACCAGGTGATTCACGCCCTCTTTCAAACTGGGATCGGCCTCGCAATACACGAACGCAAGAGGACGCTGATCCTTGCTCGAGGCATTCGCTGGCGGCAGCCCGTTGGCAAATTTGAAGTCTTGCCGGACCATCTCCAGACCCTGCCAAGTGCCGGGCGCGAAGATCACGCTCGCGCCGATCCACACGGTGTTTTCGTTGGCGATGTCGTCCTCGTCCGCCAGGATGTCGCAGACGGGCGCGGTCGGATCATCCGGGTTGGGCAGGCGCAGTTTCTGACACGTCAGATCAGACGGGCGACACAGCGACGCCTCGCCGTTCGCGGCTGTGCATTCCTTGTTAGTGCGGCAGCCGGATTGAACGCACACATGCTTGTCCGAGCAGACCAAACCGACGCCGCTGACCAGCGGCTTGCCGTCGGAACCGAGCGGCTGCCGAGCGGCTAGCTCGACGCAGTCTTGAGTCGTCTCGCATTGCTGCTTGAAATCGTTGACGACGACGGAGCACGACGACTGCGCCATCAGTAGCAGACCAGCTGAGGATGTGATGAGTCCGAGGCTGGAGAGTCGCTTGAAGTTCATTTCAATTCCTCGAATTGCTTTGTCGCCCCCAGGCGACTCTAGCGAAGAAGGTCCCGCAGCTGCTCAAGAATCGTGTAGTGGTCGGCGTCGAGAACGCGGAAGCTCGCGCGTGTTAAGAACCGTTCCCAGCACGCCGTCTGCTGACCGTTGCCAGCGCTTGCAGCAAGAATGGATGCCTTGGCCGTGTAGACCTCACCCGCGCTGGGAGCGAAGTCTTGCAACGCCTCGGCGCCCGCAGTGTAGACCAACAGACGATTCTCGAAGTCGTTCAAGGTCCAGGTCGCAGGAAAAATCCCAAGCTCTCTTGCGGCATCGAACAGGTCGACCGGCTTACTTTCGATGACTGCTCTCGCCTGCCAGAGTGGTGCCAGCGCGCTCAGCTTGCCCAGCGACTCAGCGATATCCTTGATGAACGTGGCAGCCAAATTTGGCTGGTTCATGTCGATCAATGAAGTGCCCGGCAAGGCCGGATCGAGCAGCACGAGCTCCTCGATGGCACGCCCTTCGTCAGCCAGCAAGCGCGCGGTGCTGAACGCGGTCATGGCGCCGAACGACCAACCCAAGAAGCGCAGCGGGCCGCTCGGCGCGACTCGTCGAATCGCGTCTGCAAACGCTCGCGCCAGTGCATCAACTTTAGTTAGTGGTGTCCCGCCGTTCAGTCCTGGGGCCTCCAGCAGGTACACGGGTGGACCGGCATCCGTGCTCAGCTTCGACAAGTACGGACCCGGCGTGCCCGCCAGCGCTGGAAAGCAAAACCACGGGGCCCCGACGCCACGCCGAGCGAGGACTACGATCTCTGGAAGGCGAGCGTTCGCTTCGTCGCGCGGCGCGCGAACCATTTCCGCCAAGGCAGCAACGCTCGGCGCTTCGAACAGCGCCTTGACCGCCAGCTTCACGCCCAGCTCCTTGTGCAGCCGAAACACCAACTCGGTAGCGAGCAACGAGTGACCACCCAGCTCGAAGAAATTGTCGAAGACCCCGACCTCTGGCACGTGCAGCAGTTCCTCGAACGCGGTGGCGATGACTCGCTCCGAAGGGTTACGCGGCGCGATTCGATGGTCGCGCACGGCGCTGCTCGCCTTCGGCAAGGCCTGGCGATCGAGCTTGCCGCTGGTGGTCGTCGGCAAGCGCTGAAGTTGCACGAAATGAGCCGGAATCATGTAGTCGGGCAGTGACTCCTTCAAGAAGGTCACAAGCCCTTCGGCGACGACCGGCAGCGACGAGACGAGGTAGGCGACAAGGCGCCTGTCATCCGCCTGCGCTTGCAGCACGACCGCGACGTCAGCGATACCGGGGTAGCGACGAATAACCTGCTCGATTTCGCCCAGCTCGATCCTAAATCCACGCAGCTTGATTTGCTGATCGCCGCGGCCGAAGTACTCGAGCGTTCCGTCGTCGAGGTAGCGGACGATGTCGCCGCTGCGGTACAGGCGCCCTAAGCCGAACGGATTGGGTACGAAGCGCTCTGCCGTCAGGTCCGAGCGGCTGGCGTAGCCGCGTGCCACACCAGCTCCAGCCAGGTAGAGCTCGCCCAGCACGCCGATCGGAACGGGCTCGAGATTCGGGTCGAGGACGTAAGCTTGTGTGTTGGGAATCGGTTTGCCGATGGTGACAGCCAGCGCCAGCCGATCCTTGGTAACTCGCTCGAAATGCGAATAGATGGTCGTTTCAGTCGGCCCATAACCATTCCAAAGGGCTCTGCAACGTGGCAGCAGACGCTCCGCTAAATCGAGCGGCAGCTGCTCTCCGGCCGCGACCAACTTCAGCTCTGCCGAGCCTTGAAAGTTCGCAGCCAAGAGCATGCGATGCGTCGACGGCGTGGCCTGAAGGAACGTCACACGCTGCGCTTGCAAGGTTTCGATCATGCGCTGGCCATCTGCGGCCACCTCGCGCGTCGCCACGTACAGCGAGGCGCCGCTGATCAGTGGGACGTAGATCTCGGCACAAGCCATGTCGAAGCTCAGACTGGCGCCTGCAAAACCGATATCGTGGGCCGTGATGCCAATCTCGCTCTTCATTGCCAGGAGCGTGTTGACCAAACCACCATGAGTAACTTCGACGCCTTTGGGGCGGCCCGTCGAACCCGAAGTGAACAAGACATAGGCCAGGCTCTCCGGGCTCGGGCGCGGCAACGTTTGGTCTGAGCTGGGCCGTTCGGGGTCCGGCCCATCGACGCAGATCAGCTCGACATTGGCAGACGGAATTCGGGCGACGAGAGTCGTGTGAGTGAGCACGAAGTCGACATGCGCGTCCGCGAAAATGTCGAGTAGCCGGTTCTTCGGTAGCGCGGGATCGAGCGGCACGTACACGGCCCCTGCCTTTTGCACGGCCAAGAGCGCCACGATCAGCCGCACGTCGCGCTCGAGCGTGACCGCGATGCGGGTTTCGAGCCGCACGCCGCGCGCGACCAAGCGCAGGGCAAGCTGGTGGGCCTGCTCGTCGAGCTCGCGATAGCTCAAGCGCTGGACCTCGTCGAGCACGGCGACCGCGTGTGGGCTTCGCTTGGCCTGCGCGGCGATCAGCTCGTGGGTCAACATTTCGGGATAGTAGATCTCGGTTTGGTGCCAGTCCAAGATCGAGCGGCGCTCGTCCGCCGATAGCAGGGACGCGCGGCTGCAAGGCACGCCCGGCGATTCCAGTACCGAGTGCAATAGGTGTTCGAAATGCCGCGTCAAACGCCGCATGAAAGCGTCCTCGAAGAAGTCACTTCGATACTCCCAGGAGGTCGCGTAGCCATGCGCGGTTCGTTCGGCGTTGAACGTGATATCGAATTTGGCTACGGCGGACGGCGCGTCGATCACAGCGAGCTCGAGACCATCCAGAGCGAGGCGGGCCTCGGGCGTGTTTTGCAGCACGAACATCACTTGAAAGATCGGTGAGCGTTCTGCGTCGCGATCCGGTTGCAGCGCATCTACAAGCTTTTCGAACGGCAGCTCTGCGTGCGCGTGGGCGCGCAGCAAACGCTCGCGCAGCTGCGCCACCATGCCGGCGAACGTCGGGTCGTGACGCAAGTCGGCGCGAATGGCCAGAGCGTTGACGAACAGACCGATCAGGTTTTCGGTGTCGACCCGGTTGCGGTTGGCAACCGGAGTGCCGATCAGCAGCTCGGCCTGTCCAGTGATCCGCGACAACAGCACCGCCCAAGCCGCCAGCAGCACGATGAATGGCGTCGCAGCGAGCTCCAGCGCGAGGGCTTCGATACGCTCGGCGAGCGGCAGGTCGAGCGAGCTACGCACCAGCGCGCCCGCGTACGAGGCGCTGACCACCCTCGGCTTGCGGGGTAGCTCGAGACGCAAAGGCGCGCCGGCCAGCTCAGCCTTCCAGAAATCCAAATGCGAATCGAGTAGCGCGCCAGTCAGGTGCTCACGCTGCCAGCTGGCGTAGTCTGGATACTGGACAGCTGGATCGGCGAGCCCGGAAGGCGCGCCCGCAGCGAACGCTCGATACAGTTCTCCCAGCTCGCGGACCAGGATCCCAATCGACCATCCGTCCGAGACGATGTGGTGCATATTGAGGATCAGCACGTGCTGTTCGGACTCGAGCGTCAGCAGCCGCGCTCGGATCAACGGGCCCTTGGCGAGATCGAACGGCTTGCCCGCGTCGACTCGCACCTCCTCCAGCAGCCACGCTTGCGCATTGGTGTCGCTGGGTGCTGCGGCTCGTTCCAACACGATGCCGGAGGCATCCACGACCCGCTGGCGCGGTTGTCCGTTCGGGTCGGTGTCGAAGACCGTGCGCAGGCTGGCGTGCCGACGCACCACCTCCGACAGCGCGCGGCTCAGGCTGGCGACGTTCAACCTCCCCGAGATGCGCAGCGCCGTAGGCATGTTGTACGCAGCGCTTCCCGGTGCCATTTGATCCAGAAACCAGAGGCGCGTCTGCGCGAAGGAAAGTGGCGCGGTCTTCGAGCCGCGGCTGCGGAGCTCGGCTTCAGCGGTGCTCGACCTTCCACCGTGCAAACGTTCGCCGAGCCGTTCGACGGTCGGTGCCTCGAACAAGTCGCGCACGCTGACTTCCAGGCCCAATTCGGAGCGGATGCGCGACACAACCTGCGTCGCCAAAAGCGAATGGCCGCCGAGCTCGAAAAAATGGTCGTCGATGCCGAGCCGATCGATGCCCAGGACACGCTGCCAAATGTCGAGGAGACCAGCCTCCAAGGTCGTCCTTGGTGCAAGCTGGCCGGTTCGTTGCGAGCGCGTGTCCGGCGCCGGCAAGCCCCGCTTGTCGATCTTGCCACTGCGTGTCACCGGCAACTTTTCCAGTGCCACGAAGGCTGTTGGCACCATGTACGCCGGCAGAGCCTGCAGCGCCGCCTTCAGCTGCTTCGGCGGAGCCTTGCCTACGACGTAGGCCACGATGCATGGATTCTCGGTATCCGAGTCGCGCAGCACGACCACGACATCTTCGACATCAGGCTGAGCCCGCAGCAGCGACTCGATCTCGCCCAGCTCGATCCGGAAACCTCGAAGCTTGACCTGCTGATCGATGCGACCGAGGTACTCGAGCTGCTCATCCGCTCGCCAGCGCACCAGATCGCCAGTGTGGTAAACGCGGCCGCCGACGAAAGGGCTCGAGCTGAACTTTTCGGCGGTGAGGTCGGGGCGGTTCAGGTAGCCGCGTGCCAAGCAGCGCCCGCCTAGCAGCAGCTCTCCGGGTACGCCTACCGGCACCGGCTGGCCGTTGGCGTCCACGACGAGCGCGATCGCGCCGGCCACCGGGCGACCAATCGGAGGTTCGCCGGGCGCGGAGTGCTGCGTGAGATCGGCAAAGGTGGCGGAAATCGTCGCCTCGGTGGGTCCATACATGTTGAGCAGGCGAACTCGACGCGCCCCATGCTCCGCCTCACGTTCGACCTGGCGCTGCCAGCGCGAGAGCCCATCGCCGGTCGCGCGTTCCCCACCGATGATGACCAGACGCACCGGGCCAGGCAGTTTTGCGCCTGCCGCGAGACTGCGGGTCAGCTCGTTCCAGTAGGCGGTCGGTAAGCTGAGAATGGTCAAGCCCTGCGCTTGGCAAGCGTCCAGCAAACCGCGGGGCGTGATGTCATCCGAACGCAAGACCAGAGCAGCGCCATGGCAAAGGGCCCCGAACACTTCCTCGATGCTGACGTCGAAGCTTGCGGACGCAAACTGCAGCAGGCGATCGCCGGGGCCAATGTGCGTCACTCGGCCGTAGAACGCCATGTAGTTGAGCAACGACGCGTGCTCGACCATCACGCCTTTGGGTGATCCCGTCGAGCCAGATGTGTAGATCAGGTAGGCCAGATCGCCGGACCTGGGCCGATTGTCAGCGTGCGCGCCGGGTGCGTTCTCGAGCGTGACAAGGCCGGCCGCTTCGAGAGCGGCGGCTGATGTAGCTTCTGACGAGCTCGCGTGATCGACCACGCAAACCTTTGCGACGCAGTCCTGAAGCATGAAGCGGACGCGCTGCTCGGGTGTGACTGGGTCGATGGCCATGAACGCAGCGCCAGCCTTGGCGACGGCCAGGAGCACCGCCGGCAAGAGCGGTGACCTGTGCAGCTTGACCGCGACGACGTCGCCGGCAGTGACCCCATGCGCGTTGAGTCGCGCGGCAGCCGCATCGGACTGCGCGTCGAGCTGTGCGTACGTCAGCTGTGTCGTCTCCGAAAGCACTGCAACCGCGTCAGGCGCCTGCATGACTCGGCTGCGGAACAAGTCGAGCACCGTCGCTTCGGTCGGCAGAGGTACGCCCCATTCGCCGACAGGACCAACGGCTTCGCTGAACCCGACCTGCCGTATCAGCACGTTGGGTCGCGACACCACGGCCTCGACGAAGCTGCGGAAATGGCGGCTCAGTCTGGCGATGGTGGCCTGCTCGAAGACGCTCGGATCGTAGTCCCAAGCGGCGACCTGGCCCCCAGACGTTGCTCGGATACGCAACATGAGCTCGAATACAGTCGGGTTCGGTGCAGCCTCGTCACCATCCAGAGCCAGCGCACTGAGACCGATCGTCACGCGATCTGCTAGAGCCCCGAGCAGTGCGGGATCGAAGTGGCCGACACCGCTGCGGGCGCGTCGGTCGAGCTGGCGGACGAGCCCGGCAAAGGTCATATCGGCATCGAGCCGTGACCGAATCGGGATGCAACGAGCGGTCTCTGCTTCCACGGCCAGCAGCACCTCGGGTTCTGCGACATAGCGGGAGACCAAAATGGCGAAGACGCCCAGCAAGACGATCGACGGGCGCGTTTCGAGACCCTGTGCCAAGGCGGCAAGCTCGCCCACTGCGAGCTCACTGATCGGCGCCTCGAAAGCTGCCCGCTCCGTCGTCGGGGCGACTCGCAGCGAGCGTGGTCGATCGACAGGCAAGCGCGTGGCCGGCGCAGCTTCGAGCTCGCCGAGCCAATACTCGGCAACGTTACGGCGACGAGCCGCCTGCGGCACGTCGACTTCACCCACCACGCGCACGATGTCGCTTGCCATCTGCTCGAGAGCTCCGCGCCAGGCCTCCAGCAGCTCGTGGCCAGCGCTCGCATCCGTCAGACTGGCGCTGACCGCAAGCTTGATGGCACCGCGGGTGGTCGCGGTCACCGTAAGTGGGAAGCGGGTGATTTCGACGCTGCCAAGCTCGGTCAACTGCAGCAGCGGGTCGGCAGAGTCGAGCAGCGAGGGGTAGTTTTCGATCACGCAAATCGACTGAAATAGGCGCGGGGTGGCCGCTGCGCTGGTCACGCGCGCCAGCGCTACGTAGGCGTGCTCGCGAATGCCCAGGCTGGCGTCCTGAACGGCTTGAAACAGCGCAGCCAGCGGCTTGGAGTCGTCGACCGTGACGCGCAGCGGAAGCGTCGTGACGAACATGCCCACCGTTTCGCTGGCACCCTCCAGAGCCTCTGGCCTCCCGGAGTCGACGCTGCCGAAAACGACGTCGGCCCGAGCGCCATAGCGCGCCAAAACGACGGCCCAGGCGGCTTGGATCACCACGCCAAGCGTGACCGAGTGCCGTATTGCAAGCTGCTCCAAAGCGCGCGCGGTGCCCGAGTCGAGCTCGAGCGCCGGCTCGATCACGTTGCGATACGTCACGTCTTCGGCGAGGCCGAGCTCCAGCGGCGAAACACCACGCAGGACCCGACTGAAATAGGCTTCGCCCTGGGCCTGATCTTGCTGCCCTAGCCACGCCACGTATTCGCGAAATGCGCGGGCCGGCCTCAGTCGTGGCTGCTCGCGCGCCGTGAGCGCCGCGTAGCTCGCCAGCACCTCGCCGATGATGATGGGCAAGCTCCAACCGTCGCTGATGACGTGGTGAATCGTCCACGCCAGCAGGTCCTGCTCGTCGGTCCAGCGCACGTGTAACAGGCGCAGTAGAGGCGCTTGCTCGAGCACGAACCCCGCGATGCGATCGTGCGCCATGAACGTCGCGAGCCGCTGGCGGCGCACGTCCTCTTCGTCACCCCGCCAGTCTTGATGCGAAACCGGGCACTCGACCCGGGAAAAGACCGCTTGGACCGGCTGCTCGAGGCCACTCCAAAATATGCCGCTGCGGAGCGCGCTGTGGCGCTGCACGACATGCGCCAAACTCTGCTCGAGTCGCCGTGCGTCGAGTGTGGCAACGACGGCGTGGAGTTGCGGCACGTAGTAGCCCGCCGTCGGGTCACGCAGTACGTCGACCAAGATCGCGTGCTGCGCCGGCGTGAGCCGATAGACGTCGTCGACCTTGCTCCACCACCTGGCATGCTGAGCATCCAGCTCGGCCTGATTCAGCCGAGCCAGCGGGAAGTCCGCAGGAGTAAAGCCGCCGGCGGCCGCGTCCTGCAAGTGCGACAAAAGCGTTTCGAGCTCAGCGCTGAACCGCTGCATCAGCCGCGCGATCGTGGCGCGCCCATGAATCTTGCGACTGAACGTGATCGCAACGTCGAGCGCGCCATCCTTGATTGCAGCGGTCACCTCCAAGAGGTGTGAGCGTTCGTTGAGCGGATGATGATTGGCGGCAGCAGAAGAAGCGTGAGCTCGGGCGAACGGAGAAGCTTGGTCGGCTACCTCCAGCACGCTACCGAGAAAGTTGAAAACGACCTCGCGTGGGTCGAGCCGCTCCAGATGTCGGCGCGCCGGCCCGGGACCGCCGTAGCGAAGCGCCTGAAATAAGCGAGCCCGCTCCGGTACGTCGTGCAGGGCGGACTTGATCGCCAGAAGCGCTGCGCGCGCACCCTCGGGAACCACGAAAGCCAGCGGAAAGAGCGCGGTGAACCAGCCAACGCTGTCCGTCAAATCTAGCCCCGGCAAGTCGCGACCATGCTTTTCGACGTCGATGACGATGCGCGTACCCTTTGACCAGCCGCACAGCGCGAGCGCGAGTGCGGTCAGCGTGACGTCTTCGATCCCGAGATTGTACGACTGCCGAGCGCGTTGCCCGAGAATCGTCGTGAGCTCGGGAGCTAGCGACCACGTAAAGCTATCTCGGGACGCCGTGAGGTTTTCGGTGCCCGCAAAATCACGAGGCAGGCGTGGGACATCGAGCTCGCAGCGTAACCACGCTTCAACCGCCGCAGCGTTCGTCGGCAAGGCCGCGTAGTTGGCGAGCTGCTCGACGTACTCCGCATAGTGGCTGGTCGCGGAGCCAACCGGTAGACGCTGAACGTCGCGTAGCTGCTTATAGGCGGCAGCGATGTCTCCCAACAGCACGTGCCACGACACCACGTCCACGACCAAATGATGCAGGACGACGAAGAGGGCCTTCTCGCCCTCGGGCGCTTCGAACAAGGCGACATGCCCGAGCGGGCCGCGCTCGAAATCGAGCGTCGCTTCGAGCTCGCCAGTCATTCGCTCGACCGTCGACATGGCCGTTCGCGCGTCGTAACGACGCACGCTGACGCGAGGCTCGGCCTCGTAGCGCTGAACGAAGCCCTGCTCCGTCGGCTCGAACACGAGCCGCAGCGCCGAATGGCGCGCGATCGTCCAGACCACCGCTCTCTCCAAATCAGCCAGCTCGACGTCGGGGCGCAGCTCGACGCGTAGCGATTGGTTATAGTGATTGGGATGCGCCAGGTTCCGTTCGAAGAACCAGCGCTGAATCGGCGAGAGCGGAAAGGGCTCGGCCGGCAGCGGCTTCGCCTCGGCAACCTCGCTGATCAGAGCCAAGCGTCCCGCGAGCGCCTGCAAAGTAGCTGCCTGGAATATTTGGCTGACGCTCAGCTCGATACCCGCGCGGCGAGCCAACGCCGACATGCGCATGGCCGAGATGGAGTCTCCCCCGAGCTCGAAGAAGTTGTGGTGCAGCCCGACGCGCTCGACCTGCAATACCTCCTGCCATATGCGCGCTAGCGTCGTCTCGAGCCCGGTTTGTGCTGAAACGAATAGCTGGCTCTCGTCGCGTTCCACCGGTGGCGGCAGACGCCGACGATCGACCTTGCCATTCGGTGACAACGGCAGCTGGTCCAGCATCACGAACTGCGCGGGCACCATGTACTCCGGCAGAGCGGCGCCCAACGCGGTGCGCAACTGGTCGATGGCCGGCCTCTGACCCGCGCAAGCCACGACATAGCCGACCAGTGCTTTCTTCCCCGGCTTATCTTCGCGCACCAGCGCTACGGCGTCCATGACGTCAGCCTGGCGCCGCAGCGCGCTTTCGATTTCGCCGAGCTCGATGCGGAAGCCGCGCAGTTTGATCTGCTGGTCATTCCGACCGAGGTACTCGAGCTCACCGCTCGAAAGCCAACGGACTACGTCGCCGGTCTTGTACATCCGGCCCCCCTGCGCATCGGCAAACAGGTCTGGCAGGAAGCGCTGCGCAGTGAGCTCAGGGCGATTCAGGTACCCGCGCGCTACGCCCGCGCCGGCCAGGTACAGCTCGCCCCGTACACCCACTGGCACCGGCTTCAGCTGCTCGTCGAGCACATGAGCGCGCGTGCCCGAAATCGGGCGCCCTATGTTCGGCCTCCACGACTTCGGCGTAGTGAGCGTGAAGGTCGAATAGGTGGTGGTCTCCGAAGGACCGTACAGGTTGTACACGCGTTCCACGTGGGGTAGCGCATAGAGCCCCAGCACCAGATCCTCGCCGAGCGGCTCCCCTGCCAGGTTGACGGTTCGAACGCTCGGCGGAATGCCGTTGCTGCGCAGCAGCTCCGCAGCGGCGGATGGCACCGTGTTGATGAGGGTCACCTCGGAACTGCAATTGAGCTCAAGTAAGGCGAGTGCATTGTCGGCCACGATCACGCAGCCGCCGGCCAGCAAGGTGGCGAAAATTTCGAATGTCGATAGATCGAAGCAGATCGACGTCGCGGCGAGCACGCCGCGCAGCTGTTCGGGATCGAAGACAGCGTGCGACCAAGCGATGAAGGCCAGCGCGTTGCGATGTTCGATCTCGACTCCTTTGGGCCTTCCCGTCGAGCCGGACGTGTAGATGACGTAGGCGCGATCGCTGCCGGCACCTTCAGACACCGCCCGCTCCGCGCTGTCGCAAGCATCGAGACTTGCCACGTCTAAGGTTCGCTCGTGAAACGCCGACGGCAAGCGCGCCAGGAGCGACGCACTGCTAATGACGACTCGAGCCTGGGTGTCATCCAGAATCAGCCCGACTCGTTCCTGTGGATACGCGGGGTCGAGCGGCACGTAGGCGGCTCCAGCCATCAACACGCCGAGCAAGGCGGGGATCAGGTGCTGATCGCGTTCCAAGAACACTCCAACCAGGTCACCGTGAGCCACCCCGCGCTCGCGCAATGCGTGCGCCACGGCGCGCGCATGCGCGGCGAGCTGTGAGTACGTCTGCTGCCGCTGCCCAACCACGACCGCGATCGCCTGGGGTACGCTAGCTGCCTGCTTCTCGAACCAGGCGTGGATGGTCGCCTCCTGCGCCGGCTCGGCCGCCGTCTGATTCCAGTCCTTCAGCAGGCGCCGCTCGTCTTGAGTGAGCAGATCGACGCCGAACACTGGCGCGTCGGGTGTTACCAGCAACTGTTCCAGGAGCTGTGCGTAGTGCACGAGCATGCGGCTTACCGTCGCTTCATCGAACAGATCGGTGTTGTACTCCCAAAAGGTCGCGTAGCCGTCGTCGCTGGCCAGCACGTTTAGGGTCAGATCGAGCTTGGCGAAGCCTGCGTCGATGCTCAATGGCGCAAACTTGAGGCCCTCGATCTCCAGCGCGCGAGGCGGCGTGTTTTGCAGAACGAACATGATCTGCGCGATCGGATTGCGGCTCAGGTCGCGTTCCACGTCCAGCACCTCGATCAGCTTTTCGAAGGGCAGATCTTGGTGCGGCTCGGCGCGCAGCAGCCGATCACTGATCTGCCTGACCAGCGTGCTGAGGCTGGGCTCTCCGGTCAGCTCGACGCGGATCGGAAGCGTATTCACGAAGCAGCCGATGAGACTCTCGAGCTCAACGCGCCCTCGGTTCGCAATCGGCGTCGCGATCACCAGGTCGCGCTCACCGCTGTAGCGCGCCAAAAGTACGCTAAACGTCGCGAACAAGACCGCAAACGGCGTGCGGCCGAGCACGCGGGCGTGCGCATCGATTCTGGCCGACAGCGCCCTGCCGAGACTTCCTACCAGAGTCTTGCCGGCGAACGTCTGCACAGGCGGGCGCGGTCGATCGCTGGGAAGATCTATGGCGGCCGGCGCGCCCTCGAGCTCGTTCTTCCAGAACGCCGCCTTCTGTTCCCAGCTTTCGCCAGTCAGCCGTTGCCGTTGCCACTCGGCGTAGTCGGCATACTGAGTTTCGAGCGGCGGCAAGGGCGACGGTCGTGAGGTCGCCAGAGCACGGTACAGCGCGCTGATCTCGTGCGCGAAGACGCCGCTGGACCAGCCGTCCCAAACGGCGTGATGGATCGTGAAGAAGAGCACGTGTTGGTCTGGAGCGCGTGTTAGCAGGCGCGCTCGCGCAAGCGGCCCCAGCGCCAGGTCGAATGGTGTCTGAGCCTCTCTCACCCCTTCGGCAAGCACCCACGACTCGAAGCTGCCCTGCGAGGCATCCCAAGTCGAGTGGCTGAGGGCTATTTTCATCTCGCCGTGGACGACCTGTAGCGGCTCGCCTCGCTGCCCAAACGTGAAGGTCGTGCGCAGCGTTTCGTGCCGGCTGGCGATTTCGTCGAGGACGCGACTGAGCAGCTTCGGATCGAGCCGACCACCAACTTGCAGGGCGTAGTGATCGTTGTAGGCGGCGCGGCCGGGCGTGAGTTGCTCGAGAAACACTAGGCGCTCTTGCGCGAACGAAGCCGAAAGCGGGCCGCCAGAGCGGGCGGCCTTTGGAATGAAATCCTTGGCCAGCCCGCGCTCCCGAAGCTTTCGCTCGAAGACCGCCCAACGTTTCTCGCGCTCTCCCGGGACGCTCAACCCATGCTCCGCGGCTCGGCCTCGAGCTCCCCCATCACCTCTACCAACAGCGCCGCGCGCTCCGTGACGCCCTGATGCGGGCGCAGTACTTTTGCCAACGCCCTGACCGTAGTGGCCCGAAACAAGTCGGCCACCGCAAGCTCCACCCCGAAATGCTCGGCGATGCGTGAACGAAGCCGCGTGGCCATCAAGGAATGCCCACCTAGCGAGAAAAAGTCATCGTCGATACCGACCTCCGAGACACCGAGAATATCGCTCCACTCCAGACACAAGGCCTGCTCGACGATGTCGCGAGGTAGAACTACGTCCACCGCCGGAATCTCTCGCAGCGGCTTCAACGCGTTTCGATCGACCTTGCCGTTGGGTGTACGCGGGAGCTCACCCAGCACTACGAACGCGCTCGGCACCATGTAGCTCGGCAATGAGGCGCTCAGGTATTCTCGAAGTACCGCCGCGTCGGGAGGGACATTGCCGGTCGTGTTGCCAGCTACGTATGCAATCAGTCTGTGGTCACCGGAGCCATCGGTTTGGGCCAGTGCGGCAGCGTTGGAGATGGAGGGATGGCGCTCGAGGGCGGCTTCGATTTCGCCGAGCTCAACGCGAAAGCCGCGCACTTTGACCTGATGGTCGTTGCGTCCCAGAAACTGGAACGTTCCGTTATCCAGGCGCCGCACGACGTCACCAGTTCTGAAAACACGAGCGCCAGGGGGACCGTATCTGTCGGGCACGAAGCGTTCGGCAGTGAGCTCGGGTCGCCGGAAGTAGCCTTGTGCTACGCCGGCGCCACCGATGCAAAGCTCGCCGCGTACGCCTGGCGGCACGAGCTCGAGGTTTTCGTCCACGACGTACATCGTCGTGTTCCTTAGCGGGCTGCCGATGGCGGTGACGGCGTCGAACGGCTCTCGCACGTTGAACGACGACGACCAAATGGTCGTTTCGGTCGGGCCGTACATGTTGGTCACGCGGCGGGGCAGCTCTGCGGCGAGCGAACGGGCGAGCGGGCCAGGCAGGGCCTCTCCGCCAACGAGTAGCGTGTCGAGCTGCGCCAAAGCCTCCCGGCCGCCAGTATCTACCAGCATCCGCGCCGTGGAGGGTGTGCACTGCAGGTGAGTGATGCCGTGGCGCTTCAACTGCGCCGTAAAGGAGTCATCCCGCTCGAGAAGCTGCGTCAGGTAACGCAGGCCATCCAGGACCAATTCGGCGTCGACTCCGAACTCCACCATGCACGCAATTTCGTTGACCCCGGCGTCCTCGACTTTGGCGATCAGCTCGCGACACGTCGCAGGACTGCCGAACAGGCCACTGCTCGAGAAATAGCGTTCGAACGCAAATTCGAGCAGCGTCTGATTGTCGTTGGCAGAAAGCTTGGATGGGTCGATGCCCAGCTCCCGGTAAAGAGGCGTGAAAAGATCGACCGATTGCTCCAGGTACTTGGTGAATGGCTCACGAACCACCCGACGCACGTAGTCGACGTCCTCGTGGACGAAGGTGTGAAGCATCAACGTCACTTGCCCCTCGTCGTGACCCGCGCGTTTACGCGCCTCTCGATAGATGGATATTTTTTCTTTGAGAGCCGGGACATCCTGCCCGAGTAGATGCGTCAGGATGTTGAAGCCTCGCTCTCCCGCCGTGCGAAATGTTTCTGGGCGCCCGGCCGCCGTGAGCCAGATCGGCAGCTCCTTCTGCACTGGCCGCGGTAGCGTCTTGATCGTGGTCAGCTCGCCCTTGCCATTGGGCAATTGCGTACTCTCACCCCGCCACAGCCGCCGCAGCAGGTCGATACCGTCGAGCATTACTTTGGCGCGATCGTCGAAGGCAGTGGGCGCCAGCACGAAATCGTTCTTGTGCCAACCGGAGGCAATCGACAGCGCGACACGACCATTCGAGAGATTGTCGACGACGGCCCACTCCTCCGCGACGCGCACGGGATTTTGCAGCGGCAGAACCACGCTTCCTGACCGGATCGAAATGCGCTTGGTCGACACGGCGGCAGCGGCCGCCAGCACCGAGGGATTGGGATAGTTGCCGCCGAACGCATGGAAATGCCGCTCAGGGATCCACAGCGACGAGAAGCCGGCCGCGTCGGCCTGTTTGACCACCTGCATGAACAAACGGTAGCGATCCTGCTCGGTTGATTCGTCTTGACCCCAGAACATGATACCAAGCGCAAGCGACTTTCGCGCGCCGGCGCTCCAGCTATCGGCACGTTGGATCACGACCTTCAGCCCTCGTGTCAACGTCCAGAGCAGCTCGAGCACTGAAATGTCGAAAGACATGCTGGTGATGGCCAGCCACGCCCCGTCCTTGCGGCTGATGACCTCGTCCATGCCAGCGAAGAAATTGACGACCCCTCGGTGGCTGACCATGACCCCCTTCGGCTTGCCCGTCGACCCCGAGGTGTAGATGACGTACGCGAGAGCCTCCAGGCCGACGTGCTGCGAGGGAGCGGGCTGCACGGACGAATCGCGCCCGTCGTCCACGCAAACGACGCCGGCAGGTACGGCTGCAAAGCTCTTTTGGCGGGCCGTCGTGGTGATGAGCACGCCGGGTCGTGCATCGGTTACCACGAACAGCTGTCGCTCCAGCGGGTAGTCCGGATCGACCGGAACGTAGGCAGCGCCGCATTTGAGCACGGCGAACATGGCGACCAACATCGAGAGGTCGCGTTCCAGGCAAATCCCGACCAAGCCGCCCGGCATGACACCGGCGCCACGCAAGCGCGTGGCAAGCCGCGCCGCGCGCGCATCGAGCTCACGATAGCTCAGGGCTTCGTCGCCAAAGACCGCGGCCGGAGCATCGGGAGATAGCGCGACCTGCTTTTCGATGAGACTGTGAATGGACTCTGGTGCCGTGTCGGCTTGGGGCCCGAAGCTGATCAGCTTTCGCTTCTCGTCCTGACTGAGGATGTCGAGCTTCCAGACACTGCTCTCGGGATGCGCCACTAGCTTTTCGAGCACCGCTGCGAAGTGCCGGGCCAGTCGTGCGCCGGTCTCGTCGGAAAACAGATCCGCGTTGTAGGTGAGCTGAGCCGAAAACCGATCGTCGCCGTCTACGACCAGCAGCGACAGGTCGAATTGCGCAGTCTTCCCTGTGAGCGGATACCCCTCCAGCTGCATGCCAGCCCATTCTGCCGCCGGAGCCGAAGCATCCAGCATCAAGCGACCCACGCCGAGCTCGGAACCCAGGTGAGGTCGCTCGAACACGAACATCACGTCGAAGATCGGCGAACGACTGGGATCGCGAATGGGTGACAACCGCTCGACGAGGCTGACGAACGGGTAGTCCTGGTGCTCGAGCGCGTCGAGCGCGCTGGCTTGTGCTAGGAGCGCCAACTGACGACCCGATATGCCCTTTTCGACGCGTGTGAGCAGGGGCAGTACATTGACGAAGTAACCGACGGTATTGTCCCAGCCGGCACGCGTACGACCGCTGACCGGTGTGCCGACCACGAACTCGGTCTGACCGGAGTAGCGCGCCAATAGGATCTGGAATGCGGCCAAGAGCACGCTGTAAGGCGTGACTGAAAGGGCGCGCGCCAGCGCCCGGACCCGGGACGACAGCTCGCTCGCGATAGGTACGGAGGCCGAAGCGCCGCGAAACGATTGCGTTGGAGGCCGCGGATGATCGGTGGGAAGCTCGAGCACCGCTACGCCGACGGAAAGCTTCGTGCGCCAGAAATCCCAGCTGCGATAGGTCTCCGGGCCACTCAACAACTGTTCCTGCCAGTGGACGAACGCACGGTAGCTCGAACGCACCGACTTGAGCTGTGGCGGCGTGCCCGACCGCAACGCCGCGTAGACCTTGCCCAGCTCGCTCATCAGCACGACGAGCGACCAAAGATCCGCCGCGATGTGATGTACGGCGATGACTAGGACATGTTCCGTCGCCGCCTGAGAGAGCAGGCACGCGCGCAGGATAGGCCCATTTTCGAGGTCGAACGGGGCGTCTGCACGCTCTTGCACGTGGCGCCGAACCTGCTCGTCCTGCCAAGTCGAAGCGTCGATCACCTCGAACAGCAGAGGCGCCGAGCGAGCCGCGACCTTGGGCGAGCCGTCTTGGTCCATGCGGTAAGTCGTGCGCAGAATCTCGTGCCGGCTGACGACGAAAAGGAACGACTGACGGAGTTGCTCGATGTCCACGGCCGCTCGCACACGGAACGCCGTTGCCAGGTTGTACGCGGCTCCGGCGCCCACGCTGTGCATCAACCACAGCGCCGCTTGACCGCGCGACACCAGATGCTCATGGGCCGGTGAGGGGGGCAGCACGCTGGAAGAGGGTGGCCCAGCATCATCCACGACCAGCTCGTAGAGCGTGGTAGCGAGATCATTGAGGCTTGCCTCACGTAGGAAATGGGTCGCCGGGAAGACGACGCCGAGGCTGCGTTCGAGCGTGTGTGTGAGCTCCACGCTGAGCAGCGAATCGAGCCCAAAAGAATTCACGGGCCGTGTCGGCTCGATCTGGCTGCGCCTCACGTTGAGCGTGCGAGCGATGTCTCCGACCAGCACCATCGTGACCAGCGCGATGCCTTTGTCGCGCTCGGCGAGCTTCACCAGCTCGAGCGTATTGGCCGGACGGATTGTCGACCTGCCCGTCCCTTCGAGCTTGACCTGGTCACGCGCCAGCTCGGCCAGCGTCTTCGCCATGTAGGCTGCGCGTGTGGCGTGCCGCTGCACCTTGCCGCTGGATGTCTTGGGCAGGGTGCGTGCTTCAATCAGTACGACCGCATGCACCTGCAGCTGGTGCTGCAGGGTGACCGCACCCCGAATCGCATGGATGATCTCCTCCAGCACCAGCGGGCTCTCGCTGGTATCCATCAACGCAGACGCCGAGTCGGTTGGTGTGCGACCACCGTGCTCACGGCGGTCGACCTCGGCGACCACGACCACGTGCTCGTCGGCGTCGTATTTGAAGGAAAAGGCGACCGAGCAGCCCTTCCGCACCCGCCCATGCGACGCTTCCACCGTGCGCTCGATGTCTTGCGGGTAGTGGTTGGAACCCCGGATGATGATCAGATCCTTCAGGCGCCCGGTGATGAACAGCTCACCGTCTCGCAAGAAGCCCAGATCGCCAGTGCGCAGGAATGGCCCCGTGCCGTCGGGCAGGTGTGCACGGAAGGTACCCAGCGATTCTTCCGATCTTTCCCAGTAGCCCGGCGCCACGCTCGGCCCGGCCACCCAAATCTCCCCTACCGCGGCATCCGGGACCGGAATCAGGCGATTAGGATCGACGATCAGCAACCGCTGAGTCCCGAGGACCCGGCCACAACCGACGATGTTCGTGGCGCCAGCCGTATTCTGAGCCTCGAGCACCACGTTCTGCGCTAGGGCGTTGGAGTCGGCTCGAAAGACCTTCGCACCCGAGCTGGGCGTGCCTCCCGAGACGATCAGCGTGGCTTCGGCCAGCCCATAGCAGGGGTAAAACGACCGAGCGTTGAAACCACTGATCGCAAAATGCTTGGCGAACGCATCCAAGGTGTCTCGCCTGATCGGCTCGGCCCCGGTAAATGCGCTGCGCCAGCGCGACAGGTCGAGCTGGCTCGCCTCGGCTGGACCGATCCTGCGCACGCAAAGATCGTAGGCAAAATTCGGTCCGCCGGAGGCGACGGCCCCATACTTCGAGATGGCTTGAAGCCAGCGCAGCGGGCGCTGTAGGAAGGAAAGTGGCGACATCAACGTCAACGGGCCACCGTGGATGAGCGGACACAGGATGGCCCCAATCAAGCCCATGTCATGGTACGGCGGCAGCCAACTCACACCGACGGTGTCGTCGCGCAAATTCAGCGAACAGGCGATCAGCTCCAGATTGTGCAGCAGGTTCTCGTGCGTGAGCATCACGCCACGCGGATTTCCGGTCGAACCCGACGTGTACTGCAGGAAGGCTAAATCGCTGCCTGACACCGAAGCGGAATGCCATCCTTCCGCCAGCTCGAGGCCAATCGCGTCCGAGCTGACCCACGTCGTTTCGCGCAACACTGGCGCGAGCTCGAGCATCGCTTGGCCCATCGAAGCGATCAGCTTGGTGGTCAGTAGGAACCTGCAACGCGAGTCCGTCACGGTCGCGAGCAGGCGAGGCAGCGTGCGCTGAAGCCGCGACGGATCTGGCGGGTAGGCTGGAACCGCGACCACACCCGCGTACAAACAGCCCAGAAAAGCCGCTACATAGTCGATGCCGGGGGCGTAGAGCAGCAGCGCTCGCTCACCCGGAGCGCCGAGCTGTTGCAGCTTCGCCGCAATCGCGCGGGCGCGTCGATCCAGCTCACCAAACGTGAGCTTCAGCTCGTCGGACTCGCCATCCTGAAGAAAGTTTAGCGCCAGCTCGTCGAGCTTGCCGACAGCCCGGGAGCGAAACTTCGAAACGATCGTGCTCATGACGTGTCCTTGAGCCCACCCATAGACTCTCGCGCCGCTGCGACGGATCTGAAACGAACGCGCACCAAATGTCAACCGAGCGAGGGACGCCGTTCGTACAGAATCTATGCCTCAGGGCTTACGTCGGCGCGGTAGTCATGACTGCGTCGAGGAATACGACGGCGCCGTCACACGGCGTGTCAACTTTCGGTGATGTGCTGCTTGGGGCGCGGCGGTCGCTTCAGAGCGGCCGCACACAACGAAACCCAATCGAACGGTTTTCCGTGTCGAAGTCGCGACCCAAGCGGGCAGCTGCACGAAGGTCGATGAAGCGCCCGCGCCATGAGCCACCGCGCACGACGCGGCGCAGCCCGGCATGGCCCGCTTCGGCGGCGATCGGATCGCGCAGCACGCCGGGCACCGCCCAAATGCCTTCGTCTTGCGCATTCAGAAAGTCCACGGCCCATTCACTCAGGTTGCCGGCCAGATCGACCACGACACTTGGCTTTTCAGGATCGCCCAGCGCTACACGGTCGCGACTACCCGAGCCTGGGGGCAACGCGCCGCCGATGCTCCCATCCGGGCGACAACTACCGTCGAACGTCGCGTAAACGCCAAACCCCGCTCGTCCCGTCACCACGTCTGCACAGGCTGGATCGTCGTCGCCCCAAACATAAGCTTGCTCGCGCCCGCGGCCGCTGGCCAAAAACTCGTACTCCGCCTCGCTCGGTAGATCTTTGCCCAGAGCTCGACAGTAGGCGCGCGCCGTCGTCCACGAGACACCGTTGACCGGCAACGCGCCATGCTGGTCGTCTGGATCGGCCGCCGAGCTCGACCGTGTATACGTTGCGTAGTCGTTCTCATCGCTCAGTCCGCTTTCGCCTCCACTCCACTCCGGCGGCAGGGTTTCGTTGGCCTGTTCGAGACGCCCGGCTAGCTGCCGGAATTCAGCGACTGTCACCTCATGCTCGTCGATCTGAAACGGCGAGAGCGCCACCAGGCGTGGCAAGTCTGCGTCCTGTACCTCGTCGTCGTCTCGAACTTGCAAATCACCCATCCAGAAGGCCCCGCCCATCACGCAAGCCTCGCCGCGTTTGGCGACACGCTCGCACGCGACCGGCAAGGCACCCAACCAGCTGTCGACCCGCGATTGCGACGGAACTTCGGAGTCGGGCGTGAGCGGCTCCGGCGTGCCTAGCGCTCGACCGACGTCTTCCACCTGCAACGTAGTGAAGACTCGCACGATGCCCTGTGCACCCACCTTGGGCAAGCGCACGGTGCTATCGATTGTACCGCTCGGAAGCGGCTCACCTTCGCGTACGGCCTCCGCCCGGTACAGGCGCGCCCGCGCCAGGAGGCCGCCGTCTCCGGCACGCGGCACGATGCCGATTGACACGGGACCTGCCTTGAACAGATCGCTGTGGAGAGCGAAGTCACGGCTCTCCAACGGGAGTCTCGCGTCATCCTGGTCGCGCAACACGTCGACGCGAAGGTGATTGAAGAGCCAGGGCACGCGCGACGGGTCCGGCATGGCGGCGGGCGCCGGAGGCAGCGGCGCGTCCGTATCGACGAAGAACAAGATCTGCCCTTGCGGCGGCAACGTTTCGGCGCTGCCGCTGCAACCGCTTGCCAGCGCCAAGAGCGGTAGCATAACGCGGCGGATTTGGCTGCTCATGGCTTGGTCCCCGGATAGACGCAGCGAAAACCCACCCAAGGGTCGACACCGGCAACGGCCCCGCCCGTACGCACCGCCGCCCGTGTACCGCCGGCTGGGCTACGCCAAGAGCCGCCAGCGATGGTATGTAGCGGGGCCTCGCCTTCGAGGCAGATCGGAGATTCCAGTCCCTGTGATTGCCAGCAATCATCGGCATACGCCCGGTGACTGTCGCGGGTCCACTCGGCCAGGTTGCCGCCAAGTTGGACGATGCCTTGCGGCGTGCGATCGTTGCTGGCCCACGGCTCGGCGTCGACCGCCACGGGCCCCACTCTTGGCCGCGAGCCCAGGCACTCGGAGCTGCCGCGAAAGGGATCGGGCCAACCACCAAATACCGAACCCTCGCAGTCGGGCGACAACTCGCCCCAGGGGTAGGTTGTTTCGAGGTCACGTCCGGCGGCGGAGGCGGCAAACTCGCGCTGCGCCACGGAAGGTAGGTCCCCACCGTCCAGCTGGCACAGCGCCCGCGCAGTCAGCCAGGTGACGCAGGAGAGCGGCAAGGCGTCCTGCTTCGGAAAAGGTGCCGAGCCGTTGGCCAACTCGTTCCAGGTGCAGGCGCGGTAGATATCCTCCGGGTCGAGTGCGACTCCCAGAGGACTATTCTGGGGACCGGCGTCGGACGGCTCGAACCCGCGTGCCCGCGCGGCCCGGTAGCGAGCCACGGAGTACTCGTAGCGATCCATGTAAAACGGCGGAATCAGCGCCATTCGCTCCGGTTGCCCGGCATCGGCGCCACGCGCAATGACGCTCTTGTCACCCAACACGAAAGCACCCCCGGTCACACAGACGCGAGCATCGAATAGCGACGGATGCTCTCGGGCAGCGCTCGGCGCGCAGCCTCGGGCTTCGTAGCCTGCCCATGTGCCAGCGGCACTGACTAGCGCACCTAGGCGCCCATCGAGCAGCGGCTCCGGATCCAGATCGACCAATACTCCTTCTTGATCGACGCAGCTGCGCTGGCCCAAAAGGTCGGCCATCGTGCCGAGGCACGCGCCGTCAAGCAGTACTTTCGCAGTGTGTTGTTGACCCGGCTCGATTTCGACACGCACCAGCCGATCGACGGCTAGGCCCGGCTCTGGTTCGGTCGCGGGCGTGACGTCCACGCCGTCGGCCATCAGGCGCGGGCCCGGTTGGTCCGACGGCGTGGAGTCGGCGGGTTCGGTGCCGGCGGCGTCGGAACCGCTGACCAACAGTGTCACGTCCATCGGCCCGTGCGCGACGTTGCCGATCAACGCGTAATAGTCACCGGCGGCCAGCTGCTTGGTGAGACCCGACAAGGTACTAAATTCGGGATGCTCGTCGTTGTTGCAGGCCAACTGACTGCTTGCGTCCTTACAGTCGCTGCGTAGCGACAGCAGGGTATCGGCTACGTTGCTCCAGGCTAGACCTGGCTCGGCTGACGTCACCGCGACGCGATACTCGCCGTCGACAGGAATGAAAACGGCGAACACTGCCAGCCCGCTGCCAGGCTTCTGGCGCTCGCATTCTAGCTGCACGCCGGGAAACTCGGCGCCACGCAAGCGCAGCGTGTCCGCAAAACCCGGAGCGAGCAGTGGTGCCTCGTCGCAAGCTTGCTCTAGCGACTGAGCCGTCCAGGGCTCCTCGAAGACCGCCCGTTCCCGAAAACGCTCGCCCAAGTAGTCCCGCTGATTGCCTTCGCGGTAACCGCGGACCCGGACGAACGCGGCGCCCACTTGGTCGGTAGACTCCGTGTACACGCTGAAGCTGAGTGGAAAATCCGCCGGCGAAATCGTCGCAACGTCCCGAGTTTCGAGCCAGTGCTGCTTGGCGTCGAAGACGTCGATGCGTACACGCGACAGCGTCTTGGGCGGCGCCAGATTGGTATCGATTTCGATCAAGACCTCCCCGAAGGCCGCCTGGGTCGCTGATGACGCACTGCACGCCACGAGCGTGACGGCAACGACGCCGCTCGCGAGCGCGCGTAAGCTCAAGGAATGCGTGCCGTCCATCCCAGGCTGCCACCATTGAGCGCAGGGCGCGTGGGCTCGCGATCGCCATGCGTGAGCAAGTACGTCCCCGTGGCTACCCCAACCACGAGCACTGCCGTCCCAGTCCAAAACCACCACCGACCTGTCAGCGACCGCTCGCGCACCAGGCCCGCACGTAGCGTCGTTTCCTCACCCGCGTTGAGGTGCACGTCAGCCGTGTACGGAACGAAGCCCGCCTTGCTGACCTCCACGCGATAGGCGCCAGCAGGCCGCAGTACGTCCACCGGCACTGGACCGACATCCTTGCCATTCACGTTGACTAGGGCGCTCGGTTCGTTCGACGCGACTCGAATCGTCGCCGGCAGGTGCGCCAGCTCCAGACGCTGCTCGCTGGTTTGACCCGGTTGATAGGTCTTGTTCAGTACTACGTCGGCGTAGCCCCGCCTGGAAAGCGTCAACACATGAGCCCCTGGATCAGCGACGACCTCGAACCACCCGACGGGCGCAGCACTACCCCGCCCAGCTGGCAGCGAGCCCGCCACGAGCGTGCGCGGCTGACCCTCGAGCGGGGCTAGCGGCCGACCGTCGACGGCGATCGAAGTGCCCGGAGGGTCCACTAGCAAGCGCAAGTGAACCAGCAGTCTTTCAATCTCCGACAAGAAAACCTGGGAGTCGCTGGCCACGTCGGGCGGCAGCTCGCCTGCCGTATTTTCTCGCAACGCGCGCGCGAATTGCTGCCGGGCGCGCGTGTAGTGTCCAAGCGCGCGTTCGCAAGCGCCGATGTTGAACGTCGTGAGGGCGTGCGGGCGCAACGCCTGCGAGCTTTCGAATGCCGCGAGCGCCTCACCCCAGTGCGCCTCCCGCACGAACTTCAGACCATCGAGATAGAACGTACGAGCGCGTTCGATCCCATCGGCATCGGTGGCCCGGGTTGATAACGGCAATTGCGCCCGACTCGGGGACGTGATGCTCAGGGCGGCGAGCAACGCCAGTAGCTCGATGCAGGTCTTGTGCAAGGCCATGGTCCCCGGTGGTGCGCTTCAGAAAGGCGCGTGCTCCTGATCGAGGATGCCGCCCGGCAGCTTCTTCGGAGGAGCTGCGCCGACAGCGGCCGCCGGCTTGCGGAGGAGGGGGCGCTTGGCTGCCGGCGCGGGCGCGACCGACGCGCTTGGGGCGGGCGCGACCACCGGCAGCGAGCGCGGCGCGTCGAGCACGCTGCGCGCCGGCGCGTCGTTCGAGATAGCGGCGGCCGACGCTCCAACTGCTGTTGCTGACGGCGCAGTGGAGCCATTCCGAGCTTTACGACCGCCCAGCACGGCCGATGCGGCTGCGGCCAGCAGCAGAGCGCCCAGCGCGGCGAGCGTCAGCAGGCGTCGCGCGCCGCGTCTGGTGCGCGGCAAGCCGCGATCCGCGTGTTCTACCGTCGCGGTGGCGGCGTCCAACGTGCCGTGCAGGGACGGAGCCTCGTGCGTAGCGGCGCGACGCTCGGCCTCGCTGACCAAATCCGCACCTTCCTCGAGCGTGGCCGCTTCGATGCCCGATGCCTCAGATCCGCCTTCGTCTAGATTCGAGCCAATCCGACGTTCGCTGAGGGGAGCCCCGAACTTTGGGGCGGTGACCGCGGTGTAGTTCGCGAAGATATCGGACGCCTGAGACAGCGTCGCGCGCTCTGCCGGTTCCTTGCGCAACATCATCGCTACCAGCTCGCTGATCTGAAGCGGCAACGTAGGGTAGAGCTCGGCGAGCGACGTCGGTTCCTTCGTGATCACGCGCTTGAACACCTGTCCGAAGTTGTCACCCTCGAAGGGACGTCGCCCGCTCAGCGCCTCGTAGCAAATGACACCTAGGGCCCAAATGTCGCAGCGGTGATCGAACGTGCGCTCACCCGCGGCTTGTTCGGGCGCCATGTAGAAAGGCGTGCCGAGCATGGAACCGGTGCGGGTGAGTGCTGCCGCATCCGCGTCAGCTTCAGGCCCAGAAAGCTTGGCGATGCCGAAGTCGAGGACGCGCGGCTGAGCGGCGTTGTCGGCATCACGCACCAGAAAGATGTTCTCCGGTTTCAAATCGCGATGCACGATGCCGCGAGCGTGAGCAGTGGCCACGGCCGAAATGACCGGTACCATGAGCGCGCACAGCTCGCTCAACGAAAGTGTGGGACCGCGATCGAGCCGCTCTGCGAGTGACTCGCCCTCGAGCAGGTCCATGACCATGATCGGCGAGCCTTCGTGCAAGAAGACGTCGTGCACTTGAATCACGTTCGGGTGGCTCACGACGGTTGCAGCTCGCGCCTCGCGAAAGAACCGGCGCACCAGGTCCGGTCGAACTGCGCGTTCCGCCTTGAGGGCCTTGAGCGCCACGGTTCTGCCTGTGATCAGGTGGCTTGCCGCCCAGATCTGCCCCATGCCGCCCTGACCCAGGCGCCGCAGCAGCCGATAGCGATCGGCCAGAGTTGCACCGGGAGTCAATTCGGACACCCTGCGACCCCCGGCCGCCAAACTGCGGAGCAAGGAACGTGGATCATGAGCAGGAGGGCAATCGAACGGCTACTCACGACCAACAGCCTACAATAATCGGCTCGCGCTCAAAAGACCCCGGGCGCAGAGCGCGGCGCAACCGTTCGCGTCTAGGCATTCGCGCAACGCGCCCAGAAGTGGTTCGTCGGGAAAGGCCAGCTCACAGTTGTCCTCGCAACCCTGAGAAGGATCGCAACCGGTGACACATTCGAAGTGCGCAAAGCACCGGTCGTCTGCCTCGCATGCCAGTTGTTGGTCCTGGCACGGACGCGCGAAGCATTGCTCGCACTTGTCTAGCGGACGAACGCTGTCCCCCTGACCAGTACCCGTGCCACTGCTCTGCCGACAGGTGTTCGAACCGGCATCGCAGACGCCTGGGCATACCACTTGCGCAACCAGTCCGCTGGACTCGCAAAAGTAGCGTGTATTGACATCACCTTTTGGTGATAGGTGCGCTCCACAGAAGGCCCCGAGCCCGTCCTCGGGGCAGGTAGGGACGGTCGAGCCCGGGTCTCGCGGCGGCCGTTCGCCGTTGGCGGCCCTCCTGCCGGCGCCTCCATTGCCGTCGCCGGCTCCGCCGTCGCTCGCCGCTTGCGAAAAACTGCCCCCCAAGCTCGACCCGTCGACGTCCGGCTCGGAAGCAAACTCGTCCGGCTCGCCGCTGACACCAGGCGGTGAAGCCTTGGTTGCCGGTCGCGCCGGCTGGCGGGCTTCCTCGCTGGAGCCTGACGTGGCGCAGGCGTCAGCGGCTGCCCAGAGCGTCGCCAGAGCAGCGAACGCGCGCCAAGAGACCGTAAATCGGGTCATCACTTTCCGAGCCAATCTCAGAGCAACTTGCACAACTTGGAACAGCTAGAGGCGTCAAGGCAGGCATCCAGTTTGGCCAGCAGGGGCTCGTTCACGAAGGCTTTGCTGCAAGCCGTGTGACATTCGAGCGAAGCGTCGCAGGTCCTGAGACACTGCAAGTGCGCCGTGCATTGCGCGTCGCCCTCGCAGGCTGCGAGCGCCGCCGTGCATTGCGTTGCCCAGCAAACGCGACACAAGGCCCAGGGTGGCTTGTTCGCGCCGCCCTGGCCGCCGCCAGTGCCGGCACCTTGCTTGCAACTGTTGGAGGCCGCGTCGCACACGCCTGGGCAGACCGCCTCCGCAACCAGCGCGCCAACCGAGCAGAAGTAGCGCGTGTTCACGTCGCCGGCCGGTGAGAGGTGGGGACCGCAATACGTTCCGTTCAGCGCGGGGCTGCAGGTAGGCGGCGTGCGCGAGACCGTCGGGTCATCAGCAACCGCCGGACTGCCGGCCTCGCTCGTGGGGTCCGGCGCACTGCCCGAGCCAGCTCCTGCCTCACTGCCGGTGATGGGTGGTGAGCTCGCGGCGTCGCCGCCCGCGTCGAGCTCGACGTGACCCTCGCCGGCGGCCCCGGTAGTGGCAGCAAGCGAGGGCCCCTGCTGCGAGGGCCCCTGCTGCGCACCGCCAGGGCTCGACGCTCCCGGCGGCTCCTGCGCCATGACGTCGCTTGGCGCTGGCTGCGAATCAGAACAGCCGGCGACGAGCCACCAGGACAGAGCCATGCCGCCGAGACCACGAGCAATGTCAGCACCGACACCGTGCACGCCGAGAGCATAGCGCTGGAAGCCGCCGCTACCTAGCCCACAAAATCCCGCCGAAAGCTACCGGCCATGTGCGCGGGAGCCGAGCTACTTGGCGTCGGTTGACCAGGCGAGCGCGTGGTAGGCGAGCGACAGGGTGAAGAGCCAGGCGTTTTCGCCGCGGTCGGCGAAGCGGCGCTCGGCGCGGGCTTCGAGCCAGGGACCTCGCGCTTCGCCGAAGAACGGCAGGCCGATGCCGATACCGGTTTCGAAGCCGCGCTCGTCACCGAAGTCGCGGCGCTGCGGCTGGGCGAAGTATGCGCCGGCGTTCAAAGAGAGCGAGTCGAGCGCGAGGTCGAGCAGCGCTGGGCCATGCTGCAGGTCGAGCGCAAAACGCGGCAGGAACAGCGGACGCACGTCCACGCCGAACGACGCGACGCGAAGAGCGCGCTTGTCGGCGCTGCCGAACGCGTCGGAATAGCGCGCGTAGACGCCAGCCGTCCAAAGGTAATGAGCCGAGAGCTTCAACGCGCCGCGCGGTTCGCCGGCTTCGAGCTCGGCGCCAGCGCTGAGCGCGAGTGCCAGGTTGCCATCTAGACGCCCGTAAACTCCGTCCGACCCGGGCAGCGGGGCGTGAACGTGTGTGGCTCTCGCGGGCGGTTCGTCTGCGGCACGGGCCGGCGAGCCCAACAGCAATACCGCTCCGCCGAGGCCCACCGCGAGCAGCGACGACCAGAGCCCGCGGATCATGCCCAGTTCTGATTCCCGACCGCGAGGATGATCCGCTCGCGCAGCTCGGGCGCGAACACCAGCCGGACGCGTTCCATCTTCTCGCTGCGCAGGCGTCCCAGCAAGAACGACACCTCCGAAAGGGCGCGGCTCTTGCCGTTCGGGAACACGACCGTCAGCGGATCTTCGGAGTCGTCGAACGCAACGGTCGACGCCGCGTCCAGGCCGACATAAATATCTGGAGCCAATCCGGCGTCTTGGGCAATGTCACGCGCGATTTCGAGCGCGCGTAGCCGCGCGGCCGGCGTTGCCTGCTCGCCGAATAGCTCGTAAGTTTTGAATAACTGTCGCGCGTAGAAGCGCTTACACAGATCCGCGAGCAGCGGATCGGGCGCGTCGCACCAGCTGGCCAGCGCAACCCACAGCGTGGCGTCGTCGAGCCGCAGGTATTGGCCGAGCGAGGTCTGGCCGTTGACGGCAATTTCGCTGATCGCCTGCGGCGTCGCGCCGAGCCGTGCGCCGTCTTGGGTGAGCTGGCCGACGCGCTCCAAGATGCGCGACAGCATCCACTCGCTGGCGCGCTCGGTCTTGTGGAAATAAACCTGCTGAAACATGAACAGCCGCGCCAACAGGAACGACTCGATCGCCGGAATGCCCTTGGCGCCGTCGATCGCCAGTGGCGGGGCGGCGCCGTTGCTCGGCACGCCGAAGCGCAAGCTGCGCAAGAGCCAGTCGAGATCGAACGAGCCGTAGCTCACGCCGGTGGCGTGTGCGTCACGCAGCAGGTAGTCGCAACGGTCGACGTCGAAGGTACCGCTGACAGCTTTGGCCAGGAACGTGAGCTCGTGTTTGCCCTGCACCAAGTCGGCCACGCGCTCCGGCAAGCTGGAGTCGAAGCGGCGCAAGATGCGGTTCACGTCGGTGCTCGGATCGAGCACGATTTCGCTGGTCCAGGCCTCGTGACGCCGCGCTTGTGGCAAGACCTGCTCGAACAGGTGCGAAAACGGACCGTGCCCGACGTCGTGCAGCAGTGCGGCGGCGAGCGCATCGCGCGCGCGCTCGGTCGTCAGCCTTTGCCAGTACGGCAACTGCTCGTGAATCGCGCGCAGACGGCGCACCAGCCGCGTCATCACGCAGGCCGAGCCGATCGCGTGTGCGAAGCGCGTGTGGTCCGCCCCGGGGTAGGCGAGCGAGGCCAAACCGGTCTGCCTGACGCGGCGTAGGCGCTGCAGCTCGCGCGCCTCGAGCAAGGCGGGCACGATCGACTCCTCCTCGGCTTCGAAGGAGACCAGACCGTGGACGGGGTCTCTCAGGATCATGGAATAAGCTGTGGATAGTCGAGCTTGGGGGCTGCGTCTCGGCCCGAGACGACAATCCTGGATTGTCCGGGCGTTTCAGGCTCCGGGCGCGAGCCCCCGATGCCGCCCACGCTACCTCGGTTCTGACGCGTACTTTACGGACGTGAGGGGGGATGGAACCCCGGTGAAAACGTCTCCTTTACAAAAGAGCGGGGTAGACGCAACGAAGACCGTGAAAACGCCTCCTTTACAAAGAGCGGGTGGAACGCGAGACGAAGACCGACGAAGACCGACGAAGGACGAAGCAGAACAACATAGAAGGGTTACTGACCTGACTGGACAGGGCAGGGTTTTCGCGGTTTGCTATCTAGATCTATGAGTACCTCCCGACGCGATAGCGGACCGACCGAGAGGCCCGGGGTGGCCATTCGG
>FSUE01000511.1_pt1 | contig 48193 bp, 40 predicted proteins | sample 1637031 | NCBI WGS metagenome assembly FSUE01 (sample SAMEA3914819, study PRJEB12502) | metagenome | biome: forest; material: soil | place: Canada | collected 2010-06-26 | depth 0.3 m | reverse complement strand
GCAGGGGCGTCCTGCGCTTGTGCCAGCTCCGAAGCAAAGAGGCCCGAAAGGACGACCGCGCCGCCCAGGATGTGGCTATGGATTTTCGTCATGTTCACCGCTCGTGCATTGTTTGGAGCGCGCGTCGCCGAATGTTTCGGCAAAAGGTCCGCGCGCAAGTTCAATGGGGTGGGCGGACATTCCCTCGCTGCGAGTTAATTGAAAGTGTTGCTAACGTTTCGGATTACAACATCGTTAATGCCCCAGGGTTAGAACGTCAGATTCGGCATTTCTGCTGGTGAATGGCGGTGACAAATCGTCGCCGGGGCGTCTTGCACCAGACTGTTTGTTTCGACGTCTTTCGGAAAGAATTCGGAAACGCACGACTCTCTATATCGGTGAGCAATGACGATCTCTCGCCCGTCGCTCCTCACTTCACGTCGCTCTCTGTTAGGCATGGCCGGCGCGCTGGCCCTCTCGACGCTGTCTTGCAATAAGCCTGCGTCGGGCTCCGCGCCCGCCGGTTCGGCAGCCGCTGCCGCGCCCGAGGCCGCAAAGCCGCCGTCCACGCTGACGGTCGGCTTCATCTACGTCGGCCCCAAAGACGACTATGGGTACAACCAAGCCCACGCCGAAGGCGCCAAGAGCCTGGCGGCGATGGGCGTGAAGATCCGCGAAGAAGAGAAGGTGCCCGAAACGGTCGACGTTCAAAAGACGATGGAGAGCATGATCAACCTGGACGGCGCCAAGCTGCTGTTCCCGACGTCGTTCGGCTACTTCGACCCGCACATCCTGAAGATGGCCGAGAAGTACCCGGACGTGGTTTTCCTGCACTGTGGCGGCATGTACGTCGAAGGTAAGACGCCCAAGAACGTCGGCAGCTACTTCGGCTACATCGACGAAGGTCAGTACGTCTCGGGCATCGTGGCCGGCCTGACCAGCAAGACCAACAAGCTCGGCTTCGTCGCCGCCAAGCCGATCCCGCAGGTGCTGCGCAACATCAACGCGTTCACGCTCGGCGCCCTGTCGGTCAACCCCAAGATCACCACCAGCGTGATCTTCACCGGTGACTGGTCGATGCCGGTCAAAGAGGCCGAGGCCACCAACAGCTTGGTCGACCAGGGCGCCGACGTCGTGACCTGTCACGTCGACTCGCCGAAGGTCGTGATCGAAACCGCCGAAAAACGCGGTATTTTCAGCACCGGCTACCACGCCAATCAGGCCGCGCTTGCTCCCAAAGGCTACCTGACCGGCGCCGAGTGGAATTGGGCCGCCGTCTACAAAGACTACGTCGAAAAGATCAAGAGCGGCCAACCGTGGGCGCATTTGGTGCGCGGCGGCTTCAAAGAGGGCTTCATCAAGATGTCGCCGTACGGCGCGGCTGTCTCGGCCGACGCCAAGGCCAAGGCCGACGCTGCGAAGGAAGCGCTGACCGCCGGCAAGCTCGTCATCTTCAAGGGGCCGCTGAAAGACAACAAAGGCAAAGAGATCATCGCCGCCGGCACCGAGCGCGGGCAGACCGATATCGAGCTCGAAAAGATGGGCTACCTGGTCGCTGGCGTGAAGGGTTCGATCAACTGAGGCAGCGAACATGACCGCCAGCGCCGCAGTCCCGGGAGCTGTGGGTACCCCCGACGCGGGGCCTGACAGCTCGCGGGCGCTGCTCGGTCGCTTGGGCGCGTTCCTCGACGGCTTGGTCGTGCCGAGCGCGTCCGTGCTGGTCTCGGTCGTGCTGTTCGGCGGCTTCGTCGCGCTGGCGGGGGCCAGCCCGCTGGAGGTGTACGAGCAGATGTACCGCGGCGCGTTCGGGACCTGGTTTTCACTACAAAATAGCCTGCAGCGCGCCGCACCACTAATGCTGACGGGCTTGTGCACGGCGCTGCCGGCTCGGCTTGGGCTGGTCGTGATCGGTGGCGAAGGCGCGCTGTACGTCGGTGGCGTGGCGGCAGCCGCCGTGGCCGGTCACATGAGCGGCTCGGGGCCGTACGTCGTCCTGACCGCGATGGCGATCACGAGCATGGTGTTCGGTGGCTTGTGGATTGGCGCAGCCGGCGCGTTGCGCGCCAAGCGCGGCGTCAACGAAACCATCAGCAGCTTGCTCTTGTCTTACATCGGCATCGCGATCTGCAACCACCTCATCGAGGGGCCGCTGCGCGACCCACAGAGTTTGAACAAACCTTCCACCATGCACATTGGCGAGCAGAACATGCTCGGTAGCTTGCCCGGCCTCGATGTGCACTACGGCTTGCTGTACGGCGTCGTGGCCTGCGTCTTGGCTTGGTTGCTGATGGACCACTCGGTGTTCGGGTTTGCGGCGCGCATCGTCGGCGGTAATCCGCGCGCGGCGCGGTTGAGCGGGCTCGGCGTGCCGCGGCTGCTGATCACCGTGTGCGCGCTGGCCGGCGCGGCGGCGGGTTTGGCCGGGATGGTCGAAGTGGCAGCCGTGCATGGCAAGGCCAACGCCTCGTTGGTCGCGGGCTACGGCTACACCGGGATTTTGGTCGCGTTTTTGGCGCGCCACAGCCCGCTCGGCATCTTGCCGGTCGCGGTCCTGCTCGGCGGCATCAGCGCCAGCGGCGGGCTCTTGCAGCGCACGTGCAACCTGCCGGACGCCACGGTCAACGTCCTGCAAGGCATGCTGTTCGTAGTGATTTTGGCCAGTGAAACCTACCGCGGCAAGGTCGACTGGTTCTCGCGCCTGCTGGCGCCGGCTGGCAAGGGAGCGCTCACATGAGTGACGTCGGCGCGTGGGGTGTACCGCTGGCGGTCGTGGGTGGCGCGCTGCGCGTCAGTGCTCCGTTCTTGTTCGTCAGTTTGGGTGAGTGTCTGACCGAAAAGTCGGGCCGCGTGAACCTGGGGCTCGAGGGCACGCTGGTGATGGGCGCGATGGGCGGCTACGGGGTGTCGTACCTGAGCGGCTCGGCCTGGCTGGGTGTCGTGGCGGCTGGTGCGCTCGGCGCCTTGTTCGGCGCGCTGCACGGGTTCTTGTGCGGCCGCCCGCGCGTCAACGACATTGCCGTTGGCATCGCGCTGATGCTGCTCGGCGTCGGCTTGTCGTTCTTCTTGGGCAAACCGCTGATTCAGCCGACGGCGCCGCGCCTGCCGGCATTTTCGCTGGGTTTTTGGAGCAGCGTGCCGCAGGTGCGCTCCAATTTGCAGATCAACGCGCTGCTCTTGCTCGGCATCGCGCTGGCACCGGCCTTGCGCTGGGCGCTGAAGAACACGCGCTGGGGCTTGATTGTGCGCACCGTCGGTGAAAGCGCCGAAGCCGCGCGCGCCATGGGCTACGACGTCAACCGCGTGCGGCTGTTGGCGACCATGGCCGGCGGTGTGCTGGCTGGCATCGGCGGCTCGTTCCTGTCGCTCTTCTACCCGGGCAGCTGGAACGAAGGCTTGTCGAGTGGGCAAGGCTTGATGGCGGTCGCGCTGGTGATCTTCGCGCGCTGGGATCCAGTGCGGTGCTTGTACGCCTCGTTGCTGTTCGGCGGGGCCAGCGCGCTCGGGCCGGCGTTGCAGTCGGTCGGCGTCACGTCCGGCTACTACCTTTTCAATGCGGCCCCGTACGCGCTGACGTTGATGATCATGGTGTTGTCCAGCTCGGCCACCAAGCAGTCGGCCGACTTGCCGATGGAGCTCACGGCGCAGCGCTGAGCCCGTCAAAGGAGCCACGAAGTCATGACTCATTACGTGCCCGCCCAGCCCTACAATTGGCCTTTCGACGGCGATCTGCGGCCCGAAAACACCGCGCTGATCATCATCGACATGCAGATCGATTTTTGCGGCAAGGGCGGCTACATCGACGGCCTCGGCTACGACCTCAGCAACGCCCGCGCCACCATCGAGCCGATTCGTGGCGTCCTTTTGCGCTTTCGGCGCGGGGGCTATCACGTCATTCACACGCGCGAAGGTCATCGTCCCGACCTGTCCGATTTGCCCGCCAACAAGCGTTGGCGTTCACGCGTGCTGCAGCTCGGCGGCGCCGGTCAACCCGGCATTGGGGATCTGGGCCCGTGCGGTCGCGTGCTGGTCCGCGGCGAGCCAGGCTGGGAAATCATTCCCGAGCTAGCGCCGCACGATGGCGAGCCGATCATCGACAAGCCGGGCAAGGGCTCGTTCTGCGCCACCGACCTCGACATGATTTTGCGCCAGCGCGGCATTCGCAACATCGTGCTGACCGGGCTCACGACCGACGTGTGCGTGCACACGACGATGCGCGAAGCCAACGACCGCGGCTACGAATGCATGATTCTCGGTGATTGCTGCGCCGCGACGGACGCTGGCAACCACGCCGCCGCTCTGAACATGGTGACGATGCAAAACGGCGTATTTGGTGCGGTCAGCTCGTCGGCGGCGCTGCTCGAGGCGCTACCGTGAGCGCGGCCGAGCCGCTCAAAGTCGACCAATTCAATCCGGTCATCGATCTGAGCGGGGTCGCGCCCGCGCGCCGCAAGGGCGGCGGTCCGCCGCCGCTGTTGGCTGCCCAGCACATGAACAAGCGGTTTGGTGCGCTGTTGGCGCTCGACGACGTGTCGTTCACGCTGCGCCCGGGAACCTTTCACGCGCTGCTGGGTGAAAACGGCGCCGGCAAGAGCACCTTGGTCAAGTGCATCATGGGCTTTTACCAAGCCGACAGCGGCAAGGTCGTGGTCGGTGATGCCGACGTGGTCGTGAAAAATCCGCGCGAAGCGCAGCGCTACGGCATTGGCATGGTCTACCAGCACTTCACGCTGGTCGAAAACATGACCGTCGCCGAAAACTTGGTCTTGGCGCGCGCCGAGATTCCGGGGCTCATCGACTGGAAGCGCGAAGAGCAAGCGATCGAAGAGTTCATGGCCGGCATGCCGTTTCGCATACCGGTGCGTAAGCTCGCGCGTCAGCTAGCCGCCGGCGAAAAGCAGAAGCTGGAGCTGCTGAAGCAGCTGTATCTCGGCAGCAAAATCATCATTTTGGACGAGCCGACCAGCGTGCTCACCCCGCAAGAGGCTGACGACGTGCTGGGCCTGCTGCGCGAGATGACGCGGCGCGGGGAGATCAGCGTCGCGATCATCACGCACAAGTTCCGTGAGGTCATGGCGTTCGCTGACGAGGTCACGGTGCTGCGCCGCGGCGCGCTGGCCGGCGCGGGCAAGGTCTCCGACCACACGCCCGACACGCTCGCCGAGCTGATGGTCGGCTCCGAGCCCCCCAGCGCGTCGCTCGAGCGCAAATCAATCGCGCACGACGCCGTCGGGCTCGAGCTAACCGACGTGTGTGCTGACGACGACATCGGGCTGCCGGTGCTGGCGCGCGTCAGTCTCAAGGTTCGGGCCGGAGAAATCCTCGGCATTGCAGGCGTGTCCGGCAACGGTCAGGAACAGCTGGTCGAGGTTTTGGCCGGCCAGCGCCTGCTCGGCTCGGGCACGCTGCAAGTCGCCGGCAAGCCGTACGCGCCGACACGCACCCAGATCCGCGAAAGCCGAGTGCGGCTGTTGCCCGAGGCCCCGCTGAAAAACGCCTGCGTCGCCAACATGACCGTGGCCGAAAACATCGGCTTTCGCTGCTTCGACGAGCCGGGTTTTACGCTCGGGCGCTGGGCGGTGCGCAAAGGGCCGCTGCGCAAGAAAGCCGTCAAATCGATCGGCGAGTTCAAAATCAAAGCGCCCGGACCCGAAGCGCCGATCGGCGGTTTGTCGGGCGGCAACGTGCAACGCGCGGTGTTGGCGCGCGAGCTCGACGGTGACGTCGCGGTCTTGATCGCCGCCAATCCTTGCTTTGGTCTCGACTTTGCGGCCGTCGCCGAAATTCGCACGCGGATCGTCGCGGCGCGCAACGCTGGTACGGCCGTCTTACTCGTCAGCGCAGATCTGGATGAAATTTTCGCACTCTCGGATCGGATCGTCGTGATGAGTGAGGGTCGCATCGTCTACGAAACGCCCGCCGAGACCGCCAACGTGGCCGATATCGGTCGCCACATGGCCGGCGACCACGCGTGAGCCCGCTCGCCATCTGGTCGCTACGCCCTGAACAGATCGCCGCCCTGCAATTCGCGGAGCTGCGCCCGGGCGTGGATATTCACGTGCTGCACGAAGCGCCGGACGGCGCACGAGTGGCGGTCTTGCGCTACGCACCTGGCGCCACGGTGCCGGCGCATCGGCACGAAGGCTACGAGTACATCTACGTGCTCGAAGGCGAACAAAGCGACGAGCGCGGCCGCTACGGTGCCGGCTCTTTCGTCGTCAACGAGCCGGGCATGACGCACCAGGTAACGAGTCAGACCGGCTGCACGGTGCTGATCCTCTGGCAGCGCCCGGTGGTGTTCCTTTGAGTCGGGAATATTTCCAATCCGGCCGTCGGTGCGTCTGACGTCTTTCCACAGCTACGACATCGCGAATTCGTGCTTCCGAGACGCGGCCGAAACTCGCGACCGACGATGACAACGTTTGCCGGGTGCGCCCGGCACCTACCAGGTGTTCCAGGGACTCGCTTCGATTGGAGAAGGTGATGAAAAGACGATTTGAGCTCATGCTTGCAGGACTACTGGCCGCCGTTGGGTGCAAGGGCCCGGGCGAAGCCGCTCCAGCCGCGGCGACCAGCGCGGCGCCGGCCGCCGCTTCGGTGGCTGCCGCGCCTGCAGCTGCTGCGCCGGCAGCGGCCGAGACGGGACCGATCAAGGTCGGCATCCTGCACTCGCTCTCCGGCACGATGGCGATCAGCGAAACGTCACTCAAAGACGTGGCGTTGATGACCATCGATCAGATCAACGCGGCTGGCGGCGTCAAGGGTCGCAAGCTCGAGCCGGTCGTCGTCGATCCGGCGTCGAACTGGCCGCTATTCGCGGAAAAAGCCCGCGAGCTGCTGCAAAAGGAGCACGTCGCGGTGACGTTCGGCTGCTGGACCAGCGTGTCACGCAAGAGCGTGCTGCCGGTCTTCGAAGAGCTGAACGGCCTGCTTTTCTATCCCGTTCAATACGAGGGTGAAGAGTCGTCGTACAACGTCTTCTACACCGGTGCCGCGCCGAACCAGCAGGCGATTCCGGCCGTCGAGTACCTGATGAGCAAAGAGGGCGGCGGCGCCAAAAAGTGGGTGCTGCTCGGCACTGACTACGTGTACCCGCGCACCACGAACAAGATTCTGCGTTACTTCTTGAAGCAGAAGGGCGTCGCGGAGTCGGACATCATGGAGCAGTACACGCCGTTCGGTCACTCCGACTACCAGACCATCGTCGCTGACGTGAAAAAGTTCGCGGCCGGCACGCACACCGCGGTGGTCTCGACCATCAACGGTGACTCCAACGTGCCGTTCTACAAGGAGCTGGCGAACCAGGGCCTGAAGGCGTCGGACATTCCGGTCGTCGCGTTCTCGGTCGGTGAAGAAGAGCTGCGCGGCATCGATGCCAAGCCGCTGGTCGGCCACCTGGCGGCCTGGAACTACTTCATGTCGATCAAAAACCCGGAGAACGAGAAGTTCATCGCGGATTGGAAAGCCTACGTTAAGGCCAAAAACCTGCCGGATGGCGACAAGCGCGTCACCAACGACCCGATGGAAGCCACCTACGTTGGCATCAAGATGTGGGCGCAAGCGGTCGAGCAAGCGGGCACCACGAATGTCGACGCCGTGCGCCAAGCCGTTGGCGGCCAAACCGTGAAAGCGCCCTCTGGCTTCACGCTGACGATGGACGCCAAGAACCACCACTTGCACAAGCCGGTGTACATCGCGGAGATCAAGGCCGACGGCCAGTTCCAGGTCGTGTGGAAGACGGAAGGCCCGATCCGCGCCATGCCGTGGAGCCCGTTCGTGCCCGAGAGCGCGAAGAAGGTTGCCGACTGGACCTTCCCGTGGGTGTGCGGCAACTGCACCGAAGGCAAGTTCAAGGGCGAGACCTCGACGGCCGCACTCTGAGCAATAACGCATGAACCTGCGCCCGCTGCTGGCAGTGATCGTTGGCTGTGTCCTCGCCTTGGTTTCGACCTCGGCGAGGGCGCAGGATCTGCACCAGGCCGCTCGAGACTTGGGCAGCTCGGACAAAGCCAAGTTGGAGGCGGCGGTGGACAGCATCGCCAAGGGCTCCGATCCGGCCGCGCTCGCGCTGCTCGACGCTTTGGCCAAAGACGCGCTGCGCGTCGACGCAGCGGGCGTACCGTTCATCGCCGGTGAGGGCGGCAAGCTCTCACCGGTATTTTCCGGCTCCGGTAAGCCGTCCGGCGCCTTGACCACGCCGCTGGTCGACAACCGGCTGCGCCGCCAGCTCGAGCCGGCGCTGGCGTCGCTCAAGCTCGGTTTCCCCGATCCGAAAGTGCGGCTAGAGGCGGCCAAGGACTTGGCCAAGAGCCGCAACGACGATTTGGCGCCGCTGATTCGTGCGGCGGTCGCCAAAGAAAAAGACCCAGACATCAAGATCGCCATGGGTCTGGCGCTGGCGCAGATTGACCTGCACGGCACCGACAAAAAGCTGAAGCTGGCGGCGATCGCGGCGATCACTGCCGCCTCCGACGCTTCGTTCAAGACCGATCTCGAGCAATTCACTGGCAAGTCGACCGACGTCGACCCAGACGTGCGCAAAGCCGCCGTGACGGCGATCGGCGCGATCGACTCACGGCTGATGATCGTGAGCTTCGTCGCCAATCTGTTTTACGGCCTGAGCCTGGGCAGCGTACTTTTGCTGTGCGCGCTCGGCCTGGCCATCACCTTTGGCCTGTTGCGCGTGATCAACATGGCTCACGGTGAGCTGCTGATGATCGGCGCGTACTCCACGTACGCGGTGCAGAAGTTTTTCGCGGCCTATTTTCCGGCCCAGCAAGACCTTTACTTGATTGTCGCGGTGCCGGTCGCGTTCATCGTTACAGCGGCGATCGGCATGGCGCTCGAACGCAGCGTGATTCGTTTCCTGTACGGGCGCCCGCTCGAAACGTTGCTGGCGACGTGGGGCATCTCGTTGATTCTGATCCAAACCGTGCGCTTGATCTTCGGCGCGCAGAACGTCGCGGTTGCCAACCCGAGCTACCTCGCCGGTGGCATCGAGGTCATGCCTGGCTTCGTGCTCACGTATAGCCGCCTGGCGGTGATCGTTTTCTCTTCGGCCGTGACCGCCTTCGTGTGGTTCGTGCTGCAGCGGACGCCGCTTGGTCTGCACGTGCGCGCCGTCACGCAAAATCGGCAGATGGCGGCCGGCATGGGCATCGCGACGCGGCGCGTGGACGTATGGACGTTCGGTATCGGCTCGGGCGTGGCCGGGCTCGGCGGCGTGGCGCTGTCTCAGCTCGGCAACGTCGGCCCGGAGCTCGGTCAGCAGTACATCGTCGACTCGTTCATGGTCGTGGTGCTGGGCGGCGTCGGCAAGCTGGCGGGCACCTTGGCGGGCGCGTTCGGGCTCGGCATTTTGAATAAGCTGCTCGAGCCCGCCGCGGGCGCGGTGCTCGGAAAGATCGTGATTTTGGGCTTCATCATCTTGTTCATTCAGCGTCGGCCGCAGGGCATTTTCGCCCTCAAGGGTCGCGCCGCGGAGGCGATGTGAAGATCAAAGCGGAGCTGACCAGGCTCCTTCCCCGCAACGGTTGGATCGGTTTCGGCATCGCGGTGCTGATCTTCTTTCTGGTACCCATCTTGAACAGCGTGACGCCGGTGGGCTCGGCGCTGCACGTGCCCGACTACTTGGTCGCGCTGCTCGGAAAGTTTCTGTGTTTTGCGATCGTCGCGGTCGCGATGGACCTGTTGTGGGGTTACACCGGCGTCTTGAGCTTGGGCCACGGCGTGTTCTTCGCGCTCGGCGGTTACTGCATGGGCATGTACCTGATGCTGTCGATCGGCGAAGCCGGCGTATATCGCAGCAAATTGCCCGATTTCATGGTGTTCCTCGACTGGAAGGAGCTGCCCTGGTTTTGGAAGCCGTTCAGCAACTTCGGCTTCGCGATGCTGGCGGTGCTGCTCGTGCCGGGGCTGCTGGCGTACGTGTTCGGGTTCTTGGCGTTCCGCTCGCGGATTCGTGGCGTCTATTTCTCGATCATCACGCAGGCCTTCACCTACGCGCTAATGCTGCTGTTCTTCCGCAACGAGACCGGCGTAGGCGGCAACAACGGGCTGACCAACTTCAAGAGCCTTTACGGATACGCGCTCGCCGAGTCGAGCACCAAGCTGGGACTGTACACACTGTCGGCGATCGGCCTGATGGTGGTGTTCCTGCTGTGCCGGTTCATCGTGGTATCGAAGGCGGGGCGCGTGCTGTGCGCAATCCGCGACGAAGAGAGCCGCAGCCGCTTCGCCGGCTACAACCCGACCAGCTACAAGCTGTTTGTCTACACTTTCTCGGCAGTTATCTGTGGGTTTGCGGGAGCCTTGTACGTGCCGCAAGTCGGCATCATCAACCCGAGCGAGTTCCAGCCGTCGAGCTCGATCGAAATGGCGATCTGGGTCGCCGTCGGCGGTCGCGGCAGCCTGCTGGGCGGCGTGCTGGGTGCGTTCGTGGTCAACGGCGCCAAGAGCTGGTTCACCGTCGCCCTGCCCGAAGCCTGGCTCTACATCCTGGGCGTGCTCTTCATCGCCGTGACGCTGTTCTTCCCTGGCGGTCTCGCGAGCTTGCTCACGCGCAAGAAGGCGGCCTCGTGAGCACCGAAACGCTCGTATCAGGACCTATGGAAAGTGACGAAGCGCCGCCCGAGTCGGGCAAGGTCGAGATCGATCCGAAGCCCTCGCCAACCGGCAAAAGCCGCCGCGTCAGCCTCTTGCCCAAGCCGCGCAAGATCGAGCAAGACCGCGTCGACGCGCTGACTCGCGGCCGCAAGGCGCTTTTGTGCGTCGACAACGTCAGCGTCGCCTTCGACGGCTTCAAAGCCATCACCGACCTGACGTTGATCCTCGACGAGGGTGAGCTGCGTTGCATCATCGGCCCGAACGGCGCCGGTAAGACCACGCTGCAGGACATCATCACCGGCAAGACCAAGCCTGACGCGGGGTCGGTCTTTCTGGTCGGCGACAATACCGATCTCACGGCGCTGGCCGAATACGAGATCGCCGAGCGCGGAATCTGCCGAAAATTTCAGCGACCCACGGTGTTTCAAGGTCACACCGTGTTCGAGAACTTGGAGTTGGCGTTGCCGGGCAAGAAGGGCGTGTTCGCCAGCTTGTTCGCGCGCTTGTCGAAGCAACAGCACGAGCGCATCGACGAGGTGCTCGAGACGATTGGCCTCAAAGAGCAAAAGTACGCGGCCGCTGGCCTGCTGTCTCACGGGCAAAAGCAATGGCTCGAGATCGGCATGCTACTCGCGCAGGACCCGCGCGTGCTCTTGGTCGACGAACCGGTGGCGGGCATGACTCACCAAGAAACCGAAAAGACGGCCGAGCTGCTGAGCAGTCTGGCCGGCAAGCGCACGGTCGTGGTCGTCGAGCACGACATGGAGTTCGTGCGCAGCATCGCCCGCACCGTCACCGTCTTGCACGAAGGTAAAATCTTGGCTGAAGGCAGCATGGACGCCGTGCAAGCCAATCCGAAGGTGATCGAAGTCTATCTGGGAGGCGCGCCCGATGCTTGAAGTTGCCGGCCTGAATCAGTTCTACGGCCAAAGCCACACGCTGTGGGACATGGACCTCAAGGTGCCAGAAGGCTCGTGCGTTTGCTTGATGGGCCGCAACGGCGTCGGCAAGACGACGCTGCTCAAGAGCGTGATGGGCGCGCTGCCGGTTCGCTCGGGCAAAATCAACTTCATGGGCAGTGACATCGCGCCGACTCGCGCCGAAATGCGCGCTCGAAAGGGCATTGGCTGGGTGCCGCAAGGTCGCGAAGTGTTCAGTCAAATGACCGTGCACGAGAACCTGCGCACCGGGCTTGCTGCGCGCGCCGACAAGAAGCAAGAAATCCCGGAGCGCATCTTCGAGTTGTTTCCGGTGCTGAAGAGCATGCTGCAACGTCGCGGCGGTGACCTGTCGGGCGGTCAGCAGCAGCAGCTGGCGATGGGGCGTGCGCTGGCGATCGATCCCAAGCTGTTGATCTTGGACGAGCCGACCGAGGGCATTCAGCCCAACATCGTCAGCATGATCGGTGACGTGTTGATCGGCCTGAAGCAAAAGGGCCTAACGATTCTGCTCGTCGAGCAAAAGCTGCCCTTCGCGCGCCGCGTCGGCGACTACTTCTGCATCATGGACCGCGGCCGCGCCGTGGCGACCGGCAAGATGGATGAGCTCAGCGACGACATCGTGAACAAACATCTCAAGGTGTGAGTACACGTCCGACTCGAGCGCCGAGCACGAGCGAACAGGGAGCCGGGGAGCCGGGGAGATTTTGGGGTGTGCAAGACCCAGAGCGGCAACGTGTGGGGCTGGCGTTGGGCTCAACCGGCGGAAGCGTGAGTCAAAAAATCCCTCCCCGGCTCCCCGGCTCCCTGTTTGCTCGAAAATTGCCCTAAGTTTGGCGTCAGCTGACCGTTCTTGAGTAAGTGGCGAGCTCGCCTAGTGTCAGGCCCTCGAGGCCGAGTATGCCGCCGCGTAGGCTCGTGGTGCGACACGAGTCGACGGGGCTCTCGCTAGGTACGCGCGACAAGCTGCGCGCGGCAGTCTTGAGCGGGGTCGCGGGCTACGTCGACGCGGCGGGGTTGTTGTCGCTGGCGGCGATGTTCCCGGCGCACATCACCGGCGAGCTGGTGACCGAGGCGGTGGCGCTGTCTTCGGGGCACCGCGATGGCGGGCCTTCGCGGCTGTGGATGTTGCCGGCGTTCGTGCTGGCGGTGGCGCTGGCCGCGGTCGTTGCGCGCATCGAGCGCCGAGCCGGCCGTGGTCCGACGCCAATGCTGTTGTTGCTCGTCGCGGGTGGTCTGTTTGCGTTCACGCTCAGCGGTGCTGGGCTCTGGGTTCGGCCGGGCTGGCATCCGCTGGCAATCGCTCGCGTTGGTGCGTGCTGTGCGGTGGCGTCGATGGGCTTTCAAAACGCGCTGATGCGCGAAGCCCTGAACGGTTCGGCCCCGACGACGTTCATGACCGGCAACCTCACCCAACTGGTGATCGAGCTGGTCGATCACGTTTTTTCGGCCGGCCGCCGACCGGGCATCCTGGGCGACGTCGAGCGCAGCGTGAGCCGTGCGCGGCTTAGAACCGCAACCATCGCGCTGGTTTCGTTCCTGGGCAGCGCCGTCGTTGGCGCGTTTGCTACGCGCTGGTTTGGTGCGCTGAGCGCGCTTTTACCAGCGTTGTCGGTCGGCCTGCTGAGCTGGCAGGCCTTCCGCGAGCGCAAGGTTCGGCCGGCTGTGGCCGAAGTGCAGCCTGCGCTCGGCATGCGCCGCCCGACTCCGATTCAGCTGCCGCTGGCCAAGCATACGCGCCCGTCATCAGGCACGCGCTTCAAGGCCGTCCGGCCACCGGGTGAAGACAAGAAAGCCGACGAAGAGTCGGCCTGAGCGAACCCGTCGCGACGCCGCTGCCGGGGCCGTCGAACGGCGCGCGGGCGACTTTCGCGTGGCGGGCGCCGGGCTCAGAAGCCTGGGTCGAGCTCGTCGTCCGAGCTTCGCGAGCGCTTGCCGCCTGCAGCCGCGGTCGGGTGAGCTGGGCGCGAGGGCTTGGCCACTTTGCCGCCGCCGTTCGGCGCTGCGGCGCTTTTGGTCAGGGCGCTCGGTTTCGGCGCGCTCGCGTCGTTGGCTACGCTCGGCTCTTGATCGAGATCGATGACGGTCGGAGCGGGTCGCGGCGCCGCGGGCGGAGCGGCTGCCAGCTCGACGCCGCGTGCCGGTGCCACCGCCGCGTTGGGCGCGCTAGCGTCGACGCCGCCGCTGCGCAGTCCGAAGAACGAGGCTGCCGCCACCACGACGCCCAGCGCCGCAAAAACAGCCAGCTTGCGGTTGCTGCGGCCGGCTTTGGCCGGCACGTCGTCATCGACGACGATGTCGAGCGCGGCCGGAGTCGTAGTGCGCGCCGGTGCTCCGGGCGATGCCGCGGTGACACGACCTGACGCGAGCGAAGGCGGGTAGGCGCTCGCCAACGCCAACTCCGCCTTGACCATGCCGGCGTTCTTGAGCATGTGGTAGCAGCGCTCGGCCGAAATGCGCGCTCGGCGCGGGCCAAACGGGTACAGCGCAGCGGCCAGCTCAGCCACGTTTTGGTAGCGGTCGTCGGGGTTCTTGGTCAGGCAGCGCAGCACGACGTCTTCCAGCTCTATGGGGGCGTCGGGCCGCAGCGTTTGCAGCGGCACCGGCTCGCGCTCCAAAATCGCGGCGCTCAGCTCCAGCAGCGACGGCTCGTCGAACGCCGTCACGCCGGTCAAAAGCTCGAATAGCACGCAGCCGACGGCCCAAATGTCCGAGCGGGCGTCGACCTGGTCACTCCGTCGAATCTGCTCCGGCGACATGTACACCGGCGAGCCCAGCGCCATTTGCGTGCGCACCAGATCGCGCTTGCCGCGCGGCAAAGCGATCTTCGAGATCCCGAAATCTAGGACCTTGATCGTGTGCATGCCCTGGGCTTGCTGGGTCAGAAACAGGTTCTCTGGCTTGATGTCGCGATGCACGATGCCGTTGGCGTGCGCGGCGGACAACGCCTCGCAGGCCTGCATGACGTACTCGACCGCGACGCTGATCGGCAGCGCACCTTCTTGATGCAGGTGGTCGGCGAGGTCCTTGCCGTCCAAGTACTCCATCACGATGAACCGCGTACCGTCGGTCAAGGTGCCGACGTCGAACACGTTCGCGATGTGCTCGCTGCGGATCTTGGCGGCCGCGCGCGCCTCGCGGGCAAAGCGTTCGACCAGCTCGGCGTGCGCCAGAGCTTCCGGACGCAAGAACTTGAGCGCGACCATTTCGCCGAGCTCGATGTGGCGCGCCGAAATCACGTAGCCCATGCCGCCGGCGCCCAACAGGCCCGTCACTTCGTACTTGCTGGCGATCACGTCACCGACCGCGAACGGAATTTGCAGCGGTTCCTGCGACAGCGGTTGAAGTCCGCTGGCAGGAAATGTTTCGCGCGGTTGGGACTGCGTCAACGCTTGAGCCTCTGCTCCGGTACGTCCGCGTCGGGCGTGCATTAAGGACCCGATCGGCACGGCAACGTGTGGCGTTCTTGTCACTGGACGCACGGTTTGTAGGTGCCCGACTCCTTGGCTGACATGATGTCGAACATCAGCCCCGAGCTCTGGTAGGCGGGCTTGGCGGCAGTGCCGCCGATGCACCACATCTCGAGCGTGCCGCCTTTCACGGCGCCGTTGCTGTCCCAATCCAAGACACCGAAGCTGCCGATGGTGGTGATGCCGGCGCCGGCGCTCAGCTTCTGAAACGCGGCTAGCACGTTGGTCCCGAGCGTCGTCAACTTGGTCGGTCCTCCGGCGAGCTTGCGCAAGCCGGCTGCCACCGACGCGCCCGACACCGGTTGGTCTTTGGTGGCGGCGAGCGCGAGCCCGATCGCGTAGGCCGCGTCGTGGGCGGGGCCCATGCCCGAGATGGTGGAGGTGCTGCCGGCGTAGCGGACGTCGTAGTCGATTTTGAAGCCGTTGTAGGCTTCCATCGGTGTGTCTTTGCCGCTCAAGCCCGGCGTGATGCCGGTGCCGCGAACACGCGCGCGCAAGTCGTCGTTGTTGGTGACGGCGGTGAGCAGCTCGGGAACTTTGGTGGAGTCGATCAGCACGTAGTGCGGACGCTGCGTGGCGGTCCACTGCGCCTCGAGCGGCACCATCACCTTGGTCACGGCCTCGGCCGTGCCGGCCAAGACGATGATGTCGGGTGCAAACGCCAAGTATTTGGTCACCAGCGGCTGTAGATCGGTGTCAGTCGCGGAATAGCCGTCGATCTCGACGTGATTTCCGAGATTGACCGGATCGGTAAGGCTCTTGCCGTTCAGCACCAGCTCGTTCAAAGACGTGCGCGTGCCGACACCCAGCGCGTCGTTGCGGAAGACGATGCCGAGCTTGACCGTGGTGACGCTGCGCTCGTCCTTGAGCTGCGCCTCGAGCACGTTGAGCTGGCTGATCATCAGCGGCGCGCGCTGCACGTCCGACGGCACCATCAGCCAGGTTAGATCCTTGTCGCTCAGTGAAGTGATGCTGGAGGCGACTGCGGTAGGAGTGATGACCACAGTGCCGCCAGGAACTGTGACTTTGGCGGAAACATCGAGCGTGTCTTGACTGGTATTGGGGCCGACGATCGCCGGCACCTCCAGATCTTTGACCAGGTGCTCGGCGGCTCGAACCAAGTTGGTCGACTCGTCGCACGACACCATCACCAGCGGTCGCGCGTCGGCCGACGAGGCGCCGGCCGGCACGCCGCCCACGGCGTTGATTTGCTCGATCGCGAGCGCTGCGGCTTGCTGGCGCGGAATGTTGGTCGCTGCTTGCGCGCCCATCGTCGAGAACAGCGAGCCCAGCACGATGGCGCGATTATTCGAGTAGTCACCGGTGACGGTGTGGCAGTCCTCGCTCAGCAAGGTTTCGCAGCGACCCTCGGGCTTGATGCATACGGCGGGGATGGCGTCATTGCCGTTGCCGCCAGCGCCCATTGCAGCCGCATTTGCGCTGGCTTTGTCGATGCACTGTTGGTTGGTCGTGCATTCGCCGACGAACACGTGAGCGTCCCCACCGGCGCCCGCGTCGCCCAGCGCAGCTGTGCCCGCGGTGCCGTTTTCGGTGCCACCGGTTGCGCCCGTGCTGGCGCCGCTTCCGCCCGTGGTTGGCTGTTTGCCGCCATTCGGCGAATTGTCGGTTCCGCCGCCGCTCGCGTCGCTCACCGATAGATCATCCAGGCCCACGATGCTGTTGCACGCGCCTGCGGTCAGCGTGAGCAGGCTCGCCAAAAGAGCCGATTTGTTGAGCGTTAGTGTTCTCATCATTTCACCCAAGCAGCGCCCAGTGCACGCCGTCGTTGGGTGCAACGGCTTAAGCGCCGAGCGCATAAGCCGCTTAGCCGGACATGAAGCGACGCGAGCGCATCTTCGGATCGACGTTGGGACTATTTTGCACGGTGGCACAGCTCCACGCGTCTGACGCTCGCGCGGAAGATGCTTCAGCTGCGGAAACCGCCGCTGCGCGTTCATTGGCAGTGGACGGCTTGAAGCTCGCGCAGGCCAATAACTGCGCAGAAGCGCTGCCCAAGCTGGAGCGCGCGGAAAAGCTGTATCACTCCGCGGTGGTCGCGAGCCGGCTGGGCGAGTGTTACGTCAACGTCGGACGACTGGTGGAAGGCACCGAAATCCTGAGGAAAGTGCTGCGCGAGCCGCCGCCAGCTGACGCAACACCCGCCCTTACCAAGGCCCTCGAGCGCGCACAACGTGTGCTCGACACCGCCAAGCCTCGAATTGCCGGACTTACCGTCAAGATCGCTGCTGTGCAGGACATGCGCGTGAAGATCGACGGCAATGTCGTGCCGAGCGCGCTCGTCGATACCGAGGTTCCGACCGACCCCGGCGAGCACACTATCGAAGTCACGGCGCCCGGATTCTTGAAGGCCGCGACGCACATCGGCGTGGCTGAGGGTGAAAAGAAGAGTGTGACGCTGACGTTGTCACGCGATCCCAACGCGGTAGTGGCGCCGGCCCCGGCCGAAGCTGCCGCGACGAGCGGCGGCGCGGCCGCGCCCACGACCCGCGCTGGTGACCCGGCCCCGGTGGCGCCCGCCGACCCCGGCACTGCACCGAAGCCGGAACCCAATCGTACCGCAGCCTACGTCTCGCTCGGCCTCGGCGGAGCCGCCGTCGCAGCCGGAGCGGTGCTCGGCGTCATGACGTTGAAGCGCTACAAAGACATCCACGGTCACTGCCCGAACGAGGTCTGCACTACAGACCAGCAGGGCGCTCTCGACTCCGCCAAGCAACTCGGCAATTTCTCGACGGTCGCCTTCGGCGTCGGCGCCGCCGGTCTGGTGCTCGGCACCGTGCTGGTCTTCACTGCTGGGCCGAGCAACGTCGACCACGCAGCGATCGCGGCGAAGCGGCGCTTTGCCGGTCTGTCGTCGCCGCGCGTTGCCGTCGGCCCGACGCAAGTCCAGCTAGGCGCCGATTTCTGAGCTCGCCGCGGCGGAGACCGTGCTCACCGCAACAAGTCGCGTCCGCTGGCCGCTCCAAGCGGCGGCGCGATGTGGAGCAGCGCCGCGGCGGTGGCCGTGAAGTCGGCGGGGCCGATGCGCTCGGTGAGCTGGGTCCCGGCGTGGGAATGCGCGCTGCCGCGAATCAGCACTGGCACCGTGCGATCGTAGAGGTAGGGGCTGCCGTGATTGATCCCGTGGCCGTGGACAAGATTGGGATCGAAGAAGCTGCCGGGGCGCGTCACGATGTAGAGCTCGCCCACGCCCGGCGGTAGCGAGCGGCAGACCAGCGCTTCCAGCGAGTCGTCGGACGCCGGGGCGCAGGGCGACGAGAAGGAACGGCTGGCGAAGACCCGCGCGACACCCGGGTACTTTTCGAGCGCAAGGATTGCGGCTTGCTCGAGCTTCAGGCGGCGCGCCGGAGGCAGCCGCAAGGCGCTGGGCGTCAAATAGGCGAACGGCTCGATGACGCCGCGGATCCAGTCGCCCGGACCGAGCGCGGCCGCGGCCGCCTTCTTTAGCCGTTGTTCCAGCTCGTCACGGTAGAGCCGCTGGCCCTTCGTGCAGGGCCGCTCGAAGGGATCGGCGGGCGCGCCCGCAGCGCACCAGGGTCGGGCGCGCAGGTTGCCGACCGTCTCCGGCAGCGGGCTCGTGCCATGATCGGCGGTGAGCATGACCGACAGGCGCTCACCGAAGCGCCGCTCGAGCTCCGCCAGGAAGTGGTCGAGGGTGAGATCGAGCTCGCGCAAGACCTCCCAGCTTTCCCAAGAGTCCGGGCCGTGCACGTGGCCGACATAGTCGAACGCCGACAGCGACAGCGACAGTAGCAGCGGCCGTGCGGGCTCAGCTTCGGGGCGGAGCTCGTCGAGCGCGCCGCGCGCGAGCGCGAGCACGGCTTCGTCCGCGACCGGGTAGCCGCGAAACAGCATGCTGGCGCGTTCGGAACGCGAAAGGTCGTACGGAAAGTGGATACCGAGGCCGAAATCTCCTTCGCCGGGCTGGTCGTCTTGCGTGGGCGCGTTCGCCGCGAGCCAGGCCGCGTCGCGCGGTTGCCAAATGCCGGCGAGCTGCGCCGGTAGTAGCTGATTTTCGGCGCGCGCGAACGCGGGAAGGGCCGTGTGAAACGCGCTCGAAGTAACGAACGATGCGCGATGCGGATCGAACCAAACCGCGGCGTCCGGGTGCTTCCCGCCGCCGGGTATGGCCGCACGATCTTTGAGCGACAGGGTGATGATGCGCGCGTCCGGGCGCTGACGGCGAAGAGCGTCGGCCAGGGTCTCGGCGCGGAACATCGCTGCCGAGGAGCTCGCTGCGGCGAGCGGGGCATCGAGCAATACCTGTGTTGTCGTGTCCTCGAAAACGGACACGGCCTTGTTCGTCGCCGGGTCGGGTTTCTCGTTCGCGAAAACGCCCGAGTCGCGAGGCGGCAGGCCGGTAAAGAGAGCGGCGTGGCCCGGTGCCGTGCTGCTGGTCGCGTGCTCATAGCACAGCGTTGTCGCATACACGCCCTCGCGCAAAAGTCGCCCGAACGCGCCGTTCGGAGCCAGGCTCGCGCGCCGCTGCTCGAAGACCCAGCTTGCCAGCTGATCGACGATGATCACGGCCAGCACCGGTGCCTGGGGCTGCGACGATGGCGGGGACGGGCTCGGGCCGCTCACGCTGGGCGAAGTCTTGGCGACCGCAGCGCTGCGTGCGGCGGCTGCGACGGGTGTGCGCCCGGGCGCCGAGCAACCTGTTGCCAAGAGCGAAACACACGTCAGGCCCGCAAAGACGCGCAGCCGCCCGACCTCGCGGCTCCGCCCGACCCGTCCCTCAGCGGCTCGTGGCAAGGCTCCTCATTGAGGCGTCGGAAGGTGGGCCGTAAGCACGGGGATCGTGGAGAGGCGGACGACCTCGAGTCATGTCGTTTCTCTAAGCACGGCAACCCGCGGCTGCCGATCCATTGCGCCCTTCGTGTGAGGCGTCCTGATTCGCTTCAGTTGACGTTCACGTGACGTCAACGGTCAGCCTTTAGAAGCGCACGTCGACGGCACCGCCCGTGGCGCGCACGCTGACGGCCACGCGTGGTTGGTCGCTGCTGTTCCGGTCGATCAAGAGCAAGGTGACACCGGCTGCGCTCAGCACGGCACCCGAAATCCAGAGCACGTCGGAGGCGACTGCCAGACGCCGAGCGGGGGCGAAGTGCGCGTCGACCGCGCCGCGCTCGCTCTCCAAGCAGCGCGCTTGCTGGCAGCCGCCGTCGGGCACGCTGTCCTCGAGCGAATCGCGCAGGTGCGCCCGCCGGCTCAACGCCAGCACGCCGACCACGCTACCCGATGCCAGCGCCGCCGCGCCCGCGCCGGTCATGAGCCAACCTGACCAAACCAAGGTGGTCCTTGGCGAAACGCGAGGCGCAGCAGCGGAGCTCGCTGGGCGCGTGACGGGCCTGAACGGCGGGCTCGCCGCAGGCTCGCTCAACGACAGCCTGAGCCGTGGGTGACTGCGCAGTGCGACGTCGAACGCTTGCTCACGCTGGCGCACGCCGTCGCTGACGACGGCGCGATGGCGGCCGGGGTCGACCTCGATGGCGCGGTCGGGAGCAGCGGGTGCGTCGTCGAGCGTCACGCTCGTCGCTCCGCCCTCCACCTTAAGCGTGACGGTCGGTATGTCGGCTGCCAGCTCGGCGAGCTCGAGCCGCGCGTCGGCTGGCACCTTCTGCCAGGCGGCGGGCGCCGTGTCGGCGATCGCTTCGCTCGCCAGCTTTTGCAGGGCGACGCGCGCCTCCAGCGACTGGCCCAGCTGCCGCAGGCTGCGCGCCGCGAACAGCGCGAAGACCGGCGAGTGGTAGAGCGTCTCAGCTTGCCGAAACTGCTCCAGTGCCTCCTGCCACTTGCCCAGCTCGTAAGCGGCAATGCCTGCCTTGCCGGCCGCGATCGCGCGCTCGGCCGAGCTGCCTTCAGCGGGCGGTTGGTTTTGTGCGGCGGTCGGCGTACTCCAAGCGAGGAGTGCGCCGAGCGCGATGCCAACCACGCAGCACCTCACTCGTCCTCCGGATACTCGAAATTTTCCAGCGCGCTCGGGCAGCTCTCGGGATGTTTGGCCACGTAGTCCTGCAAGAACAGCCAATTGAAATGACCTTCGGGCAGCGTTCCCCCCACCGCCGCTGCCGTAGCGGTTAGCCCGACGTCGAGCGGGCCATAGCCCACATCGACGGAGTGGAAGCCCTCCTTGAGGTTGGTGAGCTTGCCGGCTTGCGCGGCTGCCACGCGGGTCGCAGCGTCCTGCACGAAATAGAACAGCGTCGTGTCCTTGCGGCACAACGCAATGTCCGCCTCGGCGTCGGAGCCCACGCCTGAAATGATGTCGGTGGTGTCGGAGTCGAAACCGTAGCTCGACCGCGTCACTTGGGCGGCCGGGGGCGTGGTTGGGTCGTCGCCGCACAGCGCGGGATCCATCAAGCCGTCCTCGCTCAGATCAGGCCGCACTAGCAGCAGCGTCCATGCGAGCGGCTCGCGTCGGCGCACGACTAGCCCGGCTGCCTCATTGCTATTCAGGCAATGGTCGCCGATCGGCAGGCCTGCCACGACCTCGGCTCGGGCCACCGCCAGAAAGTCCCCGGTGATTTCGTGGAAGAAGAGCGAGCCTTGCTCACGCCCCAGCCACTGCGAGCCCGCGTCGCCGCTGGGATGAATGATCAGGTCGCCGTCGCTCTCTTGCAGGTAACCGGGGCTCCCGAGATGCTCGGTCCGCCAGCAGCGTGCCGAGCTCGGCCGGGGCTGATCGAACGTCTCGACGTAGTGGCCGCTTGGGTCCGGCAGGCAGTCGACGTACTCGACGCCCGGATCAGCGACGGCTTGGCAGCCGAACGCAGCGAGCACAGCGGGCAAGATCCGCACGGCATGCATGCTAGCGAATTCCGTGACGGCGCAAGAGCTCGTTCAGATGCGAGCGCGCCATCTTTGCGTCGCGCGCTGCCTGAGCCACGTTCCCCTGCGCGCGCTGCAGCAGCGCCTCGAGGTATGCCTTTTCGAAAGCGTGCAGCAGCTGCGCGCGCGCCGGTCCGTAATGTTGCTCGAGGTAGGGTGCAAAACCGCCGCCGGGTGCGTCGAGCGCGACAGCTGCCGAGCCCGAGGGGGCGTCCTTTAGCAGGCAGGCCTCGCCCATCGCGATCATGGCCTGCACGTAATTCTTGAGCTCGCGCACGTTGCCGGGCCAGCGGTAGCGCAACAACTCGACCAGCGTGGCGTCGGGGATCAGCTCGGCGACGGATGAGCTGATGCCCTCCTCGCGCGCAAAGTGTTCGATCAAGAGCGGAATGTCCCGCGCTCGTTCGCGCAAGGGCGGCACCTCCAACGACACCACCGCCAGGCGATAGTACAAATCCAGCCGAAATTGCCCGGAATTGACCTCGCTGCGCAGGTCACGATTGGTCGCGGCCACCACCCGCACGTCGACCGAGAGCTCCTTTTGACTACCAACGCGTGTGAAGCGGTGCCGCTCGAGCACGCCAAGCAGGCTACTTTGCAGCTCGGTCGGCAGCTCGCCCACCTCGTCCAGAAAAAGGGTGCCGCCATCGGCCAGCTCGAACGCGCCCTGCTTGGTGGCCGTGGCGCCCGTGAAGGCGCCGCGCTCGTGGCCGAACAGAGCGCTCGCTACCAGCGTGGGCGTGATCGAGCCGCAGTCCACCGTGATGAATGGCTGCCGGGCGCGCGGGCTCGCGTCGTGCAGCGCTCGCGCCAAGAGCTCCTTTCCGGTGCCCGACTCGCCCACCAAAAGCACGGCGACGCTACTCTGCGCCGCTCGACGTACTTGCGTCATCAGCCGGCGCATTGCCGGTGTCTGGCCGCGCAGCGCGCCCATCTGGTCCTCGTCGTAGAGCTCGACGGTGCTCGGCAGGCCCTTGCCTAGCTCGATCGCAGTGCGCCCCAGCGTCAGGCGCGCCCCGGGCTTGACGATGGCCTCGACCACGCGCGTATCGCCCAGAAACGTGCCGTTGGTGGAGCCCAGATCGGTCACCCGAATGCCCTCGGCGACGGCCGCAACGCGGACGTGATAGCGCGAAACGGTGTCGTCGCTCAGCACGAGCGCGTTGTCCTGAGCGGTGCCGAACGTGCCTTGTTCGCCGTCCCAGGTCTTGCCGCGATCAGCGCCGTCGCTCACGCTGGCGGCGAGCGTGCGCACCGGCATCGCATCGGGCAGCTTGAGCGCCTGAGTCTCGGCAGGGTCAATCGGCATCCCGAGCCGCCATCCTAGCTCCACTCGGTTGGCTTGGATCTCCAAGGTTTTGGCGGAGGCCAGCGTGGTAGCCTTTTTCGCGCAGGATGGTTCGCCCGGGCGACAAGATTTCGGAGCGTTACGAGGTGCTCGAGCAGCTGGCGGTCGGCGGCATGGGCAGCTTGTGGCGGGCTCGGCACCTCGAGCTCGAGGTGGACGTGGCGCTGAAGGTCATCTTAGCCGAGGTGGCAACGCCTCTGCTGATCAAGCGCTTCAAACACGAGGCGCAGGCGGCGGCGCGGCTGCGCAGCCCGAACATCGTGCACGTGCTCGACTACGGCGTCTTCGAACAGCAGCCGTACCTGATTATGGAGCTGTTGCGCGGCGAGGATCTGGCTGCGCGGCTGGTGCGAACCGGCAAATTGCCACCGACCGAAGCGCTGGCGATTCTGGCAGGAATGGCCAACGGCTTGATGGTCGCGCACGAGGCCGGCGTGGTGCACCGCGATTTGAAGCCGGCCAACGTCTTCTTGGAGAAAGTCGCCGAGCAAGAGGTCGTAAAAATCTTGGACTTTGGCGTCGCCAAGGACTTGCGGCACAAGACCGATCCGATCGACACGACCAGCAGCGGCGCGGTCGGCTCGCCCGCGTACATGAGCCCCGAGCAGGTGTGGGGGGAGCCGGTTGGGGCCCCCGCAGACTTGTGGGCGATGGCGGCGGTCGCGTTCGAGATGCTCACCGGCAAGGCGCCCTTCGCGGACAAGACCCTGGCCAAGGTCTTCGAGCGCATCATTCGTGCGCCACTGCCCAGCGCGGGCGATTTTGCGCCGGAGCTGCCGCCCAGCCTCGACGGCTTCTTTGCCCGGGCATTGGCGCGGCCGCCGGCCGAGCGATTCGGCTCAGCTCGCGAGCTGGTGGAAATGCTCGGGCAGGCGCTGGCAGGAGAGGCCGCGATGCCGGCACGGCGCAAGGCGCTGCCGTGGTTGCTCGTGGCGGGGCTTGGTGGGCTCGGCCTAGTCGCGGTGCTTCGGGGCCGCATTTCCGATTCGGCGCCGGCGGTCGCGCGCCCGGTCGCGGTGGTGCCCGCTGTTCAGCCCACCGCGCAGCCGGCGACGCCGCAGGACATGCTGGCGGTCGTCAGCGCGGGCGCGACGCCTAGCGCCGCGCCAGCCGTCAATGAAGCGGCCAAACGCCGAGCTGCCAGTGCTTCGGCGGTGCGTTCGGCGTCGCCGCTCGCATCGGCGCCTGCGGTCGATCCCGAGTTCGGCATTCCGCTGCCGCGCTGAGCCGACTGTCCTGTCGAACGACCACGAGTGTCCGGCCGAGAGGACACGTCCGGAGCTGAAAGACCGGTAAAATGCGAGCATTAGGGCCCCGTCGCTGTGGCACGTGCCTTGCGATTACGGCTGAAACGGGTCGAGCTTTTCGCACCCGGCGACTGGACTTCGTGATGATCAACTCTGGCTTGCTCGTGTTTGCGGCGCTAGCCGCGGTCGCGCTCGCGCCGGCTTGCGGCGGTGGCGACAGCGGCGGCTTGGATGGGAGCAGCGGGTCGAATCAGACTGGCGGCGCGGGTTCGGGCACGAGCGGCACGAGCGGCGCGGGCGCCCCGAATCAAGCTGGGGCCAGCCCAGGGCCAGCCGACAATTGCGGGAACCACTGCAGCTGCGACCAGAACCAGACCTGCAACTACGATTGCCCGGCGGGCGGGTGCCAGGCGGACTGCCTCGGCGCGACCTGCGTGGGGAACTGCACGGGCGGCGATTGCGCGCTCGACTGCGACGAAGGCGGCGACTGCTCCTACCAATGCTCCGGTGGCGGCTGCAGCTTCGATTGCGACAACGAATCGAGCTGCAACATTCAATGCTCGACCGGCAGCTGCGAAGTCTCGTGTGACGCGGGCTCGACCTGCAACGTGACATGCGGTGCCGGCGCCGCGTGCGCGGTGACCTGCGAAAACGGTGGCCAGCTCGCCGCCTGCACCGGCAACTGTGACGTTCAAGGCTGCAACTGAGAGAGGGAACGACGATGCGTCGGCAATACCTGATATTTGCGATTTCGTGCTCGGTGCTGGCCGGTGCGGCGCTGGGCGCCTGCGGGGTTTCTGCGAGCGATTCCGGCGACGTGGGGGTCGGCGGCGCCGACGAAGGCGCGGCCGGAGCTGGCGCTTGCGACGTGGATCACGGCTACATGCCCGCGATCGCTGCTGGCGATTTCGTCGACGGCGTCGACAATCCGTATTGGCCGCTGCTGCCCGGCACGACGTTCGTGTTCGAAGGCGCGGGTGAGTACGTCGAAGTCACGGTGACCACCGACACCAAAAAGATCTTGGGCATCCCGTGCGTCGTGGTGCGCGACACGGTGCGCGACGGCGCCGCCGACGCGCCGATCGTCGAGGATACTTTCGACTGGTACGCGCAGGACAAGGACGGAAACGTCTGGTACATGGGCGAGGACACCAAGGAGCTCGACGGCGACACGGTGACCAGCACCGAGGGTTCCTGGCAGGCCGGGGTTGATGGCGCGCAGCCAGGCATCGTGATGCCTGCCACGCCGCACGCCGCAGGTAAGCCCTATCGCCAGGAGTACCTGGCCTGCGAGGCCGAGGATTTCGCCGAAACCGTCAGCAGCAGCGAAGCGGTGAGCGTGCCGTTCGGCGACTACACCGACTGCATCGAGACTCACGAGTACACGCCGCTCGAGCCCGACTTGAACGAGCTCAAGTACTATTGCGCTGGCGTGGGCTTCGTCCTCGAGGTCGACGCCGAAACCGGCGACCGCGTCGAGCTCACCGACGTGCTTCCCCCCTAGCGGTGCGCAGGCTCGAGGAACAGCCAGGCGAGCTCGGGCCCGAGCGCCACGCACGAGCTCGGCGAGTGGCTCGAATACGACGTGCGCAGTGCGACGACGCGCAGCTTCTCGATCACCGCGCGCCTCGCCGCCACCACCACCGGACGGACGATTCACCTCGAGCTCGACGGCGTGAATATTGGGAGCCTGACGGCGCCGAGCAGCGGTTGGCAGGCGTTTCAGGACAAGACGCTAAGTGGCGTGAACATCGCGGCGGGCTCGCACCGCCTGCGCGTCGTGTTCGACACTGGCAGCGCGAACCTCAACTACATCACGTTCAACTGAGGCTCTGAGGCGGCGCGTCCGGGGCTTTGACGCTCCGGGCGCGTCCGAGCTAGGCGCCCTGGCGTCGAGGCGGCCCCCGAAACCCGCCCGTTCAACCGTGCCCCTATGCGTTCTCGGGGGGATGCCGTAGCGTTGGCTCGGTGTGTCTGAACCTTCGGCGAACGAGCGGAGGCGGTGGTGGGCCACGCCTTGCCCGTGTCGCGCTGACGGTGGCCGCGCTTGGACTGCTGCCAACGGAGGTATGCGCCCAGTCCACGATCCGCAGCCAGGAGCACGAAGAGCTGCCCGCAAGTGATCTCTCGCTCGTGGACCTGTTGGATACGGAAGTGGTTTCAGCTTCGTTGACGGAGCAAAGCCTGGCCGAGGCGGCCGCAGTGATTGACGTCATCACGCAGGACGACTTACGCGCGCGCGGTTACCGCAGCGTGGGGGAGGCCCTGCAAAGCATCGCTGGCTTGGATCTGATCTCCGACCACTACCAGTGGAATCTTGGTGTGCGCGGCGTGTCGGGCGGCACGCGCGGCTACTCGCGCATCGTGAAGGTGATGATCGACGGCCAAGCGGTCAGCTTTCGCCCCAGCGGCGAAAACTTCCTGGGACTCGAGCTGGTGCCGCTGGGGGTGATCGATCACATCGAGGTAGTGCGCGGCCCGGCGTCGGTGCTGTACGGAGCGAACGCGTTCCTGGGCGTCGTGAACATCATCACTCGGCGCGGCTACGGCCTGAGCGGCAACTCGATCAGCCTGGGCTACGAAGGCGGGTCGAAAGTCGCGAGCCCCTGGGGCGAAGCCGTGATTGCCCAGCAGCTGGGCAATTTGTCACTCTTGCTCGGAGCAGCCGAGGAGACCATGTCGCTGGACGGCTATCAGCTGGTCGTGCTGCCGCACCGCGGTCACCCTAGAGCGAGCGCCTCGAGTCAAACGCTGGCTACGCCGAGCGGTAGCGCGTTCGGTCGCGTGTCTTACGAGAGCGAGCATTGGGGGACGTTATCCTTCGACGCCAATCTTCAGCGCCTCTACCGCTCCGCAGAATTCCCCGACTGGGGGGTCATGACCCACGACAATCGGCTCGAGCTTCTGAACGGTTACGCCAGGCTCGGCTACCGGGCAGAGCTCGGCACGGCCTTCCTGCTCGACCTGAGCGCGGCCGCAAGCGCGGGCGGCACCGGTCAAAACGACCATCTCAACATCGCGCCCGATCCGAGCGCGTTCATCGAGCGGGACCTCGGGTACAGCGGGCGAGACCTGAGCGGTACCCTGACCTACCGTCTGGACAACAAGAGCTTTGGGCTAGTCGGCGTCGACGCTACTTGGGAGCGGCAGACGCTGCTGACTCACTACCTGGTGACGCCCAGCGGTGCGCGCGTGCTGCTGCCACCCGCAAGAACGCCGATCGGTGAGCGAGCCTTTCGCAACCTAGGCGCCTTCGCCCACGCCACGCTCTATCCGTTCCAGCACCACGGACCGCGCGCGCTTTCGAGCCTGGGAATAACCGCGGGCGCGCGCGACGACGCTCACAACATCTACGGCAACAACTGGAGCGCCCGCGGCGGGCTGGTCTACGATATCGCCGAGCGGCACTACGCCAAGCTGCTGTTCGGCACCTCGTTTCGTGCACCCTCGTCGACCCAGCTATTCTCGAATCTGATCGTGCCCGGCGGCTACATCGGCAACCCGGAGCTCAAAGCAGAGCGCGCACAAACATTGGAGCTTGCTCTGGGCGGCTCGCTGCTGCACGGACTCACACTGCGCGCCGACGGCTACCTGACGCTGATTGAAGATCGCGTCGAGATCCGCAAGCCAGCACCCGCCGCAGCGCAGGCCAACGCCACCCCCTCGAACTCTACGCCGATCACCTCGAAGGGCTTCGAGGCGCAACTCGACTACCGATCGCGCGGTTGGAACGCCTACGCCAGCTACTCGCTCCAGTCGAGCACGTACCCGAAGGACGACTTGCTGTCGCTGGGGCGTCGCACCGTCGCTGTTCACACCGACGCGTACCCGACGCAGCTGCTCAAGGGCGGGCTCACTCGGACCCAATCGGCCTGGCATGTCCGCGGCAATATCGAGGGGCGCTACGTCGGCGCCAGGCTCGGCAACCTCGACAACAACTCGCTGCTCAACCCGCTCGACTACCTCGAAGATCGCTACCAGCTGCCTGCCTACTTGCTGTTCGACCTGACGATATCGACGGTGGACGTCGAGTTTTGGCGCGGTCACGAAACGCTCTTGCTCGCTAAGATTCGGAATCTCTTCGACACACGCTACACCTTTCCTGGCAGCAACGGCTTCGATATCCCGGGCTTCGAGCGAAGCTTCGCCCTCTCGATGAAACAAGACCTTTAGCCGATGACCTTCTCCGAAAGGATCCCGTCATGACCTCATGTTGCCCTCAGATTCCCGAAGCTCTTGGCAAAGCTAGCTGGATTGGCCGGGTTTGTGTGGGGCTGCTGCTGCTGAGCACGGCCTGCTCTGGAACCGACCACGATCGCCCCGAGAAGCGCGAGCTAGTGGTCGGGATGTTGGTCGAACAATCCGACACCGGTGACACTCAGAAGGAGCTTGGCGCCGGCCTGCTGGCGATGCGACAAATCAACGCCGCCGGCGGCCTGCACATCGGCGGCGTCGACTACCAGATGACGGTGCAGGCACAAGATCATCAACGTAGCGCGGCTGGCGCGGTCGCCGCGCTCGAGCGCCTTTCCAAGCAGGGTGTCACCGCTACGATCGGGCCGCCGTGGTCTTCGCTCGCGCTCGGCATGCAGCCCGACCACTCCGACGGCGCTTCGCTGATGGCTCGTCAGTTCGACATGCTGCTGATCTCACCGAGCGCCACCGCCTCGGCCATCACGGACCTGGCCGACGACGACCTGCAGTGGCGCACCATTCCGTCCGACGACGCGCAGGCGGGAATCGCCGCGGCCGAGCTCTTGTCACGCAAGCTCCTGCGGGCCGCGATTCTCTATCGCGACGACGCTTGGGGCCAGGGCTTGTCGAAGACGTTTCAGGCGGCGTTCGAGGCCGGTGGAGGCGTCGTCACCGCGGTGGCAGGCTACGACGCTACGGGCGAGCAAATCACCGATCTCAACGTGTATGACTTCGACGTCGAGCTGGCGCGCATTTTTGCCGACCAGCCTGACGTAGTGTTGCTCTACAATTTCGACGAGATCTTTCAGATCACCAATCGCATCGCGCTCGGCGGTTACCTGAAGGGTTACGCTCCGCTGTTCTTCGGTTCGGACGCAAACCTCACTTCGGACCTGCTCGTGAACGGTGCGCCGGAGGTAATCCAGGACATGGAGGGCACCTCGCCGGTTTCCGACGACGCTGACCCGTACTACCAACAATTCAAAGACTGGCTCAAAGAGGCCGAGCTGGACGTCGCCGACAACACGGCGGCTCCGCGCTACGACGCGGTGTTTTGCCTGGCCGCGGCCATGCAAAAAGCCGACTCGTTGCAGGCCGACGACATCAAGCGCGAGCTACGGGCGGTGTCCAAGAAGGACGGCGACGAGCTCGACGTGCACGCGGGGCAGTGGGCGGAGGCCCGGGCCGCGCTACTTGCGGGCAGCGACATCAACTACGACGGCGTCTCTGGTCGGATCGAATTTTCGGAGCAGGGCGACCCGACCACGGGCCTGTACACGATTTGGAAGGTATCAGCGGGGTCCGACAATCGATTCTCGCTCGACCTTTCCCACACCGTGCCTTTCGGCGATTGAATTGAGCCGCGCGGCAAGCCACCAGCGCCCGACACGTCGGGCGATCTTGAGAGCCCTCGGGCTCGTGGGCACTGGCGCAGCCGTGGGTCACGAGGCGCGCTCCGCTGGCGCCCTCGGCTCGCCGCGCTTGTTCGTGTTCGTGCCTGCGCTCGAGCGCACGCGCGCGGTGGAAGAGATCTTGAGCGAGGGCTTGAGCGGCATCGCCGTCACGGCATTCGGGCGCTTCGCCGACTTTTCGGCGGCGATAGCCTCGGAAAGGCCGGAAGGCGCGCTGTCGCTGGTAGATACGCTGCGGGTCCTGGGCATCCCGCCCGGGCTGCAAGCTGAAGCGGGCGGCTCCGCGCAAGAGCGCTACGTGGTGTTGTCGAAGGATCAAAGCGATTCACTCGAACAGCTCGCCAGCAAGGCGATGGGGGTGGTCGACATCGTGGGTCGGGCCGAGCTGCCACGGCTGCTGAAGGGCCTACTGGGACTGAAAGCGCCGCCGGTCGTGAAGCGGGTGCTAAAAATCGGCGATTTGCTCCCATTACTGCACCTGGAGCTGGCGCCCGCGGTCACGCTGCCCGAGCGATTCCAGACCGAATTTCAAAAGATGAGTCGGCTCAACCTGCGAATCCTGCGGCCGAGCACCGCATTTTTGGGGCGCGCCGCCTTGGGATTTCCGACCGGGCGAGTTGACGGCGCCATCGTTTACGCGCTGCACCGCGCACCACCCAGCGTCGGCAGCCTGCTCGGGGCGGAGGCTTGGCGATGACTCAAGCACCGACACGCTTCCCGCTGACGTCAAGGCTCGCGGCGCTGACCCTGATTTGCTTGGGCGCCGTCGCGGGGCAAATTTCGACGGCCTGTCAGCCCACGCTGCGCGGCCCAGCGCCGGAATTTGCGCCACGAGCGCGCCAGCCGCAGCTGCCGCTGATCAGCGTGCTGACACCGGAAGCTGCGCCCGTGGTGCCGCTCTTGGCGACGCTACGCTCCGAGCTGGCCGCTGACTTCGACGTGCAGGTGATTACCGTTCACCGCGAGACCACCACCCGTGAGCTGGCAAGCGAGCTGGATGCTCAGAAACCGCAGGCGTTGGTGCTGGTCGACAACTCCACCGCCCAGCTGTATGCGCCGATCGCCCGCGCGGCGAAACACCCGCCGCCGTCGATCGTCGTGATGTCCTCGTTCGTGGAGGACCTGCAGCGGAGCGTGCCGAACTCGACGGCGATTGGGTTCGAAACGCCCGCGGTTACCACGCTGTCGGACGTGCGCAGCCTGTTGGCGCGCCCGATCGCACGAGCCGGTGTCGTGTACCGCCAGGGCTTCGAGAGCTTTGTTTCGCACGAGCATGAGCTGGCGAAACGCGAAGAAATCGAGCTTGTGAGCCTAGCGGTGCCGTCGGATCCGAGTGTGGCGTCGCTCGCCCGGGTGCTACGTCGCCTGGAGCGTGAGCACCTAGACGCGGTGTGGATTTCGAACGACAACGTGCTGCTCAGCAAGAAGCTGCTGTCCAACGCCTGGCTTCCGTTTGCGAAGAAGGCCGGCTTGCCGATCGTGGTCGGGGTGCCGGCGCTGGTTCAGAGCTCGGTGCCGTTCGGCACCTATGCGGCGGTCCCCGACACCGTCGGGCTTGGGGTCCAGACGGCAGATCTGATCTTCGCGCTTCATGACCGGACTTGGCAACTTGCCGGCCCGGCCGTTCAGCCTCCGGTGGCGGTCAAGACTTACCTGAACGTGGCGCGGGCGCGCGAGCTGGGTGCGCCTCCCGAGAGCGAAAGGCGGGTCGACGTGCTGCTCGAAGGGGATCTCTAAGACATGTCGGAACCTAGTAGCGCTTCGCCGCGCGTCGGCCTCCAGCGTAAGCTGGTGCGCACCAGTTTGTTGTTGCTCGCGCTGACGGGCGCCTCGGCGCTGGTGGGCGTGGGCGTGCTCGAGCTGAGCTTGGCCAAGCAGCAGCGGGCCGCCCTCGAAACGCAGATCCGCAAGACGCTCACCACGCGCGGCGTCAGCCTGGCCAGGAGCCACGCCTTCGTGTTTCGAGCGCTGGTCGCCGACACCGCCGTAACGGAGATGCAAAACACCATCAGCCGGACCGTAGCCGAGCAACGAGACGTCGTTTACGGGGTCTTTCAGAGCACGGAAGGCCGCACTTGGGCCTACTGCTCGCCGAGCAGCCCTTGCAAGCCGGTCACGCCTGGCAGCCCGTTTCCGTTGTTCGATTCGCGCGAGGTAGCGAAGGCGCTGACTCTGCCCGCCGACGCCCACAAACAGCAAAGCCCCGGCGTACGCGAGGCACGCTTGTTTGGGCAGCCGCTGCTCGAGTTCACGGAGCCGGTGCTGATCGATGGCGAGCTGGTTGGCGTACTGCGCTATGGCTTGACCACCAAGAGCTTGATCGAGGCGCTGTCGGCGGCGCGCGAGAGCCAGTCGTCGTTGGCCTTGCGCGCGCTCTCGACTTTCGGGGTGTTCTTCTTGGTGATCGTCGCATTCGGTGTCCAGTTCTCGCGCCGCACGGCCGAGAAGATCACGCGCCCGCTCTCGCAGCTTACAAAGGCGGCGGAGCGCTTCGCGCGCGGAGAGCGCGACGTTCGGGTCGACATTCACTCGGATGACGAGGTGCAATTGTTGGGCGAGGCGTTCAATCACATGGTGGGCGAGCTCGCGCTTTCCTACCGCGCTCTGGAGAAGAAGAACCTGGAGCTCCAGAGCGAGGTCGAAGAAAGAAAGCGAGCGCAAAACGAACGCCTGGAGCTACAGAACCACTTGGTTCAGGCGCAGAAAATGGAGGCGTTCGGTCAGCTCGCCGGTGGCGTCGCCCACGACTTCAACAACATTTTGGCGATTATCATGGGCAACACCGGTCTGGCGGGCTTCATGATCGAGGACGAGCGGCTCTCCGACGACTTCAAGAAGCTCAATTCGGAGGTGCAAGCCGCGGCCGAGCGCGGCGCTACCCTGACGCGACAGCTGCTGACCTTCGCCCGTCGCGAGGCCGACAATCCGCGTGTGGTCGACGTGAACCAGACGCTGCAGGCCTTTTCGAAGTTGATTCGTCGCTTGCTCGAAGAGAGCGTCCAGCTGGAGGTTCTGCCCAGTGCCCTGCGGTCCAAGGTTCGGATCGATCCGGGCCGTCTGGAACAGGTGCTGATGAACCTATGCGTCAACGCGCGCGATGCAATGCCGGCCGGCGGCAAGATTTCACTCTCCACCGGCGAAGAGACACTGTTCGAGACGCGTAACATCACCGGCGGCCAGCTGAACGCAGGGCCCTATGTTTGGATCCGAGCACGCGACTCAGGCACGGGCATACCGCACGAAATCTTAGGCCGGATCTTCGAGCCTTTTTTCACGACCAAAGAGGCAGGACGCGGCACGGGCCTTGGTCTGGCGATGGTTCACAGCATCGTGGACGGTGCCGGCGGGGCGATTCACCTCGAATCGAAGGTCGGAGAAGGCTCGGTGTTCACGATCTTCCTGCCTCGCGTCGATGGTGCCGAGAGCGAGGCGTCGGTCGCTGCGGACGCTTCGGTCCGCAAGCCAGGCGGTTCGCGGATCTTGCTCTGCGAGGACGAGGCGGCTGTCCGCGACATGACGCGGCGCATCCTGGAGCGCGGCGGCTTCGAAGTAGAAGAGGCGGGCGCGCCGAGTCAGGCGCTCGAGCGGCTGCGCACGCACAAGTTCGATCTGTTGCTGACCGACGTCGTGATGCCTGAAATGAACGGTAAGGAGCTGGCTGACCGAGCGCATGTGCTTGCGCCGCTGTTGCCGGTCTTGTTCGTGTCCGGATACGCAGGCAGTATCTTGACAGCCCACGGCATCGGCGACGACGACCTTTGCTTTCTGCGCAAACCGTTTCAAGCCCAGCAGTTGCTCGAGCGGGTGGATGCGCTGCTCGAGCTCGAGCGCGCGGCACGCGCCTAGCGCCGCGTGCGCCGACGCGTGAGGTCGGCATGGAGTGCGCTGGCCAGTCCCACTGCCAGCTCGAGGGCGTGAGCCGACGCCGCTTTCGAAATCGGTGGGGACGAGAATGTGTTTGAAGGGTGTCATGTCTGTTCTGCCGAAGCTGGCAGCCCCAGGCTTAGCTTGCGATACAGGCTGCGCTTCTTGTATTGGTGACGCTCCATGCGGCGCAAAATGTCGACCAGGGTGGCGACGGCGACCTCGATCTTAGCGCCCTTGTTGAGCATCACGCACTCGGCCCGCACCGACATGGCCGCGTCGGTCACTTCGGCGCGGGTGGCCAGGCCACTCTTGGCCAACTGAGCCAGGACCTCGGTGGCCCAAATCACCGGCAGCTGAGCCGCTTCGCACAGCCATAAGAGCTCCTCCTGCACCTCCGCCAGTCGTTGAAATCCAACTTCGATCGCGAGGTCTCCGCGCGCGATCATCACGCCGACAGGGTAGCGCTGCATGGCGGTCAGCAAAATCGAAGGCAGGTCCGCGAAGGCCGCCGCCGTCTCGATCTTCAAGACCACGCCCAGGCCTGGCTTGGCGTCTTCGAGGCGACGGTGCAGGGCGAGGACGCTCTCCCGATTTTGGATGAAAGACAGACCGACCATGTCTGCGAACGATTTAGCGAAGCTCAAGGCTTGCTCGTCTTCGTGGGTGAAGTCGACCCCGGGCAGCACGGTGTCGGGCAAGTTGATGCCCTTCTCCGCCCCGAGCTTGGCCCCGCCCTCGGCGGCCCGAGTCACGCGCAGCACCATCCCGCGGCCGCTGCGGCTCTCGGCCACGCAGTCAATTTTGCCGTCGTCGAAGATCACGCGCGCGCCGGGCTCGAGCGCCGCAAGCGCTTCGGCAAAGCTGCAGCCGATCACGGGCAGCTCTCCAGTCAGCGCTTCGGGCTCGGCGGGCACGGGTACGAGCCGCAAACGGTCACCGGTCGACAAGCGCAGCTGCGCAGGTTGCTCCGGCACGTCTTTTACCGCAAATTGTGCGACTCGTTCGCCCGCGTGCCGATGCTCCACCCGCGTGGCGGGCACGATATACGCAGTACGCCGTAGGTTGCCGACGAGATGCCGCGAAGGCAGCACCGTAACCTGCAAGTGACGGCTCCTTCCGCGCGCGTCGCGCAGCACCAGCTCGTCCCCAGCCACGAGCTTCGTGAAGACTTCCCGCGGAATGCCTAAGGTTGGGCTGGCGTCGCTCGGGATGGCGATGTCGTCCGGTTGAATGGCCACCTGGCAGGGCTTGGTGACGCGCCCCAGCGCGTCGCGCTCCGGCTTCCAGCGCACGACGCGCGGTCCCGGCGTCACCGTCACCGTGCGCAGCTTGGGGCCAGGCAAATCGACGAGAACACGCAGCGTGCCGCCGCGGCGCTCGCTGACGCGCCGGGCCGTCTCGACGATGCGCTGCCATTCGGTCGCGCCTTCATGGGCGGCATTGACACGCAGCACGTTCATGCCGGCATCGAGTAGCCGGCCGACCCAGGCTTCGTCCACCTCGGCAGCGCTTGGCGCCGTGACCATCACGTAGATGTGGCGTTCGTGCGGGCGCGGACCCAACAAGGCTTGCGTGTGTCGATGTAAGACTTGTTCGCTGACTTCGCACGAAATGCCCGCGTCAGGGGCGCCCAGCTCTTCGCCCTGGCCGCGAGCGGCGGCAAGCGCTTCGCACCGCAAACTGTCCCAGGCGCGCGCGCGCACCTGGTAGAGCGCATCGCGCACGTGGCCTTCCATGCGACCGAGCGAGGACAGACCGTGGCGCTCGAGCTCGAACTGGATCGGCCGCATGTCGACCTGACGCAGCGCCAGATAGTCGATGAAATTCGCGGCGCTGGCTCGCAGCTCTGGGTGTACGTTGCGGGTCAGCCCGGGAGTCTGCTCACTTGCCTGCTCGAGCAGGGCGCGCAGGCGTTCGAGGTCCGACCACAATTTATGGAATGTGCGCATGCACTCGCAGAGAGCAAAGAGTGCGCCCGACGAGTGCGACGATGTCGCCACGCGAGGTGGCGGCCGCGGCATGACGATCCACGACGTGTGATGACGGTGTGACGAGCAGCTCGTGACGAAATGGTGAGGCCCAGCAGCGAACCCGCACGCTTTGCGGCGCGAGCCGGCACGCCCTGCGCGACGGCACGCGTTTACAACGCGTTGGCCGCAGGCTCAGCGACGATTTTGGCGTCCTCCACCAGCACCGCGTACTTGTAGCCGATGCCGACGTCGACCTGGGCGCGCAGGGTGCCTTCGAAGGTTGCGACGTCACCGACGCGAGCCTCGGTCGCCGTCGTAAGCACGAGCTCACGCTCTTCAGGGCGACTGCCGCTGCCGTCGCGCAGGCGAAGGTACGTCTTGCCCAAGACGCCGGAGGTTACTTTGACGACCTGGCCGCGAATGCGCACGCGCCTTCCCTCGAGCTTGCTGCCGGCAGCAAATAGCTCGCCCACGGTGCGAGCATTGCTGCCTGCTGCTCGCGCTACGTTTACTTCAGGCAGGTTGGCGACGGCGCCGCTCGCGCCGGGGTCGGCGTGTGGGTGCGTTGGGGCGGTCGCACCTTCGATGCTCGGGTGTCCGGGCGGCAACGCGGCATCGCCCCCGCCGTCAGCTGCCAAATTGCCGAAGTAGATCAGCTCGAAGGTGCGCTTGAGCGTGGTGCTCTCGAAGTTCTCGATTGGGGTTGGATTGTCGATCGCAACATCGCTGTCGACGCTGATCGGAGCCTTGGACACCGCCGCCCAGACTTCGCCCTGCGCGGTGGCGAGGCGCAGGTACGTGTACGCGGCGACGTTGATCACCTCGCGAACGCGCCCGCGCAGCGCCGTGCTGTCGCCGGCGGGGGCGGCCGCTTCGGAGTCGAAGAGATCGCCCGGCGTGCCGGTTCGGTGTTCAACGACCGGTAGGCTCGGCGCGGCGTCGTTTTGGTGGCCAAGTAGACCAATGACGGCAGCGACGGCTATCGCCGCGACCATGACAATGCCCGTCCTCATCGCGTTGACTCTACCACGACTCGCGCGCTGCTGAGCCAGCGCCGAGCACGCTAGGGTCGGATGATGCCGGTGGTATCGCCGGCCAGCTTCTCGATCGAATCGAAGAGCAATTGCCGAGTGTAGGCCGGGTTGTGAACGCCGAAGGCGCTACCACGCGACAGCACGAAGTAGTTGTAGAGCGCGCCCGCCGTATTGGCGTCGACCGGATTCTTCGGACGAGCCAGATCCAGCTTGAAATTTTGGTCGGCTAGCGCCACGTCGTCGAGTGGGCCGAACGTCGGTCCTGCGTCGCGCGTCAGCAGCTGGAGGTTGTTCAACGTTTCGCGCAAGCGTTGCAGGCCGGCCTTCACCGTCGTTTGGCCCGAGAGCACATCGAAGTTTTTCGCGGTGGAGTGGCACGTTTTGCAGGTGTCGAGCCGCGGCGCAAATGAGTGATCACCAATGCCTTGGTTCTCGGCGACCTCCGGCATGTGGCAGGTCACGCAGCCCTTGTCGAAGCTGGCATGCTGCGAGGTTCCGTAAGTCTTGCCGGCGTAGCGGTAGCCGCCCTTGCCGGTGTAGACGTCGGACTGCGGCCCTTCGTGCGGGCCCCAGTGGCTGCTCGAGATGTTGTTGGCGACGCCAATGTAGTCGGTCGAATCTTTGCGAGACTTGTGGCACCAGATGCAGGCGTTGCCGACGGTGTATTTGCCGGCTGGGGTGCCGTCGGCAGTGGCGGCAGCCGAGCTGAGCTCGAGCACCGCCTGGTCGTTGGCTCCGGCGGGGACACGCAGCGGGAAAGAGCCCGGCATGTAAGCTTCGCCGGTGGTATGAGGGTCGTTCTGCGCGGACGAGTCATGGCAGGTCGTGCAGTGCACGACTGCGACGCTGGCGTGACCGGCGTAGCTGACCTCGGAGAGCTTGTTGTTGACGCTGCTCTTGTAGTTGAGTTGGCCTTGCGTCAGGGCTGTGGGTCCCGTGGTGCCGACAAAGCTGACGTTGCTGGCCAGGCGCTGCTCGATGCCGTCGATGGCGTGGCAGTTGCCGCACGCCGTGGCGCCGGTCCACGAGGCCACTTCGTCGCCGCCCAAGTTCGAGATGAACGTCGCGTAATGGGTGCTGGTCTTCCACTGCTCGACGATGCCTTTGAAGCCATGACAGGGGCCGAGGCAACCAGCGGTCAGGGCCGTTTCCGGAGCGCCTCCGGCGCCTGCCGGTGCCCCGGCCGCGCCCGTCCCCGGCACTCCGGGCGGGCCGGGCTCGCCTTTCAGACCGGGCTCGCCTTGCGCGCCCTTCGGCCCTTCGGCTCCGTCGGCGCCCTTGGTGCCGGTTGGCCCGACGTTTCCATCCTTCCCATCAGAGCCGGCGCAAGCGCTGAAGACGAGGCCGAGTGCGCTTAGCAGTATGCAGGTGGAGCGAATGGTTTTGGTCACGAGCTTCTCCGTCGTCATCGTGGAAGGCGGCCGCACCCCAGCAAGAACGGTTCCACCCAGCGAACCAGCCTGGCTCGAGCGAAGAGCCGTCGTCGTTACGAAGCCGAGGTGCGGCGCGCGGCGCAAACCGCGCGCGTCGAGCTGCGCCTCGCGCAGACTTTGCGTGTGCTCAATCGCCGGCGCTCGAGTCAACGCGGCCGACGGCTGCATCGGGCGAGCCCAGACGGTCTGGTGGGACCGAGCTGCTCGGCCGCTGACGCCCCACGTCGATGACGACCGCCAGCAAGTAGCAAAAGAATGCCAGTATGCCGATGCCTTGACCGACGCTCATGGCGAAAATCACCGGCAGCGGGCGTGGCACGAGAATCGAATAGGACATCACGCCCAGGCCCGCGAGCGCGAGCCAGCATGCGGTCCTGGTTAGGGCCGTGACGGACTTGCTCAAGAGCCGTGGCAACAGGTCCTTCATGGCATCGCGGCTCCTGGCTTGGGCTTGTCGAACGGGTGCGCGAAGCCATGGCAACCGGTGCTGGCACAGCTGACTTTGTTCGAGAAAAGCTCGGTTTTTAGCGCGTCGTGGTCGGGCACGCTGCGCCAACCTTCGAGCGTCGTCGTGTGACACTGGCGGCAATTCTGATTGTCATACGGTTTACGCAGGTGAATGACTTTGAGCGCCTGTTCGAGCGACAGATTTTTGTAGCCGCCCAGGTAGTACTCGTAAACGTGGCGCATGCCGCCCGTCTTCGTCATCGCGTAGCCATACATGCCGTAGTCGGCGTGGCACACGTAGCAGCTATGCTCGCCGAAGAACGGATTGCGCGAGTGGCGCGCGGCCAGCGATTGGCGTTGAGGGTCGACCGCGTCCTTGAAGTGAGCATCCATGACGTGGCACGACCCGCAAAATTCGCGGTCGGTCGTGCGCTCCATGCCGACCACGGTCGAGGCCGCGGCGGCCAGGCCCGGCAGCACGCCCAGTCCCAAGAAAAGAGCCAGTTTTGCCCGCAGATCGAGCACCGGTCGCTTGATCAGGTAACCGATCAAAATCGCCGCTGCCAGCGCCGCGCAACCGAGCGCGACGAATCCGAGCCAAGGACCAGAGTGGGGCACGTCGGTCGCCACTCTCCGACCAGCGCGCCTCCCGCGCAAGCAAAAGCGAAGCGCGCAGCGTTCTCGAACGGGCCTCGCCCGTAGCCGCAGCATTCGCCGGGCGCTAGGTCTATGCTGCGCGGCGGTGCCGGTCAGTCGTCGTTACAACGCCCTGCCGCTGCTCTTCACGCTGCTGCTGGCGATCGCCCTCGCCTGTAGCGGCGGTGAAGGCACGGGCGAAGGGCCGTACGGGCGTGGGTTGAACGTGCAGGGCGCGTGGCTGACCGCGCGCGGGGTGAGCGGCCACCGCGTCCACGTCGTCAAAGCCAAGGTCGCGTGCGTCAAGTGCCACGACATGAGCCAGCGCGTGATCGGCGCAGTCGGGCCCGAACGCTGCCTTGCCTGTCACGCGGCGCAAGGCCAGTTGTCACACGCGACTCAGCAGGCCGAGCAGCGCTTTGGGCATGGCGCGAAGGCCGACTGCACGAGTTGTCACGCTTTCACGCTCGACGGCAGCGGACATGACCCCAAGCTGGGAACGGCGGCGGGGCAGCTGTCGGAGCTGCCAGGCTCGGGCGGCCACGCGGCTGCGCTCGACGTCGCGCATGTCGAGCCGGAGAACGAGGGTGGCGCTGCCGAGTTCTTGCGCGGGGTCGAGCCGTACGCGCCCGGCGACTGCAAGCGTTGCCATGCCGTGCAGCAGGGCACCACGCCGGCGGTGACCGTTCACGGTACGCAGCAATGCACCAGCTGTCACCGCCCTCACCAAGACGCGCGACCGAGCTCCGCGCCTTGTTCGAATTGTCACCAAGGCATCCAAACCACGCACGCTTCGAGCGGCAAAACTCCGCTTCAGACTTGTGTTACCTGCCATCAGCACCAACACGCGCCCGCCAGCGAGGCGCGCTCGACGTGCGCCGCGTGTCACGCTCGGCAGCAGCCGATCATTCCCGCATCGGCGCTGTTCGAAGGCGGACACCGCGAGTGCGTCGGCTGCCATCGTCCCCACGAATTCCAGTCGCAGGCCGTCGCTCCGTGTCGCTCGTGTCACGCCGATCTCAACGTGCTCGGCAGCGGGAAGGTCCCGGCGCACAACCAATGTACCAGCTGCCACGCTCCGCACGACGTGCGAAGCTCGCCGGAAAATGCCTGCAAAAACTGCCACCAAAGCGTGCACTCCGATCACCCCAAACAGGGTGTCGTGGGCACGTGTGTCGGTTGCCACACGCCCCATCCAACCAGCCCGCGCGTCGATCAGCCGAAGGCCTGCAGCAGTTGCCACCAGCAGGCGGCCTCCGATCACGACTTTCATGGCAAGCTGGCGTGCGCCGAGTGCCACAAGCCCCACGACTTCGTGCTCGCGCTATCGCAGCACCAAGCTTGCCAGGCCTGCCACGCCAAACCGGTGCAACTGGCGGCTACCAACGCCGGGCACCACGACTGCCAAGGTTGCCACCGCGGGCTCCCGCACCGCCCGACCACGCTGCAAACCGGTTGCGACAGCTGCCACGCCGCCGAGCGCGCTCGGGTCATCGTCGGTCACTCGGTGTGCACCAACTGCCACGAGCCGCACTCGGGGTCGCAGACCAAAGCCTGCCAGAGTTGCCACAAAGCCCAGCAGCAAAGCGCTCCCGCGGGCCATCAGCTGTGCAGCAACTGCCACCAGGCGCACTCGGGCGTTGCAACGCAAAAACCATGCACCGCCTGCCACGCCGCCGAGAGCCACGGCCCGCACGGCCAGCTCGCGACGGGTTGTCTCACCTGCCATCGCCCCCACGGACCGAGCGGTGTTGCCAAGCCGCCGGCTTGCAGCAGCTGCCACCAAGCTAGCCAACTTCCTGGGCTGCATGCGCAACCCAAGCATCAAGCTTGTGAGCGCTGCCACTCGGGTCACGGCGATCCGCCGAGCACCGCACGCGAGGTTTGCCTGGGGTGCCATGCCGATCGCCGACAGCACTTTCCCGACGCCGCGCGCTGCGCCAACTGCCACTTGTTCACGCAGCATCGCTAGCAGGTTACGTGGCGCCGCTGTCGCCAGTGCCTCGGTCACGGGACGTCGAAAGTCACCTTGCCGTCGACGTGCAGCTCCGGGTGCGTGAATCGGACGTCGTCGGCCGCCATGTCTTGGTGGCAAGTGTGACAGGCCGTGTTGACGAGGTGTGGCGGTGGCGGCGGCAAGCCGTGGCAGCTGCCGCAGCTGGCTTGCGTGCCGTCGGCCTTGGTCCAAACCGGCGCGGTATTGCTGCCGCCGGAGGGGTGGCCCTGAGCGAAGATCGCGCCGTGGCAGCTGCTGTTTTCGCAGCTGCCCGCGCGGTATCGAGGTTGGCTTTGGAACGCCAACGCCGCTCCCGAGAACACCACCTCTGCGGGTAGCGGCGAATCGATGTGACCGGGATCGAACACGGCCGCCGGCACGCTGTGGCACTCTGCGCACGGCACGGCGCGCGCGCTTGCCGTGCCGAGGACGTGCGTCTGGTGAGCACCGACGCCGGCTTCGCTGGTCAGGCTGCTGCCTGCCAGATCCCGCGGTGGCGCCGGGTTCTTGCCACCGTGACAGCCCGTGCAGCTCGAGTCGAAGGCGACGTCGATCACGCCGTCGACGTGGTGAAGCTTGTCGATGATGCTGACGTTGTCGCTGCCGACCACGGCGCCGTGGCAGCGCGAGCAATCGGTCATTTGCGTGTGGGGCGCGGCCGGCGGCATGCCGTGGCACGAGGTACAGCCCAGCGCCTGGTCGGAGGTCCAGCTGGGTGACGTCGGTTTGGAAGCGGGCTCCGGAGCGTGGCACCAGCTGCTGCAGGTGGCCGTCGCGTGGTCCCAGGTCGCCACGCTGGCCTTGGTCAAAGCGACGCCCGTGAGCTCGACGCGCGCTGGCAAGCCAACGACGTGCGTCGGATCGTCGGCTTGGTCCGGCACGCGATGGCACTCGCTGCAGGCGAGCGGACGGCTGAACGCGCCGCCGGCCAAGTGCGCCTGATGCGCACCGACGCCGAGCGCCTTGCTCGAGGTATTGCCTTGCGTATCGCGGGGCGGAGCCGCGTTTTCGGCGGAGCCGTGACACTTGATACAGTCGAGGCTCTTCACGTCGACGACCCCGTCGACGTGGCGCTCGGGCGCGATGAAACGGCGCTCGTCGTCGATCACGTCGCCGTGACAGGCCGAGCAGCGGTCGGATTGCGGATGGGGTGCAGCCGGCGGCAGGCCGTGGCAGCTGCCGCAAGCCTCGGCGCTCGAGCGCGGGTCGTTCCAGACGGGCGTGGCCTCGCGATGGCAGTAGCTCGCGCTGCAGCTACGCTTTTGGGAATCGTAGGCGGGCTCGCGCTTGCCCAGCTTCGCCAGCTTGCCAAAGACGAGCTCGGCAGGTCGTGCGTTGTCGGCGTGGCCGGGCGAGCGCGCGTCGTCAGGCACGATGTGGCACTCCTGGCAGGCCAGCGCGGCGTGCGTGGCGCTGGCGTTCAGGTGAATCGAATGCGCTCCGACTCCCGGATACGAAGCGTCGGTTGCACCGAGCAAGTCACGCGGTGGGGCGGAGCGCGCCAGGTAGTCGCCGGGCCGGTCCGCCTCGCCGTGACAAGTCGCACAGCGCGTGAGCTCGGCCATCGCGTTGCCGTCGGAGCGGCTCTTCAGACAGCCGGGCCCGAACAAGCCGCAGACGAGCGCAACGGCCAGCGCGGCCACGGCCGCTAGCGGCTGCTTGCGGAGTCGAGCAATCGGCCGCTCAGCCATGGCAATACCTGCACATTTCCGACGCAATGCTGCGCGTGCTTTGCCAACCCCGAGGGTGTGGATTGCCGCCGTAGCCTCCGACTTTGTGGCAGCGAATGCAGTTGGTGGCGGGGCCTTGGTCGTGGCAGCTGGCGCACGCCAAAATATCGCGCCGCGCCTCGCGACCGTGGAAGTTGCTCGAGCCGATGCTGGTGGCCACCCAGCCAGGCGGATGCGGATTTCTGCCGCCTGCGATGTTGCCGCTAACGCCGCGCGCCGCATGGCACGCGTCGCAAGACTGTGGCGTGTGGCAGCTCGCGCAGCGGGCGGACTCCGACTTGGCTTCAATCGCATGGCGCGTCAGAAAGTCGCCGCGGTGCACCTGATTCGATTCGATGCGCTCGGGCCGGCGCGCTTCCAGGCTCAAGTCTTGGCTCGCGTCGTGGCACGATTGGCACTGGCTCTGGGTGTGACACGTCTGGCACAAGCCCTCCTGCAACGCGGCGGCGGCGCCGTGGTGCCGAGCGAACGCCTGGTCATGCCGCAGAAACGTTTGAGGCAGGGTGCGCGCCAAGTCTTTTTGCGCGTGACACGGCGTGCATTGCGCGCGCTGCCATTGCTGTTCGTGCTCATGGCACGTGAAACATTGGCTCATCGGCGGCAAAGGTGAGCGTTCGTCGCGAAGCACGCCGCCGTGACATTTCACGCACTGGCCGGCGATCGAAGCCATGCCCAAGTGGAGGTCGTGGTTGAAAGCGACTTCTCCGTTCGGTCGCTGCGGAACGACCGACAAAATCGGCAATACCTCGGGCGCATCGGCTTTGTGACAGGTTTCGCACAGCGCCGCTTGGGGCAACTTGCTAGCCCTACCAAGCTGCGATGGAGCATGGCAGCTGTTGCAGCTGAGACAGGCCGGCTGGCCCTTGTCGGCGCAGTGCAGCTCGACCAAATGCAGTTGATGGGGAAATCGCGCCGGAGGCCGGTGCTGCGCGCACGCCGCAACCAGTGCCACCAACAGCGCACCGGCGAGCAGCACCCAAGACGCCCAGCGCTTCACCAACGGGACCTGCGTGGGGCGGCATCGAACGCGTAGCTGACGCGCAGCAGCGCTTCGGCGTCGAACGCCGCGTAGGGCGTCCGAGCCAGCGAGCCGCCGAGCATCACGTCAAGCGCATCGAGCGCTTGATACGCCAAGGTGCTGGCGTAAACGGAGGACGTCAGGTAGCCGAGGACTGGGCGATCGTAGAAATAGCCGTAGGCTTCGAGCGTGCTGATCAGGCGCGATTGCAGCCGGCGCTGAAGCGATAGTCGAACCGAGTGGTACCCGTTGTCGGACCCGAGCACGCGCGCGTAAGCCACGCGCACCAGGGTCTGGCGAGCTTGATCGACGAGCAGGCGCAGCGCGATCTCACTGCGCGCCCCGGCGCGTGCGGCATGATAGAGCTCGACGTAGCCGTTCGTCTCCAGCCTGAGCTCGGGCAGCATGCGAAATGTCGCGGCCCCGCCAAGCTCGCTGTACTTGGCGGTGCTGAACACCGACAGCACTGATTGGCGGGACAGCAAGAGTGCAGGTTCTACCCGGAAAAATTCGGCAGAAAGGTCGAGCAGCCGGTGCGGCGTCGTATCCAGCCAGAGCCGAGCATTGGCGAGCCGCTTTGCGTCGAGCTCGACGAGCGCGCTGCCGCCCGTCGAGGCTCGGTCGCTGAGCGTGGCGCGACCGTCCACGCCCAAGCTGCGGTGTGCCAGCAACGCAGCGTCGCGCTCTTCGTGGGCGGACACGCTGCCGCTCAGCCGCGCCGTCCCATAGCCGAGTCGCCCGCCGGTCAGCCAATTGCCGGAGCGCGTGGGCTCGGCTCGTGGATCACGCAAAAGTGAGTCGGCGGCGCTGCCCAGGTGATGGTAGCCGGGGCGCTGGTTCCAGCGCGGCAGCACGGTGAAGCCGGCGTAGGCTGCTGCAAACCAGCCGAGCCCTTGTTCGGCGCCGAGCATGATGCCGTCGAAGCGCGCAAAACGCGCCGCGCCGCCGCCTGCTTGCTGCCGTCCCAGGCGCGCCCAAAACGGCCCTTGGTGGTAGCGCAGGCTCGCTGTTTGTACGTCGCCATCGAAGGTTGGCTCAAACTCGGAACGTCCGAGCCAGGCGCGCCCCCACGCCGACAGCTCGATGTCGACGCTGTCTTTGCGCCAGGGGGTGTCGACATCGCGCGCGGCTAAGCTCAGGTATTGGTGGAGCGGGGCTGCCTCCTCGGCCTCGACGAGCGCGCCGTTGGGGCCCGGCAGCAGCGCACGCCTGAAGAGTTGTAGGTACGTTTCGCCGCGCGCCGAAAGCTCGAGCCGGTCGGTCGCTGGTTGGACCGCGTCGCCAGCGTTTGGAATCGGACGGACACCCCGCTGCTCCAGCGCCTGCGCCGACGCCAAGCTCGCCCTCAGAACGAGGGCGGCCAGCACCAGGGAAATGACCGCTGGGCGGTCAGGCGTGAGCATGACGGGGACCGGTCTAATCCAGGCGGCTGTACGAACCTACGAGCGAACGCCAAGGCTGTCTTCAGCGAGTGTCGGCAGTGTGACGACCGACTTTGTCTCTAGGCGACTCAGCTCGCCCAAAAGTTTCCCCCAGCTTTCGCCGTGGTCGATCCCCAGCTCGCGCGCGATTTCCTCCAGCGCCTTGTCGGCGTCCGGCGACACGGCTTCCGGGCGATCGAGGCCGACGGCGGTGCTGCGAGCGATGCTCTCGGCGTAAGCGAGCAGCGCTGGCAGCTCACTGAAGTCCACTTCCATGTCGTCCTCGGCCTTGGCCAAGAAGAAGATATCGTGCAGGCCTTCGGTCACGTAGGCGTGCGAGGGACGCTCGGTGAGCCAGCGGTCGAGCACGGCCACGCCGGCCGCGCTCAGGTCGTACTGCCGCGACGCGAAATGGTGAATGCGGTCGCGCTTGACGCCCTCCATCTTGCCGTCGGCCCATGCGACATAGATGAGGGGTAGCAGCTTCAGCACGCGGTAGTCGGCGAGCGGAATACCGAGTCGCTCGAGGGACCTTTTTAGCTTGTCGCGTTGCATGAAACTGCTCCTAGCTGGCTTGGCCTACACGGCGCTGCACGAGGTGCTGCAATCAGCGAGCCAAGGCGGCTTGCGGCATAGAGAGGCGTGTTTGCGGCCAATGCGGGCGCGTTGCCGGAGACGCACGCGCAAACCCAGCGTCGTCGCGCAGATTCTGCGCGGGCGCGGTTCGAAGTTCGCGCGGACCTACGGCGCTACGCCTCCACGCCCTCCAGTCGCCAGGCTTGGGCCAGACGATCGCGGCAGCCTTCTTCGATCAGGTCGGCGTGCCCTACGATGACGCGTCGAGCAGGTCGCTCCAGCATGGTGTGGATGGAGCGCGCCGCCGCGGTCTTGTCCAGCTTCGACCATCTGACATCGGGAGGCACGCGCACCCGCTCGTAGAAGCCGGTAATCCGGGCGGCAAAACGACAGGTCCAATGGTCTTTGGCGCCGGCGCAAAGAACGATGTCCGCGCCCAGCAAGGTTTGGGTTGGCCGGTGGTAAAGCACCGTCTCGTCGAGGAACGGGACGCCCAGCAGTGGCAAGGCCTCGAGCTCGGGAACGTGCTCACCGAGGTCATGGATACCCACGTGCAGTTTCAGGGCCTTGTTCCTGCGCAGCGCCGAGGCCGGTCCCACCACCTGCGCGGCAGGGAAATGGGCTGCGGCTGCCGGGGTTCCCAGGTGATGAAAGCAATTCGGTACCACCAGCCAGCGCACGGGGCCTAGCGCTTGCAGCTGCTCAGCCAACGCAGCGGTGGGAGGGGCTGGGCTGTGGAGGAGCAAACTGCCGTCCTCGAGGCGAATGACCGTGGTGCGGGCGCGTTGCCGTACCCCGCTGAACCACACGGGCCGGTCCAGGGTCCAAATCTTGCCATCGACAACCGTGGTGAGGGAGCTCATCGACATGGGGAGCGGCAGACTCCTTGGCGGCTAGGGTTCGACATGCTCCCCAAGACGAGACGGCCTCGCGGTTCGTGACATGGCCACGAGCTTGGCGGGGTTCATGCAGACCGAGATGCCGAACACGCGGTCGCCATCCGTCTCGAGCGCCGCAACCCGCACGATCGTCGCGGCTTGGAGCACGACTAGCGCCGGCCAGCCGTTGACGTCGCGAACCTCATACCGAAGGCTGGCATCGACCTTTTTCGAGAGGCCGCTGAACAGCCGCGCAACGCGGTCCGCACCGTGGACGACATTGAGGGCCGTTTTCGTCTGACCGCCGCCATCCATCATCGCGCGCACGTCGGTGGCGAGGAACGACTCCACGCGCTTCACGTCCCCGGTCTGAACGGCGGCGAAGAAAGCGCCCAAGATCGCCAAATGCGCCTCGCGCGACGCCGCGAAGCGCGGCTTTGCCGCTTCAACGTGGCCACGGGCCCGATGCAGCAGCTGCCGCACGGCGGGCGCTGCACGTTCGAGCGCGATCGCGGCTTCTTCGGCGGAGTAGTCGAAGAGCTCGACCAGCACGAATACCGCGCGCTCGAGCGGGGAAAGCCGCTCGAGCAGGGTGAGGAACGCCAGCGAGACGGATTCGGGGTCGACGGCCGTTCCCTGCAGCTTCGCACCCTCCGTCTCGAGCGGCTCGGGCAGCCACGGGCCGACGTACTCTTCGCGTCGCGCGCGGGCCGACTTGAGCTGGTCAAGACACAGGCGCGTGACCACCTGCTCGAGCCAGCGCCGCGGGTGCTGCACCTCGGCGCCGTGCTCCGAGAAGCGCAGATGCGCCTCCTGCAGAACGTCCTCGGCATCCGTCGCCGTGCCGAGCATCCGATACGCCAGCCCGAACAGCCAACCCCGATGAGCTCCGAACGCATCCACCGCATCCACCGGTTAGCAACCGCACAGCCAGGCTGCAAGCAACCCGCGCGCTATGCGGTGGCTCCGTGCGACGCGGGTCGTCGCGGTAGACATCAAGCGACGCGCAGGCTGACGTCGCTGCTGGATCGCACCCCCCCTTTGAATTTACTTGATATCTAAGCGGCCAATCCAGATCGCAAAAGTCGCGGGTCGGGGACCCAGCGCGGCACGATCGACCGACTGGCGAAAGACAAGGAGAAGGCCCG